>JAABUZ0100008154.1_pt1 | contig 12404 bp, 14 predicted proteins | sample 5562091 | NCBI WGS metagenome assembly JAABUZ01 (sample SAMN12813069, study PRJNA571459) | rock metagenome | isolation source: Antarctica rocks | place: Antarctica: Victoria Land, Linnaeus Terrace sud | collected 2015-12-21 | reverse complement strand
GCAGAGGAGCAAGCAGCCCCGCCAGCACGCTCCCGCTTCGACCGCCCGATGCCTCGTCGCTCGACACAACGCGCCGCCGGTCAGGAAGGCGAGACGGGCCGCCGCTTGACTCCAACCATCGCGCCGATCATACATCAAGCCCCCAAGACTGCGGATTTCAGCCAGGCGGCAACGCGCCTATCAGGCTGGTCTGGGCGTGCTGGGTGGTGACACTTGGGCTTGGCGTGGTCGACGGCCGAGCACGGGCAGGCGGCGCCCTCAGCGGGGCCACAGCGGGTCGGTGGATTCGCTAGCTTGCGTTTGCGTTGCCGAGCGCACGCCTGCTTGCCGCGATGCGTTCGTGTTCTAGCGCGTCGTGTTGGGCTTGAGCGCGTTCGATCAACTCGTCGAGATTCATTGACGCCAGGGGTCGGTAGTGATCGGCGACCTCCTTGAGTGCCTTCCACAGCGACACCTTTCCCAGCACCCCAAGCGACAAGGTTTCCAGCGCCATGAACGTGCCCTGCTCGGGCCCGCCTGACGTTGGGCCGCTCAACTTCGCCCGGCTGACCTTCTCGGCCATCCAGGTCGTGGCCTGCTTGACGGGATTCTTGGACGTGTCCATCCGCTCCATGAGCCCGATCAGCGTCTGGCGATCCTCTTCGATCAGGGCAGCGAGCGATTCCATATGCGTTCCCAGCGCGCTGCCCTGGTTCAGAGCTTGGATCTGCTTGGCGAGAGCGCTTCCAAGCATCGCGCCCGCCAAATGGTCGTTTAGGTACACATCCATCGGTTTGCTAGCCATCTCTCCTCCTCGATTCTGAGGTGCGCCCCCGATGCCGCTTGGCCACGCGGGCGACAGCATGCTCACGCTTCGCGGTACGTCGGACCCATCGTCCAGACCTTTGAGGTTCGTCGCAAGGGCGCGCTAGCAACTGCAGGAGGCACGCGGTCACGCTGGCTAGCCTGCTCTCCCAGTGTGTGCGCTACTCCCGTGCAGCACGCGCTGGCCACCGCCCGAGGACACCGCGCTCGTGGGAGCGCCTGCCAAACCGCTCCGGAACTCGGCTAGGGAAGCGTTCTTTACTCGTCTTGGGCGTCGGGGGCCTGGTGGGTGTCCTTGCGTTCGGCGCCCTCGGGGCCAGCTCCGCTGCCTCATGACTGTTCGGATTGGTTGCCGCCGTGGACTTCGGTGGGCTCCTCATCCTTGGCCCGAACCGGTGACTCCGCAGAAGACTCGTCGTGAGAGTCGTGAGACTCAACCATGTCAATACTCTCCTTCGCTCAGGGTCACCACTACAGCGCTGCTACTACCCCATCCTGCCAGGTCCGACCCCCAAGCGGCTTCTCCTGAACGAGGGCGCGCAGCCGTAAAGACGCCCGCTTGTTCGACGGATAGGAGTATCCCCGAGGCTGCCCAGCTCACGCTCGCTGCGGACGCCACACGAGCGCCGCGGCGAGCGCGGGCGGCTCCCGCTTTCGCCGGGCTGCGGGCACTCGCGGATGAGTCCTGTAGCCAACGTCTTTCGTAGTACACTAAGCGCGGTGGAGGTTCGCGACTCGGCGCGAAAGCACGGTGTCGCCGACGAGGACATCCATCACTCCCTCGACCATGCATTTGCTATCGAAGACACGGCGAAGATCCTGACCGTTGGCTGGTCATCGGGCCTGATCGCGCCGGCAACCTGCTCGAGATGGTCGTCCTGATGACCATCGAGGGCACTCAGCTCGTGATCCACGCGATGCCGATGCGGGCCAAGTTCAGCAGGCTGCTGGAACCATGACCGAGGGGCGCGTCTACGGTCACACCCGCTCCGGTCAGCCGATCACCGATACGGAGGTCCAGGCGCTCGCTGCTGAGGCCGAAGCTGGCTACGACGTCGATGCGCTGATTGCGCGGCGCCCCAAACGCGGCCGTCCTGCCCTCGGCTCCTCGCCGGCGAGCGTGGAGTCTGTCCGGCTTGACCCCGAGCTGCGAGAAGAGCTCCTGCAGCGTGCCCGGACGGAGGGAACGACGACTTCGGAGCTCATCCGCGAAGCGCTTCGGCGCTTCCTACGTGCTGCCTGAGCCAGGCGTCCGCCTCCCGAGGCGGGCGGCGTCTAATGCTGCTCCCCCTGTCGCTTCTCGTGTTAGGGGCGGGCGGCTGGGTCGGCAATTGCTCGACGTGGGATTGACGGGCGTCCGCCGGTCGCCTCGAGCCGCTCGCGGACGCTCTTGGCGTAGCCACGCTCGTCGGCGTGGTTGTTGGCCTCGAGCTGGTAGAGGAGGAGCAGTCGGTTCAGCCGGTCGCGGTTCTTGATGGCGTAGCGGCGGCGGTAGAGAGACTCCTGGATCGGCTTGATGAGCTCTTCGAGCCCGCCGGTGGACAGCGGCCGATCGTCGGCGGGGCGGCCACGACCGGCGAACTGGGAAGCGACGATCGGCGACCAGCGCTCAAGCCAGGCGTTCACCCGCAGGTCGCCGAGCTGGCGGGCCTCCTCGACGAACACCTCCCAGAAGCGGGCGCAGGCGAAACGCCGCCTCGGTGCGCGCCAGCAACTGTTCTGCGGTCTGGCCGCCGATCTTCTCAAGCAGTCGCTCCAAGGCGTGGCGCAGGTGCCACTCGCATAGGTACACGCCGGTCTGCGGCCAGCGCTCCTCGATCACCTTCGACATCCCGGAATGCGCGTCACACACGATCCGCGGCGGCGCGCCCGGCAGCGCGGCGAAGAACTCTCGCCACGACGCCGGCGTGGCGTTCGTGAACGCTTGCAGGCGCCAGAGCACCCGACGGACATCGACATAGGCCAGCGCGCACAACACATGCCAGGCGTAGTAGCTGCGCGTCGGGACATCGCTGCGGCGCAGCCGGAAGTAGAAATGATCGACCACCACCGTGCCTTGCACCGCCCAGCGGTCCGGTGAGTGCGCCGCGAACACCACCGGCGCGAACACCTCGACCCAGTCCGCCGCGAGCTGACCATGACGCGAGCGCTCCCCGCCCGGGAGCCGCAGTCGCGCCCGCTCAGCCGCCTGCCGGTAGGTCTGCCCCTGCCCGAGCGCCACCAGCGTCCGCGCGACCTCCCGCGCCGGGAAGCGATACGAGCGCGGCGCCTGCAGACCTTCGTGCCGACCGCTCACATTCCACGCACTCACGACCGTGGGCGAGCATCCGCGGCAACGGCTCGGTAAACGTATGCGACAGCGACCCGTCAGCCGGGAAGCACCGAAACCGCTGACGCTCCCGGCCAGCCGCGCCATACCGGCCCAAGAACTGCACTCGCGAGCCTGGATGACGCCCACACGCAGGGCGAGCACCGGACCGCATCACCACACCGACCGAGCCACGAGTAAGACCCCACGCTAGCCATCGCCCCGGACAGAACCCAACACGAGAAGCGACAGGGGGACTGCTCTTACGTTCGCGCGGTCGCGGCCGCCGCGGGCCTCGAGCTGTCGGCGCACACACTGCGTCACACCTGCTTGACGGGGCTGGTGCGGCGCGGCAACGACCTGGTGATGGTCGCCGAGCTCGCCGGCCATCAGAAGCTCGAGACGACAGGCGCTACACGCTGCCGTCTGCGGCTGATCGCCAGCGCGCTGTCGAGGATCTGCAGATCGACTACTGACCAACGGACGGGAGCATGAACGGTGGGGTATCCGAACGCGGCGGAGCGCAGGCGGCTTGAGCGCTTCCCGGACCGCATCCCGGTCGAGGACCTGCTCGCCTGCTTCGCGCTGTCTGACCGTGACCGCCTGCTCGTCTTCGACCAGCGCGGCCCCGAGAACCGCCTCGGCCTGGCGGTCTCGCTGTGCGCTCTGCGATCCTGGGTTCGTGCCCGAGGAGGTCGCCTCGATCCCCGACGAGGCGCTCGTGTTCGTCGCCGGTCAGGTCGACGCCGCCGCGCACGAGCTGCTGGCCTACGGCGCCCGCGGGCAGACCCGCAGCGACCATCTCGGGCTCGTGTTGACGCATCTCGGCTGGCGCCGGCCGGACGATGCGGACCGCGAGCAGCTCGAGCAGTGGCTGGCCTGGCGGGCGGTCGAGCACGACGCGCCAGCGACGCTGATGACGCTGACGAGTGAGCATGTGAGGCCGCGCCAGGACCGTGCGATCCTCGCCGCTCTGCTAATCAGGACCGCTGGGGAGAACACGTCGTGCAGCCGTCTGACTGTCGTTGGCGACTCGACGCCAGAGTGGCCAGAGCGCGTCGATGGGGGAAAGTGCACTCGGCGCATCTAGACCGATGCTGCGCAAGAGCGTGTCTTCGCGACCGACCTTGAAGGCGCCGGGCGGCAGCGGATCTGAGAGCGTTGCGCCCCACAGACCCGCCGTGGCCACGCAGCGCGCGGCGCCGACGACGGCTTTGGAGCGCAGAGCCGCGCGGTCCACGGTCGCGAGCGTATCGTCGAGCACCGGCCTCCCGGCGCGCTCGACGCGAGTGCGGATTGTGCCCGGCCCGGGCTGCTCACCGTCGCGGCCGAGGATTACGGAGTCGCCGTGCAGGCAGCAAGCACCCTCGCTGAGCTCGATGACTACCACACGGGTAAGCAGCGTTTCCGCCGCCATGATGAGAGGCTGCTCGCGAAACACAAGCTGAGCGCCGGTCATCAGCGTCACGTGCGTCGACAGTCGGATCGCTCGCTGTCTGAGACAAGGATGGGACAGGGTTGCAGAGATCTCGAGCAACTCCAGGCGCGCCTGCGCGCCCACGATCACCCGCAGTCCGACCGCGTCACCGGGGAGCAGGCAGGCGCTGGACTGGACGATCGCCACGCGACTCCATCCACCAGCGTCAGCGAGCGGGCGTAGGGCGAGTGGGGCAACGCCGCGCAGCTCGCTGATAACGCTGTTCTCTTCGCGTCGCTCGACGTGAACAACGGCGCAGGACGCTTGTGTCTCAGTGGGAGTGGCTGTGCTCGCGGCCATGCTCGTCGCGGTGCGTGTGCGGAACCGGCTGGCCGACCTCGCTGCCCCGCAACGACCCGGTGCGGTGGTCCGAGATCGCTTGGCGGATCCAAGCTGCGACAGCCTCCGCTCCGCCCTCGCGCAGGCTCACGGGTATGACCGGCAGCCCACCGCGGTGCATTTGGGCGCCCGCGAGCATGACTCCGACATCGGACCCCACGTACGGCGCAAGGTCGGTCTTGTTGATGACGAGCAGGTCCGAGCGTGCGATGCCGGGCCCGCCCTTTCGCGGCACATCGTCCCCGCCTGCGCAGTCGAGCACGAAGATCTGCACGTCAACGAGGTCAGGGCCGAAAACCGCAGTCAGGTTGTCGCCACCAGACTCCACGAATACCAGCCTGACGGAGGGGTAGGCCGCCTCGAGGCTGAGCACCTCTTCGAGGTTTGCCGTCACGTCGTCGCGGATAGCGGTGTGGGGGCAGCAGCCGGTCTGCACCGCCCGGATGCGGTCGATGGGAAGGACGCCGGTAGCCCGCAGGAACTCCGCGTCCTCGGTGGTGTAGATGTCGTTGGTCACTACGGCTATCTCAAACTCGGGTCCGAGCACTCGGCAGAGCTCGGCTATAAGCGAGCTCTTGCCAGTGCCGACCGGACCGCCGACACCGACGCGTAAGGCCCGGGCGGTCCCTGGCGATGGTTCAGGTAGCAAAGAGCCTCGCTGGTTGGGCATGGTGGGACGTTGCGCGCAATTCGATCAGCATCGCCGACGCGCTGGGCAACGCGGATGCCGCGCAGGGATCGGCGGCTGCGATCGCCACGGCGTCGATACGCGGGGCGAGTGCAGCGAGCCAGGAGAGAGCCTGCGCGGCGGCGATTGGTAGTAGCTTCACGGCGGCGGCGGCAACGCCGGCGAGATCGTCGTACAGCGCGACGGTTGCCGTCTCTACGGCGGTTAGGCCGCCGGCCGCCGCGACGGTTCCGAGGGCGACCGGCCGCGGCGTCGACGTGCTGGTCGCGCGGTAGTCGTGCAGGATCACGGATTCAGGCCACAGGCACGCTCCAGTGCGCAGGAGCGAGCGGCCGAGCGTGGCGGCGGCAACACGCAACGCAGGGTTCGGGCAGCGCGCCAGCGCCTCCTGATCGAGCTCGAGAAGCGCTTCGAGGTCGTGCGCATGCGCCGCGGTCGTCGCGGCCGCGGCCTGGGCAGCTTCGGTCGCGGCGACTGTGTGGAGCCTGCCTCGCAGAAATGCCGCGACCTCTTCGGGTTCGTGCATGCCCGCATCGACGGCCGCCTCCAGGCCCCCCGAATGGGCGTGGGAGCCGGTAGGTGTGCGGGCGTCGGCCAGCAGGAGCACTGCGGCACCGACCGCCATCAGAAGAGGTTGTACCGCTGGGCCATGGGCAGATCTTCGACCGGCGCGGCTTCGATCACCTCGTCGTCGACTGACACGAGGAACGTCGAAGCGTCGACCTGAATGTCGGGCAGCGCGTCGTTCTCGGGCATGTCGGCCTTACGGAGTCCGCGAGTGTCCTGCACGGCGTGCAACTCGCGACGCACTTCGAGGTGCTCAGCGAGGCCAGCGTGGATGGCGTCGGGTGCGACAAAGGCGAGCGAGCACCTGGCGGCGAGCGCGGCGTGTGCCGCGAACATGGGGCGACCCAGCAGCGGCTGTGGCGTCGGGATCGAGGCGTTTGCGTCCCCGATCTGAGCCCAGGCTATCGCTCCTCCCTTGAGCACCACGTGGGGCCGCACCCCGAAATAGGCTGGCTCCCACAAGACCAGATCGGCGAGCTTGCCCTGCGCCACTGAGCCCACGACATCATCGATGCCGTGGGCTACGGCGGGGCAGATGGTGTATTTCGCGACGTAGCGGCGCGCCCGGAGGTTGTCCGCCCGCTCGTCGGCCCCGAGCCGCCCGCGCCGCAGCCTCATGGCATGGGCGGTTTGCCAGGTGCGCACGATCGTCTCGCCCACGCGACCCATGGCCTGAGAGTCCGAGCCGATCATCGAGATCGCGCCGAGGTCGTGAAGGACGTCCTCGGCGGCGATCGTGCTCGCTCGGATGCGCGACTCTGCGAACGCGAGATCCTCGGGACTCCGCGGGTTGAGGTGGTGGCAGACCATGAGCATGTCCATGTGCTCCGCAACGGTGTTGACCGTGTGCGGGCGCGTCGGGTTCGTCGAAGAGGGCAGCACGTTCGCGTGTGATGCGATCGCGATGATGTCGGGTGCGTGCCCGCCGCCAGCGCCCTCCGTGTGGTAGGCGTGGATGCCGCGTCCTGCGATCGCTGCGAGGGTCGATTGAAGGTAGCCCGCCTCGTTGAGGGTGTCGGTGTGAATCGCCACCTGCACGCCGAACCGGTCCGCGGCGCGTAGGCAGGTGTCGATCGCCGCCGGCGTCGCGCCCCAGTCCTCGTGCAGCTTGAAACCGCCGGCCCCGCCCAAGATCTGCTCCTCGAGCCCGGCCCCGCTCACGGTGCTTCCCTTACCCAGCAGGAGAACATTCACCGGCATCTCGTCCAGCGCGCGCAACATCTGCGCGATATGCCATGCGCCAGGGGTACAGGTTGTCGCTCTGGTGCCTTCCGCTGGACCGGTTCCGCCGCCGATGAGCGTCGTGACCCCCGACGCCAGCGCCTCGGTGACGATCGACGGGCTGATGAAGTGCACATGGCAGTCGACGGCTCCCGCAGTGAGGATGCGTCCTTCGCCAGCGAGAATCTCTGTGCTCGGCCCGATCCGAAGCGCGGGATGAACACCGTCGGTGATGTGCGGATTCCCCGCGCGACCGAGCGCGACGATGCGACCTTCGCGGACGCCAACATCGGCCTTGAAGATTCCGCTGTGATCGAGCACGACCGCGTTGGTGATGACGAGGTCCGGCGAGCCCTCAGCCCGCGTGGTCGTTCCTTGCGCCATCGATTCGCGGATCGTCTTACCGCCGCCAAAGACAGCCTCATCCCCAGCGGGCGCCGTGAGATCGACCTCGACCTCGATCCAGAGCTCGGTGTCGGCCAGGCGGAGGCGATCTCCAACGGTCGGCCCGTAGAGCGCCACGTAACGTTCACGCGAGATGCGGCTCACTCGCGCATGCGCAGTCCGGGTACGAGCCGGGCACCGGCGAGCGCAACGAGGGTCACGTCGCGTTCAACACCGGGCTCGAAGCGTAATGACGTGCCGGCGGGCACGTCCAGGCGAAAGCCCGACGCGCGGTCTCGATCGAACTTGAGCGCTGAGTTGACGTCGGCGAAATGAAAATGCGACCCAACCTGGACGGGGCGATCGCCCACGTTACGCACGCGCACCATGCGGCGCTCGCGCCCGCGTGCGAGCTCGATGTCGCTTTCGCATGCGCGTATCTCGCCCGGTATCACGGCACCGGCCGATGCAGGGTCACGAGTTTACGGCCGTCTCGGAATGTCGCTTCGATCTGCACCTCGTCAAGCATCTCCGGGACGCCTTCCATGAGTTGGCCCCGGCTCAGTACTCGCCGGCCGTCCGCCATCAGCGCCTCGACGCTCATGCCCTCCCGCGCCCGCTCGAGCACCCAACACGCCAACAGCGCAGTTGCTTCGGGAGCGTTGAGCAGCACACCGCGCCCGAGGCGGTCCCGCGCCACCATCCCGGCGACCGCGAGCAGCAGCTTGTCCTGATCGGAGGGGGACAACCTCATACCGAAATCCGTCGATGCTTAGTGGCCGAGCTGCCACGGTCGTCGATCATCCCGGCCCGAGCGCGGCATCAGGGGCCTGCCGCCGCCATCCAGCCGCGCGCCCAAGGGCAATCCCCCGCTCGACGGAACGCCCGCCTGCACGCGATCGACGCGTCGAAGAGCCGTGTCACTGAGGCCCTCGAGCTGGCGCTGGCGTCGCGGCACGCGGCCGCCGGGCGCGCTGAACATTCGCACGGCGAGCGCGCCGCAGGACGGGCAGGCCGCGCCACCGCCCACGACCGACAGCTCGGCGCGGACCTCGAACGGCCCGCAGCGGGAGCACCGGAAGTCGTACCGAGGCATCGCGATCAGTGCGGCAGGATGTCGCGGTCGAAGATCTCCAGTGGCACGCCGATCGTCACCGCGCAGTTCGGGATGTCGACGATTCCGCCGATTCGCCCTTCGACGGGTGCCGCGCCCAGCAGTAGATACGCCTGCTCACCGGTGTAGCCCAGCGCCTGCTCCAGGTAGGTGATCGCGTTCAGACACGCCCGTCGGTACGCCACGGTCGCGTCCATGTAGTAGTTGCGCCCGTCCTCGACGCAGATGCCTTCGAACATGAGGTACTCGCTGTAGTGCGGTTCGACCGGGCCCGGCTTGAAGATCGGGTTGCCATGCGGGTTCGCTCGCGCCAACCCGTAGCGCTCGACCCCGCCCTTGATGAGATCGAAGCCGAGATCGATGTAGCCCGGCATCTCGATCGCGCCGCAGAACGTGATCTCTCCGTCGCCCTGCGAGAAGTGGAGGTCGCCAAGCGAGAACAGGGCATCCTTGACGTAGACCGGGAAGTAGATCCGCGTGCCCTTCGAGAGGTTCTTGATGTCGACGTTGCCGCCGTGGTCGCGCGGCGGGACCGTGCGCGCCGCCTCCCGTGCCACGCGCGAGTACTCGGCGCTGGCCAGGCCACCGAGCAGCGCGTCCTTCTCCAGCGGTGGCAGCGCCAGCGGTGGATCCTGCGGCGCGTCAAGCGGATCCCCGGTGACTCGCGACGGATTGCGGTCGATCAGGTCCTGCTCACGTCGATTCCACTCGGCGAGCAGGTCATGGGACGGAGCGCAGCCCAACAACCCCGGATGCGACAGTCCCGCGAAGCGCACACCAGGAAGGTGACGCGACTGGCAGTAGATTCCTTGTATGTCCCAGATCGCCTTCGCTGCGTCGGGATAGTAGTCGCACAGAAAGCCGCCGCCGTTGCCCTTGGCAAAGATCCCGGTGTACCCCCAACCGTGCTCCTGAAAGGGGCCCATGTCAAGGATGTCGACGATGAGGATGTCGCCGGGCTCGGCACCGTTGATGGCGAACGGGCCACTGAGCATGTGAGTCTTGTCAAGGTTCACGCTGGCGACGTCCGCAGGCGAATCGCTGTTGGCGATTTGCTCGTCGGTCCAATCCTTGCATTCGACCCGGTAGCACCCGCCGGGGTCGATTGCGACGACGGGCGGAATGTCCGGGTGCCAGCGGTTGTGTCCGGGCAACGCCTGCTCTGACATCGGCACGCTCAGATCACGATCGATCGGGAAGATCACCTCGGGCACGTCAGATCACCGTCCTTTACGTCGGGGAGGGGAGTGGGTGGGAGGAAGCCTGCGATGGCGGCGGCGGTCCATCCGGATGGCCAGCGTCAGCCCGCAAACACGCCCTGCACAGGGCCCTCGGCCTTGGCCTTGCAGATGTCATGACAGCTTCTCTCCAGGGTGCAGCAAAGAGAGCAGATGGCGCCCGAGTGAAACGGGCAGTGGGCCATGTCGGGCGCCTCGAAGCGCTGTTCGCACATCACGCACATCAGTTCGGTGCCCGATCCATCGGATTGTTCGTCGAACGACGACTCACGCGCGATGTAGTACTTGCCCTTAGTGATGACCGCGAGCAGAGGCGACAGGACCATGGCGATCGCGAGGGCCAAGAATGGTGAGTAGGCCTTGAGGGCGTCCCCGAACGCGCTATAGAACGCGAGGATGGAGATCACCGAGGCGATCGCCATCGCTCCGAAACCGACCGGATTGATCGGATACAGATGGGCGCGTTTGAACTCGATGAAGGACGGGCTGATCTTCAGGATCGGCTTGTTGATGATGAGATCGGCAACGACTGCGCCGATCCACGCGATCGCGACATTGGAGTAGAAGCCCAGGACGGTGTTCAGGAAGCCGAAGACACCGACCTCCATAAGCGTCAGCGCGATCCCGACGTTGAACAGGACCCAAACAACGCGCCCGGGGTGCCAGTGCAGGACTCTAGAGAAGAAGTTCGACCACGACAGCGATCCGGAGTACGCGTTCGTGACATTGATTTTCACTTGTGAGAGCACAACGAAGAACACCGCGAGACCGAGAATGACCCCGCTTGGCACGAACGTGTTGAAGCCGCCGATGTACTGCTCGATCGGCTGCCCTGCCTTCGTCAGGCCGACCTTCGAGGCCACGAAGTACGCCAAGAACGCGCCGCCCAGCTGCTTCAGCGCGCCGAGGATCACCCAGCCGGGGCCCGCAGCGATTACAGCCGTCCACCAGCGGCGGGCGTTGGCGGTCGTCTTGGCGGGCATGAAGCGCAGGTAGTCGACCTGCTCGCCGATCTGGGCGATGAGCGACAGCGCGATGCCGGCTCCCAGCCCCAACGAGATCGCGTTGAGCCCCGAACTCGGAGCACTGCCCTTGAAGTGCGTCCAGCTGCCGTAGGCCCCCGGATCGGTGAAGAGAATCGCCACGAATGGGGAGAACATCAGGATGAGCCAGATCGGCTGCGTCCAGACCTGGAGCTTGGAGAGCAACGTCATGCCGAAGGTGACGAGCGGGATGATGAGGAGCGCCCCGAGAAGGTATCCGAGCCACAGTGGGATGCCGAGCCCGCGCTGGAACGCCTGAGCCATGATCGAGCCTTCAAGCGCAAAGAAGATGAAGGTGAAGCTTGCGTAGATGAGCGACGTGATGGTCGAGCCGAGGTATCCAAACCCCGCGCCGCGTGTGAGCAGGTCCATGTCGATGGAATACTTGGCCGAGTAGTACGCGATCGGCATCGAGGTCAAGAAGATGACGGCCGCGGCCAAGAGGATCGCGACGAGCGCGTTGCTGAAGCCGAAGGTGATCGCGATCGATGCGCCGATGGCGAAGTCCGCCAAGTACGCGATCCCGCCCAGTGCGGCGCTCGCTACGGTGAACTCACTCCACCGTCGGAAAGTGCTCGGCGCGTAGCGAAGTGAGTAGTCCTCGAGGATCGGGTTGTCGACGAGGCGACCGAATGTGCGCTTGATTCGTTCCGGCGGAGCTGTCGTAAGGTCGGCCACCAAGACCTCCAGGGTCGGGCTGAGGGACATACGTCGATGTCAGGAACTATCGCCGCTGCGAGCGTGGCCATGAAGCGCCGCGTGTACAGCGTCGGCCGACTTTCTTTGGACAGTCGGCCGGCATCGGGCGTACATCACCGCGGGCGGTACAGGAGACGGCGCTCGGGGCTGGTGCTCGTCAGACCGACTGCACGCGTGCGCGTGAGCCGGTGACGTCCATCGGCGAAACGGGCTCCTGCGTGGCGGCGAGATGGGAGCGGATCCGCTCCCGCTCCAAGTCCCCGACGCTCGCAGCCAGCGCACGCAGCGCCGCCAGTCCACGCGGGCGATCGAGCTCGAACTCCGATCGCAACGCTCGCCTGTCCAGGGCGCGGCGCGCGCGAGTCAAGCGCCAGCGCGAAAGGGGACTAGAAGGTGAGCGATCCATAACGCATGCAGCGTCAAACGTGTATGGCCCAGAGTACAGGAGCACGCGTTGAGGATCAACCAAATGTCTAAGAACGTGTTTGAGAAGGGTCTATTGGGTTGTCCAGGGTTGTCGTC
>JAABUZ0100008152.1_pt1 | contig 12406 bp, 11 predicted proteins | sample 5562091 | NCBI WGS metagenome assembly JAABUZ01 (sample SAMN12813069, study PRJNA571459) | rock metagenome | isolation source: Antarctica rocks | place: Antarctica: Victoria Land, Linnaeus Terrace sud | collected 2015-12-21 | reverse complement strand
AAGTAAAGATCTTGCGGCATGCGTTCTCCTGAACCCTTCTATCCGATGCCGAAATGGGTATGTTCGTTCCGCACCCGTCTCGTTCTATCGATAGAAAGGACTACCGCGCCGCAAGCCGGGGGCGAAAGTGCCTCTACTCCTCAGCATCGTTCGCCACAGCCAGGGCAGGGCAGAACTGCTCCGTGCTGGCCCACAACATAGCTTCTCTAAATCGACCCGTATGTGTAGAAGCCACGCCCCGCCTTTCGCCCCAGCCAGCCCGCATCCACCATGCGGATCAGCAGCGGGCATGGCCTGTACTTGGGGTCGCCAAACCCCTCCTGCAGAACCCGCATGATATCCAGGCACACGTCCAGGCCGATAAAGTCAGCCAGCGTCAGCGGCCCCATCGGGTGCGCCATACCCAGCTGAAACACTTGGTCGATTGCCCCCGGCTCCGCCACACCCTCCATCACCGCGAAGATCGCCTCATTGATCATCGGCATCAGTACCCGGTTCGAGACGAAGCCCGCCGCGTCGTGGACCTCCACCGGCGTCTTTCCCAGTCGCACTGAAAGCGCCTGCACCTCGTCAAATGTAGCCTGCGACGTCTCCAGCCCGCGGATCACCTCCACCAGCTTCATCACCGGCACCGGATTGAAGAAGTGCATGCCGATCACCCGCTCCGGCCGCTTCGTCTGGCCTGCAAGCCTCGTGATCGAGATGGAACTCGTGTTTGAAGCCAGGATCGCCCCCGCCGGAAGAATCCGGTCAAGCTCCGCGAACAGCTTCGCCTTTACCGCAAACTGCTCCGTCGCCGCTTCGATCGCCAGGGCCGCCCCGGAAAGAGCCTCGAGGTCCGTCGTCAGGGTGATCCGCCCCTCCGCCTCCCTCGCCTGCACTTCGGTCAGCTTTCCCTTCGCGAGCTCCCGCCCGAGGTTGGTGCGGATCATTCCCATCCCTCGGTCGAGCGCCGCCTCCGAAATATCGGCAAGCAGCACCCCCATTCCCGCGCGGGCAATCACATGGGCAATCCCGTTCCCCATCGTCCCAGCACCCAGCACTGCAAACGTTTCATTCGATTTCATAAAGGTTCCTTGCCGACGAGGCAGTCTAACAGCGGATACGGCGAGGAGGGCAGCCGCCGGTTTGCAACCTTGCGAAATCGGTCATCGTCCTACCTCCTATCTGGGATGATGGGTCTCTGAAGCCAAAGTACGCTGTGGCATCCGGATATACGGGGTTATTGCTGACATGCTACCGAGGAAGCGGATCCTTCTGATCGCGGTCTATCTGCTCGCCACCATCCAGTTCGCCTGGTGCTATCTCTGGCTCACCCGGCCCTACGTCAACACCGCCCTCTACGAGCGGGGGCTGGAGCGCATGCCCTTCCAGGGCCGGTGCCTCATGATGCTCCCCATGCGCTGGGCACATGGCAGCCCGACCCTCAACTGGCTCACGCAGCCCTTCGCCATGTCGCACTTCTGGTTTCCCCGCCCGGTTCAGCCAGAGGTCCTCGTGCAGGCAGCCATCAATGTCCTTAGCCTTCTCCTTACTGGCTGGTTTACAACAAAGATCTACCAGGCAAGCTCGCGCCGGCATCTCCTCACCCCCATGATCTACCCGCTTCTGCTCATTGTCTGCGGCGCGACCTACATCATGCACACCGTGCAGAACTTCCGCTTCATCTACGACCTGCCCAGCCTCGCCTTCTTCTCGGCGGCCATGTACCTCCTCTACTTCCGCCGGCACTGGGCTCTCTTCGTGGCGCTCTTCCTCTTCGCGACCGTCAACCGCGAAACGACGCTGCTTCTGCTCCCGCTTTACATGATCAACGAAGCCGCTTCCTCCCGCGATCTGCGCTGGCGAAGGGCCTTCCGTCCCGAGACGCTTGCGATCGTTCTGCCGTTGGCTGCCGTGTGGATCGCCTGGCAGATCGTCATTCGCCACCTCCTCGCCGGCAACCCCTCTGAGTTCTACCCGCGCTTCAACTGGAACGTGAAGTCCCTCATCGTGCCCCAGGCCTGGCCCCAGTTGCTCAGCGCCTGCGCCTATCTAATGCTCTTTGTCGTGGTCATGCGCCATCTCATCGCCGACCGCCGCCTGAGGTCCTGGCTGCTCCTGCTTCCTATCTGGTTCGTCTTCATGTTCAGCTTCGGCATTCTCATCGAGACCAGGGTCTTCGGCGAACTCATCCCACTTGTGGTCTGTTCCACCACCCTGATCGTCGAGGAGATCCTCGTCCTCCGCATGGCCAGGCCCAACCTCCTTCTCAGCCTAGAGCTCAACCGCCCCGCCGTAAGCGTCCGGGACGCGGCCTGACGCAACCTCAGCAATTTGCAGTTTGAATCGTAGGAACTACAGTAAAGCCAGCAGCAGGACTGTAATGTTGTCGCGGCCGCCGTTCTGGTTCGCCGCGCAGATCAACTCATGGCAGGCACTTTGCAGGTCGTGAGGCGTCGGCTCTGGCGTCGGAACCAGCCGTCGTAGGATCTCGGCGATCTCCCCATTGGTCAGCTCGCGCGTCAGCCCATCCGAGGCCCAGCAGGTACAGATCGCCCCCCTGGGGCCGGTACGGCTGGATGTCGGGCTCCACATGCGTCTGCGGCCCAATTGCCCGCGTAATGTAGTTCCGCATAGGCGAGGTCGCCGCCTGGTCGGCCGTAATCTGCCCCGCAAGCACCTGCTCCTCCACAAACGAGTGATCGGTCGAAAGCTGCAACAGCTCCCCACCCCGGCGGCGGTAACACCGGCTGTCCCCCACGTTCGCCAGAAACAGCGTCGGGGGTGGAACGAAGTCCGGCTTCGGTCCTCGCGGAGAGCTCCTCCGGTCCTTCTCCGGACCAGCAACATGCAGCAGCGCCACCATGGTTGTGCCCATACCCGCAAGCTGCGGGTCCCGTTCCGACATCCCGAAGATCGCCTGGTTCGCGGCATGCACGGCCGCGTGGAGGCGGGTCTGCGGCTTCGCCTGCGCTCCGTACGCTCGCGCCCGCTCTCCGTCCGGTTCGCCCTGGCTCTCAGCTTCCGGGTCGCTGGCCCTGATACGTCCAAGAAAGCTATCGATCGCAAGCCGGCTCGCAACCTCGCCCCCCGCGGCTCCCCCCATCCCATCGCAAACGACGTAGGCGCCCAACCCTGGTGCAGCCGCCGCGGCATCCTCGTTTCGGCTGCGGAGGCGTCCGGCATGGGTGGCAAGCGCGTGAATGAGTTTGGCGGTGGGCACAAGGCGAGCGAAGATGGTGCTGGAAAAACCTTATATGGTTGGATGCGGAAGGCAAACGGAACGAACGTGTTACACAGCTCCGGCAAACTCACCCCAGGAACACGTTTGACCCCCATCGCGCATGGGAACCAGGTCGTGCACGGGGACAATCTGGACGTGCTCCAGGGCCTGCCCGACGCCGTCGCCCAACTCATCTACATCGATCCGCCGTTCAATACCGGCCGCACCCAGCAGCGGCTTCGCATGCGTTCCATTCGCGATCTTGCCGGCGACAGGACCGGCTTCGGCGGCCGCCGCTACCGCACCGAACTCGTCCAGGCCGGCGAACCGGGCCAGGCCGCAGGCTACGAAGATCGCTTCGAGGATCTCGTAGAGTTCCTTCGACCCCGCCTGGCCGAGGCCCGGCGCGTCCTCTCCCCCACGGGCAGTCTCTTCTTCCACATCGACCCACGCGAGGTCCACTACTGCAAGGTCATGCTCGACGAGATCTTCGGCCGCGCCTCCTTCCAGAACGAGATCATCTGGGCCTACGACTATGGTGCGCGTGCCAGGAAGCGCTGGCCCGCCAAGCACGACAACATCCTTTGGTACACCCGCGACCCCCAGCTCTATACCTTCAACCTCGACGAATGCGACCGCATCCCCTACATGGCTCCCGGTCTCGTCGGTGCCGAAAAGGCCGAGCGCGGTAAGACTCCCACGGACGTCTGGTGGCACACCATCGTCAGCCCCACCGGCAAGGAGAAGACCGGCTACGCCACCCAGAAACCCCTCGGCATCCTCGAACGCATCATCAAAGTTCACACCCGTCCCGGAGACCTCGTGCTCGACTTCTTCGCCGGCAGCGGAACCGCCGGGGAGGCCGCGGCAAAGCACGGCCGGGGCTTTATCATGGTCGATCAAAACGACCTGGCCGTTGCGATCATGCGCAAACGGCTCGCCCGATGGCTCCCGCCCCAAGGCTTAGAATCAGGACTATGAAGTATCTGCTTGCCCTGCTCGCCCTTGCAGGAATCGTGGTCAGCGTTCTGGCCCTGCGCGTACACAATCAGGACCCGAGCCAGGCCCCTCCCTGCGCCGTCACCGAGAAGTTCGACTGCGGAGCCGTCAACCACTCGCGCTACGCCGTCTTCCCCCCCCGCACCTTCAACGAGGACGCCAACAGCTCCCGTCTCCACATCCCCATCGCCACCCTCGGTATCATCGGCTATGCCACCATGGCTGCCTTCGCCCTGTCAGGCAGGTTGTGGATCGTCTTCGAGCTCGCCCAGATCGGCTTCTTCTTCGCCGCCATGCTCACCTACCTCGAGGCCTACGTCATCCAGAAATGGTGCATCTACTGTCTCTGGTCCCAGGGCATCGTCGCCGCCATCCTTCTGCTTAGCGCTCTCACCCTCGCCTCCCGCTGGTACGCCCGAAGCCACTCCCATGCCACCGCCGTCAAACCCGCCCATCTGGTCTAAAACCAGATGGGCACGAATCACAACGTGGCGCAACGAACCTTCTCCGTCAGCTACACTGAACAAGTAGCAGCAAGTGCCCCCTGCAATATCCACAGGGCGGCGGTTCCTTTGCTCGACGCGCAGTCTTCCGGTGGACCTTGGGCGCGGAAGTCCGGACTCTACTTACTTCTTTTGAATACTTTGCGCAACAAGTAAGGGGGGTGGGGAGGTACTCGCTAACGAGCGCTTACGGGAGCGCTTCATGCCCCCGGAGACCTCGACCCGAGCAGGTGTCACCGGAAATGCAGGAGAGACCTACCCATGCGAATCGCACTCGCCTTCCTCACGCTCGCATCCGCAATCGCAGTTCAAGCCCAGGCACCCAGAGCTATCCACCTCTCCGGCGACGTCGCCGGAACCCACGATCCGTCCATCGCAAAAGATGGGGACACCTGGTACGTCTTCGCCACTGGCAAGTCCCCGCAGGGCGGTGAGTTCGCCATCCGCTGCTCCTCCGACCTCGAGGTCTGGCGCATGTGCGGGCAGGTCTTCGACGACATCCCGCAATGGATCCACGGGCGAAGCCCCGGTACCAAAGAGCTCTGGGCGCCTGACGTCCACCGGGTCGGCAATGAGTTCCGGATGTACTACAGCTACTCGCTCTTCGGGAAGAACACGAGCGGCATCGCCCTCGCCGTCAACAAGACACTTAACCCCAAGAGCCCTGACTACAAGTGGGTCGACAAGGGCCTCGTCCTCGAATCAAAAGTCACCGACAACTTCAACGCCATTGACCCTAACTTCATCCAGGACGCGCAGGGCCACGGCTGGCTCTCCTTCGGCAGCTTCTGGGACGGCATCAAGATGCGTCGCCTCGACGACCGCACCGGCCTCGCAAGCACCTCCGACACCCGCATCTACTCCATCGCGCGCCGGGCAAGAGAGGGAACTCCGCGCAGCGAGTCCACGGCCGGCCTCAACGAAAAGATCAGCGGCCTCCCGCCCGACTCCGAGGCCATCGAAGCTCCCTTCATCGTTCGCCACGGAGGCTACTTCTACCTCTTCACCTCGTGGGATCTCTGCTGTCGCGGCATCCACAGCACCTACCACACCGTCGTCGGTCGCTCGAAGTCCGTCACCGGTCCCTACGTCGACCGCTCCGGCAAGCGTCTCGAAGACGGTGGCGGCACCGATCTCCTCACCGCCAACACTCGCTGGCTCGGTCCCGGCGGCGAGAGCGTTCTCCTAGACCCGAACTCGAAAGATCCACGCGTCCAGGATCCAGGAGCGAAGGACCTCATCGTCTTCCACGCCTACGACAACAAGACCGGTAAACCCTCCATACAGCTTTCCACCCTTACCTGGGCAGACGGTTGGCCCAGCGCCGTCCTCGCAACTAACTAGCCCCGCCTCCCTCTACACTGTTCCTTATGTGGCTCAGGCTACTTGAACTCCTCCCCAGGCTGATCGATGCCGTCCCCCACATCGAGCGATTCAACGCCGTCGCCGATCGGATTCTCTCCGCCAAGGCCTCGGACGACGCTGCCCTCGCCGCCATGGCCAAGCAACTCCGTAAGGACCTCCTCCGCATTGACACAGCCAACGTCTCCCTGTCACGCCAGCTGGATAGCCTCGCAGCTCAGGTGACGACCGGGGGCGAGGCGGCAGACGGCGCCCGCTCCGTCACGGTCGCCCTTGGTCGCAGCATCGTCGAGATCGAGCGCCAGATTCGCTCCCTGCGCGCCTTTCTCCTCGCGTTGATTGTTCTGGTCGTCATCCTCACCCTGCTGGTCGGCTGGCTTGTGCTCGTGAACCCGCACCAGCCCTAGGGTGGAGTCATGGTGGGTGTACCCCAACGTACGCCGTCGGTGCCACCGAAGTGCGCAGCCATTCACGCCTCACGCCGTCATCTCGACCGAATGTGGACCCTCAGCTTGTCAAAGGGCGAGACGGAGTGGAGAGACCCCTTCATCCCACTGCTGCCTGCTCAGAAGAATGTTTGCGCTGCACGAACCCCGCCCCAGTCGTGGACCTTCCGCCTCTTCGCAACTGTGCACAAAAGCGGCGTCTTTCGGGGGCAGTCGCCAGCCCCCAAAAGTACGCCGCCTCGTAAGCAATCTCCCCGGCTGCTATGCCGCAACCGCGATCCTCCGCACCAGGTCGTCCTGCTCCTTCTCCGACTCCGCCCCAATCGTGAACGCATCCAGAACGCCCGTGCTCAGCGCATACCGGATCGCCTCCTGCGGCTTGTCACGCAGATCGCCCTGCCCCAGGATCTTCATCCCCACAATCCCCTTGCCCTGCGCCCGCATCTGCTTGATCACGCCAATCACCGTCGCCGGGTCAGCATCCATGTGCGACCCGATCGGGTTTAGCCGCACAAGGTCGACCTCCACCCATGGCGAGGCCGCCGCAGCCTTCAGCGCTGGGAGGGCTGTGGCACGAAACGCCATGCGCCCGGATCTCCCCCTTCTGCTTCGCCTCCGACAGCACATCCATCACGCCCCGGTAGCGCGTCGTCCAGTCCGCCTCCGTCACGCAGTGGACGAGCACGATATCGATATAGTCCACGCCCAGCTCCCGCTTGTAACGGTCCAGATCCTGCCGCACCCCTGCCGGATACCGCGTGTCCGTCTTCGTCAGCACCGTCACCTTGTCCCGCGGAACCTTGGTCAGCGCTTCCTTCACATAAGGATGGCTGCCATACGAGTCAGCCGAGTCAAAGAACCGCAGCCCATTCTCGTTGTAGCCGTCCGCCAGCAGCTTCACAAACGGATTCGTTCCAAGCCGTGTCTGGTTTGATTGCCTGCCACCGCCGATCGTCCCCGTTCCCATCGCCAGCCGGCTCGTTCGGATACCCGTCTTCCCCAGCACCACCTCATCGTGAGCCTGGAACTTCTGCGGCAGCGCCGGCTGTTCTTCCAGAAACGTCCCCGCTCGCCCTACCCCTTGTCCCAGCCACGCGGCGCCCATCGTGCCCGCCGTCCGTCGAAGAAACTCTCTCCTCAGCATTGCGATCTCCTCCCCTTCAGATCTCACATTCCAGTTACAATACGCCTTCGGTTCCATCGCAGACACCCACATCGTCCATCCGCCCAGACTTTCCCGCCACACGCAACGTCTTCCCCTGATTCACCTCGCCTTCACCTCCATGCGTTCCAATGGCCGCTGTCCACCCGAACCTGTACCATCGCTCCCGTCGTCTCCAATCCCACATCGTCCACGTCGCTAACCTCAGTTCTGCCGCAGAGCACATCGGAGCCAGATCAATTATGGATCGTCGAGTCTTTCTCAAAGCCACCTCTGCCGCTGGCGCACTCGCCTGGCTCGCCCCCAGGCACCTCACCGCACAGACCTCCACCGTCAGCAACAGTTACGTCAGCTCCGTTCTCTTTATCGTCGACCCGGCCCTGACCGGTCTCTCCCAAGCCGACCGCGACATCCTCTTTCGGATCAACTCCGCCGCAAACCCAGCCCAGCAGGCCGCCATCTATCCCCAGTCGGTGGCCTCCGGAGACCCGCGCCCTGACGGAATCGTGCTCTGGACCCGCGTCGAACCTACCGTCCAGGGCAGCCCCTCGAACGACATGCTCGCCTGGCAGATCAGCTCCGACCCGAACTTCGCAGCCGCTTCCATCCTCGTCGAGGGCGTCGCCATCCTCTCCCGCGACAAGGATTCGACGGTCAAGTTCTCTGTCGCTAATTCCGTCTTGAAGCCCTTTACCAACTTCTACTTCCGCTTCCTCTACAACCAGGTACCCAGTCGCACTGGCCGCTTCAAGACCCTTCCCCTCGCCACCGCTTCCCTTGCCCAACTCAAGCTCGGACAGATCGTCTGCCAGGACTTTGGCAATGGCTTCTACAACGCCCTCGACTTCCTCGCGCAAGAGGAGGTCGACTTCGTCGTCCACCTGGGCGACTACATCTATGAGACCATCGCCTCCGCCAACTTTCAGTCGAACCCCGTCCGCTCTGTTCCACCCTTCCCAACCGGCGGCGTCACCCCGCAAAATCTCGACGACTACCGCCACCTCTACAAGGTCTACCGCTCCGACCCCAACCAGCAGGCAGTTCACGAGCGCTTCTCCTACATCCTCCTCTGGGATGACCACGAGTTCGCCAACGACTGCCACGGGGACTTTCACCCCGATAACAACACCGCCCCCAATACCTCTAGCACTCCCCAACCCGCCCTCCGTCAAGCCGCCAATCAGGCCTGGAGCGAGTTCGGTCTCGCCGACACGCCCTTCAACCCCAACGCCGGCTGGGAGAGCTCAATCCAGCTTTACCGGACCTTCTCCTTCGGCACCCTCGCCCAGCTCATCGTTACCGACGAGCGCCTCTACCGAGACGGCCCGCCCTGCGGCTCCAACCTCATCGGCCAGCGCTACTTCTCTCCAGGTTGTGGCGAGATGGAGAACAAGAACCGCACCATGCTCGGCCTTACCCAGCGCCAATGGTTCATTAACCAGCTCACCTCCACCCGCGCCACCTGGAAGCTCTGGGCCAACGAAGTCATGCTCATGCAGCTCAAGCTCGCCCTCCTCTACATCGATCTCGACCAGTGGGACGGCTACCAGGAAGAGCGCAACCTCATCCTCAACGCCGTCAAGCACGGGAACATCAAGAACTTCGTCGCCCTCACCGGCGACCTCCACACCTTTCTAGCCGGCTATCTCAAACCAACTTCGATAATCCGTTTGAGGCCCCCGTCGGCGTCGAGCTCATGGTCGGCTCAGTCACCTCCGCCAACTTCACCGAGGAGATCAACTCCGTTATCCCTCTCCCCTCCAGCCCCCTTCCCGCCAAGCAGATGCGCGTCCCCGCTGACCTCGTCGAGGACGTCATCACCACCGCCAACCCGTGGATCAAGTTCTGGGACTCCTCCACCCACGGCTACGCCATCCTCACCCTCACCCCCGCCCAGCTGACCTGCCAGTTCAAGGCTGTCAGCACCATCAAGGAACCGTCTGCCACCCTCTCCACCCTCCGAACCCTCACCATCCCGGTCAACCAGGTTCACATCAACCAAAGCTGAGACATCAGAAATCGCCGCCCCGGGCCACCTCTTCCCGCAGCAGCCCAGATCTCTAAGGAGGTCGCGAGGCACCACGCGATCCAGAAAGCCATAGATTTATTCGGCGTTTAGAGAGCCCGCAGGCAGGAGGCGTCCCTAAACTCCCCCCACAGGGGCCGATCCAGTTACTCCTGGATGGCCCTCAAATTGCTTAATTGTGAATAGTGGCCTATTGGTCCAAGTACCAACCTGTACGACTTGTGCTTAACCTGCACCTGACGGCAACTTACGCATTGTATTTACGACGTGTCCGCATCCACAACAACGTAGGTGCTTGGCGATTCCTGACAGATCGCCTCTTAAATTGACATGACACCCAACCGTAGGAGACCTCACTTGAATCCTTTCAGCCCAGCTCCCGCCCGCCGCCGTTTCGTCACATTTGTCTTCGCCCTGCTCCTCGCCTCCCTCTGCTTCGCACCTCGACTGGTCGCCCAGGACGTCGGACAGGTCTCAGGCACGGTGACTGATCCATCAGGTGCAGTTGTACCGTCGGCAAACGTTACCATCCGGAACCTCAGCACCAATGCCACCCGCGATACCACCACCAACGGACAAGGCTCCTTTCAGTTCACGGGCCTGCTTCCCTCACCGTACGAGGTCAGCATCCCCGCAAGCGCCGGCTTTGGCGCCGCTCTCACTCGGGTCGAGGTTACGGTCGGCGGTCGCGCGACCGTGGACGTCAGGCTCTCCGCTAACGCTTCCGCCACCGTAGAGGTCACTGCGGAAACCGGCGTTCAGGTCAACTCGCAGACTCAGGAACTCTCCCAGGTCGTCACCGAGACCCAGGTATCTCAGCTCCCCTCGCTCACCCGTAACCCCTACGACTTCGTCGCCCTGTCCGGCAACATCTCTTCCGGCGATCAAACCTCCGGTGGCGGCTCCCAGAACGTCACCACCCGCGGCGTGGGCTTCAATATCAACGGCCAGCGCTCCACCGGCACCGAGATCCTCTTAGACGGCGTCGAAAACGTCACCGTCTTTGGCGATGCCGTCGGCATCAAGGTTCCCATCGATGCCGTCCACGAGTTCCGCGTCATCACCAGCAACTACGAGCCGCAGTACGGCCGCGCTTCCGGTGGTGTCGTCTCGGTCGCCACCAGGTCCGGCTCCAACAACCTGCACGGCACCGTCTGGGAGTTCAATCGGCTCTCCGCCTACACGGCTAACACCGTCACCAACGCCCAATCCGGTATTCCCCGCGGACACTACACCCGGAACCAGTTCGGCTTCGCGGTCGGCGGCCCCATCGTCCAGGACAAACTCTTCTTCTTCGGGTCAACTGAATGGACCCGCGTCCGCTCCTCGGCTGGCCAAACCGCCAGCGTGCCCACACCGCAGTTCCTCGCGCAGGCCGCTCCCAGCATCCAGCAGTTCTTCAGTACCTACGCCGGATCCAACAACTTTAACTTCCTCGGCACGACCACGGCCGCGCAGATAACTGGCGCAACTCTGGACGCTAACGGAAAGAATGGCGTGGTCATCCCGACCGCTAATCAGAACATCCCCGTCTTCGGCAAAGTCGCTTACACGGCACCCGCTGACGCCGGCGGCGGCCTCCCTCAAATACCTACAATATTGTCGGGCGTTTCGACTACAACCTCAGCGACAGCACCCAGGTCTTCTTCCGCTACGTCAACTACCAGGAGTCCGACCAGATTGGCTCTTTCTTCTCCTCGCCCTATTCCCAGTACAACGTCGGCCAGGCCTTCGACAATCAGGCTTATCTTCTAAATCTCACCCATGAGTTCAGTCCATCTGTCACCAGCACCACCAAGGCCAGCTTCAGCCGTTTCAGCAACCCCAATACCTATAACTCCGCGCTCGGAAACGTTCCCACCCTCTTCACTGCCGTCAACGCCCGCAATCCGGTCGACGCCACGCCCATAAACCTCCCCGGCTTCTATAACCAGAACCCGGCCAACGGCGGTCTGCCCTTCGGTGGCCCACAGAACACCATCCAGATCAATCAGGATCTCAACGTCGCCAAAGGCAAGCACTCCATGCAGTTCGGCGGACAGATCCTCTATATCCAGGACAACAACGCCTACGGCGCCTACGCCCAGGCGGGTGAGCAGTTGGGCAACGGGGTCAGGGCTGGCCTCGTCAACCTCCAGACCGGCAACGTCTTCCAGTTCCTCGCCGCGGTCAATCCAAAGGGAGCTCTTCCCTGTGTCAGGAATCCATACACCGCAGCTCTCACCCAGACGCCAAGCTGCCTGATCACTCTGCCAGCCACTTCCCCTAGCTTCGCTCGCAGCGATCGCTTCCACGACTGGGCCGTGTATGCGCAGGACTCCTGGAAGGCAACCCCCAAGGCCACCATCAACTACGGTGTCCGATATGAGTACTACGGCGTCCAGCACAACAACAACCCGGCCCTCGATTCGAACTTCTACTTCGGCTCCGGAAATCTCGCCCAGTCGATCCGTACAGGCCAGGTCTTCACCGGCGCGAAGAACCCGATTGGCAGCGGTCTCTGGAAGCCGCAGTACGGCACCATCTCTCCCCGCATAGGCTTTGCCTACGACCTCTTCGCCAACGGCAGATCCGCTATTCGCGGCGGCTACGGGATCAGCTACGAGCGCAACTTCGGCAACGTCACCTTCAACGTCATCCAGAACCCGCCCAACTACGCCGTCATCGTCTCCAACAACACCACGGTCACCACCTCAAACCTGG
>JAABUZ0100008148.1_pt1 | contig 12409 bp, 8 predicted proteins | sample 5562091 | NCBI WGS metagenome assembly JAABUZ01 (sample SAMN12813069, study PRJNA571459) | rock metagenome | isolation source: Antarctica rocks | place: Antarctica: Victoria Land, Linnaeus Terrace sud | collected 2015-12-21 | reverse complement strand
TTCTTTTAACTCCGGAATGGCGCTATCCAGATCCCCGCTCTGCTTCAGCGCAATGCCCAGCATGTAGTGCGCTTCCGCATAATCGGGACGAATCGCCAGAGCCGCGCGCATCTGCTCAATCGTGCCGCGAAAATCACCCGCCTGCCAATTCGTAATGCCCAACGTGTAGTGCGCTTCGGGCAGGGAAGGATCGAGCCGGATCGCCTCCTGAAACTCTTTCTGCGCGGGTTCAATCTGGTCTTTCATTTTGAGCGCGATTCCCAAATCATAATGAGCCGCCGGTGAGTTCGGGTCGCTGGTCAGGGCCTCCCGAAATACAGCGGCTGCCTGATCGAAGTCGCCCTTCTTCAAGTACGCATAGCCTAGATTCACCCGCGCGTTGGAGTTCTTCGAGTCACGTTTCAGAATCGATTGCAACTCCTCAATAGCGCGGTCCGCCTGCCGCGTTTCGATCAGCATTGTCGCGTAATCGCTCCGCGTGTTGTCGTTCGCGGGATCGAGCTTCACCGCCTGCTCGTAGGCTTTGACCGCGCCAAGGAGATCCCGCTGCTCCTGTAGCGCCCGGCCCAGCAGGTTCCAGGTATCCGCTTTTGCGCCGTCCAACTGGACCGCCTGTTTCAACTCCGCCGCCGCTTTATCATTTTGGCTTGTCTGAAGATAAGCCGACCCTAAGCGATACCGGTAATCGAAGCTCTTCGGAGATAAATTTACCGCCTGCTCCAGCTCCGCCAAAGCTCGAGGGTAATCCTTGGCTAACCACAGCGCCACGCCCAAATGATAATGCGCCAGTGCGTATTTAACATCTTTGGCGAGAGCCTTGCTGAAACAGTCAAGAGCTTCGTGTTGCTTTCCAAGAACCGCATACAAAAATCCGATTCTGTCTTCCGAGGCAGCCGAAAGGGAAGTCTCTTGGGAAGCCCTATCCAGAGTTGCCAAAGCTCCTGAAGCATCACCGCTCCGGGCTTGTTGCTCCGCTCGCGACGCCAACTCTCCCGCCTGATCAGCCCAAAGAAGAAGGGCGGAAGCAACGCAAGTGGAAGAACAGGAACGGAAAAGCCTCAAACACCGCCATTATACGTGTTTCAACGACTGTGTTTTTTTGAGCGGTTCAGATCGAAATGCTGAAGTCCCGGCCAGCAGGTCGCCTAGGTGCTGCCGGTTGCGCGTCACTTGCAGCAGAATCAAAGTGCCGAATTGATTCCTTAAGAGCGGCTTGCGTCGAACTGGTGTTCTGGTTCGGTGACGACGCTTGGGCAGATCCGATTATCGACGCAGCAATAAAAAGAGTTCCCATGAAGAAATGAGAGCGAAGGGTTCGAGACATATAAAATTCCCTATTCGAATACTTGGGCGAGGATTGCAGCTCCTCATTCGGGTACGCGACAAGGGCGGAAAAATTAGCTCACAATTGTTGGATAAACACGCTCAGGTATTCACCAGCGTACTTGCTCCCACATAGGTGCCAAGAATGGGAACAATCTCTTTACGCAGGTCGGCAACAGAGTTAAAGCGGCTGTTCGGGTTTTTAGCTAAACACTTTTGCAGAAGCTCGTTCAACTGCTTATTCCGGGAGCAGCCATAAGGCAGCGTAACTTCATCCTGCAAAATGGAGGTAAGTTTTTCGGTGATTGACTCTCCCCGAAAGGGAAGAGATCCCGTCAAAACCTCGAAAAGCATGACGCCGATAGCAAATATGTCCGCCCGCTGATCGACTTCCAAGCCACTCAACTGTTCCGGTGACATGTATTGTATGCTGCCGAGCACGGTGCCTGGAGTTGTGAGATTGGCTGATTCGTGGGCGTCAATCAGAAAAGTTTTCGCAATGCCGAAATCCAGAATTTTGACGTGACTGTTCCCGTTCTGTTCCCGCCAAACCATGATGTCTTCCGGCTTGAGATCGCGATGCACGATGCCTGCCTGATGAGCCGCCGCGATACCGGCGAATAATTGGTTATGGCGTTCGGCGAAGCTCCGGCCAAGGAACCATTTCGCCAACGTTCATTATAGGAGGGCTTTTCTCTTTGCTCAGATGGAAGTCAAACAGTCAAACCTGTTTTGGACAAGAGTAATCTTTCACGCTCCTGTTCTTGTAACTCCAGACACTTGGCGAATAAGTCAGGAACATCTTCAGGGGAGTGCGAAATCAATTTCCCTATTTAACTAATAACCTGGAGAACTTAGGAAGTTGCGCTTCCTGTAACAAGGCGCTAACTCATTTCCGCCAATCGGGTTTCCAGCCAAGCCCGCGCAAATAAAGTATCGCGTTTAGCGGTAGCAACGGAGATCTTCAGAGAGCCCGCTATTTTCTGGTCTGTCATGCCAGCGAAAAACTTTGCCTCAAATACCTTTGCCTGCCGCGAGTATAACGTTTCGAACTCCTGAAGCGCCCTGTCAATGTCGAGTAGATCGACTCCCACCCGGAGCGAACCGGCATCCACTACATCGTGCAGCGTTTGCCTCACGGCATGAGCGCCTCGCTTAACGGCTCCACGGGTGCGCACATAATCGACAAAGATATTCCTCATTACTTTGGCCGCTATGGTCAAGAACTGCGCGCGATCCTTACATGCCTCCGGACACCACTGCGCCAGACGGACATACAACTCGCTCACTAAAACAGCGGGGCTGAGCGTTCCGCTTAAATGTCCGCGCAGTTTGCTTTCGGCGATTCGGTATAAATCGTTATACAATTCGGGAACTACTTGGTTGAGCGCCGAAGGATCGCCTTCAATCCAACGCTATAGAAGGCTGGTTACGTTTGGCGAGGACATAGTGGCCACAGGTTCTATTCCTATGCAAGTGAGCTTCCCAACCCACGGCGACAATCACCGCTCGTTAAATGACCCGCACCATATGGTCGGGGCAAGACAACTGTGTTTGCTCATACAACCGCCGCGGCAGATCCAGCCCGTGTTTCGCCAGGAAAGGAACAATCGAATAAAAGCGCTCCTGCAAATGCCGTTGCGGATAGATCAAATTGAGCAGGTAATCGGCATCGCGGGCCGCACGCCCGTCCCGGCGCATGGTTTCACGCGCTACTTTGCCCGCTAGTTTATCTACCTGATAAGAAATTTTTGTAGCGCTCTTCTCCGCCGCTGACGCCAGGGTCGGGTCAAATTGCAGCAGTTTCTCGCGCAGGCCGCTCAATGCTCCGGTTACTTCCGAACGCAGCGCCGAGAACTCACTCCGCAGATCATGCGGCACCAGCTTGCCGGCAATGGCGCTCTTCACGCGCTCCTGCGAGTCCAGCAGATCCTCCACGCGCAGTTCGTACCGCGCCAGCAGCTTGCTCCCCCGCTCATCCAGCAGCGTAAAACTGTTGCGCGGATAGATGACCGGCATGCGTCCCAGCAGGCGCTCGTATAAGACCTGACTCTGAGCCAGATAAGCCACTTCCGCCGGGCCGCCCACATAACTGACCGTCGGCAACAGGAAATCCTGCATGACTGGACGCAGCAGCGCGTTGGGCGACAACTGTTCCGCCGAACCGCATAGTTCAGCCGCGCTGAAAAACCGGTCTTTTATGTTGAACTTTCCGTCCTTGTACTTCAACGCCGTGCGCCGTCCATCCTCCAAATAAAACAACAAAGACGAACCCGCGTCCAAGTGTACTTGCGCGTGGTAGCCCGCCGCTTCCAGTTCCGCCGTTCGTTTTCGCAGCGCCTCCGTTAACTCGGGCGCGCGCTCCGCCGCTTCACCCAAGAACGGAGCGCTCAGACTCCGGATCGCGGGCGCTAACGGGTCTAAATAGATCAGATCAAAATCTTTTAACAGATCCCGCAAAAACGCATGAAAGGCTCGGCCATATGTTGTTCCCGAGTAATAATGCTCCGCCACCTTCCGCCGGGCCTCCGAAGCAAACGGAAGATCTCCCAGCGCTTTCCGCAGTTCATCAATTTGTAAATCACCGATCTCGACATTCCCGACCGGAACGTTGCTCAGGCTGCTCGGCTTTAACGCGATCTTTGACGGCAGGGCGAACTGGTCGAAAACCCACGCGTGGTCCACCTCGGCCAGATCATGATCTTCCGTGGCTAGCCAGAAAACAGGCACCGCCGGTATGCCTTCCTGTTCTAACTGGTTTGCGATTCTGACGGCTGTCAGCGCTTTGAAAATGGTATAAACCGGACCAGACAGCAGGCCGACCTGCTGGCCTGTTACCACCGCTACTGTCTCGGGCCGCGCCAGTTTTGCCAGCGCCAGCGATTCAGGATTCTGTTGGCGCAGCGCCGCGACAACCTGCTGACGCCGCTCAGGGGAGAACTGCATTTCGCGCGCGGCTCTCACCAATTGGTCCCAATGCGAAAAATGCTGGGGATAAAAGCCGCTTACTCTTTGAAAATGATAAAGATAATCCCCAAAGAGCTTGCTAGTGCCGGGAATGCTGGTTTGACGAACACACGAAGGCTCCATAGGTTAGCGCGCAGTATGGGGATGATAACCTGCTGACGAAAGTTACGAAAGTTTCACGCGAAAGGAGAGAATATAGATAGATCATGGACGAACAGGAATTTAAAACGCGCGCTGACAGCGCGTTGCAGTCTCTTTACCGCAAGCTTTCCGCCGCTTCGGATCGCTACGAATTTGAGCCCGACTTCAACGCCGGCGCGCTTGCCATTGAGTTTGACGAGCCGAAAGGCAAGTTTGTTGTGAGCCCGAACGCGCCTGTTCGTCAAATCTGGGTTTCAGCGCACTCGAAAAGTTTCAAGCTTGCCTGGAACGACGGTCGCCAGACATTCGTTCTTCCCGAAACAAATCAATCCCTCGACGACCTGATCGCCTCGGCGATTAGCCGGCAAACAGGCGAAACGGTCACATTATAACGGCTGTGGCGGGCGTATACATTTCGTATCCTTTCTGCAATCAGAAATGCAGTTTTTGTAATTTTGCTTCGGATGTTTACCAGGCGCAATCGCAGTTCCGTTACGAGAAGGTTCTTCTAAAAGAAATCACTTCGTATCAATGGGATATGCCGCCGGATACTGTTTATTTTGGCGGAGGCACTCCCAGCCTGATGTCCCCGGAACTGCTGCGCGACATTATGAAGGCCTTTCCCGCTGACCATCTATCGGAAGTCACGCTCGAATGCGCCCCCGGAACCATCACGGGCGAAAAAGCAAGGGAATGGGTGGAAGCCGGTATCAATCGCGTCAGTTTGGGAGTGCAGTCGTTTAATATCACTGAACTTCGCGGCACCGGGCGCCGCCACACGGCTGAGGTCGTTGAAAGCGACCTCGAAATTCTCCGGGCCGCAGGTATTACTAACATCAACCTTGATCTGATCGCAGGACTGCCCCATCAAACGCTCGGGTCCTGGGACGAATCTCTTGCTTGGATCGAACGACTCGGTCCTACACACGTCTCTGTTTATATTTTCGAAGTCGATGAAGAGAGCCGCCTGGGTCGGGAAGTTCTGCTCGGCGGCGCTCGCTATGGCGCTCGTACGCTTCCAGGCGACGACCTGATTGCCGAGCTCTATGAAACTGCCGTTCATCGTCTCGCCGTTAACGGCTACGAGCGTTATGAAATTTCCAATTTTGCTCAACCCGGACGGCAGTCGCGGCACAATCTCAAGTATTGGCAATTGGAACCGTATATCGGCTTCGGGCTGGATGCTCATTCCTTTGACGGCCAGTATCGCTGGAGCCATCCCGATACCCTCGACCGATATCTCCGTTCTGATTACCGTCCTGTTAAAGAAGAAGCCAATCGCCAGGAAGAGCGCTTCTTTGTCGGCCTCCGCCTGATGCGTGGCATCACGCCCACTCCGGAAGAATGGCGCAAGTTCGCCGAGCCTATCGCGAAATGGACTCGCGCCGGTATGCTTGAGGGACAAGGCGGCACGCTGCGCCTTGCGCCGCAGGGCGTTCTCCTTTCCAACGAAATTTTCCAGGACTTTGTTCAACTTTGAGAGTGATTGCCGGCTAAGTATTAGGCAGGGCTGAGTCTCGCTGACAAAGCGATATTACTCATAAAAATGATTATGGTTAACGATATTGGTTACCATATTAACTATGAGTAGACCCACCGATTTGATCCAAGGGACCCTAGATCTCCTGATCCTGAAAATTCTGGCTTTACAGTCGATGCATGGATGGGCCATTGGCGAGCGCATTCAGCAGATGTCTAAAGACGTCTTGCAAGTGGGTCCTGGCTCGCTCTATCCGGCATTGCACAAATTGGAACAGGCAGGCTGGGTGGAAGCCGAGTGGTCCGTCAACGAAGCGGGTCGCCGGGTCAAGTTTTATTCCATCACCAGGGAAGGGCGAAAACGCCTTCAGCAGGAGGCGGGTGACTGGAAGCGCTTATCCGGCGCTATTTCTTCCATTGTTTTTGAGAGTTAAACGGGGTAACACCATGCGAGTCTTACGAAACTTGCGTTTACGCGTGAGCTCCCTGTTCAAGCGTTCGGAGATCGAGGCGGATCTGCATGACGAACTGCAAGACTACGTCGAGCGTCAGACAGAACGGCACGTCGCCCGTGGACTCTCGCCGGAGCAAGCACGTTTGGCGGCGCTGCGCGACGTGGGCGGGATCGAACAGGTCAAGGAAGAATGCCGCACTGCGCGAGGCACTGCTTGGTTCGAGAACACATGGCAGGACATCCGTTATGGCTGGCGCACCTTACGCAAAAATCCGTTGTTCAGCGCGATGGCCGTGCTATCGCTCGCGCTGGGCATCGGGGCCAATACAGCCATCTACAGCATCATGGACGCGATCATGATTCGTGCGTTGCCAGTTCGAAATCCTGGCGAACTAGTGATTTTTAATTGGCGCGCCAAAACGAAACAGGAACCCGTCGTGGTCCACGACCATAGCGGCGACTGGCACGACGGGCTGGGAGGGGGCGGAACGAGCCCGGATTTCCCGTGGCCTGCCTACGAACTTTTTCGCGCTCACAACAAAGTTTTTTCCGCCACGTTCGCCTATGCCCATGAATGGCAACTCACTTTAGCGTTCCACGGGAAAGCCGAACCCGGTCACGTTGAACTTGTCTCCGGCAATTTTTTCAACGGTCTCGGCATCGTTCCGGCTGTGGGTCGCCTCCTTGCCGATCGCGACAACACCGCCAGCGCATCGCAGGTAGCGGTCCTTAGTTACAACTATTGGCGCGACCGGTTCGCCGGAGATCCGGCGGCCATTGGTCAGACTGTAAACATCAACAACATCCCCTTCACGATTGCGGGCGTCACCCCACCCGAATTCTTCGGGGTCACTCCGGGTTCCGCTCCGGTTGCTTACGTTCCCATCGTGAACCGCCCCGCGCTTGCCCGCAATTACGGCGACGAACACGACACCATGTTTATCGATTCGCACAATTATTGGACCGATGTCATGGGACGTTTGCGTCCTGGCATCACGCTGGCGCGTGCGCAAGCGGAACTGGCGTCTCGGTTCCATACGTTCGTGCTCGCTTCGGCGGCAAGCGATAAGGAGCGGGCTGACCTTCCGGCGCTCTGGCTGCAGGAAGGGGGCTCCGGCGTTGACTCGCTGCGCCGACAATATTCGAAACCGCTTTTTGTCTTGATGACCATGGTGGCCTTCATCCTTTTGATTGCCTGCGCTAACATTGCGAACCTGCTCCTCGCCCGAGCTGCTGCGAGGCGGCGCGAGATTGCCGTGCGGCTCAGCGTGGGCGCAAGCCGCCTTCGCGTGCTGCGGCAGTTGCTGACAGAAAGCCTGCTGCTCGCGCTGCCGGGAGGCATTCTGGGCCTAGGCATCGCGGCTGCAGGAACTCGTTTCCTCACTTGGCTGCTCGCCGATGGACGAGAGGATTTCAGCCTGCACGCGGAACTCGACTGGCGCATTCTCATCTTCACGATTGCTGTCTCATTCGTGACAGGGATTCTTTTTGGACTCGCACCCGCTATTGCCGTTACTCGCGTGGATCTCACTCCGGCGCTCAAGGAGACTCGCGCCAGCGCTCCACGTGGGCAGGGACACCACATGGGCCTGAGTCAGTTCCTGATTGTGACCCAGATCGCCCTTTCGCTGTTGCTGGTGCTGGGGGCCGCGCTTTTTGTCCGCACGCTTACCAACCTTCACTCCGTCGAAATCGGCTTCAACCAGGAGAATCTTCTGACATTCAGACTAGATGCTAGTCAAGCGGGTTACAAAGACGCGATGCTGAAGGCGCTCTATGCCCGCCTGGACGAGCGATTCCGTGTTCTTCCCGGCGTTCGCGCCGCAACTGTGTCCAATCTGCCACTAGTTGCTAATTCAAATAGTAGGACGAGCATCACCCTCCCAGGCGCTCCCAAACAGGAAGACCACAATGGCTCGAACACTTCCTATATTTCAATAAGCCCTACGTTTTTCGAAACTATGCAGCTTCCGATTTTGTTCGGCCGCTCCATTAATTCGCGCGATGTGGATGGCGCGCCCCTCGCCGCTGTAGTGAATGAAGTTTTCGCGAAGAAATATTTTCCCAACGGAAATGCTCTTGGGCAGCACTTCGGACTTCATGCGGGACAGGACGCCGAGATGAGAATCGTCGGCATCGCGAAAAACGCCCGGTATAGCTCACTGAAGCAGGCGATTCCGCCCGTCGCATACATCGCTTATCTACAGAATGCCGTCAAACCTCCTCCTTCTGCCATGTTCTTCGAACTGCGCACGGCGGGCAATCCTCTGGCGCTGGCCGAAACCGTTCGTAAAACCGTCCATGAAGCCGCGCCGAATGTTCCCGTGACTGGCATGATGACGCAAACGCAGCGCATCGACAATACCATTGTTCAGGAGCGCACCTTCGCCGATCTCTGCACGGCGTTCGCGGTCCTCGCGCTGGCCATCGCCTGCGTCGGACTTTACGGCACCATGGCTTATGCGGTGTCGCGCCGGACCAATGAAATCGGCATTCGAATAGCTCTCGGCGCCGAACCATGGCGGATTATCTGGATGGTGCTACGCGAAGTGCTCGCGCTCGTCACTGCCGGGCTCGCGATTGGTCTCATCTGCGCTTGGAGCGCCTTGTCCACCATCCAGTCTTTTGTGTTCGGAATGAAACCTGCCGATCCACTCGCAACATTGTGGGCGGCTGGAATCCTAATCACGGCGTCGGTTTTGGCCGGTTTTGCTCCCGCTCTGCGGGCGGCTCGTGTCGATCCAGTGAGCGCCTTACGACATGAGTAACGTCAATGATTGCCGTTGCTTAGGGCAGCGACGCTTGAATTTTGATCGGCTTGTCCGCGCTTGCTTTCACGTTTAAGTGCTCAAAATTCAGCAGAGCGTTGAATACGAGCCCATAGCTGCCGATTGTTTCGCCGCGATAGACCGGATTGTTAGCAAACAACAGCACATTTCCCTTGCCCAGATGAGCATTCACAACCAGGGCATGCTCCGCAATGGTCTCGCCGCCTTCGAGCAGTCCCGAAAGCAGAAGTCCCTTTCTTTCCGCGTAACGGAAGATCACATTCGGACGATACTCCGCTGGAATCACATACGGATTATTGCGCGCTTGTTCCTCATTGAGCGGCGTGGGCTGCCATGGTTTTGGCGACGGCAGAGGCTCCGCTAGCACGGCGGAACGGTCTTCCGGAATATCCTCCTCCTCGGGACCGCCCCGTCCCGTGGGCCGCTTATATTGCTTGTCGGTCAGGAGTTGGCGGTTTACGCTCAGATCGCTGACGGTGAACGACATGCCATCGGCGCTATACACCGCCAAGTTCGGCCCATAGCCGTACGCCACCGGTTGCGACTTGTCCACTAGAACCGCAGACAGCACACTCCCTACCACTCTGTCGTTCCTGCGCGGAGTGACAAACACGCCGGGCGCGAAACCCTCATCAATGGCGAATTGAGCGGTATCTTCACATGTAATCAGCAGACCGCCCTGTTGGACAAACTCCCGCAAATTCGCCACGCCGGAGAAGCCAAGTCCCGGCCGCATATCCTCCGTCTGGTCCGTCTTGCCGAGGTTAGGCGTGAGCGCCGTTTCTTTCCACGGCAGGACATTTCCCCACATCGGCATGCCGTTCACAATTTGATCCGTGGATGCGCGCGCCACCGGCGCAAACACGATCACGTCATACTTCGACCGCAAATTCCCTTCGTGAGCCACGGTCTGCGTGCTGATATATTCGAACGGCACGTGTAAACTGTCGAAAGCCTGACGCCACCAGCCTTCCGTCTGCGTGGCCAGCCAACTGTGCATGAAAGCAATGCGCGGGGCCGCAGCGGGGTGAGTGTGAATACCAGGACGCGCCGACAAACCGTACCCTGTTAAAGCAAGCTCCCGCAACACCGGTTGCAGCCGGGCATGATCCGCTTGTTCCACCAGAAACGATCCCGCTCCGAAGTGTCGCCCGTTGCTTTCAAACGCTTCTTCGGCCACGGAGATGTTCGTGCCCTTCAGCCGGTAAGCGAGCGCGGCCAATGTGACTTGGCCCGAGTTGTTGATGGCGTACAGCCCCGTGCCGCCGTTTGCCTGACTATCGGGCTGGCTGAAGTCCGCAATCTTTTCCATTTTGGCCGAAAGAATCGCACGGTCCGTCAAGCGAACCGCTTTGGCGTTGAACAGATCAGGAAACGACCAGCCCGTATCGTCATAAGGACGCTTCTGCGGATCATCCGGAGCCCAATACTGGCGATCCAAAAGGGCGTCGGCAATGCGCGAGAAAGGCTGGTCCATGCGGATCACGTAACTGCCCGCCGGAAAATTTTGTGACTTCGGAGGCTTGGATTTCTCCTCGTTTTCCTCATCTTCGTCCTGCTTCTTATGAGACGGAACCGGCGGCAAAGGGACGGATACCGCTTCCGTCAGTCGGTTGATTTCGACATGCTGCGCCTGCATGACATTCAGTAACTGAATCTGCCGGTTCCATGATCCTTCGTCCGCCGGAAACACATAAGCGGCCGGGCCGGCGCTCATCGGCTTCTCAATCGAGCGTTTGCTCTTCTCATAGTAGTTATGAAGAAAGTGCTGGCTGTTATGCGCGAAATAAGACAGCGTGGAAAGCAGGGCCGTCTGCTCGTAATTGTTGTTATCGCGCTGCGACCAGATCACCGTTGGATACGGCGGATTCTGCCGGTACCACGTCCGCGCGTATTGGTCGGGAGAAAGAATACGCTTCTCCGTATCCGCGCCGCCGTTTCCGAAGGTTTCGTATAAACGGCTGATCCCGTTGTGCAGGCCCGCCAGGAACATCAGGTAACCAGGGCTCCAGGTGTCGAAATTTCCATGCGTGAACGCGCCGGGCATGCCGAAATTCTGCATCTGCTGAACGTTGTTCCATCCGAGCGCCGCCCATTCATCGGCCAGCATGGGATCAATCCAAGCGTTATAAGGACCGTCTCCCACCGTGTTGTCATATAGAAACGGCACTGACTCGTGTAAGTCGTGCAGCACTTGCGCATGCCACCCCACGTAGGTATTCAAAACATTGTTGGTAAGCGCCAGCGTCATCGCCATCGCATCGCGGTTATTGTCATGCGCGACGTAATGCCCCCAATACACCAGCCGGGGCCAATTCTCGCCAGGATGCGCCTTGTGCCACTTGTAGATATCCACCATCCGGTCCCGGCCATCCACTTCCACCACCGGCGTAATCAGCGTCACCATGTGCGTGCGAATGTATTGGACGTACGGCGCGTTGTCAACCGCCAGCCGGTAGGCCAGTTCCATCAGCGCCGTCGGCGCGCCTGTCTCCGGCGAGTGGATCGTGCCTGTGATGTAGTAAACCGGGAACGACTGCGCCACCAGTTTCTCCGCCGTCCCGTCATTCATTCCAATAGCGCGCGGGTCCGCCAGTTTGGCCAGCCGTTCCCCATTCTCCTGGACCTTTGCCAGCAGCGACTCATCCGCCACCGCCGCGGCAATCATCTCCCGTCCTTCTTCCGTATGTCCGATGGTGAAGACTTTTACCCGAGGGCTGCTCTCCGCCAGAAAACGAAAGTAGCGGTAAACATCCTCCGCGTACGGCAGCATATCCGGCGCTCCGGCCACGTCGCCCAATACCTTCGCCGGCGTGGGCACGGTCTTCGAAGCGGGCAAATAGTTGGTGAGCGGCGAATTCAGAGCCGGTCCCGTCGTGTATTTCACAATCTGTTGCGTATACGATTGATCCACCGGCTGCTTGGGATCGCGCGCCCACTGGTCATTGGTAATGATCTGCGTTTGCGCTTGAATAGAAAGTACGAAGGCAAAAATGACAAAGGAGAATCGAAGCGACATAAGGAAAACAGAGCGGGATCGCACGGACGAGGCGCGAAGCCGCTGTTGATTGAAATCAATCGAAGGATAGCAGGACAGAAGGACATTGCCGAGCATGTCCGAGGTTTGGCGAGTCTGATGGCCTACACATGATCGGCGAGGACATGAATTTGTTGGAACTATCAGTGATGTAGAGACAGATCACTTATTATTTGTACCGGACAAATCACATACTGGCTCACCACCTGACATCATTTA
>JAABUZ0100008147.1_pt1 | contig 12411 bp, 11 predicted proteins | sample 5562091 | NCBI WGS metagenome assembly JAABUZ01 (sample SAMN12813069, study PRJNA571459) | rock metagenome | isolation source: Antarctica rocks | place: Antarctica: Victoria Land, Linnaeus Terrace sud | collected 2015-12-21 | reverse complement strand
CAACAAGCCGCCGCGCTGATCCGCGACGAGGTCAGCGACGGCCAGGTCCACCTGCCCCAACGCACCCTCGCCGCCATGCTCGGCGTGCAACGACCCTCGCTGAACAAGATCCTCAAAGACTTCGAACTCCGCGGGCTGATCGCCCTGAGCTACGCCACCATCGACGTCCTCGACCCGGCCGGGCTCGCCGCCGTCGCCGACCGCCCCTGACACCCCTCCTCGCCCGACCCCACCCAGCGCCCCGGGAGAGGGACCCCGGATCGCTCCCCCCGATCGAGACGGTGTGCCCCACCGCGGCAGTGTCACCGTGCTGACACAGCTTCGGCCTCGGCGTCGGCCGGCTTGACGACCTCGGTGATCAGCTGCTTCTGGCGCAGCTCGGCCTCGCGCTCGGCGAGCTCGGTCTGGGCGGTGACGACCTCGCGCTGAGCCTGAGCGTCGGCCAGCGGGCCCGCCTGGGCGGCCTGGGCGCGGGCACGCTCGACCTCGGCGCTGTACTCGGCCTGCACCACCGAGGTTTGGCGGGCGTACTCGGCCTGGCGCCGCGCCGACTCCTGCTGGGCCTCGGCGGCGGCCTGGTCGGCCTGGGCCTGGGCGATCTGGGCCTCGCGCTGGATCGCGGCGTTGTGCGGGGCGGTCATCGCGGTGATGTAACCGCTGCCCATGTCGTCGATCGACTGGATCTGCATCGAGTCGACCGCGAGACCGATCTTGGCCATCTCCTGCTTGGAGCCGTCGAGGACCTCGGTGGCCAGGGTCTGGCGCTCGCGCACGATCTGCTCCACGGTCATCGACCCGATGATCGAGCGCAGGTGCCCGGCGAAGATGCGCCCGGTCAGCGCGGTCATCTGGTCCTGATCCGACAGGAACCGCTGGGCGGCGTCATTCGCCCGCACGGCCGGACTCGTCGATACGCACGTCCTCGGGGTGGAGCTCTGCCCGGTCGAGATGTTCACCCCACGGCATCGCCCGAGCCGGCTACTGACCATGCCGGACGATCCCGGGTTGATCTATCACCTGCTGCCCGTGGTGCGGCGACGGGGACGTGTACCGTACCGGCGCTCACCTGCCATCGGGATGCTGGGGGACGTGTCGTCCGGTTGCTCGGCAGGAGATGCGGTGACTGATCGGAGGGCACGAAGCGTGTCGTGGACGATTTCGGGCAGCGGTTGCTCGCCGTCTTGGTCGAGCCAACGGTCGAGCGCCACGGTGAAGACGGTCACCGCGAGCTGGGCGGCGAGAATCGCGGTCAGTTCGTCGACGCCCCTGTTCCGGAACGCCCGCTGGATGGCTTCGGACAGGATGGAGAGTTTCCGCAGCTCGCGCTCGCGAAGCCCTTCGTCCGCCTGAATGACGTCGCGGCGTGTCCTGAGGTCCTCGTGTCGGCCTTCGAACCTGGTCGCCGCGACGGTGTCGAGTCCGTGGGCGATCACCATCATCGGGCTGAGCGAAGCCGGGGCGTCGGCCGCGAGTCGTGCGACCAGCGCGGGGAGTTCCTCTTCGACCGCGAAGAGCACCTCGCGCTTGTCGGCGAAGTGACGGAAGAACGTGCGAGTCGTGAGCCCGGCACGAGCGGTGATCTGAGGGACGGTGATCTCCGCGAAGCCCTGTTCGGTGAACAGCTCGAGGGCTGCGCGCTCCAACCGGTCACGCGCACCCGGAGGCCATCGACCCATACCTGCACGCTAACCGATGACACGACGTGCCGTCGAGGTGCTACGGTCATGACACGCGATGTCGTCGCGGTGGTGACACCCCGACCAGGGATGACGGGAGCTATGCGATGAGCAGCGAGGTTTGGGTGTTGGGCGCGACCGGGCGGACAGGGCGGGCGGTGGCGACGCGGCTGCACGAGGCGGGCGTCTCGCTCATGCTGGTCGGGCGGGACCGCGAACGTCTCGAGGGTGTTGTCGCTGAGCTCGGCGGGGCACCGCGGCTGGTGGTGGGCACGCTCGGCTCGACCCTCGCCGAGCTCGCCCACGATGCCCCGGCCGTGGTGGTGAACACCGTCGGTCCGTTTGCGACGACGGCCCTCGAGGTCGCCCGGGCGTGCCCTGCGGGGACCCACTACGTCGACGTGGCGAACGAGTTCTCGGCCGTCGAGCGGATCCTGGGACTCGACCGGGAGGCCGCGGCCGCGGACCAGGTGTTTGTCACCGGCGCGGGCTTCGGTGTCCTGGCGACCGAGAGTGTGCTGCTGCGGCTGTGCGAAGGTCAGCCACCGGCGACACGGGTGCGGGTCGACGCGCTGGCGTCGGTGGCCATCGAAGCTGGCGTCATCGGCTCGGCCCTGGCGGCAACCATCGTGGAGATTCTGACGTTCGGTGGGCGGGAGGTGCGGCACGGACGCCTGGTGCGCTCCCGATCCGCTGCGCATTTCGTTCAGCTCACCACTCCCGACGGTGAGGTTCTCGGCACGGGGAGCGGCGCGAGCGGCGAGTTGATGGCGGCCTGGCGGGCGAGTGACGCCGGCTCCGTGGTGGCGGCCACGACCGCTGCACCCTCGAGCGCCCTCGTGCGGTTCGTCGTGCCGGCCGTGTCCGCGATCGTGCGCCTCCCGGGCGTCGGGCGCTTCGCTGCCGCCAGGATCGCGCGGATACCGCTGCGCGCTCACGACCGCCCTCGGCCTTCTTCGTGGGGCCACGCCCGCGTGGAGTGGTCCTCCGGGCGAGTCCGCGAGGGCTGGCTCCGCGTCGGCGACGGGCACGACTTCACCGCCGCGGTCGCCGCGGAAGTCACCCGACGACTGCTCAAGGGCGAAGGTCGGCCGGGGTCGCACACCCCTGGCGCCCTCTTCGGGTCCGAGCTGGCCGAGGCCGTGGGCGGCGAGTTCATCGTCGATCAGGGCTGAGCAGCCAACCCGCACTTCTCACGCACCATCAACTCCGGAAAGTATGGATGAGCTCGAATGCCTTCGAATACTGCTGCTTGGCTGGGGGCGAAGCAGGCCACGCTCGACGTCAGGTCCGCGCCCTACACGCAGCCACGCGAGAACGAGATCGTCGTCAAGAACCATGCCGTGGCCGTCAACCCCGTGGACTGGGTGAAGCAGGTCCTCGGCGACGTCATGTTTTCCTGGATCAAGTACCCGTTCATCCTCGGCTCCGATCTCGCCGGTGAGGTGGTCGAGGTCGGGACCGCCGTCACTCGTTTCGCCGTGGGTGACCGTGTCCTCGCTCATGCCGTGGGAATGGACAAGAAACGCAACAACGCGGCGGAGGGCGCCTTCCAGACCTGCACCGTCGTGCTCGCCCACATGGCAGCGCCCATCCCCCACACCATGTCCTACGAGGCCGCCGCGGTCCTGCCCCTGGCCCTGTCCACCGCGGCCTGCGGCCTTTTCCAGACAGATCAGCTGGCGCTTCAGTATCCCTCCGCGACCCCGAAGCCCACGGGTCAGACCGTTCTGGTCTGGGGAGGCTCGACGAGCGTGGGCAGCAATGCCATCCAGCTCGCCGTCGCCGCCGGATACGAAGTCATCACGACATCATCCCCGCGGAACTTCGACTACGTCACCAAGTTGGGAGCAAGCCAGGTCTTCGACTACAACAGCGTGACCGGGGTCGTCGACGTCATCGAGGCTTTCAAGGGCAAGACAAGCGCCGGTGCACTGGCCATCGGAAAAGGATCAGCCGAAGCCTGCGCGGACGTCGTCCACGCATGCCATGGCAACAAGTTCGTGTCCATGGCCAGCCCGTCGGTCTCTTTCGACACCCTTCCCCCCCACCGCGGCACGAGCATGCAGCTTCCCCTGCTGCTCCTTCGACTCGTGTCGTCCAACGTGTCGCTGCAGGCGAAGACCCGGACGAGGCGCATTCGCACGAAGTTCATCTTCGGCAGCTCACTGATGGACAACGAGGTCAGCAAAGCCATCTATGTGGACTACCTGCCCCAAGCCCTTGCGGACGGCCACTACGTCCCCGCCCCGGAACCCTACGTTGCCGGAACCGGCCTCGAGCACGTCCAAACCGGACTCGATATACAGAAGAAGGGCGTATCCGCCCAGAAAGTGGTGGTCGCTCTCTGAGCCCATGCGGCTGGCGGCATCGCCGGCCATTATCGCTCAGGAAGGTCGAGCGCATTTGCCCGGTCTGCTTGATTACGCTCTGCTCTGGGTCTCTGAATCGCGCCGGCCCGATCCGGTCGCACCTGCAACCCTTGGGATCAGGCGGTCGTAGCACTTGATCTTGGGGTTCGGTGGGGAAGGATGCCCCGTCGTGCGCAGGATGTTGACCAAGGCCGACCGGGAGGAGATTTTCCGCGGGTTGGCCGAGGATCTGTTGTTCGTTGAGATCGCGGGAAGGATCGGCCGAGACGCGTCGGTGATCAGCCGCGAAGTCGCTCGTCACGGCGGCCGCGGTGACTATCGGCCGGTGGGCGCCGACCAGGTGGCCTGCGTGGTCCGGGCCCGCCCGAAGCGCCTCGCGGTTGAGCGGTCCCCGCGGCTGCGGGCGGTGGTGGGCCGGCAGCTGCGGGCCGGCTGGTCGCCGGCCTCGATCGCGGGCCGGCTGGTGACCGACTACCCCGACGATCAGGCTTGTCGGTGTCTCATGAGGCGATCTATCAGTGGGTCTACGCCCAGCCGGTGTCCACCCTGGCCCGCGAGCTGATCCGGCGCCGCGGCTCCGTGAGCCGGTCTACATCGATGAGCGGCCCGCCGAGGTCGAGGGCCGGGCCGTGCCCGGGCACTGGGACGGAGATCTCGTTATCGGCAAGGACGGCAAGACCGCCGTGGCGAAGACGTTATGCACCTGCCTGATGGTGGCCTCGGCGAGCGGCGTGCAACGGTGCGCGCCGCAGCGCTCGTCGCAATCGTGAGGTGCGCTCGTGCGATGCTGGGTGAACGCCCGGCCGCCGCAGTGCTCCCGGCACATGCGCAGCGCGTGGTAGAACGCGTCGAGGGTCTCGCCGTTCACCCGCCCGACGGGGACGTCGCCGAGCAGGGGGCGGACGTGCTTTCGCAGGGGGCGGACGTGCTTTCGCAGGGGGCGTTCATACCCGGCGCGCGTGGACTCCTCGATGTGCAGGACCGCCATGTAGCGGTCGAGCATCTGCCCGACGGTCGCCGAGGTTCGAGGCTGGCGCTGCTCGTCGACCTCGGCGAGCAGTCGCGTTCGGACCTTCTCGGCTTGGGCCGACGCGGTCGGCCCAGGCGAAACGACCTCGGTGAGGTGGTGCCGCTTCTTCGACACAGGATCGAGTCGGCGTACACGCGTACCCGCAGCGACCCGCTGGGGAGTGTCGCGACCTCCCCTCGCTGGCGCTTGCGGCGACCTGTCGTCGAAGCCACCCGAAACATGCTCTCGAGCGTCTCGCGCCACGTATAGCTCCACGTAGCAGGAGGCACACGGTACGACAAACTGCTGACCTCGGCGCCCCCGGCAGGATTCGAACCTGCGACCACAGGATTAGAAGGCCCGTGCTCTGTCCAGCTGAGCTACGAGGGCTGGCCGCGGGCGAGCGTACCGGGGAGCCCGGCGGCCCGGGTGTCGGAGAGGGCGGCGCCGGGGCTCGTCACGAGTCCGGCACGGTCTCGGTGGGCGCGCCTACCCTGTCGGCGTGGCCACCACGACCCCCTCGTCCGCGCCGGCGCGCAGGCCGACGTCGTCCGTGGTCGCGTCCCAGCTCGTGCCCGCGGTGGTCGTCGCCGTGGCGGTGGCGGTCGCCCTCACCGCGCTGTCCGGCGCCGACACGTTCGCCCGCCTCGGCCTGCCCGATCCCGGTGTGGTCGTCACGTACGGGCTCCCGGTCGTCCGGGCGATCGCCGAGGCGGCCGCCGTGGTCGCCGTCGGAGGGCTGCTCCTGTCGGCGTTCCTCGTGCCGCCCGTGGGCCGAACCTGGCTGGAGGCCGACGGCTACCGCGGTGTCCGCATCGCGGCGGGCGCGGCCGGGGTGTGGGCGGCGGCGTCACTGGTCATGGTGCCGCTGAGCGTCGCCGACGCGTACGGCGAGCCCCTCGCCGAGATCCTGAGTCCGGCCGTCCTCGTCTCGACGGCGCCGGGCATCTCGGTCGCCATGTCGTGGGGACTGACCGCGGTCGCCGCGGCGCTCGTCGGGGCGATCGCGCGCTTCGCGCTGTCCTGGGGTTGGACGGTGGTCGCGTTCGGGGCGTCGATGATCGGCCTTCTCCCGGTGGCCCTCGCGGGTCACTCGTCGAGTGGCGGTTCGCACGACGTCGCCACCAACAGCCTGGTATTCCACGTCCTGGCGGCGTCGCTGTGGGTCGGCGGGCTCGTCGTGCTGCTCGTCCACCTCGCCGCCGGCGGCCGCCACGCACCGACCGCCGTCCGCCGCTTCTCCCGCCTCGCGCTCGTCGCCTGGGTCGTGATGGCGCTGTCCGGCACGGTGAACGCGCTCGTGCGGATCGGCCCGGCCGACCTCCTGACGAGCACCTACGGGGCTCTCGTCCTTCTCAAGGTCGTCGGGCTGGTCGGACTCGGCGCCTTCGGCGTCTGGCACCGGCAGCGGTCCGTCGCCGCGGTCGCGGCGGGCACCCGAGTGGGGTTGGTCCGCTTCGGAGGGCTCGAGGTCCTGCTGATGTTCGCGACGGTGGGCGTCGCCGTCGCCCTGGGGCGGACGCCGCCACCGGCGCCCCTGACAGCTCTGCCGACCCGCACGGAGGCGCTCATCGGTTATCCGATCGACGGGCCCCTGACGCTGAGCGGGGTCGTCACCGAGGCGCGCTTCGACCTCGTCTTCGGGACCGCGGCGGTGGTCCTGGCCGCGGCCTACGCCGCGGGCGTCCGGCGCCTGCGACGTCGGGGTGACGCGTGGCCCGTCGGGCGGACGGTCGCCTGGGTGGCCGGGTGCGCCGCGCTGCTCGTGGCCACGTCGTCGGGCATCGGCCGGTACGCGCCCGCGGTGTTCAGCGTGCACATGGGTCAGCACATGACCCTGAACATGCTGGTGCCGATCCTGTTCGTCCTCGGCGCGCCGACCACACTGCTGCTGCGCGCGGTGCCCCCGGCCGGGCGGGACGAGCCGCCCGGCCCGCGCGAATGGGTGCTGGCCGCGGTGGACTCACCGCTCGCCCGGCTGCTCACGCACCCGGTGGTGGCGCTGGCACTGTTCGTCGGCAGCTTCTACGCCCTCTACTTCACGGGGCTCTTCGACGTCGCCATGCGCTCGCACTGGGCGCACCTCGCGATGAACCTGCACTTCCTGCTCGTCGGCTACCTGTTCTTCTGGCCGCTCGTCGGGATCGACCCCAGCCCGCGTCAGCTGCCACCGCTGGGGCGGCTCGGCCTGCTGTTCGTGGCGATCCCCCTGCACGCCTTCTTCGGCGTCGCGGTCATGAGCTCGAACACGGTGATCGGATCGGACTTCTACTCCGAGCTCGGCCTGCCCTGGGTCGACCGCCTGTCCGACCAGGGCCTCGGAGGCGGCCTGGCGTGGGCGAGCGGGGAGGTACCGATGCTCCTGGTGCTGATCGCGCTGCTGGTCCAGTGGTCCCGGCAGGACGAGCGCACGGCGCGACGAGACGATCGCCGGGCGGAGCGGGACGGCGACCACGACCTCGAGGAGTACAACTCCATGCTCCGCCGCCTCGCGGCGACGGGCCGGCGCGACGAGGCCAGGGCCGACACGTCGGGTCCACCCGGCTCAGCCTGAACGACCACGCCCCCCAAACACCCACGACCCACGGTCGTGGCTGCGGTTGTCCCCAGGTGGCCGACCACGGTCCATTCGTCCACAGGCCGTTCCCGCGCTGCTGTCGAACCTCCCCGAATCCACCCCATGCTCCTCCCGTGCCCCGAGGCGACCGGCCTCGCGGAGAACGCGTGGAGGAGATGGCATGAACGAGACGACCGTCACCGTGGTCGGCAACGTGGCGAGCGACCTCAAGGCCAGACGAGTCGGTGCGGACGACGCCCGTGTCGTCGGGTTCCGCGTCGCGAGCAGCGAGCGGCGCTGGGACCGGGTCAACGAGTCGTGGACCGACGGCGACCGGTTCTCCGCATGGGTCACCTGCTGGCGTCGTCTCGGGGACGGCGTGCTGGTGACCCTGGTGAAGGGTGACCCCGTCGTCGTCACCGGACGGCTCTCGGTCCGGGAGTACGAGGTGGGGAACGAACGGCGCTACTCGACCGAGATCATGGCTCTCGCGGTCGGGCCGGACCTCGCGCGCAGTACCGCGACGGTGTCGCGGCGTCGTCCTCCGGAGGCTCCGGGGACGCCGGAGTCGGGCGCGGACCCTGACGCGACCCAGGACGACGACGCCGCGGCGTCCGAGCACGCGGACGGCGGCGCGGTCCAGGGAGAACCGGCGTCGCTCCCGGGCGACGCCCGGGAGCTGAGCGTCGACGACGAGCCGGCGGTCGCGGCTGCCGTGTGAGCGAGCCCGGGGGAGGGCGGACGTGTCACGTCGGAGAACTACCATCGGACCCGTGGCTGAGTTCATCTACACCATGAAGAAGGTTCGCAAGGCCCACGGCGACAAGGTCGTACTGGACGACGTCACGCTGAGCTTCCTGCCCGGGGCCAAGATCGGAGTGGTCGGGCCCAACGGAGCCGGCAAGTCCAGCGTCCTCAGGATCATGGCGGGACTCGACCAGCCGAACAACGGAGACGCGTTCGCCTCCCCCGGGGCCACCGTCGGCATCCTGCAGCAGGAACCCCCGCTCAACGAGGAGAAGGACGTCCTCGGCAACGTGCAGGAGGGCGCGGGGGACGTCGCGGCCAAGCTCGCGCGCTACAACGAGATCGCGGAGCTCATGGCCACTGACTACTCCGACGAGCTCATGGAGGAGATGGGCACCCTCCAGGAGGAGCTGGACCACGCCGACGCCTGGGATCTCGACTCGCAGCTCCAGCAGGCGATGGACGCGCTGCGATGCCCCCCGGGCGACTCGCCCGTGACCCACCTCTCCGGGGGCGAGCGCCGCCGTGTCGCGCTGTGCAAGCTACTGCTGTCCAAGCCCGACCTCCTCCTGCTCGACGAGCCCACGAACCATCTCGACGCGGAGAGCGTCCAGTGGCTCGAGCACCACCTGGCGAACTACGCGGGCGCGGTCCTCGCCGTGACCCACGACCGGTACTTCCTCGACAACGTCGCGCAGTGGATCCTCGAGATCGACCGGGGCCGCACCTACCCCTACGAAGGCAACTACTCGACCTACCTCGAGAAGAAGGCAGAGCGTGTCGCCGTCGCCGGGCGGAAGGACGCGAAGCTGCGCAAGCGCCTGGCCGACGAGCTGGCCTGGGTGCGTTCCGGCGCGAAGGCGCGGCAAGCGAAGAGCCGGTCCCGACTCTCGCGCTACGAGGAGATGGCGACGGAGGCGGAGAAGACCCGCAAGCTGGACTTCGAGGAAATCCAGATCCCGCCGGGTCCACGCCTGGGCACCGTCGTGGTCGAGGTGTCCCACCTCGACAAGGGCTTCGACGGGCGCGTCCTCATCAAGGATCTGTCGTTCTCGCTGCCACCCAACGGCATCATCGGCGTGATCGGGCCGAACGGCGTGGGCAAGACGACGCTGTTCAAGACGATCGTGGGCGAACACCCCGACTCGGGATCGGTGCGGGTCGGGGAGACCGTCAAGCTGTCCTACGTCGACCAGAACCGCGAGGGGCTGTCGGGGACCGAGAGCGTCTGGAAGGTCGTGTCCGACGGTCTCGACTTCATCCAGGTCGGTCAGGTCGAGATGCCGTCCCGGGCCTACCTCTCGGCGTTCGGGTTCAAGGGACCCGACCAGCAGAAGCCGGTGAACGTCCTGTCCGGCGGCGAGCGCAACCGGCTCAATCTCGCTCTCACCCTCAAGCAGGGAGGCAACCTGCTGCTCCTCGACGAGCCCACAAACGATCTCGACGTCGAGACCCTGTCGTCGCTCGAGAACGCGCTGGACAACTTCCCCGGATGCGCGGTGGTGGTGTCCCACGACCGGTGGTTCCTCGACCGCGTCTGCACCCACATCCTGGCGTGGGAGGGCGACGACGATCAGCCGGCGACCTGGTTCTGGTTCGAGGGCAACTTCGCCGACTACGAGGAGAACAAGGTGGCCCGGCTCGGGGCCGAGGCCGCGCGTCCCCACCGTCTGACACACCGCAGGCTGACCCGGGACTGAGCCCTTCCGAGGCAGGAGACCGACGTGCGAGCACACGAAGGACCCGGGAGGACGGGGAGCCCGACGCCGGGGGGCTTCTCCGTCTCGACGGTGCTCGAGGTCGCGGACGGTCTCCGACGGCTCGATCCGCACCTGAGTGCAGAACTCGCCCGGCACGCGGTGCGGCTCGCCGGCGAGGACGACCTCCTGCGCGGCGTCGCCGAGGGGCTCACGACGCGTGCGCTCGGCGAGCTCGACCGCGGAGCCGAGGTCGTTGAGCGCGCGGTGCCGTTGCTGCGGGCCGCTCTGGAGCAGGGCCGGGCGGATGACGCCGCGGTGCTGCGGTGTGAGCTCGCGGGGGCGGCGCTGCAGTGCCGCCTCGCCGATCTCGCCGGCGCCCTCCTGGCGCCACTTCGCGAGGCGGAGGCGCTTCCGGTCGACCTGCGCCCCGAGGTGGCCCTCCGGGTCGCGCAGGTGCACGCCGCCGACGGAGACCTCGCCCGGACCGATGGTGCCGTGAGGTGGGCGCACGCCGCATCGGGAGCGGTGGGTCCCCTGCTCGAGATCGACCTGCAGCAGGCGCGAGCCACGGCGCGGAGTGTCCGAGGCGACGCCGCCACGGCGGCGTCGATCCTGGCGTCGGTGGCCGGTGACCACCTGGGCAGTACCGGACTCGACGGTGGTCGACGGGGGACGACGATCGCGGCCGACCATGTCGTAGCCCTGCTCGACGCCGGCGCGGTCGAATCCGCGCACGACCGCGCGGCACCCTTCCTTCCGGCCCGGTCTACGGCACCGACGGCCCTCGCCCTCGGCCGGCTCCGGGTGGCCGTGGCAGGCCGGGTGCATCTACCGGGCGCGCCCGACGCCGCCGAGGCGCTGGCCCGGTCCGCACAGCGCGACCTCCTCGCCTGTGGGCACCACCGGGAGGCGGCCGCGGCGGGCCGCGTTCTGGCGGACTCAGCCGAGGCGCGCGGCGACCTGCAGGGCGCCCTCGCCGCACTACGGCTCGCGCACGCCCACGACCTCCGCGCCCACGACCAAGACCGAAGGGTCGAGCGCCTGCTGGCCGAGGTCGTCGAGTTCGCGGGCCGTAGGACGCCCACGGCCACGAGAGACACGGCGTCGGTCGCGCTGCTTCCGGGCCCCGGGTCCGGAGACGACCGAGAGAATTCAGCCCGGGGACCGGATCGAACCCCTCCAACTGAACACCCGCCGGAACCGACCGCCCGGGCTGACGACGCCGCTCCGGTCGATACGCGCCCCGAGACGCTGGCGGACGACCCACCGGGTGCACGCACGGGGGCCGAGACAGCTGCGGCGTCCGACCCTGTCGACGCCGGTCACGACGTCGTCGCCGAACACCCCGCTCCGCCGGAGGGCCGACGCGGGCACCGACGTCGGGAAGACACCTTCGCGGCACCGGTCCCCGGGCACGACGGGGTCCTGCCCCGCCACGGCCGGGACGTCGGTGTCCGGGTGGACGCGCGTCACGAGTCGACCGTCGACGCGTTCTCCACTGCTCCGGCGGGAGCGCAGCGGTCGCACGCTCGTCCGGAACCGGCCGCGGCCGACCCCGGCCCCGGCCCCGGGCCTGCGCTCGAGCCCGACCTCGGTCGTGGTCAGCGAAACGGGGCGCGAGGCGCCCCGCCGGACCCCACCGGCTCCGGGCCGCCGACCGATCGACACCCCCGCACGGCGGTACCGGACACCGATCAGGTCGTGATCGCGGGCGCTGGTGCGCCGGCCTCTCCGTCGTACGGAACGGGCGCGGGGGACGAAGTGGACGACTTGCCGCTGACGCTCGCCGGGCTCCTCGCCGAGTACGACCTCCCCGACGTGCGCGCCCCCGCTCCGTCCGCTGCGCATGGGGGTGCCGGACCACCTCGGTGGGCCACCCTCGGCGACGGACAGGCCGCCGGGATACCGGACGGCCCGGCGACAGCGGGTCCGTCGGCTGACGACCGCGCGATGCGAGACCAGCAGGAGGGCCCGGACTCAGGCGTCCGTCTTGCTGACCTGCTCGCCGACGCCATGGACGCCTTCCGGGGGTGCGCGCCGGGAGCACCCGAGGCGACGGCGGCGAGCACACGGCGGTGGCCTCAGGACACCGCGACGAGAGCGAAGTAGGCGTGGGCGGCCTCGAGGGGTGGGTGCCCCCCGGCGCCAGGCGGGCCCGACGGGGGATGTACTGTTTGCTGCGTCGGGTCCTCGGGCTTGTTCAGAGGGTCGCCGGTAGACTAGGTTGGAGCAGTTGCCCATCGGAAGGTTCCGCGGGTGTGGGGCTGGGTGGTGGTGTGGTTGTCCTTTGAGAACTCAACAGTGTGCTGACGTTTTATGTTGGTGTGTTTGTTCCTTGTTGGCATCTTTT
>JAABUZ0100008144.1_pt1 | contig 12413 bp, 13 predicted proteins | sample 5562091 | NCBI WGS metagenome assembly JAABUZ01 (sample SAMN12813069, study PRJNA571459) | rock metagenome | isolation source: Antarctica rocks | place: Antarctica: Victoria Land, Linnaeus Terrace sud | collected 2015-12-21 | reverse complement strand
GGAATGCTTTGAGAAGGCAACTCACTTGGCTTGGCTTTCGTTCCCGTTGACGGGAAAGAAAGCGTCGGCAAAGTGTCCATTGTCTTCAGAGTTTCCGAGGTCAGCCGCTTCGCGTTCAGGCCAGTCACAATTTCATGCTTCACCGTCGGCACGGCGGCTGTGGGTGCGGCAGTCAAGTCCGGCGGGCTGCTCTGCGTCAGAAACGAGGCGAACAGCGTGGCGCTTAACATGCCGGAAGCGGGCGGCTCGGCAGGCTTGCCAACGCTTGCCGCGCCCGGCGGCCCGGCAAGCGGCAGCGGTGCGGCCAGGGCCATCAGTCCGGCGGTAATATCCGGGGGCATAGTGTCCTCCTTTAGTTTGTCTGTGCGTCTCTGGTATTATTGGCAGGAGAGGGCAGAAACAAGAGGGCATGACACGAGGGAAAAACAAAGCCGCCCGGCGCATTGCGCGACGGGCGGCTGAGAGGGAAAACCGTTCGGAATGCGAACGGTTAGACTTTGGCTTTGTCTTCGATGGACTGGCCGGAGTCCTGCTTGGACTTGTCGCCGCCGGTTGACTTCAAGTAATCGTCGTTGAAGCGCTTGATGCCGATGTCCGTCAGCGGGTGCTTGAACAGCATTTCCATTGTCTTGAACGGAATGGTGCAGATGTGCGCCCCGGCTTTGATGCTTTCAGTGACTTGCAGCGGGCTTCGGATGGACGCGACCAAAATCTCCGGGTCTTTTGGGAAATCATAGGTCTCTACCATGTTGACCGCTTCGACAACGTTCAGCGGCGCTTCTAAACTGCCCATGTCGTCAATGCGCCCGACAAAGAACGAGATGAACGACCCGCCCGCTTTGGCGGCAATCAGCGCCTGCGGCAGGGAGAAAACGAGCGTGACATTGAAGTTGATGCCCTTCGGCGACAGCTCTTTGACCACTTCCATCGCGTTTTCGGTCATCGGGACTTTGACAAAGATGTTGGGCGACCAGGACGCGATGTCCTGCGCTTCCTTCATCAGCTTGTCCACGTCCGTTTCGACGCACTCGGCAGACACCGGCATCTCTTTGCCGACAATGTCAATAATCTCCATCACCCGCGTCTTGTGCGGGATGCCTTCTTTGGCGATCAGCGACGGGTTCGTCGTCACCCCATCTAAAATGCCCCAGGCCATCGCCTGCTTGATCTCGTCTACATTCGCCGTGTCAATAAAAAACTTCATTTCTTGTGTGCCTCCTCAGCATCGGGGCCGCCTGCTTGACTATTTCACGCCCCAAGTCTATATACCCGCTCTGACCAAATCAGCAACTAGGCATCGGGACCCGGCCATACTTCCAACGCTGTCTGGAACAGTGCCTTGCCTCTAGCCGTAATATCTTCCTCATCCCAGGTATCAGTATCAGCAAGATTTTGAAAATATGCATTTAGTCGCAGTCTACTTTGGAGAGCGATGGCTGGTCTTTTCTTTGCAAAGCTACCATTACCGACAGAGGAATTGAGTGGTTGTGTCAAAAGTGTCAAATTGCCGAACGTGTGCAAAGCGTCGGCTCTCCGGCTATCTCTCTCAAAATGTTCGTCAGTCGATTCGTCAACCTTTACGAACGACCAATTGTATCGCCAAGACTGAGGCATAATATGCTCCACAGTTAGGATATTGTCAAGATGCATTTTCTCCTGTTTGGCGGTCTCCATCTGTAGGTCAAGAGCTTCCAAAATTAGTGATGCTCTCCGATGCCCAAGCGTTTCGTACACGCGGTTGCGTTGCCAGGCTGTACGGAACTCAACATCGTCAGGCCAGTAGCGGCTCCCTCCCTGCAACTTCTTGAGAAGGGTTCGGAATATCGCTCGGTCCAGCACGACTTCTTTTTTGGCATCTTTGAGCAGAGAGAGGAATACATTGTTGTAATCTTTCGGCGTCAAGCCGCAAACCATACGCCTGATCAAGTAAGATTCTAAATCCGTCAATATCCCGTCTTGCTCTTGGACAGTACAGCCGTTAGGACGTTGAGACGTCAAATGTAGCAGCAGAGGATAAACAGTACCGGTATCTAGCTGAGAAAGACGGTGGCAGAAAACAGCGAGGCGGGATTCATGCTGCGTTTCAAAGAAACTCCGATAAGCCAGGCTGGCGGCTTGGAGGTCCGCCAACCCCGGTTCCACCTGCGGACGCTTCCTCAGCCACCAATCACGGAATTCTTGATAAAGATGCTTAATGGGCAGTTGGCGCTCCGTCTGCTCCGTCAAATAGTGAAAAATAAAGAGGTCAAAACGGGAGCGGCGGAGCCGCCCCTGAGTCTGAGACTGCTTCCAAAACGCTTCCTTTCCCGCGTCATCATCATATTCACGCCAATATCTATGGTACAAATCACCGACTTTTTGTTTTTGCCGTGTTGCTTCCAAAAAGACAAAGTTTCGTATCAAGTCCGACGGTAACAGCGGCTCCCCGCGTGCGTTTAGCGTCTCAAAAATCACTTGGGGGTCGTCATTTTCTTCCAGTTCGATGACGACGACTTCCAGATACAAAGTGATTGCATTTACCAAAGCCTCTAAACGCCCTGTCCAGATTTTCTGCCGGTCTTCTTCGGTAGCCTCGGCAGGCGTCTCCGCATCATCAATGAAGCCGCTTATCATCTCATAAAAGTAGAGGTACGCATCAACGAGGAGAGGACGGGGCGAAAACTTGCGGGCGTGCTTGGCCTTTTGTAGCGGAAACATTGAGCGCAGATTGTTCGGTGAATCACACGCGAGAACGGACTCGTAAACAGCGCGGTCGCCGCTAGTCGGCCAGACTTTATACCGCTCCTCGTTTTCTCCCTCACTCAGACTATTCTCCGTGAGTCTTTCCAGTCGCTTTGCAATGTTGTGAAAGCTACTCTCTGCGGCGTAATCTTTGAGAGCGCAAAGCAGGATTTGCAGCGTAGTTAATCGTTGTTGTCCATCAATAACTTCCATTGCTGATGTTTGGAGTCCAAATGTCCTAATCTGATTTATCACAGCCGCGCCAAGAAAATGTTTTCGGATTGGATATGGGTCATCCTCCTTTTGGGCAATGACTTCTCTCGCTTTAGCCGTAACATCTTCCCAAAGTGGTGCCCATTGGGAATCGTGGCTCCAAACGTAGGGACGCTGGAAAAGAGGAACAATGTACCGCCGCTCCATTTGGAAAAGGTTGAAGACGCTGAGGTTGTTGGGCTTCATGCTATAAACTTTCGCTACCAGGATAATACTACACTCTGCGTCGTTTTGCGTTTTCGGAAATAGTTTGTCTGTGCGCCTCTAATCTTCCGGCAGCCTATTATAAATGGCGTTCTTCGCGCCGACGCGCAAGGCCCAGCCGGAGTCGCCGTAGGACCAGTGCCACCATTCGCCTAAATAGTTTGTCAGGCCGGTCTTTTCTAATGTGTCAAACAGCAAGCGGCGATTGGCTTGCGCTTCTTCGGTCAGACCTTTGGTATCGCCGGGAGCGCTGGTTTCGTCCATCTCGAACGGCGAGGTCATGTCAAGCCATTCCCGCGACGGCATGTGCATTAAAGACAAATCTACGGCCCCGCCGGTGGTGTGCGGCGGCGGGCAGGAGTCATCGGGCGGGGCGGACAGGGTGTTGGTAATACGAACCAGCGTGGACTTGTTCCATTCCGGGTGCTTCTCGGCGAACTCTTTCTTGATCTCGCCATACATAAATTGCTGCTGGTGCATGGGCCGGAAGCCTTCAATAATCACGATGTCCGTGCCGTGCGGCAGGGCTTCGGCGGCTTCGGCCAGCATTTCGGCGACGCGCTTTCGGACTTTGGGCGTCCGCTGCATTCTCTCAAACTTCGGGTGCTTTTCGGCAAAGTGGATGCGTTTTGACAGCGAGCGCGGGTCAACGAGCGGCTCGCCGTTGTCTTCAATCGGCACGGCGCGGAGCTTCGTCAGCGGCTCGCCAAAGGATCGGGCCATATTGTAAAGTCTTTCTATTTGATCGCCGAAATCGCCGCGAACTGCGCTTTCAGTGCCGGGTACAGCGCCTGGTAAACGCCGTAGTATTTCTGGTACGCCGCGTGTGCCGCCGTGTCCGGCTCCGTCGCGGAAACGCTCTGAACGACGGCGCGGCAGGCATCGGCAACCGACGGATACGCGCCCGTGCCGACTGCCGCCAATAAAGCCGCGCCAAGCGCCGGGCCTTCATCTACCGCCAGCGTCAGATGGGGATGGCCGGTCACGTCGGCATGAATTTGACGCCACACGGCGGACTTCGCGCCGCCGCCGCCGGCCCGGACCTGAGTAATGGGGATACCCAGCTCCCCGAAGATTTGGAACGTGTCGTTCAGCGCGAACGCGACGCCTTCCATCACGGCCCGCGTGAAATGCTGCCGCTGATGCCGCAGCGTAATGCCGAAAAAGGTCCCCCGCGCATCGGCGTCCGGGTACGGTGTCCGCTCGCCCGTCAAATACGGCAGGAAGATTAATCCTTCGGAGCCGACCAGAACACGGCCTGCGCCTTGTGTCATCAGCGCGTAGCGGTCTGTGCCGGTGGTTCGTCCCACGACGCCTTCCGGCTGAAAGAACGTGTCCGCCAGCCAGCGCAGGCTGCCGCCCGCCGACAGCGAAACGCCCATCAAATGCCATTTGCCCGGAACGGCATGGCAGAACGTGTGCACCCGCAGCTTGGGGTCCGTCGCGGGCGTGTCCGAATATGCGAACACGACCCCGCTGGTTCCGACCGTGCTGGACACGAGGCCGGTTTCTACCACGCCGCTGCCCACCGCGCCCGCTGCGTTGTCGCTGCCCCCGCCCGCCACCGGCGTTCCGACCACAAGCCCCGTCAGCGCCGCCGCTTCGGCATGGACATGGCCCGTAATTTCCACGCTCTCCGCGCACTCCGGCATAAACGAGTACGGGATTTCGGCGGCGTCCAAAACTTCCCGCGACCATTTGCGATTTGCCACGTCAAACAGCGCCGTCCCGCTGGCATCGGAAACTTCCGTCGCATGAACTCCGGTCAGCTTGAACCGAATATAATCCTTCGGCAGCAGCACTTTCACCACTTTGTCATAGGTCTCGCGCTCATAATTTCGGAGCCAGACAATCTTCGGAGCCGTGAACCCCGTCAGCACCGGATTGGAAATATACTTGACGAGATTGGCCTGCCCCACCCGCGCCGTAATCCAGTCGCACTCGGCCTGCGTCCGCTGATCGCACCAAAGCAGGGCCGGCCTTAAAACTCGGTTCTCTTTATCCAGAAACACCGATCCGTGCATCTGCCCCGACAGCCCAATGCCCGCGATCTCCGCGCCTCGAACACCCGCCTTCGCCAGCACATTCCGCGTCGCCCGCACCACTCCCTGCCACCAGTCTTCCGGGTACTGCTCCGCCCACTGCGGCTGCGGCGTAGACAGCGGATACTCCTGCGTGTCCGAAGCCACCGCCTGCCCCGCTTCTGTCACTAAAAGCGCCTTTGCGCCGCTCGTCCCAACGTCTAATCCCAAGTAATAGGCCATGATTCACTCGCTTTCGATTATGTTCCCACGGATTTCAATCCGTGGAAGACAAAGGCAGCACGATTACCCCTGCAACCAGCTTGTAGCAGTGGTTGTTCCATTCCAGCGGCTCGCTGAGGCTGACCGTGAACAAAATCTGCTCGGATGCGCCGACATTAGCGGCGTCTCGCGGATACCGGCCATTCGGCAGATGCGCCAGACGCTGCGCCCAAACCGGATCGGTGACGGACAGGCTGTACGGCGTGTGGGTCAGGTGAAACTCCGCCTTCGTTTGACGGTTTCCGCGAACGCCGGTCTTGATGTGCCAGAGCAGATTTTCCGGGGCGACCAGCGCAAGAGACGCCGCGGCGGGAGTGCGGCACAGCACGCCGTAATCGCGCTTGTCGCCGAAGTTTCCCAGCAGCAGCGGGCCTTTGACCAGGCTTCCGAGCAGCAGCGGGCCTTTGACCAGGCTTCCGAGCAGCAGGGAGCGCACGGCCTCCGGCATCACTTCCGGCACGGGGCGGGCGATCAGACGCCACGGCGTCCGGCTAATCCGCTGGTTTTCCGGCTGATGCGGCTCCGGCTTCGCCTCGCCGCAGCCGATCTGAATACTATCCAGCAGGCGCGGCTCGGAGCCGTCCGGCAGGCGGTAATCGGCGGCGCGGAGCGTTCCGTCCGCCCCTGCCGCGACAGGCCGCACCCAGCCCTGCCCATCGGTTTTGAGGCCGGCGACACACCGCCCCTGCATCTTGCGCGAGTTTGCAAGGCACAGCATCTCGACCGTCTCGGTTTTCGCGATTCCCAGCAATTTTGCCATCCCTAGCATTTCGTTTCCTCCGTGTGATTATAAACAAGTTCTATGAAGTATAGGAGTAGAAGCGTGGAACTAAAGTTCTACGCGCCCTTCCTATCTCCCGCGACTCACAAGTGAACAATCTCCAAATCGCTCCACTTCTCCTGCAAATACTCCAGCGCCAAGCGCCGGTGGCAATGCTCCGCAGTCGGCTCACTGCACAGCAGCACTGTGGGGACAGCAAACAAGCGCCTGTCTAGCTGATCTTCCACCTTGCGGTCAGCGAGCAGCGCCAAAAAGCGATGCTCATAGTCCGGCCAGTTTCCCTTATGTTTCTTGTAACTGTCCAGCAGTTCTTGAGTGGGCGCGAGAAGCGGCTCATGCCGGTAATCCGCGCCGCAAATCTCCCGAAGAAAATACGCCAGGTCGCCCCGCTTGGCAAACCCGGCAAGCTGAGAGATGTTGTTCAGGCGAACGTCGAGAAGCCGCTTGATACCGGCGTTCGTCAGTCGTCCGAAAAAGTGGGCGGCGGTGCTTTGCGTAAAACCGATTGAATAGATTTCCAGGGCGCAGCCTCCTTGGTCTCAAACAAATCCAGGCAACTGCTTTTTGCGGCGTCTTCCAAGCGGCGCAGCTCTTCTTCGGATTGAACGCTGCCATTGCCGCGAATATGAAAAACTGCAACACCCGACTCGAACAGTACCCGGCTGACCAGAAGCCGCCGGTGACAGATGTTTGGGTCTTCCTCGCTGCACAAAATCGCCGTTCGGAACTTGCTGAGGCCGCCCAGCAGCCGCTCGATGCCGTCGTTAAACAAAAAAGACTTGGCGACTTCGGAATAAAGCACATGGCCGTCTTCATCGTACAAGTCTTCGTCTTCGGGCCGCCCGCCAAGGTGGCGTCCAAAGAACCCGTACTTTAGGTCTGCCTCCTGAACGGCGGCTTTGAGGCTGTCCCGGTTGAACTGCGGCGCGTAGCGCGAGAACGGCGACGAGCGCGTGTCAATCAAAACTTGTATTCCATGCTGGTGCAGCAGGCCGATAAATGTTTCAATTGGGTGGTTTGAGTGGCCGATTGTGTAGATGCGACTTGGGTAGATGTTACTTGGGTAGATGCTGCCCGGCGCGTCCTGGCTTTCTTCAATGCTTGCCTCAGTCATGGCTCCTGCTCCCTTCCGATGGACTTCTTTTTTCGCCGCGCAGCATAAGTTTTCCTGCTTCGCGCAGTTCCTATTGACATGCAAAAAGCCATGCGTTCTGCAAATGAGGCAGAAGGCATGGCTAATGAGGGGCATCTTATCCCAAGCGCCTGCTTAAACAGACATGTCTATGTCCTGGCCTAAATTGGCGGGCATCGGGACGCCGGTTTTGAGCATGATGTATTCCATCGTCTGTGCCGGGGCGATGCCCATCAGCCCATTCACATAGCTGATGTCGGCGGGCGACAATGCGGCTGCCGAGTGATGCTCGGCGGGGCGCGGCGCAGCGCCGGGGGCCGTGGCGGGAGGCGGCTTTGGGTAGGTGACAGGCTCAGGGGCCACAGGCGGAAGCGCGGGGATTTTGCCGGACATCATGTTTCCATTCTCGCGTGCCTACACGCTCGCGTTGACGTTCTGGCCGAGATGCGGCTGAAGGCTTGTCATCAGCGTATTCACTTCTTGGGCCTGGCTGCTGACGGCCTGTAACAGCGGCGCGGTGCTGGTGTCGCCGCTTTGCAGGCCGGATAAAATGGCGCTACCGATGCTTTGCCGGGCCACGGCCACGCCGACCACGGGATTTGCCGCCGCAACGGAACTGACTGTATCGGTGATGGACATAAACTTCTCCTGAAGTTATGTTCGGCGTTTTGCGTGCGGCGGCTTCCTGCGAATACTGCCGGGGTATTCGGTTGACTTCAAGCTCTCAGTTATGCTAATATCCCTAAATGCAAGCCACTCTCTTTGCGAAAAAGTAAAAGGACACAAAACATGGCTCTCGATCTTTACATGATAGGCTTAGTCGTCCAGGACATGAACACGTCATTAGAGTTCTATCGACGCCTCGGCCTGGATATTGCGGAAGGGAGCGAACAAAAATCGCATGTCGAGATTAAGATGGGCAGTGGGCTGACATTCTTCCTGGACTCAAACCCAACACGGTGGGACCCCGGCTTTGGCACGCAGCATGATCATGGACAAATAGAAGCGGCGAATCGGTACCCCATCATCCTAGAGTTTTATTTGCAGGAACGGTCTACTTTGGAGGCAAAGTACAAGGAACTCATTAATTTTGGGTATCGGGGTTATAGGCCACCTTACGAAACCTCTTTTGGAATGTACTTTGCGATGATCAAGGACCCAGACGGGAACACCATCTTGATCTCGGCGGATTAATCTCAGTGGGTTAATCATTTTCTTGACTTCCCCTCCCTTCCTGTGCTAGAATCCTTAAGCAATCCCGTCCGCTTTTTTGGCGGAACGGGTCTTTTTTCTGTCGGCTTAGAATGAGGAGAACGGGATTATGCTGCTTGGCGGCCAGCGCGTCAACGCGCAGGGGCATTTGGAGATCGGCGGGTGCGATACGCTTGACCTGGCGCGGGAGTTTGGAACGCCGCTCTATGTGATGGACGAAGGGGTCATTCGGGACAACTGCCGCCGGTACAAGGCGGCGTTCGCGGCGCGTTACCCCAAAAACGACATTTCGTTTGCGTCCAAAGCGTACCTGAATATGGCGATCTGCAAAGTGATCGCGTCAGCAGGCTTGAGTCTCGATGTCGCATCGGCGGGTGAGCTGTATACGGCAGTCAAAGCGGGCTTTCCGATGCACCGCGTCCTGCTGCACGGCAACAACAAATCACAGGCGGAGCTGGAAATGGCGCTGGACTGCGGCGTCGGCTGCGTCGTGGTGGACAATCTGCCGGAGCTTCGGCAGCTCGCGGCGCTGGCAAAAGCACAGGGCAAGTCTCAGAAGATACTGATTCGCGTGACACCCGGCATTGACCCGCACACCCACCGGCGCATTCGGACCGGGCAGGAGGACACCAAATTCGGCCTGTCGGCGGCCAGCGGGGCGGCGCTGGACGCCGTCACCGAAGCGCTTGGCGCTGCCCCGCATCTTCAAATTATCGGCCTGCACTGCCATATCGGATCGCAGCTTTTGGACAGCCATACCCACGAGCAGGCCATTGATATCATGGTCGGCTTCCTGCGCCAAGTTTCCGACACCACCGGCTGGATGCCGGAAGTGCTGGACATCGGCGGCGGCCTCGGCATCCGCTACACCGAAGAACAGCATCCGCCGACCTATGAAGAGTTTGCCGACACGGTGATTTCGGCCCTCAAAGCCGCGCTGGACAAGTACGGTGTCCCAGAGCCGACACTCTGGCAGGAGCCGGGCCGGACGCTGGTCGGCGAAGCGGGAACCACGCTTTACACGGTCGGCGTCCTCAAAAAAGTGGCCGTTGCCGATGCGCCGAATGGCATACGCACTTATGCCGCCATTGACGGCGGCATGTCGGACAACCCGCGCCCGCAGCTCTACGATGCTATTTATGAAGTCCTGAACGCAGGCCGCGCCGGGGAGCCGAAAAGTCAAATTGTCGCCGTGGCGGGAAAGCACTGCGAGACCGACATTCTGATTCAGGCCGCGCAGACTCAGCCGCTCGAAACCGGCGATATTCTCGCCGTGCAGTCCACGGGCGCATACAACTATGCGATGGCCTCCAACTACAATCGGTTCACCAAGCCCGCCTGCGTTTTTGTTTCGGGCGGCCATGCCGATCTCGTATCCCGCCGGGAGACACTCGACGATGTCGTGCGCCTAGACATTATCCCGGAACGATTGGCTTAGAACCACTTTTTAGGAACAAATTATGCCGGATACCTGGGACTTCTCCCAAACAAGGCAGCGGCAGGCCGATCCGCTGGCGCAGGTGCCGATTTTAACCTACCTGCTGGTGGCGCTTTCGGTGATTGTTACCGGAGCCACTCTGCTTGGCGGCAGCCAGCCCGGCTCGCTGCTGTATGCAGTCGGCAATTTTGGCTTCGTCAGACCGGACCAGATTTGGGATGGCCGCATTTGGGGATTGGTCACGCCGATTTTCATTCACGGCGGCGTGGTGCATCTGCTGTTTGATATGCTCTGGCTGGTGCAGCTGGGGCGCATCTTGGAGCGCACACTGCCGCCGGCGATCTATCTGCTCTTTATTGTCGCTGGGGCCGCTGTCGGCTCGGCCACGGAGCTGCTGATTTCCGGCCAAACGGGGATTGGAATGTCCGGCGTGGTCTATGCCTTGTTCGGCCTCATGTGGGCCGGGCGCAGCGCGTATCCTGCCTGGCGGGCGGCTGCGACACCGGACAACCTGCGCCTGCTTGTCCTTTGGGGCTTGTTCTGCGTGGCGACGACTTACCTGCCGTTTCTGCACTTTTTGGGGCTGAACATTGCCAACGGCGCACATGGCGGCGGCTTTTTGTTTGGCCTCTGCATCGGCTTTTTGTTTTACTCGCCGCGCCGCCGGTATGTGTGGGCCGCTCCGCTGGCGCTGCTGCTTGTCGCCTCGGTGCTTGCCTGCACCTGGCAGCCCTGGTCGGGTGAGTGGACCTTCTGGAAAGGCAACCGGGAGTTTGACCGCAAGCATTACGCCCAGGCCATCCGCTGGTACGAGGCCAGCCTGCGGCGGGGCGGCGACCCACACGATACGTGGTACAACATCAGTTTGGCCTGGAACAACATTGCCGCAGAAGACACAAGCCGCAAGGATTTAACCGGCGCGGCGAATGCGCTTTCCGAGTATCAAAGCGCGGCGCAGAAGGCCGGGCCTGGAGAGTAGAAAGGCACCTCACCCCGCCTCGTTCCTCGGCGACCCTCTCCTTAAGCAAGGAGAGGGTGAAGATAATTAGGACAGCAAGAAAACTTGGCGATGACCTGGTCTTTGCTGTTCTTCTCTTACCCTCTCCTTGCTTAAGGAGAGGGTCGCCGAGGAACGAGGCGGGGTGAGGTCTCTTCAGAAACCAATCACTATGACCAAAAAACGACTACTTTCGGGAATGCAGCCGACCGGCGGGGGACGGCTGCATCTCGGCAATTTGGAAGGGGCGCTGAGGCCCTGGATCAAGCTGCAGGACGAATACGAGATGTTCTGCTTTATCGCAGACTGGCACGCGCTGACGACAATAGCCGAGAAGCGCTTTGACATCGCGGAAGCCTCCCGGCAGACCGCGATAGACTATCTCGCGGCGGGCCTGGACCCAAAGAAGTGCGCGATCTTCCGGCAGTCCGATGTCCCCGAACACGCGGAGCTTCACCTGCTGCTTTCGATGGTCACGCCGGTCGGCTGGCTGGAGCGGGTTCCGACTTACAAAGACAAGCGCGAGCTGATCAAAGAAAACGACACGCAGGTTTCCTACGGCCTGCTGGGCTACCCGGTGCTTCAAACCGCCGACATTATTATCTACCGCGCCCAGGCAGTCCCGGTCGGGCGTGACCAGGCCGCGCACATTGAAATCTCTCGCATGATCGCCCGGCGCTTCAACCACATTGTCGGCGCAGACGTTTTTCCCGAACCCGACGCCGTGATTAATGAGTTCACCGGCGAGATGCCCGGTATGGACGGACGCAAGATGAGCAAGTCCTACGACAACGCCATTTATCTGTCGGACACGCCCAAGCAGACTTTGAAAAAGATCAACTCGGCGTTTACGACGCCGACGAAAATCCATTTGACCGACCCCGGTGTCCCTGAAGGCTGCGTCGCCTGCAAGCTGCGCCGCGTCTATGACCCCGCGCACTATCAAACGCAGTGGGACGAATGCCGGGCGGGCGAGCGCGGCTGCGGGCAGTCCAAGAAAGAACTGGCGGAGATTATCAACGAAAGCCTCGCCCCGCTTCGCGCCTGCCGGGCCGAACTCGAAGCCGACCCTGCTTATGTTGCGGGAGTTCTGAGGGAGGGCGCGGAAACGGCCCGCGCCGCCGCCTCAGAGACATTGAAAATTGTGCGTAAGGCGCTGCTGCTGACGTAGAGACCTCACCCCGTCTCGTTCCTCGCCGACCCTCTCCTTGTTAAGGAGAGGGTAATAGAAGAAAAGATGCAAGACCGACACGGAACCATCTCCTGTTCTCATTGTCCTACCCTCTCCTTAACAAGGAGAGGGTCGGCGAGGAACGAGACGGGGTGAGGTATTCTGCCTCCAACCGGGTACA
>JAABUZ0100008143.1_pt1 | contig 12419 bp, 10 predicted proteins | sample 5562091 | NCBI WGS metagenome assembly JAABUZ01 (sample SAMN12813069, study PRJNA571459) | rock metagenome | isolation source: Antarctica rocks | place: Antarctica: Victoria Land, Linnaeus Terrace sud | collected 2015-12-21 | reverse complement strand
AGCGTGGCTCCCTGGGCGGCCAGGTCGGCCTCAATCGCGTCCGTCACGGTGGCCTCGGGCGCGTTGGCGAGGGTCAGCCCCACCGCGCGCACCACCTCCTGATCCAGGTCGTGCAGCACATGGCGCTTATAGCCGTCGATCAGCTGGGTGCGACTCTTGCGCCCGTGCCGCATGTCGGGGTCCTCCACGCTGATGCGCCGGTCCGGGGCCACACCCCGGCGCAGCGTCGCCGTCCCGTCGGCGTGTTCCTCTACGTCCTGGGCCTGCACCTGCCGCGCCACGGCCACGCTCTCCTGCGCCTCCGCCCGCGTCGGCCCCTCCGGCTGCGTCGCGACCTCCGCCTCGATGGCGCCCAGCGCGGCCAGCACGATCCCCAACGCCTCCCCCCGCGCCACCGGGTCGTCCCAATCCAGGTCCAGCGCTGCTTTCAAGCTCGTCCCGGCCAGGACCGGCGCGCCCGCCTCCGTCACCACGTCCGCCAGCTCCCGCCCCTGCGGGCGCGCCAGCACGCCCACCGCCTTGCGCAACGCGTGCCCCAACAGGTTATACGTGTCCTCCACGCGCCCCGCGCCCCAGAGCGGGCTGCTGTCCAGGGCCGCGCGCAGCGCCGTGTGCCCGAAGCCCTTCGTCCGCGCCGCCACCTCCACCGTCCGCTCGATCAACCGCCGGTCCAGATCCGTGGCGATCAGCCGCTCCCGGAAGGACACCAGCGTGCCCACGCTGAAGGGCGCGTCGGTGCAGTCCAGGCAGTCCAGCACCAGTTGCCAGCGCCGGTCCATCACCGTGGCCTCCACCGCCTCGGCGTCCGACGCTCCGGTGTAGGCCTGCAGGATTGTCACCAGCGCCAGCAGGGCCGGCGGGACGGGCAGATGCCCTTTGGCGCGGTCCGCATAGAGCGTCGCCAACTCCTCCTGGAATGCGCCGTCAAACAGCGTATGGCGGTGGGTACGCAGGAACACGAAGAGCGTGGCCCGGCGCACCCGCCGCGCCACGGCCTGCTCCAGGGGCGAGAGATCGACGGGGGGCTGCCACGGCACCGGACGCATGCTGGTCTCCTTCACTCACTACATAGGGGCGGCTCTCCCTCTAGCCTACGCCGTGACCCCGCCCCCTGCCAAGCCCCCACGCGATTACTTGAATGGCGCTCTAGTGATGCGTCGCCGGCTTATAGCGTCCCGGCACAGCGCGAAAACCGATGCCAAAGCGGTTCCACGCGTTGATCGTCGCCACGCGCAGGGTCAGATTAGCCAACTCTTCCTCGGTAAACTGCGCGCGCACCTGCTCATAGACGTCGTCAGGCGCATGGTCGAGCGAGATCAGCGTGAGCTTCTCCGTCCAGAGGAGGGCGGCGCGCTCGCGGTCGCTAAAGAACGGTGTCTCCTGCCAGACGGGCAGCGCATAGAGGCGCTGCTCCGTTTCGCCCCCCGCGCGCGCATCCAGACTATGCATATCCACACAATAGGCGCACCCATTGATTTGTGAGGCGCGCAATTTCACGAGGTCTCGTAAGGCCGGTTCAAGGCCACAGTCGGCGAGATAGGTCTCCAGCCCATTCATGGCCCTCATCGCTCCAGGCGCGGCTTTTGCGTAGTTCATTCTGGCTTCCACTGAATACCACTCCTTTTATGCTTATGCAACGAGCGTCCGGCTACGTCCACCGGAATATCTGAAGCACACCATTATAGTGGACTTGTCAAAAGAGCCATTTTCACCTATATTATAGGGGCCATTTAAGAAAGCTTCCCACGCATACAGAGGTGGAAAAAGATACGCGTATGTCGAAACGAGCGACCCCTAGCAAGAAGCCGGAGATCGTCCTCGATCAGAACGCGCCGGCGCCGCTGTACAGGCAGCTCTACGAGCGGCTACGCGCCGCGATGCTGGCGGGGCGCCTGGAGACGGGCGCGCGCCTCCCCTCGACGCGCGTCCTGGCCGGCGCGTTGGGCGTCTCGCGCAACACCACAGCCCTTGCCTACAAGCAGTTGCTGCTGGAAGGATATATCGAGAGCAGGGTGGGAGACGGCACGCGGGTTGCCCGTCTGCAACCAGAGCAGCTGTGTCAGGCGCCCAGGAACGCGGAAGATCCGGACACAACGGAGACCGCGGACCCGCCGCCAGCAGTGCTGGCGCGGCGCGGCCAATTGCTCGTCAACACGTCCGATCCAGGAGAATTAAACGGCGCCCAGGACAGCGCCGGAACGAGCTTGTTCCGCGCCGGCCGGCCAGATGTGGCGCACGTCCCATACGAGATCTGGGCCAGACTGGTGGCGCGACATGCGCGCCGATCACTGCGCGCCGTCTCCCTCTACCAGAACGCGCAAGGCTACGCCCCTCTGCGCGCGGCCATCGCCGCGCACATCGGCCTGACGCGCGCCGTCAACTGCGCGCCTGACCAGATCATCCTCACCGCCGGCTCACAGGGCGCCCTCGATCTGATCGCGCGCGTGTTGCTCGATCCTGGTGATCCGGCCTGGGTCGAAGATCCCGGATATCCGGGGGCGCGTGGAGCCCTCCTGGCCGCCGGGGCACGACTGGTCCCTGTGCCGGTGGACCAGGAGGGCATCGATGTCGAGGTCGGGCGACAGCTCTATCGCGATGCGCGGCTGGCCATCGTCACCTCTTCGCATCAGTTCCCTACCGCGGTCACCATGAGTCTGAGCCGGCGGCTGGCGCTGCTGGACTGGGCCAGAGAGGCGCACGCCTGGATCGTCGAGGACGACTATGATAGCGAGTATCGCTACGGCGGACGGCCCCTGGAAGCATTGCAAGGCCTGGATAGCGCCGGGCGCGTGATTTATGTCGGGACCTTTAGCAAAGTGCTCTTTCCCTCATTGCGCCTGGGCTATCTGGTCGCTCCCCCCGCGTTGCTCACGGGCTTTCTCGCGGCGCGCCGCTTCATCGATGTGCATCTCCCGCTGCTGGAACAAATGGCCCTGGCCGATTTCATGGCCGAGGGCCATTTCGGGCGACATGTGCGGAAAATGCGCCTGCTGTACGCGGAACGCCGGAATGCCCTCGTGGATGCGCTTACGCGGGAACTGGGCGATATCCTGGACGTCGCCGTGCCAGAAGCGGGCCTGCACCTGGTCGCCTGGCTCCCCGCGGGGATGAGTGCCCAGACGACCGCCCATCGGGCGGCAGCGCATGGCCTGTATATTTCATCCATGTCACAATTCAGCCTGCGGCCGCTCCAACGCGACGGTTTGATGTTCGGTTTCTCGAGCGCCTCCCCGGACGAGCTGCGCACGGGTGTACACACGCTGGCGCTCGCGCTACGGGCACAATAATCACAGACTATAGCGCCTGCGACGCGCGGCTATGTCGGCCTCGCGCGCGTCCATCTGGGCCCTCAGCTTGGCGCCCCAAGGGTGGGGAGTGTGCATGCCCACGCCCGCACGCTGCGCATCCAGGCGATGTCCCCGACGCCCATGCTGCACGGCAGCAGCGTCGTGAGCGCCTCGGCCGTCACGGCGGGCAGCGCACGACTCGACGGGCGCGCGGTATACCCGTCGTTCTCCAGCGTCAGTATCCCCAGCCGTGCGCCGTCATAGCGCCAGACCTCCGGGACGCCGATCCGCGCGTAGATGGGCAGTTTGTCGAGCGACGGATGGGTGATGTCGATCTCGACCACCAGGTCGGGCGCTGGATCGACATGCAGATCGACCCTGGCCTTCCCGCGCACGCGCGCCGCGTTTTGTAGGTAAAAACACGAATCGGGCTCGAAGCCGCGCAGCAGGTCTTCCCGGTTGAAGGTCGTCGAGCCGAGGCTGTACACCTCGGCGCCCATCTCCTCGACGACTATGGGCACGAGCAATTGGATCGCGCGGTTGAATCTCTCGTGCTCAGGCAACGGGCTCATAATCTCGAGCGTCCCCCGGTCGTACGTAAACCTGGGCGCGCTCGTATTAGCGTGATCCCGCAGCAAGCCCTCGTACGTATCCCAGCCGATATTATAGAGGATGATCCTCTGCTCTTGGACGCTTTGCGCGACAGCCATATCGCCCACCTCTTGCCCTAGTATATCCGGTATACTGCCGCCGCGATTCGCGCGCTCAACGGCGCGGACCGTGGTAGACGCGTTGCGTGAGCGGGAACGCCAGGACGATGGCCAGCACGGCGCTATCGACGACGGCGACGAGGATGCCGAAGAGGTCTAGGCTTCCGTGGCTGATGCCCGCCGACACGGCGAGGCTGAGCGCGAGCGCGATAACAAAGATGACGGCGACGCGGCGCCAGAAGCGCGGCCACGGAAATGACACAAGCGATTCCCTCCCCCGTCAGTGTACCCGCCGGACCCACTACGGCCGCTGGCGCCGGTCATGCTACCTAGTGGGGTATAGTACAGAGAGACAACACAGAGAGATGCTCCTTTTATGGCGCCTAAACTTATGACACCTAAACGAGCCGAGCGTCGCCGCCAGCGCCGCGAAGCGCCGATGGCCTACCGCCTGCAACGCCAGGCGCGTCCGTCGCGCCTGCGCGCCTACGCCTGGCGCGCCATCCGCGAGGCCGCAGGCGCCTTGCCGTCCGAAGAACTCGGTCTGACCCACCTCGAACTGCCGCTGCGCCACTTACCGCGCGCCCTCGACGGGTTAAGCATCCTGCATGTAACCGACCTGCACCTGACCGCGGGCGCGCACGCCGCCGACGCGATCGTCCCGCTGCTCGGCGGTGAGCAATATGACCTCACTGTCTACACGGGCGACCTCGCCGACGACGAGGGCGGCATGCGGGCGCTGGCCCCACTGCTGCGCGCCCTGCGTCCGCGCGAAAGGTCTTTCGCCGTGCTTGGCAACCACGACCACTACCACTACCGTCACGCCACCGGCGAGGGTCCGCGTCCGAACGACCTGGGGCCACTCCTGCGCACGCTGGAGGAGGGCGACGTGCGCCTCCTCGACAACAGTAACGACAGCCTCTACGACGGCGTGTTGCGCGTCGTCGGCGTCGACGATCCTACACTGGGGCTCGACCGCCTCGGCGACGCCTTCGCCGGCGTCCCGGGTGACGCGGCGACACTCCTCCTGGCGCATAGCCCCGATGTGCTGATGCGTCTGGGCCGCTATCGCCCCGGCCTACTGCTCGCCGGCCACACCCACGGCGGACAGGTGCGCGTGCCGGGCCTGGGGCCGATCGGGTCGGTCAGCGTGTTGCCGCGACGCTACTCGATGGGCGCCTATGTCTACGACGGCGTGCAGACCTACGTGAGCCGTGGCGTCGGCACCAGCGGCGCGCCGGCGCGCTGGAACTGCCCGCCCGAAGTCACGGTCATCCGCCTGCGTTCGCCGCGCGCGCTGCGCTGAGATATATTCCCTCGCCCCGCCGGGCGATCTTTCAAGGTCCGTCTCCTGCCATGGTCTTGTAAGGCCAGGCTAGCGAGCCGAAGGGCTACTCGATCATACCGGCAGCCGGCCTGTCGACCGCGCTCATCCTGTGATCGTGAAGGTTGCCTCGAGCGTCTTCGCTGCCGTCACCACCGTCACCCGCGCCGTCCCGCTGGCGCCCTGCGCCACGGTGAACCTGAGCGTCGCGCGGCCGTCCGCCCCGACGAGTGTTGGGCCGACGATTTGCTGCTGGCCTGAGGCGTAGGTGACGACGGCGCTCGCCTGCGTCCCGGCCGGCGCGGACGCCAAGATTGTCTCTTGCGCCCCGGCCGCTACACGGGCTGGCGCGACCGTTAGCGCGGCCGCCCCCGGGCCTTCCAGCACAATCGCGAGCGGGGTGGCCAGCGTCACATCACACTCCTTAAAGCTCGCCGGCCCGTGCGTCACGAACGAGATGGCGCCGTGGCCTTTGAACGGCACGATCGCTTGACGCGCTGGTTGTCCCTGTGCGACCGTATACGTGCCCAGGGGCGCCTGGCCGTCACCCAGCACCTGGAGCGTAGCGCTGGCGCCGACCTCCGAGCCCTTGTCGTTGCATCCCAGTAGGAATGTTACGGCGGTGTAGGCCGGCAACTTGCGGGCATTGAGCGAAATCTGATCGCCCGTGTTCGCCGTGGGCAGGATGATGGCTGTTCCGCGCAGGGTTTGGCCCGCGATAGTAGCGGCGCCATGCACGCAGGTGGCGGAGCATCCCCCGAAGAAATATGACGCGTCCAGAGCTTTGCCGCCGGCCGCCGATACGCCGTGCGGGACGGCCCCAAGCGCTACACAGATAGCGCCGACCGCTAGTAAACGACCACTACGCATGCTTTCCTCCTACTGTCTACTGTTTTTCCATGCAACGCCCTCTATCCTCGCGTCACTGTCTATCATAGGCGTGTGGCGATACAAAATCATCCGTAGAAATACTCATGGCCGTGAGTAGGGCTGCTCACCTTCACGAGGGGCGCCGGCCGCGCGGCACATGGGACATCATCAACGCGAAGACGGGACACAACGCGCGAGTGGCGGTCGTCAGACCAGGCCGTGGCGTGCGGCGAAGGCGACCGCCGCCGCCCGGTTGCCTGCCCCCGTCCTGTCAAAGATGTGCGTGAGGTGGTTACTCACCGTCCGCTCACTCAAGCGCAGCTGCGCCGCGATCTCCCGATCGGTGCGCCCCGCCGCGACCAGGCGCAGTATCTCGACCTGTCGCGGCGTCAACCCCCCCGGCGTGGCTCGGCCTCGATCGCGTGCGCGGCGCCGCCGTTCCGTCAGCGCGTCCAACCGCGTGAGGAGGGAGGTGGCGCGCAGGGGCGCGCAGAGCGCGCGGGCCTCGTCGAGGCAGCGCGCTGCCTCCGCGTGTTGGCCTGTCGCCCTCGCGAGTAGCGCCAGCGCATACAACACGAGCGCCTGCTCATAGGGGGCCGCGCAGGCGCCGGCGAGGGTGAACGCCGCCCCCAACTGCTCTTTAGCCTCCGCGTGGCGCCCCGCGTCCGTCGCCAGTTCCCCGAGTAGACGGCGCGCGGCAAGTAGGGCCAGCGGTTGGCGCGGCGCCGCGGCCTCGTCCAACGCCGCGCACACCCGCGCGTGGGCGCCGGCATGGTCGCCGCGCGTGCGGTGGTAGGCCGCCCAGGCGAGCATGCCCTCGGCCCGCCCGAGCACCGTCCCGCTCCAGGCAAGCCAACGGTCGTGCGCCTCCAGCCAAGCGTGGGCGCGGGCCATGTCGCCCGCCTCGATCGCGCGGGTCGCGGCGAGGCGCTGCACGACGAGGCCGTTGTGCAGCCAGGCGCCGCCGGGTACGGTCGCCGGTCCCTCGGGGAGTTCGCGGGTGATCAGTTGCGCCGTCAGCGCGCCATCGCCACGGGCTTGCGCGATGTAGGCGAGTTCGGGTGGCGCCATGAAGGCCGAGCCGTTGCCAGACATGTATACCACTCGCGCCAACTTCTCCAGTTCGTCCCACTGTGAGACGAACCGCAGCAGCGGTAGCCGCGCGATCACGCCGGGTACCTCGGTCTGCAACGTGCGGGCATGCGCGAAGGTCTCCTCCGCCAGCCGCGCGATCTGTTCTCGCGCCGCCGGATCATCGGCGTGATACGTCGCCACGACGCGGATCAGGTCGTCCAGCAGGGCCAGCGCTTCACCGAATGGCGTCCCCCCGGCGCGGGCGCCCGCGCGCATGAGGGCGAAGGCCGCCCGCGCCTCCTGGGGCCGTCCGAGCGCCGCGTGCAGGATACCGACGCCGTCGTACGCGTACTCGGCCAGCATCCCAGACGCGGGCAAGACGAGCGGGACATGTGCGGCGGCCTCGGCGTAGCGCCCCACGAGGGCCAGCCAGGTGATGAGCCAGGCGCGCAGCATCTGTTCGTCGGTCGTGAGGCGCAGCATCTCGCCCCACAACACGGGCGGTAGGCGCTCCGCCGGGGGTAGCGTTTCTAGCGCCGCCATGCCCGCCACCATCTCCGCCATCCCGTGCCGCACCTCCCCGCGTGTGCAGCGTATCACCCCGCGCAGCAGGGCGATGAACGCGCGGAGGGGAGCGTCATCCGCCTCGCGCGCCAACCCTTCGGCCTCGTCCAGCCTCACGATGAGGCGCGCGTAGTCGGCGCCTCCCCCGGCGTACTGACGCAGCCGCGCCACATGGTACATTAGCCAACCGCGCAAGCGCGCCTCGTTCCCGCGCGCCGCGAGCAGGTCAATAGCCGTCTCGAAGCGGTCGGAGGCGATGAGCCAGGCGGCGGCGCGTTGCGCCCTTTCCCCCGCCCGGATCAGCCACTGCGCGGCCCGCGCGTCGCCCGCCTGCCGCAGGTGGTACGCCGCCGCGTCCGGGTCGGGTTCGGCGCCCGCGAGTAGGGCCTCGCCCACGCGCAGATGCAGGCGGAGGCGGCGTGCCGCCGGCATGCCCGTGTAGAGCGCATCGCGGATCAAGGCATGGCGGAAGCGCACGCTCTTCCCGTCGCCCGATTCGTCGAGCACGCGCGCCTCCATCGCACGCTCGATGAGGGTTAGCAGGGTCGGTTCGTCGACCCCTGCGAGAGCCAACCAGAGGTCGATCGGCGTCTCCGGCCCGATGACCGCCGCGAGCGTAAGCAGGGGCCGTGCCTCCGGGCCTAACCGCAGCAACCGCCCGTCGATCACTTGCCGCAGCAGCATCGGCAGAGGCACAGCGTCAAGGTCGTCCAGCGCCCACTCCTGCCCCGGCCACACCTCACGCAACGCCCCCTCCTCCTGCAGCGCCCGCAGCACCTCCATCGTGTAGAAGGCGTTCCCTTCCGTCCGCGCGCGTAGGTACGCGACCAGCCGCGCGGCATTTCGCGCCGAGAGCTGGTACCGCGCCGCCACCAACGCCCACAGCGCGTCAACGTCGAGCGGGCGCACGTCCACGCGGCCGGCGCCGGCCTCACGTACCAGCAGCGGTAGCAGCGTATATAGCGGATGCGCGCGCGTCAACTCGTCGGCCCGATACGTCACGAGCAGGAGCAGTGGCAGTGCGGCGATGTCTCGGGCCAGGAAGCGGAGCAAGTTGAGGCTGGCCAGATCAGCCCAGTGCAGGTCGTCGAGTACGAGCGCCAGCGGTCGAGCGCGTGCGATGGTTGTGAGCGACTCCAGCACCGCCCCGAAGAGAGCCGCCTGATTCGCGATGCCGCCAATCTCGCCACTCGCGAAGGCTGCGGGCGGTGGCGGGAGGTCGTCGCCGGGGGGATATCTCGCGAAAAGGTCGAGCCAAGGGCCGAAGGGAGGCGTCGCCGCGCGATCGTAGCAGCGCCCGACGAGGACGAGCCCACCACGGAGGGCGGCGTCGCGGCACAGGTCTTCGGCCAGGGCGGTCTTGCCGACGCCCGCCTCGCCGCCAATGAGGACAACGCCCCCCCTGCCGGCTATAGCGGCGGCGAACTGGTCGCGCAGATATGCCTGCTCACGGACGCGTCCGACCAGTGGTAGTGGCGTCGTCATCGTCCTCTCCCAACTTACCCCGCCGCCTTATACTATAGCTTGTTCGATAGCCGGACATGGAGGACGGGCATGGGGCAGCTTGACGGCAAGGTCGCGCTGGTGACAGGGGCGGCGCACGGGATCGGCCGGGGTATCGCCCTGGCCTTCGCGCGCGAGGGCGCCGCTGTGGGGGTCAACGACGTGCGACTCGACGCGCGCTTGGAGGAGGTCGTCCGCGAGATCACCGCCCTTGGCCGGCGGGCGTGGCCGCTGCCGGCCGATGTCTCCGACGCTGCGGCGGTCGAGGCTATGGTAGGCAGGCTGTTGGAGGAAGCGGGCCGGATCGATGTGCTCGTGGCCAACGCGGGGATCGCGGAACGCGCCGCGTTGCACGAGATGTCGCCTGAGCAGTGGGACCATATGATCGCGGTCCACCTGCGCGGAACCTTTCTGTGCGCGCGCTATGTCCTGCCCGCGATGCTGGAACGCGGCAGCGGGAAGATCATCACGATGGGCTCTCAGATCGGACAGATCGGGCGCGAGGGCTGGACCCATTACGCGGCCGCGAAGGGGGGAATCATCGCGTTTACGAAGGCGCTGGCGCGCGAAGTAGGCCCCCGTGGCATCCAGGTCAATTGTATCGCCCCCGGTCCGATCAGCACCGGGATCGCCCCTGGAGACGAGGACGCCGACGCACGCCTGCGCGCCGCGCTCCCGCTGCGCCGCTTCGGGACGGTCGACGACGTCGCGCCGACAGCGGTGTTCCTGGCCTCGTCCGCCTCGGACTACTACGCGGGGCAAACACTCGGCCCCAATGGCGGAGACGTGATGCTCTAACAGGCCGCCGGATGATCAGGGATTAGGAGGGAACGGCTACAGGTAGTGACACGAGATGCCACCGTCGAGCGCGATCGCCTGCCCCGTCAGCCAGCCTGCCGCGTCCGAGGCCAGGTAGAGGGCCAGTTCCGCCACGTCGTCGGGGCGCCCGAAGCGCCCTAGCGGGATGCGGTCCAGCCGCCGCTGGCGCGCGGCCTCATCGGCGAAGAACGCGCGGACGTGCGCCGTTTCGACCGGTCCGGGGCACAGCGCGTTGACACGGATGTTGTGCCGGCCGAACTGGACCGCGAGCGAGCGGGTCAAGGCGATGACCGCGCCGCGGCTGGCGCCGTAGCCCTCCTGAGCGTTCGTGCTGCCCATCAGGGCGACAAACGAGCTCATGTTGACGACGGCGCCGCCGCCTGCGGCGATGATGTGGGGGATGGCGTACTTGCAGCAGAGCGCGCCGCCGCGCACGTTGATGGCGTAGATCTGGTCCCACAGCGCCGTGTCCATGTCCAGCACGGAGCGGTCCTGATGCGGCATGACGCCGGCGTTGTTGAACAGCGTGTCCAGCGCGCCCCAATGGTCCACCGTCGCCTTCACGGCGGCGCGCACCTGCGCCTCGTCGGTGACGTCGGCGCGCAAGGCGATGGCCTCGCCGCCGGCCAGCGCGATGCGCCGCGCCGTCTCCTCGGCCGTTTCCGCCACGGCGTCGACCACGGCCACGCGCGCGCCCTCACGGGCGAACAACTCCGCGCTGGCCCGTCCCAGCACACCCCCCGCCCCCGTGATGAAGGCAATTTTGCCCCGCAGTCGTTCCATGGCTCTTTCCTTACTGTGGCCCACTAACCCGGATTATTCACCACGGAGACACGGAGACACGGAGACACGGAGGGAGAGAAAAGGGGCACAGGCGCCTGCTCTACCGTGGGGCGGAGTAGCGCCGCCTCCGTCCACCTCTCCGTGCCTCCGTGTCTCCGTGGTGCAAAAGGTGGTCATGACTAATGCAGGCTAAGCCGATATAGCCGCGCCGCGTTGTCGCGCAAGACGGCCGCGCCGGCCGCCTCGGCCTCGGCCACATTGAGATCGCCCTGCGCCACGATCTCGCCGAGCGTTTCGCCCAAGATGCGGCGGCCGTGCAGGGCGCTCATCCAATGCAACTCGGGGACGCCCACACCGTCGGAACTGTAGAGCAGCTTGGAGGTTGGGGCGACGCCGAACGCGGCGCGCGTGAAGGTCGCCATCTCGCCGTAGCCGAGGAAAGGGATGCCATACGACAGGTCGAGATAGACGTTCTCGTACACCGCGGCCAGGTAGGCCCCCTCGCGCGTGTAGGGGTAGCACTCATGCAGGAGCACGACCGGCATAGAGCGATAGGCGCGCTCCTCAAGCACGGCGCGCAGGCGCAACGGGTTGGCCAGCAGCATGTCGGCGTCGGCGTCCCCGTATCCGACGTGGAACTGGATCGGCATATCCTGCCGGGCGGCCTCGCGAAAGACGACGTGCAACAAGGTATCCAACAGCGGTTTGTGCGCCAGGCGCAGCGTCCCTGTCTCGACCGCCGTGCGTCGCGCCTCATCGAAGGCCGCCTGCGCCTCCTGGCGCGGCCACGTCTGAATGTCGAGCCCCGTGCGGTAGGCCGCGATGCTTTTCAGCGCCACGTAGCCGTGGGCGCGCACGTCGACGAGCGCCGCCTGTAACGCCTCTACCACCGCGTCGAGCGTGTCATGCGTGGCGATCAACTGCTGCATCAGCACTTCGACGCGCAGCATCGGGAAGGTACGGCATCCGGCGAGGCGCCCCAACTCGGCGTCCGGGACCACCTGGTCGGGTGGTGGATAGCCCTGGTCGATAAGGAGCGCCTCGATCCGCGCCGCCCGCAGCAGGTCTCCGATCAGCGCGTCGTCGTCGCGCCCGCGGCGAGCCTCAAGCACCGCGTCCTCATTTGGCGCGCAATCAAAGAACGCCGCCATCGCGCGGATCAGGCGGCGGTACAGCAGCGTTGTCTGTACGTGCTCACGCTGCATACCCAGATCACGCGACTCGGTGAATCGCTCGCGCCACGCGGCGACTCCCACCGGCTGCCGGCGCAGGATGCCGTGGCAATGGTTGTCCACAAGGGGGATGTCTGTCAGGTCGATCGCCGTCATGTCGAGCCTCCGGTCTAGTCGGGAGTCGGGAGTCGGGAGTCGGGAGTCGGGAGTCGGGAGTCGGGAGTCGGGAGTCGGGAGTCGGGAGTCGGGAGTCGGGAGTCGGGAGTCGGGAGTCGGGAGTCGGGAGTCGGGAGTCGGGAGTCGGGAGTCGGGA
>JAABUZ0100008141.1_pt1 | contig 12421 bp, 11 predicted proteins | sample 5562091 | NCBI WGS metagenome assembly JAABUZ01 (sample SAMN12813069, study PRJNA571459) | rock metagenome | isolation source: Antarctica rocks | place: Antarctica: Victoria Land, Linnaeus Terrace sud | collected 2015-12-21 | reverse complement strand
CCGCGAATTCTATGAGAAGCGCTGGTTCGCCGCCGGCACCGGAACCGAGGGGAGCCAGTGCACGCTGGCCGGACTGCTGGCGCCGTTCGGACCCGATCTGCTGTTCTGCGCCGCCGACCTGCCCGGGCTGGTCGTGCATGTCGAGATCTGCGAGGACGTCTGGGTGCCGCTCCCGCCCAGCACGCAAGGGGCGCTGGCCGGGGCGACCGTGCTGCTCAACCTGTCGGCCAGCAACATCACCATCGGCAAGGCCGAGACCCGGCGCTTGCTGGCGCAGTCCCAATCCGCGCGCTGCATCGCTGCATACGCCTATGCCGCGGCCGGGGCGGGGGAATCGACCACCGACCTGGCGTGGGATGGGCAAGTGTCGATCTTCGAGAACGGCGTCGTGCTCGCCCAGAGCGATCGCTTCCCCCTGGGCGAGCAGATCGCGATGGCCGACGTCAACCTCGACCTGCTGCGGCAGGAGCGGGCGCGCCAGGGTTCGTTCGACGACAACCGCCGAGCCAACCCGCATCCGGTGGCCTGGCGGCGGGTCGACTTCGAGGTGGCGCCGCCTGGAGGCGATCTGGGGCTGATGCGCACGGTCGAGCGCTTTCCCTTCGTGCCCAGCGACCCGGCGCGCCTGGCGCTGGATTGCTACGAGGCCTACAATATACAGGTGTCCGGCCTGGTGCAGCGCCGCCGGGCCACCGGCAGCGGCAAGGTCGTCATCGGCGTCTCCGGCGGGCTCGATTCGACGCAGGCGCTGATCGTCGCGGCGCGAGCGATGGACCTGGTGGGCAGTCCGCGCAGCGACATCCTGGCCTATACGATGCCCGGCTTCGGCACCAGCGACGGCACCAAGACCAACGCGCACCGCCTGATGCAGGCGCTCGGGGTCGATGCGCAGGAACTCGATATCCGCCCGGCAGCCCGTCAGATGCTGGCCGACCTCGGCCACCCGTTCGCGCGCGGCGAGCCGGTCTACGACATCGCCTTCGAGAACGTCCAAGCGGGCCTGCGCACCGACTACCTGTTCCGTGCCGCCAACCACCGCGGCGGCTTCGTGCTCGGCACCGGGGATTTGTCTGAGCTCGGCCTCGGCTGGTGCACCTATGGCGTGGGCGACCAGATGTCGCACTACAACGTCAATTCCGGTGTGCCGAAGACGCTGATCCAGCATCTGCTGCGCTGGGTGATCAGCGAGGGCCTGTTCGACCAGCAGGTGGCCGAGACGCTGCAGGCGATCCTGGCGACCGAGATCTCGCCCGAGCTGGTGCCGGCCGAGGCGGGCGTGCTGCAGAGCACGGAGCAGACGATCGGCCCGTATGAATTGCAGGATTTCAACCTGTTCTACACGCTGCGCTATGGCTTCCGGCCGTCCAAGATCGCGTTCCTGGCCGGGCGCGCCTGGGGCGATGCGGGGCAGGGCGCCTGGCCGCCGGGCTTTCCCGAGGAGCGGCGCCGGCACTACGACCCGGCTACGATCCGGCGCTGGCTCGAAGTGTTCCTGCGCCGCTTCTTCGCCTTCAGCCAGTTCAAGCGCTCGGCCATGCCGAACGGGCCGAAAGTGGCCGCCGGCGGATCGCTCTCGCCGCGGGGCGACTGGCGGGCGCCGTCGGACGGCAATGCCGAGGCCTGGCTCGACGAACTGCGCCGCAACGTCCCTGACGGATCAGCCTGAGCGCCACGCCGCTTCGGCGCTGCCGAGCGGTCCGGCGGGGCGGTCCCAGCGCATCGGCGCGCCTTCGACGGCCACAGGCGGTCGCAGCCGGCGGGCCGGACCCCAGGCGGTCGCCTCGATCGCGGTCGCCTCGATCGCCGGATCGAAATCCCGCTCCTCGGGTCGCCCGAGCGCCGGCGACGCCGGGCCGGCCGGCGCCGACACAAGCAGCGATGCGGTACGCGCCAACGATGCCCGGACCTGGCAGCCAGCCCCCGTTCGTCGTCGCTCGGTGAGACCTCGGATGACGGCGGCGGCCATGATGTAGCCGGTCGCATGATCCAGCGCTTGCACCGGCAGCGGCGTCGGCCGGTTCCTGCCGAACGCCGCCATGCCGAACGCGGCGATCCCCGAACTCATTTGCACGAGGCTATCGAAGCCGCGCCGGCCGGCCCACGGCCCGGTCCAGCCATACGCATCCAGGCAGACATCGACGAGCCCGGGCCGAAGACGCTGCCGCTCCACCGCGCCGAGGCCGAGCGCATCGAGCGCGCCGGGCCGGTAGCCGTGCACGAAGACGTCGGCCTGGGACAGCAGTGCGCACAGCGCGGCGCGCCCGTCCGGCGTGCGCAAATCGAGCCTGGCGCAGCGTTTGCCCAGGGTCATGTCCGCCTCGACGGCCGGCTCGTCCCAGCCCGGCGGGTCGATCCGCAACACGTCGGCGCCGAAGCCGGCCAGGAACCGCGTCGCCACCGGGCCGGCCAGAACCCGCGTGAGGTCCAGCACGCGAAGCCCGGCCAGCGGCCGCGCCGGATCGACCGCGCCGTGCGGACGCGACCCGGCCGTCGGCAGCCGCCATAGCAACGGTTCGGCTGCAACGGCGCCACCTTGCGGATGCGCCGCCCAGGCCGCCATCGAGCGCATGGTCGCCGCACAGCCGCCGCGCCCGACGATCGCCGCCTCGAGCGCGTCGGCCTGCCAGCCCCGGACCGCGGCAGCGACACGCTCCCGCTCGGGTTCGGTGTCCAGCACGGCCAGGGCCGCCTTCCGGTGGTGCGGCGCATTGGTGTGCAGCCGGATCCAGCCATCCGCGGTCTGGTAATCGCCGGCCACCGCGTCCCATATCGGCGGCAGCGCCCAGCCCTGCGGCTGCACCGAGACGCCGAACCAGAACGAGCTGAGCCGGCGGTCGACGACGACTGCAGGTCGCCGCCCGCTGGCCTCGGCGATCCATTCCGCGACCGCCATCCCGGCGGCCCCGATCGCGTCGCTCGCCAGCCGCGTGACCGCGAATGCGGAGGGCAGCGCCCCCTCGCCAATGACGTCCGGAGCCGGGTCCGCCAGGCCGCCCGCCGCAGCCCAGATCGTGTCGAGCACGGCTCCGCGCCTATTTCTTCGGCGCGGGGGGCAGGTCTTCCTCGAGGATGGTGATGTGCAGCGCGTAGGAGACCTCGCCGTCATCCTCGTCGCGATGCACGGTGCCGAGGAACTCCTGGTCGATCATCACCTCGACCGATGCGCCTTTGCGCTGGGGGACCGGGATCTCGATCCGCGCGGTCCCGAGGACGCGGCGCAGATAGGTTTGGACCCGGGTGATCTCGGCTGGTGTCATTTTGATCCTTTCCTGCCCTGTTCAGAGGGTCGTGAGTCGGTTCGGCCGAAACAAGAGGCGATGGTCAAGCGGGAGAAGGCATGCAGGCCCGGAACAACTGCGCCATCGCCACCGCCCGATGGCTGGTCGCGTGCTTCTGCGCCGGGTCCATCTCGCCGTAGGTCTCGCGCCCGCCGCGCGGCACGAACATCGGGTCGTAGCCAAACCCAAGCGCGCCGCGCGGCGGCCAGACCAGCTCGCCTTCGACCCGGCCGAGGAAGGTCGCCGTCGCCCCATCCGGCCACGCCAGGCAGAGCGCCGACACGAACCACGCCCGCCGGTCGGTCGCTCCGTCCAGGGCGCGATGCACCCGCTCCATCGCTGCGCCGAAATCTTTCGACGGCCCGGCCCAGCGGGCCGACAGCACCCCGGGCGCGCCCTCGAGGGCGGCGACGCAGAAGCCGGAATCGTCGGCCAGCGCCGGCGTTCCGGTGTGGGACGCCGCCCGCGCCTTGATCCGCGCATTGCCGGCGAAATCCGGCGCGTCCTCGTCCGGCTCGGGCAGGCCGAGTGCCCCGGCCGAGACCGCATCGATCGCATAGGGCGCCAGCAACTCCGCCATCTCGCGCAGCTTGCCCGGATTGTGCGTCGCGATGATCAGGCGCTCGCCATGGCCCAACCGCCGCATTAGCGGCGGGACCGATGCAAAGGTCGCCGCATCAGCCAAGCGCCTCGCGCTGCAGTGCAAAGAGCCGGTCGGTGCCGGCGCGGGCCAACTGCATCAGCGACAGGAACTGCTCCTGCGAGAATGGATCGCGCTCGGCCGTGCCCTGGATCTCGACGATCCCGCCGCCCTCGGTCAGCACGAAATTGGCGTCGGCCTCGGCCCCGCTATCCTCGGCGTAGTCCAGGTCGAGCACCGCCGCGCCGGCCACGAGGCCGCAGCTCACCGCCGCGACCTGGCCGGTCAGCGGCGAGCGGGCCAGCACGTTGTTCGCCTGGAGTTTGCGAAACGCGAGGGTCAGCGCCACGTAGGCTCCGGTGATGCTGGCGCAGCGGGTGCCGCCATCGGCGTTCAGCACGTCGCAATCGAGCGTGACGGTGCACTCGCCCATCGCCGTACGATCGACCACGGCGCGCAGCGATCGGCCGATCAGGCGCTGGATCTCCTGGGTGCGGCCGGATTGCTTGCCGCGCGCGGCTTCTCGGTCGCCGCGGGTGTGGGTCGCGCGCGGCAGCATGCCGTATTCGGCCGTGACCCAGCCCTCGCCCTTGCCGCGCAGGAACGGCGGCACCCGTCCTTCCACGCTCGCGTTGCAGAGCACCTCGGTGCCGCCCATGCGGATCAGGCAGGAGCCTTCGGCGTGGTGGGCGAAGCCGATGGTGAAGGAAACGTCGCGAAGGGCGTCGGCGGCGCGGCCGGAGGGGCGCATGGGAGTGTCCTGTCAGAAAGGCGGTGCTTCCTATAGACAAGACAAGCAAGGAAGAGGAGAGGCATGCCCAGGAACCCGGCGGAGCTCGATCCGCGCTCGGCCGCCGTGCTGCGCGAGATCGTCGACCAATACGTCCAGACCGGCGAACCGGTGGGCAGCCGGACGCTGTCGCGCCGCTTGCCGATCTCGCTCTCGCCGGCGACGATCCGCAACGTCATGTCGGACCTGACCGAGGCCGGGCTGCTCTTCGCGCCGCATACGAGCGCGGGCCGGCTGCCGACCGAGCGCGGCTTGCGACTGTTCGTCGACGGGTTGCTGCAGTTCGGGTCGGTGAGCGAGGAGGAGCGCGAGGCGATCGCGCAGGCGCTCGAGGCCAAGGGCCGCAGCCTGCAGGACACGCTGGCCGAGACCAGCGCGCTGCTGGCCGGGCTCGCGGGCGCGGCCGGGCTGGTGCTGGCGCCCAAATCGGACGGGACGGTGCGGCACATCGAGTTCGTGCCGCTCGGCACCGGCCGGGCGCTGGTGATCCTGGTGGGCGCCGACGGGCATGTCGAGAACCGGGTGATCGAGACGCCGCCCGGTCTGCCGCCCTCGGCACTGACGCAGGCGGGCAACTATCTCAACGCGCGGCTGTCGGGGCGCAGCCTGTCGGAGTTGCGACGGACGGTCGCGGCTGACATGACCGAGGACCGGACGCAGCTCGATGCGCTGACCCAGACCGTGGTGGAGGCGGGGCTGGCGACTTGGAGCGGCGACGCGCGCGGCGGCTCGCTGATCGTGCGCGGGCAGGCCCGGCTGCTCGCGGACGTGACCGCGCTGGAGAGCCTGAGCGCGATCCAGACGCTGTTCGAGCGGCTGGAGACGCAGGAGACCCTGCTGCGCCTGCTGGAACTGGCCGAGGCGTCGGACGGGGTGCGCATCTTCATCGGCGCCGAAAGCGGGCTCTTTGGGGCGAGCGGCGTGTCAATGGTCGTAGCGCCCGCGCGCAATGGGGCCGACCGGATCGTCGGCGCCATCGGCGTGATCGGGCCGACGCGAATCAATTATGGCCGGATTATCCCGGTGGTGGACTACACCGCGCGGGCGATCGGGCGGTTGCTCGGCTGAACTTAACCTAGATCACAAAAGCGGGCGGGCCTGATCTGCGCAAAACGCGATCCGTCGGAGGCCGTTGTGATTTAATGGCCACACACCGCAACCACTGCCTTTTGCTGGTCGAGGACGATGCTCTGGTCCGCGACACCGTGGCGTTGATGCTCGAAGAAGAGGGGTTCGACGTCACCGAAGCGACCAACGCGGCCGACGCCCTGCGGTTGGTGCAGGACGGGTTGGAAGCGCCGGTGATCGTGACCGACGTGGACCTGGGCGCCGGCCCGAGCGGGGCGGATTTGGCGGACGCCCTGCACCGGTTGCGTCCAGACCTGCGCATCATCTTCATCACCGGGCGCACGGCCTCCTTGGCGGGCCGCACACTCGACGCGCGCGAGGCGATCCTGCCCAAACCGTTCGAGAGCGACGCGCTGTCCCGCCTTGTGCGGCGGATGAGCCTCGACCACTGATTTTAGAAGCATTGACGCTTATTCGAGGGGGTCGTGCGAGACCGTCGATTCATTTGTCTCCTGAGTTCGTTCGTCACTAGGCCGGGCTTCCTCAATCGGCGGGACGTGGCCTGTGCGTGCCGCCGAACCACGGACGCGGGTGAACGGAATGACGAGCGTGTCGGCGCCAAAGGGCAGGGTTTGGGACATGGGCTCTCCTTCGAGCCGACACCTTGGAATTTCAGCCCGAGGCGGCGCAAGCCTCTCCTTGGCTCATTTCACGCGTATGCAGGTCTCGAGCGCCTCAGTGCGCTTCGGCCCAACTCCGGCCGGATCCGGTCTCCACCACGAGCGGCACCGAAAGCTCGGCCGCCGCCTCCATCACCTGCTTGGCCACCGCCTTCGTGCCCTCCGCTTCCGCGTCGCTGGCCTCGAACAGCAATTCGTCGTGCACCTGCAGGAGCAGCCGCGACGACAGTCCGGCCGCGCGCAGCGCCGCCGGCAGGCGCACCATGGCGTGCTTGATGATGTCCGCCGCGCCGCCCTGCAGCGGCGCGTTGATCGCCTGGCGCTCGGCATAGGCCCGCTTCTGCGGCAGCTTCTCCCGGATCCCGGGAACCCAGCAGCGCCGCCCGAACGGGGTCAGCACGTAGCCGAACGTGCGGGCCTCCTGCTTGGTGCGCTCCATGTAGTCGCGGATGCCGGGATAGCGCTCGAAATAGGCCTTGATATAGAGCGCCGCCTCGCCTTGCTCGATGCCGAGCTGGCGGGCCAGGCCGAAGCCGGAAATGCCGTAGATGATGCCGAAGTTGATCGCCTTGGCCCGGTTGCGGGTCGTGCGGTCCATCCCCGCCATCGGCACGCCGAACACCTCGGAGGCGGTGCGGGCATGGATGTCCTGCCCGGTCGCGAACGCCTCCTTCAGCGGCGCGATGTCGGCCACATGGGCCATCAGCCGCAGCTCGATCTGGCTGTAATCGGCGCTGACCAGCATGTGGCCGGGTTCGGCGATGAAGGCCCGGCGGATGCGCGCGCCCTCCTCGGTACGGATCGGGATGTTCTGCAGGTTGGGCTCGGTCGAGGAGATGCGGCCCGTGGTGGTGTTGGCCTGGCCGAAGCTGGTGTGCACCCGCCCGGTCTGCGGATTGATCTCCTGCTGCAGCGCCTCGGTATACGTCGAGCGCAGCTTGCTCAGCTGCCGCCAGTCGATCACCTTGGCTGGCAGATCATGGCCCTGATCGGCCAGGCTCTGCAGCACGCTGACGTCGGTGCCCCACGCGCCAGTGGCCATGCGCCGGCCGCCGGGCAGCTTCATCTCGTCGAACAGTACCTCGCCCAGCGCCTTCGGGCTGCCTAGGTTGAACGGATGCCCGGCCAGGGCGTGGATCTCCGTCTCCTTGACCGCCATCCGCTCGGCGAAATCGGCCGACATGCGGCGCAGGTCGTCGGCGTCGATCTTGATGCCCGACCGCTCCATGTCGATCAGCACCGGCACCAGGCGACGCTCCACGCGCTCGTAGAGCCGCAACGCCTGGCCGGCGCGCAGGCGGGGCCGCAGCACGTGCCAGAGCCGCCAGGCGATATCCGGATCTTCCGCGGCAAACGCGGTGGCGCGGTCGAGCGGCGTCTCGGCGAACGTCAGGCGCGAGCGCCCGGTGCCGGTGACGCTGTCCTGCGAGGTCGCCTTGTGGCCGAGGTCGCGCAGCGCCGCGTCGTCGAGACCATGCCCGTGCGCGCCGGCGCCGAGGGCATAGGAAATGAGCATGGTGTCGTCGATCGGCGCCACCTCGAGCCCGGCGCGAGCCAGCACGACCAGTCCGGCCTTGCCGTTGTGCATGATCTTCAGCACGCCCGGCGCGCGCAGCACCGGGGCCAGCAGCTCCAGCACCAGCTCCGGCTCGAGCTGCTCCAGCGGCGCGGGCGGGGGCTCGCCGTCCAGCGTCGATTGCGCGGTGCCGGCCTTCTCGCGGTGCCGCAGCGGGATGTAGCCGGCCCGGCCCGGCCCGGTCGCGAGCGACAGCCCGAGCAGGGTGGCCCGGTTCGGGTCGCGCCCGTCGGTCATCGCGCCGAGCGCCAGCATGCCGCGCGCCTGGGCTTCGGCGATCCAGGCCTGCAGGCGTTCGAGCGAGGTGATGGTCTCGTAGGGTCCGAACGGCGGCTGCTCGGGTGGGGCTTCGAGCTGCTCGGGCTCGGGCGAGGGGACGGCGGAGTCGGCGAACAGGCCGAGCCGGGTCGCGGTGCTGCGGAAGCCCATGGAGATCAGCCACCGGGTCAGCACCGGGTTGTCGGGCTCGCGGGCGATGAGCTGATCGAGCGGCTGCGGCAGCGGGCAGTCGCGGCACAGCTCGACCAGGCGGCGGCTGATGCGGATCTTGTCGGTGTGCTCCGTGAGCAGATCGCGCCGCTTGCTCGGCTTCATCGACGGGATGGCGGCGATCACGCCCTCGACGTCGCCGAACTCCGCGATCAGTTGCGCCGCGTTCTTCGGGCCGACGCCCGGCACGCCCGGCACGTTGTCGACGCTGTCGCCCATCAGCGCCTGGACCTCGGCCACCTTGTCCGGCCCCACGCCGAACTTGGCCTGTACTTCCGCCAGGCCGATCGGCTTCTGCTTGATCGGATCCAGCATGCCGACCCGGTCGTCGATCAGCTGCATCAGGTCCTTATCGGACGAGATGATGGTGGTGCGGAACCCGGCCTGGGTCGCCGCGGTGGCATAGGAGGCGATCAGGTCGTCCGCCTCCCAGTTGGCCAGCTCGATCGACGGCACGCCGAACGCCGCGGTCGCGTCACGCACGAGCGCGAATTGCGGCTTGAGCTCGTCCGGCGGTTCCGGCCGGTGCGCCTTGTAGTCGGCGTAGAGCTCGTTGCGGAACGTGGTCCGGCCGGCATCGAACACGACGGCGATGTGGGTGCCTTCGTGGTTCTGCAGCAGCCGCGCCAGCATGTTGGTGAAGCCGAACACGGCGTTCACCGGCGTGCCATCCCCGCGCGTCATCGGCGGCAGGGCATGGAAGGCGCGGAAGATGAAGCCGGACCCGTCGATCAGGACGAGATGCGGCTCACCCGCGGGTGCGGCGCTAGTGTCCGTGATCGGCTCCTGCGCCCGCGACGAGGCGGTAGATGCGCGAGCAATAGGGGCAGAACGTCTGGTTGGCCTGGATGTTGAGCCAGACCCTTGGGTGGCCGAGCGGGCCGTCGTCGCCATCGCACGCGATCACGCGGCTCTGGACCATGATCGTCTCGGGCTCGCCGACGGCGGGCGTGGGTATCTTGTCGCCGGGGAGCATCACTGTCCTTGGGTCTCGAGCGGAGGCCGCATTGTAGCCGGAACCCCTGTTCGTTCAACCGGGACGGGGAGGCGTTCGAGGCGGCAGAGCGCCATCAGCGGCGCAATGGTGGAGATCACCGGCCGGCAATCGTCGGTGCCGCGCAGTCGCCAGCGCGCGAGCAGCCGTACGACCTGCTCCTCCAGCGGGCCCGGCGAGGCGATGGTCCAGAGCGGGCCGGGCGCGTCGGCCACGGTCTGCGCGATCAGCCGGTCGAAGCCGGGCGTGAAGTAATCGTGCACGAGGTTGCTGAACGCGCCGATATAGCGCACCGAGAGCGGCTGGAACCGGGCGGTGAACGAGGTTTCGTAGGGTCCGATCATGAGAACCGTGCTGTCCGCAGGCAGGCGCGGCATTTGCACGTTGACGAGTAGGGGGCCGGGGTCGGGCCGGCGGGTCCAGGTCGGGACCACGGTGGTCGCGGCCAGCACGACCAAGGCGCACGCCCCGGCCACGATCGCCACTCGTCGCGGCAGCAGCCTCGCCAGCGCGACGACGATCAGCACCCCGGAGAGGGTCTCGAGGCCCGAGGCATAGCGCAGGATCGAGAAGGTCTTCAGCCACAGCGCGTAGGCGGCTAGCACGAAGACGGCCAGCCATAGCGGAGCGGTATCGGTCCGCCGCGCCTGTCTCGCGATCGCGGCCCCGACCAGGCCCAAAGCGGCGACCAGCTCGACCAGGAGGCGCAGGTCGCGAACCGGGATCTCGCTCACGCGGGTGGATTTCCGCAGCGCCCACTGCAACGGATAGGTGAGCCACTCCGACACGGACCGGGGCACGAAGCGCGGATCGGTAAAGTCGACGTCGGGGAAGTAGGGCGAGTGGAAGACGGCGTTGAGATACGGGAAAATGGGGTTGCCGGTGACCCGGTAGACCGTCCACCACCAGGGGCTGCCGAGGAGCACCACGGCGATGGCGGCGGCCAAGCCGAACGCGGCGAGCCCGCGCAGGCGGGGAGGGGCCGGGTCGATCAGCTTGGCGGCCAGGATCGCGGCGCCGAACGCCAGCGTGTAGGGCGCGTTCGTCAATTTCAGCAGCGCCGCCGACCCGGCCAGCGCGCCCGCCATCGCATACCGCCGCACCAGCCCGCCCTGCCAGCTTTGGTCCGCGCCCAGGATCAGCAGGATCGCGCCGCATATCATCGCGTTCGGCACGCCCTCGCTCATCGAGGTCCCGACCGTGCCGATCGTGGTCGCGCCGCCGACGCCGATGGCCGCCGCAAGCCAGGCGAGCGCGATGCGGCCGGGCCCCAGCGCGCGCCGTGCGATATGGAAGCAGAGCCAGACCGCGACCGCCTGCGGGATCGCCCAGATGAAGGTGAACACGCGGGGATAGTGGTTCAGCGTGCGGGCGAGCAGGAAGAAGACGCTGTCGAGCAGCGGATAGTGGTAGCTCTGGATTCCCGCCGGGGCGAGATCGTAGCCGAATGTTTTGCTGAGCAACGCCCAACCATTGTAGTAATGGTAGTTGCGCAAATCCCCATTGCCGTCGGCGCCGAGCCAGACCGCGATCGTCCCGAGCGTGATGACGGCGATGGCCAGAACGGCGAAAGAGTGGGCGCGCGCGCGGCCAGGGGGCTGCATCGGCGCCGTGTAGCCGCTGGCCGGCTTCAGTGCTAGGTTGAAATCCGGTGTTTTTCTCGCTCCGCGCCCTGCTCGGCTTCCTGTTCGCCGGTCTATGGCTGACCGCCTGCAGCAGCCTTCCCGTCTATAATCCCGTGCTGCCGCCGCTGCCTGCTGCCTCGCTGCAGGCTGATGAAGTGATCACCTTGCCGGACGGCGCCGCGATCCCGCTGCGCGAATGGCTGCCGCCCGGTCCGCCGCGCGCGGTCATCCTGGCGTTGCATGGCTTCAACGACAGCCGCGACGCATGGGAGCTGCCGGGCCCGGTGTTCGCCCGCGCCGGCATCGCGCTCTATGCGCCGGATCAGCGTGGCTTCGGCGCGGCGCCGATGCGGGGGCGCTGGCCGGGTGCCGCCGCACTCGCCCGCGACGCCGCCGCCCTGCTGCGCACCCTGCGCACCCGCTACCCCGGCGTGAAGCTCTACGCCATGGGCGAGAGCATGGGAGGCGCGGTGCTGATGGATCTGGCGACCTCGGCCAACGCGCCGCCGGTCGATGGCTGGATCCTGCTCTCGCCCGCCGTGTGGGGCCGGCGGCAGATGGGGATCGGGCTCAGCAGCGGGCTCTGGCTGGTGTCGGGCGTGCTGCCGGGCCTGAGCGTCACCGGCGGCGAGGTGAAGCTGAAGGTGACCGCGAGCGACAACCGCGACGCGCTGCTACGCCTGGCGCGCAACCCGCTGACCATCCGCCGCACCCGGTTCGACACGCTCCGTGGCCTGGCCGACCTCATGGACGATGCGCAGGCGGCGGCGCCGCGTCTGCCGCCCCATGTGCTGGTGCTCTCCGGCGAGAAGGACGCGATCGTCCCGGTGGACGCGACCGCCCGCGCCTGGCGCAACATGCCGGCCACCGTGCGCCGCGGCCTCTACCCGTCGGGCTACCATCTGCTGATGCGCGACAAGGGTCGCGCGGCGGTGATCGGCGACGTGATCGCCTGGGTGCTCGACCCGGCCGACCCGCTTCCCTCCGGCGCCGACCGATGGGCGCAGCTCTGGCTCGCATGGCGCGACGCGGAGTAGCTTGGCGAACGCCCTCGTCCGCGCTAAGACGTCCGCGTGGACTCGTAGCTCAGCTGGATAGAGCGCTGCCCTCCGAAGCCGTCAAGCCGTCAAATTTATTGAGCAATTTTAATAGCTTAGGCGCGGTTTTCGTAACCGGGGCAAAAGTCCGGGGTTGGCCTCGATTTAGAGCTTGGTGCGACGCGGCGGCGTACGATTCGCGTGTCGCATGTCAACGTCTCGCGACCTGCCGAACAGGGCAATC
>JAABUZ0100008140.1_pt1 | contig 12421 bp, 12 predicted proteins | sample 5562091 | NCBI WGS metagenome assembly JAABUZ01 (sample SAMN12813069, study PRJNA571459) | rock metagenome | isolation source: Antarctica rocks | place: Antarctica: Victoria Land, Linnaeus Terrace sud | collected 2015-12-21 | reverse complement strand
AGCCAAGGTGGACCTGTCGCAGGCCGGCGTGGCCGCATTGGGATGGCGCAAGCCGCCCGGCCCGGCCGCTTCGGCCTCGGCCACCGTCGAACTCGAGCACGACAAGCTGGCCGGGATCAGCGCGATCGAGGCGCACGGCCCGGGGATGGCCATCGTGGCGCGAGCGCGCGCGAGCGACGGGCGGCCGTCGCTGCTGGAGATCGACCGGATCACGCTGGGGCCGACGCAAGCCAGTGGCGAGGTCCATTTCCCGAGCCGGCCGGGCGATCCGATCCGCGCCCGCCTGTCCGGGCCGGTGCTGGACCTCTCGACCCAGTTCGCCGGCTCAGGGGGGCGCGGGGGTGGCCCTGCCGGGTCGACGCCGTTTATCGCCGACGCCCGGTTCGAGCAGGTCGTGCTGGGGCGCGGGCGATCGATCCACGGCGTGAGCGCGCATGCCGAGCACGACGGCAAGCGGCTGCGCGTGCTGCAGGCGAGTTCGACCGGTCCGGAGCAGCTGCGTGCGGCGATCGAGCCGCAGGGGACCGGCCGGCGCCTGTCGGTGCGCGCCGCCGACGCCGGCGCGGTGCTGCGTCTGCTCGGCGTGGTCGATACGGTGCACGGCGGCAGCCTGGCGCTCGAAGGCCGCTTCGACGACCGCTACGCCGAGCCGCCGCTGTCCGGCACGCTCGACGTCAGCGAGTTCGGCGTGCGCGACGCTGTCATCCTCGGCAAGCTGCTGCAGGCGATCACCATTTACGGCATCTTCGACGCGATCCGCGGCGAGGGCGTGCAGTTCAGCCGGCTGATCATGCCGTTCACGCTGAACCAGAGCGTGCTGCAGATCGGCGAGACCCGCGCGTTCAGCTCGTCGCTGGGGCTGACGGTGCAGGGCTGGGTCGATCTCGGCCGGAACACCCTCGACCTGCGCGGCACGATCGTTCCGGCCTACGCGGTCAATGCCGCGCTCGGTACCCTGCCGCTGGTCGGGCGGTTGTTCAGCCCGGAGAAGGGCGGCGGGCTGGTCGCGATGAGCTACGGCGTCAGTGGCAAGTCGTCGGACCCGAGCGTCAGGGTCAACCCGCTCTCGGCGCTGACGCCGGGTTTCATGCGCCGGTTGTTTTCGATCTTCGGGTGATTTTCACTTACTTAAAGTAAGTAAGTTGTGCAGTTCTTCGACCGCTCGCCGGATCTGGGCGTAGGTCGCTGCCACCACCGCGGCGTCGCCATCGACCGGGTCGTCGATCTCGCCGACCCCGGTCAGGTGCCCGAGCAGGACGATCCGGTCGCGCAGCTCGGGATAGCGGTCGCTGACGGCGGCGACGTTGACCCGGTCGAACAGCACGATCAGGGAGGCCGACGAGGCGGCAGCGCGGTCGAGCCAGGCGGAGCGGTGTTCAGCCAGGGCGACTCCTTCGCTCTCGGCGTGGCGCTGGAACAGGTCGGGCACGGGGCGGCCGTTGCGCGGCATCATGCCGCCGGAGCGCACGACGATCCGCGGGTCGTCGCGGGTCACGTGCTGCAGCAGGGCTGCGGCGTAGGGGCTGCGGCAGATGTTGCCCTGGCAGGCGAACAACACGTCGGTCGGGCGCTGCCGGGCGGCGTCGCGCACGCGGGCGCGGGCCTGTCGCTGGTTGAGCGCGCGGCCGCCGGGCACGGCGCGGGCGGCGCGGCCGACTCCGCCGGACAGCAGCCCGTTCAGCTGGGCGTAGGCCGGGGCGCGGTCGTCGGCGACGAACAGGTCCTCCCGCTCGCCGTCGAGCAGCATCCGGCGCAGGCCGAGCATCCGCCAGCCGAGTGCCAGCGAGCGGCCGACGCGGCCATGGCCGTTCGCCTGCGCGTCGGCCAGGGCGGCGATCAGGTCGGGGATCAGGTTGCGGCCGTAGACGCCGACCCGGTAGGGCACCGGCGGCGTCTCCTCGCCGTGCACGAGCAGGCGATACCAGCGATAGGGGAAGTCGACGCCCAAGGCGACCGGGAGCGGCAGAGAGCCCCAGGGCCGGGCGTTGACCTCGAGCAGGATCCACTCGCCGCGCTCGTTCTGCTTGAACTCGAACATGGCGATGCCGGTGAAATCGACGCCGGCGGTCATGGCGGCGCAGGCCTCGACCAGCTCCGGGTTCGGCGGCGCACTGATGCGGTAGAAGCTGCTGCCGGAGCGCTCGTGCACGCGATGGTGCTCGAACGCCTGCAGCAGCCGGCCGCGATGGGCCAGGATCGAGAGCCCGAGCCCGCGCCCCTCGAAGCAGGATTCGACGAGCAGGCTGTCGGGCTCGGCCTCGTCGAGCAACGGCTGCAGCGCCGCCCTGTCGCTGACGAGATGAACCCGGCCACGCTTGGCCAGGCCGTCGATCGTGTAGGAGCGCCGGGGCTTGACCACCACGGGCGCGCCGAACTCGGCCAGGACCTGGCCCGCATCCTCCCCCGGCTGGGCGACCCGGCCGCGCGCGATCGCCACACCGACCCGCTCGGCCAGCTCGCGCGTGCTGTGCTTGTCGAACAGCGCGTCGATGGCCTCGCCGTTGGGGATGGCGAACCGGGTCAGCCCGGCGAATTGCTCGCGCACGAGGTGCATCGGCAGCAGGTTGCGTTCGTCGCACGGGATGACGAGGTCGAAACGCTGCGTCTCGAGCAGGGCGCGCATGGCCGTCTGCCAGGCCTGGCCGTCGCCCATCCAGGGCGGGATGTCGTGGACCGCGCTGACGTAGCGGGACGACAGCGCCGGGGCGCGGAAGTCGAACGGCGCGGCATGCACCTCGACGCCGCGGCGACCGAGCGAGCGGACGGTGGCCAGGAAGCCGCGCGTGTCGTCGCCCATCACCAGGACGCGTCCGCGCTCGGTCACGGCCGGGACCGCTTCGGTCCGGCGTGCGTCGCGGCTGGCTGGGCTGGCCGTCAGCGTGTCGCCGCCCTGCAGGCGCGGGCTTAGGCTCGCCGTCACACTGGCCGCTCGGCGCGCATCGTGGTGGCCAGGCCGGCCACCGTGCCGGTCGCCCAGCCGGGGAGCGAGGTGAAATAGGCGATGTATTGCGTCAATGCGTGAAGCACTCCGTCGCGCCCGGCCGGGCTGCGCGCGTAGGGCGAGCCGCCCGGCATCAGGCTCGAGCTGTGATAGGTCAGCACCATGTGGCGGTCCCCGCGGGCCAGGGCGGCCTCGGTCTGGCGGCGCATGTCGTCGAAGCCATGCCCCTCCGGGCTGAGCCGCAGGCGCTCCAACAGGCCGAGGCGGGCGGCGATGCCGGGCAGGCGAAGCGCGCGCAGCCGATCGAGCACGGGGAACAGCGCCGGGCCGAATCGCGCCGCCCGGCCGATCAGGTGGACGGATAACGGGATCTCGGCGATGTCGTCGCCGGCCAGGAACGGGCGCGCCGGCAGGCCGCGGAAATCCGGGCCTTCGATGGCGGAGAAGTCGCCGTGCGGGACCACGCTCGTGTCCGCGGTGAAGCCGAGCGCGCTCAGGACCGCGGCGGTGTCGGGGCCGATGCCGTAGCGGCCGGCCTTGTAGACGGTGGGGGCGCGGCCGAAGCTCGCGGCGATGGCGTCGCGCAGCGTCTCCAGCTTGCGGCGCATCAGCGCGACCGGGAGGTTGCTGGCGAACGAGTTGCGGGCGCAGACGGCTTCTTCGTCGGGCGGATTGACCCAGGGGTGCAGGTGGGCGCCGATATCGCAGCGCCGGGCTTCGAGCCACGGGCGCAGGATGGCGACCGAGGAGGCGGTGGTGGCGACCGGGTAGTCTATGACATAGGTCGGCGCGATGGCGTGGGCGTCGAACAGGTCCTGGGCGAGATGCTGGAAGCCGATGTTGGCGACGCCGGTGCTGGCGCGGTCGAACGGGGCGTCCCAGTCGAACTCCTCTTCGGTGTCGACGACGACGAGCAGGGTCGGCGGGGTTTCCGGCCGGGGTTCAAGGACCTGTCGCACCAGCAGCGGTTGCATCCACTCTCTCAGTCTCGCCTCACCCTGTTAGCATCCACATAAGGGTGCGGGAACCCAGTGTTGGATTCCGCTCTGCACAATATGCAGCAAACATCGGGCGATGCGGAGAGTTTTTCGGCGCGGGCGGGGGTGCGGCGCTCCGGCTTGCGGAGGCTTGGAGCGCCACAGGCCCGTGGCGCTCCGGTTGGCTACTTCTTGGCGCGGGGCTTGGCGGCCGGCGCGGCCTTCTTGGGCGGCTCGACGTGCGGGTTCATGGCGTCCTTGAGCTGCTTGGCGGGCGTGAAGTTCAGCTTCTTGGAGGCGGCGATCTGGATGGTCTCGCCGGTGGCCGGGTTGCGGCCCTGGCGCGCCTCGCGCGACGCGACCTTGAACTTGCCGAAGCCGGGGATGCTGACTTCCTCGCCGTGCTGCGCGGCTTCGACGACTTCCTTGAAGATGCCTTCGACGAGGGTGCGGGCCTGTTTCTTCTCGACGCCGTGCTTGGTTGCGATTTTTTCGGTCAGCTCAGTAACGTTCATCAGGAGTCCTTTCCGGTTTATGATCTCGACTGACACTGTGCGGCCAGCGTCCCCCCCATCCAAACCGGAGAATCCCGGCTGTCGGAGTCGGCCTTCGGCCAGTGTTATCCGTAAGCGTTGCGGCTCGGCAAGCCCGCCCGCCGTGGTAAGCGTGCAATCCGGGCCATTCTGTGGCGGCTTCGCAACCGGTGGGCGAGAAAAGCTGATTGCCGCGCCTGACGCCGTTCAAGCCCGCTTGGCGGAGGGCCGATCGCCCTGCGCACGCGGCCGTGTTTCCCGCAATCGACCCTGCGCGCTATATTGAGAGTGCGTTTGACTTCCAAGATGGGTTGAAGCCGGGAGTGAAGTGATGCCGGGGTTTCGAGGCAAGGCGCCAGGCGCAGGATCAGGCGAGATGTCGCGCCGGACCCAGGCCTTGCGGCCGTCGATCGCGCTCGATGCCAAGGCGGCGGCCAAGGCGCGTAAGCTGCGCCGGGGCGGCGCCGAACCCTCGGCGATCGCCGAGCTGATGGGTGTCGCGGTCGAGGAGGTCGAGAAGGCGCTGGTGCAAATGCGCTCGCCCCGGCCGGAGACGACGCGGGGCACGCTGAACGTGACGTTGGCGGCGCATCGGCTGATCATGCAGGAGCGCCGCGGCGACGAGCCGATCTGGCAGACGGTCGACCGAATGATGGACGAGTTGCTGCGACTGCGAAGCTCTGCGAATGTGAAGCGCGCGCGTGGGCCGAAGCCGGCTGCGGATCTTCCGCTGCTCGCATTAGCTGCTCGCATTAACTGAATCTTGAGGGTCCGAGTGGTACCTTTCCCTATGCTCTATGCAATGCATGACGCGGTGACTGCGGCGCTTCTCCCGGCCCGGATGTGGGCTCAGGCGACCAGTGCGGTGATGCGGTTGCCTGGCGGCGGCCCAGAATACCTGACCTGGCCGGCCCGAGCCACCGGCGCCTGGGCCGAGGTGATGAACGACGTGCTGCGCCCGCGCGGCAAGCCGGAGTGGAACATCAAGACCGTGCGCGGCGCGGCGGACGACGTGGCCGAGGAGGTCGTGCTGGACCGGCCGTTCGTGCGGCTGCTGCGCTTTGCCGTCCCCGGCGCGCCGGTCGGGCCGCGGGTGCTGCTGGTGGCGCCGATGAGCGGACATCACGCCACGCTGTTGCGCGGAACCGTGCAGGACATGATGGATGCCGGGCTGGAGGTCTTCGTGACCGACTGGCGGGATGCGCGGATCGTGCCGCTGCTCTGCGGCGACTTCGACCTGTCGAGCTATATCGAGACCGTCATCACCCTGCTGCAGCATCTGGGGCCGCAGACCCATGTGGTGGCCGTGTGCCAACCGGCGCCGGCCGTGGTCGCCGCCGTGTCGCTGATGGCGTCGCGCGACGACCCGGCGCAGCCGCGCAGCATGACCCTGATGGGAGGGCCGGTCGACACCCGCGCGGCGCCGACGGTGGTCACCAAGCTGGCGCAGCAACATCCGATCGAGTGGTTCGAGCGCCATGTGGTGGCGACGGTGCCGCCCTGGCATGCCGGCGCGTTCCGGCGGGTGTATCCAGGCTTCCTGCAGCTGGCCGCGTTCATCTCGATGAACCCCGACCGGCACGTCGAGGCGCACAAGCGCATGTTCAACCACCTCATCAAGGGCGACGACGACAGCGCATCGGCGCATCGGCGCTTCTACGACGAATACCTCGCGGTGATGGACGTTCCGGCGAGCTACTATCTGCAGACAGTCGAGACCTTCTTCCAGAAGCATGACCTGGCGACAGGCGAGATGCTTGTGCGCGGCGAGAGCGTGGTGCCCGCGGCGATCGAGCGGACGGCGCTGCTGACGGTCGAGGGCGAGTTGGACGACATTTCGGCGCCGGGTCAGACGATCGCGGCGCACACGATGTGCAGTTCGATCCCGGCCAGCCGCCGCGGCCAGTATCTGCAGCCCGGCGTCGGTCATTACGGGATCTTCAACGGCCGCAAGTGGCGCAGCGAGATCCTGCCGCGGATCAAGGCATTCATCGAAGCCAACGACCGCAGCACCAGCGCCGGGATGAGCGCGCTCAAGGAGAGCGCCGCACTCGCGTCTTTCGCCGCGGAGTAACGGTCGGCGCGGCCCCGGGAGGGGTGGCTCGGCGCGCCGAAGGGTGACAGGTTGACCGCCGCCTAAAATCGGAGGTCGTCGATGTCGGAACCCAACAAGATCGCGCTGGTGACCGGGGCCGGGAGCGGCGTCGGCCGGTCGGCGGCGCTCGCGCTGGCCGAAGCGGGCTGGCGCGTTGCGCTGGTGGGGCGGCGGAGCGATGCGTTGGAGGAGACGGCGTCGTTCGGGTCGGCTGATCGTTTTCTGGCGCTGCCCTGCGACGTGTCCCAGCCCGATGCGGTCGAGGCCGCGTTTGCGCAGGTGAAGGAGCGCTGGGGGCGGCTGGACCTGTTGTTCAACAATGCCGGCATGGGCGCACCGGCGCTGCCGATCGACGAGTTGTCGGTCGCGCAGTGGATGGACGTGGTCGGCGTCAACCTGACCGGTTCGTTCCTATGCGCGCGGGCGGCGTTTCACATGATGCGGCACCAGTCGCCGCACGGCGGGCGGATCATCAACAACGGCTCGATCTCGGCGCATACGCCGCGGCCGGGCTCTCTGCCGTATACGACGACCAAGCACGCGATCACCGGCATGACGAAGTCACTTGCCCTCGACGGCCGTCCGTTCGACATCGCCTGCGGCCAGATCGACATCGGCAACGCGGCCACGCCGATGACGGAGCGCATGATCAAGGGCGTGCCACAGCCGAACGGGACGATGATGGTGGAGCCGCGCATGGATGCCAAGCACGTGGCGGACATGGTGGTGTTCATGGGCGGCCTGCCGCTGGACGCCAACGTCCAGTTCGTCACGGTGATGGCGACGAAGATGCCGTTCGTCGGCCGGGGCTGACCGCTAGAGCACTATTGGCCGACCGCCGCGCCGGCCGGCCCGCGCGGGTCGTGGGCGCCGAACAGGATGGCGCCGGGGAGTTCGGGGATGCCGACGTCGAGCGACTGGTTGGCGCCGAACCCGGTCGGCGCCAACCGCGGCGCCCCGGCCAGGATGCCCTCGGCCACGCCCCAGGGCGCGCTTTCGGTGAAGCCGTAGCCGCGTTGCTCGAGCAGGGCGCGCGTGTCCGGCGAGAGGGCGAAACGCTCGATGTAGACGGTATCGGGCAGCCATTGGTGGTGCAGGCGGGGCGCATCGATGGCTTCCTGCACGGTCATGCCGTGGTCGATCACATTCAAGATCGCCTCGAGGGTGATGGTGATGATGCGGGGTCCGCCGGGGCTGCCGATCACCATGACGGTCTTGCCGTCGCGGCTGACGATGGTGGGCGACATCGAGCTGAGCGGCGTCTTGCCGGGGGCGATCGCGTTGGCCGCGCCCTGGACGAGGCCGAACATGTTGGGCGCGCCCGGCTTGCTGGTGAAGTCGTCCATCTCGTTGTTCATCAGGATGCCGGTGCCGCCGGCGACGCGGTGGATGCCGAACCAGCCGTTGAGGGTGTAGGTGACCGAGACCGCATTGCCGGCGCGGTCCATCACGGAGAACTGCGTCGTGTTGCTGCCCTCGTGCGGCGGGGTGCCGGGCTGGAGCGACGCCGACGGGGTGGCGCGCTCGGGGTCGATGTGGCCGCGGATGTCCGAGGCGTAGCCCTTGTCGAGGAGTCGGACGATTGGGTTCTGGACGAAATCCGGGTCGCCGAGATGGGCGCTGCGGTCGAGGAAGGCGTGCCGCATGGCTTCGACCAGGACATGGGTCTCCGCGGCGGAGTGGAAACCCATGGCTCGGAGGTCATAGCCTTCGAGGATGTTGAGGATCTCGCAAAGGACCACGCCGCCGGAGCTGGGCGGGGGTGCGGACTGGATGAGGTAGCCGCGATAGGTGCACTCGGCGGGCGGCAGTTCGCGGACCTTGTAGGCCTCGAAGTCGCGCTTTTGCAGGATGCCGCCGCTGTCCTTGCTGGCGGCGACGATCGCATCGCCGACCGGGCCGCGATAGATGGCGTCCGGTCCGTCGGTGGCGAGCAATTCGAGCGTGTGGGCGAGGTCGGGCTGAACGAGGCGGTCGCCGGGCTGCAGCGGGGCGCCTTGGGGGAGGAAGATGGCGGCGGCGGCGGGGTCGCGCTTGAACTTGGCTGTGCCGAGCCTGAGCAGGGCGACGTCGCCCGGGGTGAGCACGAAACCGTCGCGGGCGAGGCGGATGGCGGGGGCGAGCACGGCCTGGCGCGAGAGCGAGCCGTAGCGGGCGCGGGCGGCCTCGAGGCCGGCGGCCGAACCAGGTACGCCGACGCCGAGCCAGGTGTCGGTCGAGCGGCCCTTGGCGACGTTGCCCTGCTCGTCGAGGAACATGGTCGCGGTGGCGGCCAGCGGAGCCTTTTCGCGGAAATCGAGAAAGGTGGTGCGTCCGTCGGCCTGGCGCAGCAGCATGAAGCCGCCGCCGCCGAGGTTGCCGGCGGCGGGGTAGACGACGGCGAGCGCGTAGCCGACCGCGACGGCGGCGTCGACGGCGTTGCCGCCCTGGCGCAGCATCTCGGTGCCGGCCTCGGAGGCGCGGATTTCGGCCGAGACGACGATGCCGTCGCGGGCCGGGACGGGGGCGGGGTCGTATGCCCAGGCTGGGGCGACGGCTGGATGGGCCAGCAGGATCATCGCTGCGATGCTCAGACGCGTCATGGCCAGCCCCAGATGGAGCGGCCATTATGGCGGCGACGGGGAGGGTTGGCTACACGATGAACAACAGCAAGACGGTGCTGGTGCCGCACTTCATGAGACCATCGCATTGATCGCCGCCCCGCTGGTCAACGCCCAGCCGGCGCCGCTGAACGGCGTGGCCAAGAAGAGCTGCCACGGCTCCCACGCGAACCCCCACCCCACCAGCCCGATGGCCGTCAGAACCGCCCCCGCGCGCGTCACCCGCGCCACCCCGAAGCGGCGATGCAGCCTGGCTAACCTGGCCACCAATGCGGCGCCGAGCAGGAAGTGCAAGGTGATGGCGGCCGAGACGAGCGGGAGCGACCAGCCATGGGCCTCATGCAGCGCGCCCAGGAAGATCGGCGGCCCATAGAAGCCGGCACCCCAGGACAGCACCGCAATCGCGAATGCCGCCCCCACGACCCGCCAACCGAAGAAGAGGCGGCTCATGCGCAATCCTCCTGCAGATAGGCGGCGTAGTCCGGCCGTCGCGCGTCCAGCACGTGTCGCCGCCAGGCTGTGCACTCGCGAGCGATCAGGGCGATGACGCGCACGTCGAGCCCGCCCAGCTGCACTCGGCAGGGAGGCGCGGTTGCAGGCACGTCCAGCGCACTGCCGCTCAAATGGGCCCCCTCCCACCACCAACTCGTTAGATGCAGCACCCCGGGCCAATCCGACCGGCGCAGGATGGCAAAGCCGTGGACGGTGCCCGGTTCGGCCAACCTGCCGGCGACGGCGCGCCCAACCACGGCGTGATCCTCTGGCCGCAGCGCCTTGTCGTCGGCCCGGGGCACGTAGAGTTTCAGAGTCCAGCCTCGCGCGATCAGCGCACCGCGGCGGTAGAACTCGGTGTGGGCGGGTAGCGCGGGCATCCGGAGTGGATCACCATGCTCGAGGTCGCCACGGCGCAATCCGAGGTCCTGCAGATGATAGTCGTCCATCTCGAGCAGGAGACGGCGGTCGGCGCGATGCTGCAGGAGCGACGCCCAGCGGCGAGCGAAAGGGAATAGCATGGTGATCTGGTCCGCTGTCATGATCGAGCTTGCATCGCCCGGTTCGTGCGCCTGATGCTTCGGTCAAGACCGAAGCATGGCTGGTCCGGATCGGTTACGGTCGAGCCCGACCACGAGGTGACCCATGCTCAGCACCGCCGCCCTGGCCGAGACGGCTGCCCTGATCGGCGACCCCGCCCGCGTCGCCATGCTCACGTCGTTGATGGACGGCCGTGCGCTGACCGCGGCCGAGTTGGCGCGGGCCGCCGGCGTCACGGCGCAGACCGCCAGCGGGCACCTCGCCCGGCTGACGGCGGCCGGGTTGCTGGCGATGGAGCGGCAGGGCCGGCATCGCTACCACCGGCTCGGCTCGGCGGCGGTGGCGCAGATGCTGGAGAGCATGATGTCGGTCGCGGCCAACCCGTCAGGGCCGCGCCCACGCAAGGTGGTCACCGGGCCGCGGCAGGTGGCGCTCCGGCAGGCCCGCACGTGTTTCGATCATCTGGCCGGCGTGCTCGCGGTCGCCATTGCCGACCGGATGGTCGCGCGCGGGCACGTCGAGTGGGGCGCGGACGGTGGCCGACTGACCGACGCTGGCGGCGCGTTCCTGACCGAACTCGACATCGACCCGCAGCCGAGCGGCACACGGCGAGGCGCTGTATTCTGCCGGCCCTGCCTGGATTGGAGCGAGCGACGGCCGCACATCGCGGGACAGGTTGGCGCGGCGCTATGCCGTGCCTGCCTCGATCGGGATTGGGTGCGCCGGGTCGAGGACAGCCGAGCGCTGACGATCAGCCCGGCAGGGCGGTTGGCACTGGATCACGCATTTGGCGGGCGCCTGCTGGACTGAGAAGCCCATGTCTCTCCGAGCCCACTCCCAACAAACCTTCAACCTCTTTCGCCATGAGCGGATAATCAGTGTTGCGAAGCATCATAGTCGGTCTGTTCGCGCTTTTCGTCCTCGCCTATGCCGGCATGGCGATCACGCTCTATGCGGTGCAGCGGCAGATCCTGTTCCGCCGGATGTGCGCCGTCCGGACACGGCCTCGGTGCGTCTGCCGGGGGTTGCGCGCGGTGCGGTTGCGAACCGAGGCAGGCCTGGACCTGCTGGCATGGTGGCTGCCACCCGCATCGGCGACCCGCCCGGTCCTGCTCTATTTCCATGGCAACGGCGGCAACCTCGGCGATCGGGCGGATCGGCTGCGGTTCTTCGCAGCATCGGGTGACGGGGTGTTGATGCCGGAAATATCCCGGCTATGGCGGCAACCCAGGCGAACCGAGCGAGCGGTCGTTCTTCAGCAGCGCTACCACGGCACTCGCTTTCCTTCACTCGCTACAGATCGACGACCGCAGGGTCGCCGTCTATGGCGAGAGCCTCGGCACCGGCGTCGCTGCCTTCGTCGCCGCCGGGCGGCGATTTGGCGCCGTAGTTCTCGAATCGCCCTTCACCAGCGTCACGGCGATCGCGCGGCAACGATACTGGTTCCTGCCCGTCGGCCGCTTGGTGCGCGACCGATTCGACACGCTCGAGCGCATCGGCCGGATCGACGCCCCGCTGTTCGTCACTCTTGGCGAGAAGGACGATGTGGTCCCGCCCTGGATGGGGCGCGCCGTATTCGCGGCAGCACCCGAACCGAAACAGCTTTGGGCCGCCCCGGAAGGCGACCACGAGGATCTGGCGCAGTTCGGCCTGCTCGAGGCGGTCGCGCGCTTCCTCGACAGCGCGGTCGTGCCGCAATAGGGCTGTTGCTCAGCGGAAAGACTCGCTCGACGCATGGGGCGCCTCCCTGTTCCGCTCACCGGTCCGCGATCTTCACGCCTGCGCCGGCTCGGCCGCCAGCAGACCGTGCACTCGCAGCGGCACGGGCGAGTGGCTGAAGTTTACCCATGCGTAGAGCGGGCCTCCTGTCAGAGTGCTGGCGTTGTTCTCGCGCGATAGTCGTACCAGCACCGACGCAATCGGCTATCAAACCAACCCAAGCCGGCCGAGCGTTTCGGCGATAGTGTCGAGGCTCAGCCCTGCAAGGGTGCCAAGCCGAGTTTGGCGCGACAACCCTTCCTGAGATGGAGCGGCCGATTGCCGCTCGATCAGGCAGGGCGGGCGGCCTGTCTTCCGAGCCGCAGGTGCTCGTTGGTCCGGCGGTCGAACAAGTGTTCGACACGCCGGCCCAACGCCTCGAATCAGACCCGACGGCGGCGCAGGGCGAGCAGACCGAGCGCTGCAATCGGAAGCACGGTCCAGCCGGCGGGTTCCGGCACGGCGGCGACGGTGCTGGCTACAGT
>JAABUZ0100008136.1_pt1 | contig 12427 bp, 12 predicted proteins | sample 5562091 | NCBI WGS metagenome assembly JAABUZ01 (sample SAMN12813069, study PRJNA571459) | rock metagenome | isolation source: Antarctica rocks | place: Antarctica: Victoria Land, Linnaeus Terrace sud | collected 2015-12-21 | reverse complement strand
ATCCGGGGCGCGGCCGTTGCGGACCATGGTTTGACTCTGACAATGAGGACAGGAAATAGCGACGGAGATCACGAAAGACTGCTTTCTCCCTCACGCTAGCAGATCACCCCTACTTGGGCCACTACCCGGAAAAGATAGGTGCGCATGGGGCCGCTGGGAGTTTGCACCTCAACAATACTGTCGTCTTTGATAGTCATGGACCTTTAAATTCTACTGGGCGCGCTGCGCTTCTTCCACCGCAACCAAAGCTTTTCCACTGGAAAGGTTTTTCTTGCGGCAACGCACCACTTGGCCGGGACCGTATTCCCATTGTTCGGATTCCGGCATGGATTCGACAATGCGGTAGTAATCGCGCCCCAAGTGCTCGGCGCGAACCGAGCGCAGCATGTTCATTCCCTCGCCCACCAGATTGACGTAGATATTGACTTCCTTGCCGGGCTTTATGGGAATGGGCTCCGGAACTGGATTGGTCGGCTCGCTGTTCCGGACGAGACGGGGTTCAATGGGCTCATGATGAGTGATCTCGGGTTGTGGTTCCGGGAGGGGCGGGGAGAAGAAGGTAGCCGGGGCAGGAGCAACCGGAGGGTCTGGCGGGATGGGGCGGGGAGGTACGGGTACTGAGGGGGAAATAGGGAGCGGGGAATGCAAAGCGCCAAACGATGGGGTAGGTCCGACGCGAGCGCTCATGCGGGCAAAATCGACCAGGAGCATCAGCACCGTGGCGCAAAGAAACGTAATGGGCAACCACGTCCGCGTCAGTTGCGAAAAGTCAGGCGCTATGCCTTTCAACAGGAATCCGTAAACGGCAAGCGAGGCAAGCATGATACAGAAGCCGCAAACGGCGGAGAAAGCAACGGTTTGGAAAACAGACCGCCTTTCGTCTCCGTCATAGGCCAAAAGCACCAGCAGAAGAATGAGTCCAATAAGGCTGGTAATCCAGAGGAGGCCGGCAGGTATTAAAAGCAGGGCTAAACTTCCGGCCAGCGTCGCCGCCAGCAGGGCAACGGAACCGATTTGTGACTTCGACATGGATAATTCGGGAACTTTCCATGGTAGCGCTGCCGTAAGGAGATTGCTTCTTATGGTAGTTTTTGCCTATGGCCAAGCCTTTTTTGATTTCTCACCCGAGCCGGATTACAGCGGCGGGCAACAAGCCGAAGTTGATTGATGAGTATGTCGGTCGCGTGAACTCTGGCACCTCCACCGTGAGCGTGGCGCAAATGCGGAGTCCCGGCGGTTGGCGCGAACCGGGACAAAGGCCGGAATTTGATGAGTTCACGGTAGTGGTGAAGGGATTATTGCAGGTGGAGTACGAGGGCGGATCGCTGGATGTGCGGGCGAGCCAAGCGGTCATGGTGAGCAAAGGAGAATGGGTCCGTTACAGCACCCCGGAACCGGAAGGCGCGGAATACTTTGCGATCTGCTCCCCGGCATTTTCGCCCGACACGGTGCATCGCGACGAGTAGCCGCAAGGGTGATGCGGATGGTATATTGAGGAGGGACAAATCGGGTCTTTCCCGGACGTTGGAACGGTTCCGTTTTGTTCTTCCCCATTCTCGCGGGCGCGTAGCTCAATTGGCAGAGCAAGTGACTCTTAATCACTAGGTTGTAGGTTCGATTCCTACCGCGCTCACCAATATCTCCATATACTTAGCTGTACCAGCGTTTTCAGCCTTTCAGACAGGTGGGGTTTTTGTGGGTAGAGTTCCCATAGCAGGACAAGATCGGGACTCTACAATCAGTCGCAAAGGCTCTATATTTAATCGCTCCTCGCTATGATGTGTATTTTGTCTTAAACTCATGACTCCAGAAGCGGAAGCACGCGCCCAAATTGACCAGATCCTGACTGCTGCTGGATGGAGCGTTCAATCGAGAGATCAAGTGGACCTTGGTGCCGCTCAAGGCGTAGCCATCTGCGAATACCCGCTCAAGAAAGGCCACGGCTTTGCGGACTATCTCCTTTACGTCGATGGCGCTGCCGTCGGCGTAATTGAGGCGAAGAAAGCCGGTTTGCCGCTCACCGCCGTTGAAGTCCAAACCGCCAAATATAGCGAAGGTCTACCGGATCACATCCCCGCGCCGCGCCGTCCGCTCCCGTTCTGCTATCAAAGCACCGGCATCGAAACCCGCTTCACCAATCTGCTGGAACCAGAGGCTCGCAGCCGCCCCGTCTTTGCCTTTCACAAGCCCGAAACCCTGGCGCAATGGATCGCGGCGGATCTGAAATCGCCCGGTTCAACCGTGCGCGGCAAACTGCGCATTCCCTCGCCGCTCGATGACCGCAACCTGTGGCCTGCGCAAAAACGGGCGATTCTGAACCTGGAAAACTCGTTTGCCGCCAGCCGCCCCCGCGCCCGCGCAGGAGTTCGATGGCAATATCTGAATCGAGCAGAAATCCTTTCATATTCCTTCGCGGATTTCATGATTCGGTTGAGGCGCCCGCTCCATTTGCGGCAGGCTTCCAATGAGCGTCATAAACAACTCTGGAGGCCAACCATGAAAAACTGCGTCATCAATGATTGATTGCGGCATCTCCCTTCGGGTTTGCCATTGACTCGGTTGTTCGCCGCTTGACGAAAATTCGTGTACCATTCTCGCCACCTGCTCAAGCTGCTCGGGCGTTAAACTCTTCAGGTCCTGTATCAGATCCTCCATCGAGATCATACTTCTACCGTACGACAGCGGCAGACTTCACACATCGTCCGCCATAGGCTCGATACTGTGCGTATCATCAATTCCCTGCCAAAACAACACACCTGATCTCCGCCAAACCATCCTCGCCCAAGCCTTCTCCGGCCAACCCGTGCCGCAAGAGCCCGGCGACGAATCGGCTGCTGTCCTGTTCGAACGTCTCCGCCGCCAACGCACCCATCCCGCAACCAAACGCACCCCGCGCCGCTGCCATCACAGCGGCTCAAATTAATACCCAGTCGCGCAAAGCGGCATTCAAGCTGCGCGCACGGTCAGGAACATTTTTACAAAATTTTTGTACACTAAAGCGATGAAGCAGTATACAGCTTCGGAAGCCCGCGAACGGTTTTCCGAGATCCTCAGCTATGTCGAATCCGGGGGAAAGGTTGAGATCACGAAACATGGCGAACCGGTGGCGGAAATTACGCAGCGCGAACGAAAAAAGATTCCCGAGCCGGGCTGGGGATTAAAAGAAGGCTGGTCGGTGGAGGTGCCCGATCGTTTCGACGTCATTCCAGAAGGGTTCGAAGAGTATATTTAATGCTCCTCGATACGATGGTTCTGATCTGGCATTTGATGGGCTCGGACCGTCTCAGCAAGAAAGCAAAAGCGGTCATTCAGCAGGGCGGAAACTTTTATAGTCCGGTCAGTTTGTGGGAACTTGCCATAAAGAATCGCCTCGGGCGGGTGTCGCTATCGATTGACGGCCAGCCTGTTTCCGCTCGCACCTTGATTGTCACTGTCGTCAAGGAACTGCAGCTCAATCTGCTGAACCTCACCTTCGAGGACTTCGCGAGTGTCGAATCGCTGGAAACCCATCACCAGGACCCGTTTGATCATTTACTGATTACACAATCCAAACGAAACAATCTGCCGATTGTTTCATCCGATTCAGTCTTCGACCGTTACGAGATTCAGCGCGTTTGGTAGCGCTGCGTCAGCCAATACAAGAAGCTTCGTCGGGGAGCTTCTCGCAGGTACAAAACAGAAAAAACGGCCCCACCGTCTCTGCCAGCCATCCTCGCGCAAACCTTTTCCGGCCAACTTGTTCCACAAGAGCCCGGCGACGAAGCCGCAACGGTTCTGCTCGAACGTATCCGCAACCATCGCCCGCACTCCTCACCCAAACGCGCCGCCTTTAGTCCAAAAGCACCCATGCAGAACATTGGCAGCCAAGCAGGGAGTAGTTGCTAACATTTGGCTATGGCAAGCACCAACTACCCGGCCATATCCGTTAACTTTCCTGGCGAACTCGCAGATCGGATAGAAAAATTAGCAAGGGTGGAGAATAGAACCACCAGCGAACTTCTCAGCGAAGCATTTCGCAGCTACTGGGCACAACAGGTCCGGCGTGTCCTGGAGGAATCAAATGAACGATTCCAACACAATAACCCGAAAGGCTACACGGAGGCCGATGTCGAAAGATTGATCGACGAGTACCGGGCCGAGCAGTCCTCTGCCAAGTCTGAATGATGGTTGTTCCCGACACAAACATCCGGCTCTCCGCACTGCTGTTCGGCGGAAAGCCGAAACAGGCGGTTCTGCGGGCAGTAGAACAGGACATGATCGCAACCTGCCAGGAAATTATTATGGAAGTGATCGCGGTAGCTGCGCGAAAATTCTCGGAGCGAGAGGACCAGCTGATGAGGGACTTTCGTATTCTATTGGCCAATGTCTTAGTGGTTGAGGTGAAAGGCGCAGTCCAGGCATGTCGTGATCCGAAAGACAACATGGTATTGGAGTGCGCCAGGAACGCCAGCGCCTCACTCATTATCACCGGTGACAAAGACCTATTAATGCTCGGCAGTTTCGAAGGCATTCGCATCATAACTGCAAGCCAATATGTCGAGGGTACTGCGTCGATAGCCGTTCAGCCCTAGGCCGTTTTACTTCTTCTATATTCAACCATGTCAACCGCCTCCTCCGCTCTTGTCAACAAGCTCTGGAACTACTGCAACATCCTGCGAGACGACGGCCTCTCCTACGGCGATTACGTCGAGCAGCTCACCTATCTGCTCTTCCTCAAAATGGCGCATGAGCGCACACAGCCGCCCTACCATCAGCCCTCCGCTATCCCGGAAGGCTACGATTGGCCGAGCCTCGCCGAACTCGACGGCATCCCGCTCGAACACCACTACCGCCGCACGCTCGAAACACTGAGCAAGGAACCGGGCATGCTCGGCACCATCTTCCGCAAAGCCCAGAACAAAATTCAGGACCCGGCCAAGCTCAAGCGCCTGATTGCCGACCTGATTGGACGGGAAAGCTGGTCGATTCTTGATACCGATGTCAAGGGCGATATCTATGAAGGACTGCTCCAGAAAAACGCGGAAGACGTCAAATCCGGCGCGGGCCAATACTTCACGCCGCGCCCGCTTATTCAAGCCATTGTGGACGTGATGCAGCCCCGGCCCGGCATGACAATCATGGACCCGGCGGCAGGCACAGGCGGCTTTCTGCTGGCCGCTTACGACTACATCAGCAAACATTTCGCCCCTGACATGGACAGCGAGGAGAAGCGCAGGCTCAAGCGAGATGCGCTCCGGGGCGTGGAAATCGTGGACGCCGCCGCCCGCCTGTGCGCCATGAATCTCTTCCTGCACGGCATCGGCGGAGATCACAGCCCTATCCACGTCGCCGATAGTCTGGCCGCCAAGGATTCCGATCACTACGATCTGGTCCTGACCAATCCGCCCTTCGGCAAGAAATCCAGCGTAACCATTGTCAACGACGAAGGCGCGGAAAGCCGCGAAGCCCTCACCGTCCACCGCGACGACTTCTGGGCCACTACCAGCAATAAACAGCTCAATTTCGTGCAGCACATTGTCAGCCTGCTTAAAATGAATGGCCGCGCCGCCGTGGTGGTGCCCGACAACGTGCTCTTCGAAGGCGGAGCGGGCGAAACCATTCGCCGCAAGCTGCTTGCCAGTTGCGATGTCCACACGCTGCTGCGCCTGCCCACCGGTATCTTCTACGCCCAGGGCGTTAAAGCCAATGTCCTGTTCTTCGACCGCAAGCCAGCCAGCGAAACGCCCTGGACCACATCGCTCTGGATCTATGATCTGCGCACCAACAAGCACTTCACCCTCAAAACCAATCCGCTGAAGCGTTCCGATCTGGAAGACTTCATCGCCTGCTACAATCCCCGGAACCGTTTCGACCGCCGCGAATCCGAGCGCTTCCATTGCGTCACTTACGAAGACCTGCAAAAGCGCGACAAACTGAGCCTTGACATCACTTGGCTGCGTGATGAAAGCCTGGAAGACACCGATAACCTCCCCGACCCCGCTATCCTCGCTGCTGAAATCGTCGAAGACTTACAAGCCGCCCTCGACCAATTCGCCCAAATCGCTGCGGATCTGGCGAAAACCGATTCCATTGCATCCACTGAGATTTCTGCTTAACAGCAAGCGCGAGTCAAGTCGTTCGGTATCTCCTATCTGCTACTCATTTTCCTGGAGCCACAATGCTAAAAACATTCGTACGTTTCTGGGCGGTACAAAGTACGTTATAACCGTGGGAAAGAGTACAATTCGGGTATCAGCCCAACTCGCGATTTCTTTTACGACGCCGAATTCGGGTACTGCTAACGGCCTCGAAACTTACTATGTTATTACTCTTGCGGCGTTCAGAAGTCGAGCCTCGGCTGATACGCGCCCATCGAAATGCCTGGATCGCGGCGAGCGCGGCTGTTCTGATCTGCCTTACGTTAAGCGTGCTCTACTCCGGCAGTCGGATACCCTGGTGGGACGAAGGCGTCTTTTCAGACATCGCCATTAACTTCCGGAACACGGGACATCTCGGAAGCCCAATTCTTGATCCAAACGGGTATTTGCCTTGGCCGCAAGTGCATCGGTATACCTATTGGCAATTCCCCTTGTACCTCATTTCTCTCGGAGCTTGGCTTCGTGTCGTGCCGGTCACAGTGGAATGGATCAGACTGTTTTCAACTTTTTGGGCTTGCGTCTATATCTGCTCGTGGTTTGTCATGATGCGCTCACTGACCCGTGACGAAACGATTGCCTTGTTTGTCGCTTCCGTGGTTGCGCTCGATTATTCCGTGATTGCCGCGGCTACGGACGGACGCATGGACATGATGTGCGCCGCGCTGGGCCAGGCCGCGCTGGCAAGCTTCCTTTCGCTCAGAAATTCGAATTGGCCGCCGGCAATTTTTTTAGCCGCATGCTTCGGCGCCGCCGCGTTGTTCTGCCATCCCTTGGGCCTTGTGAGCACAGTTTCCCTTGCGGCCTTGAACGCGCTCCGCTGGCGGCAGATCCGCTGGAAAGCAATGGTCGCGGCAAGCGTTCCCTATATTTTCGGCGCGGCCCTGTGTCTCCGGTACATCTTAGAAGCCCCCCAAATTTTCCTTGCTCAAAGCCGGGCTGCTTCCGCTTACCGGATGACTACCTGGAAAGACCTCGCGGCTAACTTTTTCAATGATCTGCCTTTCCGGTACTTCGGCATGTACTATGCGAGTCTTGCCGGAATCAACAAGTTGAAAGCGGCTTCGCTCCTGTTCGCTCTCTTCGGAACAGCGGGCCTCGCGCTCCATCCTAAGCTGCGCAGGAAGGAAGCCGGCCGAACTTTGCTTCTATTGGCTTTCATCGGCTACGCCGGAGTTGCCGTTATCGACAATCAAAAATTCCCTGTGTACTTTATCTTTTCCATGCCGACGCTGACCGCCTGCGCGGCCTTATGGACCTACGGATGTTGGCCGCAAGCCGGAGTTCGGCGCGCGCTCAGTTCCGCTTTACTGGCGGGCGGCGTTCTGGCTACGATTGGCGGATTCACGGTAAAATCTTACCAGGATGGTTATCATCGCCTGTACCTGCCGGTGATTTCCGCGATCAAAGCAAATCTTCCCCCCGGCGGGTTGGTCATGGGCGGCTCCGAGTTGGGCTTTGCGCTGGGGTTCGGACCTCCGCTGATCGATGATCGATACGTGGGCTGCTCCAGCGGCAAGCGGTCGGACATCTTCGTCGAAAATCATTACTACGGACGCGTCGGGCAAGTCGGGCAAGCCGCGACAACTCTCCTGCAAACTCAATATCACTTGATCTTTGAAAACAGCGATTATCGGGTTTATCTTGCGAACGCAACGTCTCTCCGGGGAGCCCCACACGTAGCCGTTGACGGCAGCGGGGATCAGGCGGGGGGTCGGCGGTAGTCGCCCCGGCTGAAGTACTTTTCCAGCCACACATAGGCGCAAATGAACAAATAGCGGCTGCCCATTTCCTTGAGTTTCAGCTTCGGCGCGCCGCTGCGCCGATTGCGCCAGGTGATCGGCATAATCGTCCAGGTATAGCCCCGCACCATTGTCTTCAACGGCAGTTCCACCGTGAGATTGAAGTGCGGCGACAACAGCGGCCGGCATCCGTCGATGACCGACCGCCGGTAGGCCTTGAAGGCGTTAGTGGTGTCGTTCAGCTTGGTGGCGAAAAGCAGGCGGATGCAGAAGTTGGCTAGCCGGTTGATCCGCAGCTTCAGCCACGGGTAGTCAATGACGCCGCCGCCCTTGATGAAACGCGAGCCGAACACCGCGTCCCAGCCCTCGTTGAGCAATTGCCAGTAGCGCACCACGTCGCGGCTGTCATCGGACTCGTCCGCCATCATGACCACCACCGCGTCGCCGCTCATCCCGTCAAAGCCGCAGATGATCGCCCGTCCAAAGCCATGCAGTCCCGTGTTGCGGATCGGGCGCAGGGTGGGCACGCGCGCCTGCGCTTCGAGCAGCTTGGGCCAGGTAGCGTCCGTGCTGCCGTCGTCGACCACCACGATCTCGTGCGGCACCCCGTGCAGCCGCAGCTCGACATACAAGTGCTCCACGGTGGCGGCCACGCAGCCTTCCTCGTCCCGCGCCGGAATCACAATGCTCAGCAAGCGCAGCGGCGCGGCGTTTTCGGGCCTCTTCACTCCGCCCCGCAGCGCCGCAGCCAGTCCGGATGAGCGCGCGCGTGCTCGGCAATCTCGTCCAGGATCGAGGGCAGGGAGCGGCGCGGACGCCAGTCCAGTTCGCGCCGGGCGCGCTCGGCGTTCAGCACCAGCCAGGGCAGGTCGAAGGGGCGCGGACGCGGGTCCGGCTCCGGCGCGTGCGCGCCAAACCGTTCCCCGCACCAAGCCGTCAACTGCGCCAGCGACATCGCGTTGTCCGCGCCGCCACTCGCGTTGAAGACGGCGTCCGTCGGCGGCGCGCGTCGGAGTTGAAGGGCTACAAGGTCCGCCAAGTCGTCCGGGTGCAAGGCGTCGCGCACCTGATAGCCGTGGCCGCCGAAGCCGATGTAGCGCAGCCGCCGGCGCGCCGCATGAGCATGCAGCCAATAGGAAAAGATGCCCTGCTCGGCGGTGCCGAACTGCCCGGCGCCCGCCAGCACGCCGCAGCGGTTGATCCAGACGGGAAAGCCGAAGCTCAGGCCGTACTCGCCCGCCATCACCTCGGAGGCAAGTTTCGTCGCCCCGTACAGAGAACGAGGCGCTTGGGTGGAGAACTCCTCCGTTACGCCCTCCCTTGTGACTCCGGGCTGGTTTACCTGCACTTCGTCCAACACAAAAGCCTGCTCGCGCGCCAGCACCGGCAGCGCCGCCAGCGCCCGCGCCGAGTACACGCGGCTGGTGCTCAGCAGTACCAGCCCGGCTTGGTGCTGGCGGCAGTACTCCAGCACGTTCAAGGTACCCGCCAAGTTATGCTCCCCCAACTGCCGGGCACTAGCGAGACCCTCGACTCCGGCCAGCACGCTGGGGTTGGCGGCGGCGTCCAGGACCCAATCGCAGGCAGGCAGCCCTTCCATGTCGCTGCGCATCCGCAGATCGCCATGCACGAAACGGATGCCCAGATCCGCCAGCGCCTGACGATTGGTTTCCGAGCCGGGCCGCAGCAGGTTATCGAGACCGGTGATCGCGAGGCCGGGAAGACGCTCGGGCAAGGCGCGCGCCAGCCGGCTGCCCACAAAGCCGCAGACGCCGGTAATCAGCAGCTTCATGCACGGGACCCGGCCACCGCCTGCGCCCGTCGCGGCAGCCGCAGGCGCCAAGCATCGGCGATCTCCTGGAAGATCGCGGGCAGGGGGCGTGTGATGCTCCAGCCGGGATAGTGCTCCCGCATCTTGCGCAGGTCGCTGTAGTAGCAGATGTGGTCGCCCGCCCGCGCCTGCTCCACATAGGTGAACCGCTGCGGCGTGCCCGTCGCCTCCTCCGCCAGCCGGAAGGCTTCCCAGATCGAGCAGGCGTTTTCCTTGCCGCCGCCCAAGTTGTACACCTCGCCGCACCGGGGCGCTTCCAGAAAGGCCTCCATAAAGCACGCCACGTCGTGCGAATGAATGTTGTCGCGCACCTGCTTGCCCTTATAGCCGAACACCTTGTACTCGCGCTCTTCCACGTTGCAGCGCACCAGGTAGCTCAGAAACCCGTGCAGCTCCACTCCCGCATGGTGCGGCCCGGTCAGGCAGCCGCCGCGCAAACAACAGGTCGGCAGCCCGAAGTACCGCCCATACTCCTGCACCATCACATCGGCCGCCACCTTGGAGGCGCCGAACAGCGAGTGCTTGGATTGATCAATGGGGAAGGTTTCGTCGATCCCGTGCGCAAAGCGCGGATCGTCGTACTCCCAGCGCGTGTCCTGTTCCTGGAGCGCGATGGTGTTGGGCCGGTCGCCATACACTTTGTTGGTCGACATATGCACGAAGGGCGACTCCGGGCAGGCTTGCCGGGCGGCTTCGAGCAGGTTGAGCGTGCCCACCGCGTTGGTGTCGAAATCGGCGAACGGAATGGCCGCCGCGCGGTCATGCGAGGGCTGCGCCGCCGTATGCACCAGGGCATGCGGCCGGATCTCGCGCAGCAGCGCCAGAATGCCCGCGCGGTTGCGAATGTCCAGGTCGTGATGCTGGTAGCCGGGCAGGGCGCTTCGGAGGCGCTGGAGCGAGCCACGAGTGTCGCCCTCGGGCCCGAAGAAGACCGCGCGCTCATTGTTGTCGAGGCCGAAGACCTGATAGCCGCGGCGACCCAAATGCAAGCTCACTTCCGAGCCGATCAGCCCGCACGAGCCTGTCACTAACACTTTCTTTATCATCTATTCAGCCTTGCCTCAACCATATATTTTCCGCCGCAACTTGCCTTAATATAACAATGGCGATGCTGCTGTCAGTTTGGTCGGTTTCGCCCGTTCAGCAAACTTTTTCATGTTTTTCCGTACTAGGACTGACGAAGAATAAAAACTTCCGCGCCCCATTTATAATGAAAACGCATTTGTGACACAAGAACCTGCTTCACCGCTTCAGCAAAATCTTTCTGAAATGGAGCGGACAAGAGAAGCTTATTGGCTGCGCTATCCGCAAACATCACCGGTAAAGCTTCGTTGGCGCGCTTTAACGGTCAGGCACTGCTTCCATGTTCTGCCTGGAGAATCGATACTGGAGATCGGGGCTGGAAGCGGACTCTGGACGGAACATCTGGCCGCCACCTTTCGCGGGGAGAATCCGATTACAGCGGCAGTGTTCAACGACCGCTTATTCACGGCTGCTTCAGGCAAGCAGCTTCCGGGTGTCAGATTCACGCGCGTTCATGAACTGCTCGACCTTCCCGCAGAAAGTTTTGATTACATTATCGGAACCGCGATTCTGTGCCATAACCTGTACGCCCAGAACCTGTACGCCATTTACCGGCTGCTGAAACCAGGCGGCCAATTGCTGTTCTTTGAGGCCAATTACTGGAACCCGCAGGTGTTTGTAAAAACCGCCATACGGCCGCTTGGAAGATGGGCGGGCAACGCGGAGTGTCAATTAGGCATGCGCAAGTACCTGCTGATGCAGGTGGCCTCGCACCAGGGATTTACTCACGTGCAGGTGATTCCTTATGACATCATTCACGCGCTTACGCCCCGGCGCTTCATTAACTGGCTTCGCGACATCGCCTTTGTCCTGGAACGCGTGCCGATTATTCGTGAACTATGCGGCACGCTTTATATCTGGGCCAAGAAACCGGGCGACGAAGACGCGCGCCGGCCGCAAGTTGCGCTTGACAATCATCGTTCCTTGTTCGGGTCTGTTTCCGTGGTTGTGCCTTGCCATAACGAAGAAATGAATATCCGGCCTCTTGTCAACGCTCTTCTGCGCATGTACGGAAAATACATACGCGAAATTTTGTTGGTGAATGACAATAGCCGCGACAGGACGGCGGAAGTGGCTCGCATCATCTCGGCGGAGGAGCCGCGGGTTAAGCTAATTAATCGCAAGCCTCCGAACGGAGTGGGTCGCGCCCTGCGCGACGGCTATGCTGCGGCTACCGGGCTTTACATCTTGTCGATGGATTGCGACTTTGTTCATATCATCCCTGAATTTCGGGATCTGTTTGACGCGGTAGCGGCAGGTTATGACGGCGCGATCGGCAGCCGTTTCTCGCACGAGTCCGTCCTGATCAATTATCCCTTGCCGAAAATTCTTTCCAATCGAGGCTTTCACCTGCTGCTGAATCTCATTCTGCGAAAGCGCGTGCGGGATATTTCTAATAATTTGAAGCTGATGCGAGCGGACATTCTGAAAAATCTGGTGATTGAGGAAAATCACTTCGCCGCTAATGTGGAAACGGGACTGAAACCGGTTGTCGCCGGATACAACATCAAAGAGGTTCCTATCTCCTGGATCAACCGCACGATTGAGATGGGAAGTTCCTCTTTCCGTTTGCTCGGCCTTGCTCCTCAATATGCCGGAGCGCTCCTGAGAATCGTGAGGAAAGCGCGGCAGATTCG
>JAABUZ0100008134.1_pt1 | contig 12431 bp, 7 predicted proteins | sample 5562091 | NCBI WGS metagenome assembly JAABUZ01 (sample SAMN12813069, study PRJNA571459) | rock metagenome | isolation source: Antarctica rocks | place: Antarctica: Victoria Land, Linnaeus Terrace sud | collected 2015-12-21 | reverse complement strand
GGGCTGATGAGACAATATTAGAGCAAGTGCTTGGATTGTCTTTCCAAGCCCCATGTCATCGGCCAATAAACCTCCTTTATTGTTACCTTCTTCCATACGTCGCATCCAGGTAAGTCCAACTTTTTGATGTTCCATCAACACGAAAGTCATGGCACTTGGAGTCCCTCTTCGTGCGTGTGGTTCAATATCAGCGTCCGGCTGAATACTCTCGATAAGTTTCTTAAGATCTTCACGGTTCTTTTCAGCATCGAATCGCATCGAGTAGCTGTGGCTGTAGTCATAATAGCTCGAAGGGAGGCCAATACTTGCTGTTGTAGACGGGCCCGCTGCCATCGAATCTGGCCAGAGTGTATTCTGTGCGGGCTTTATATTTTTGAGAGCGTTGACTTTCTCATTCATAATAGCTTCGTCACGATATGCCTTTCGCAGTTTCTCGTAGGACGTGAGCATGCTCCCGGTGAAAAGCTGTGGAGGTCCATGGATTCGTAGAAGTTTAGCATCTGCTGCAATTCGTAGCTCCATGAGTCGCTGTTCAGAAATCCCTGCAGGTGTAGGTGCAGGCGCTTGTGGTTGAACAGGCTCGGCGTTTGCCGTTTTTGGTTCGTCCATTGGTAGGGCAGGAGTTGGCTGCGTTTTGCGACGAAGATTCCGGTAAAGTACTTGCTGCCACTCAGCTGCCTCTAGTCTCTGCATGGTAAGGGATATGGAGTCTTCATACGTTTGTGCTATTTCGTTATCTGTATCTTGAACCAAATAGTCTAGACCGCGCTTCTTCAGATTTTCAAGTGCTGATCTCTTGAACAAATTGAAGGGACCTCGAACAAAGTGTAGCGGTCGGACCTCTTTTTTTCCATATACTTTGGAAACACGATCCTCAATTGTCATGAAAAAATTAGCTAGATCCTGATCGGTCATTGATAATGTATTGGGAGCTTCGGTGTTCGCCGTTGCATTATTAGGCCCCACGGTATCGGTTCCAACAATTGTGAATGCTGGTATAGTGCCCGCAATAACATTTACCGAGCCATCCGGCTGAACCGCGTTCGAATCATGTTCGAGCTTGGGAGTTGCTCCTAAATAGGGAGCAGGAGGAGCAGACTGTGCAGGCCTTGCGCCTTCCTCATCCGCTAGCTCTCGTGCTAGAGCTGCATCGTTCTCAATTTGCTCAGTCAGATCAATCGTTTCATAATCGAAATTTTCGCTCGTGTTGCTGCCCTTCTCTTGCATCTTCAAGGTCCATGCAAATATCTCATCCTCCTGCTCTTGTTCTAATTTCCGACGCTTGTTCCGTTCGCTACTTTGTAGCTCATTTTGATCCACCTTGGCCTCAACATCTCGTAGCTTACGCTCTATCGCAGTACGGTGTTCACTCGGCCCCGGCGAGATGGTATCTAAGAGCGATCTGTAAATCGCTACCTGTTCTAATACATCTATCATCGTTGTGGCATTTTAGCTCCCGAAACACGTCAACCAAAAAAGGGTGAATGATGACGTGAAAAGACGTGAAAAGGAACACGTAAACAGAAATTCGTCACTCATATCATACATAATAAATTCACGAAAAATGCCACTTTTCTACGAGATGAAATGGCTGGCTTTTCATTTTCATGCAAGAGTGTAAGAAATTCGTGTAAGTGGTGGAGCTTTTATGATAGTTACAGGCGACGGATGAAATATCTAGGGAATTGCGTGAAACGCATTAGACCTTCACCATTAACTTGTACCCGGCCAATTTGAAGCGTAAGAATAACATAATAGAGCTCCCAGCGATCATTGTCACGCCTGCCCAGATTTGAACATGCACCCAATTATTGTTGTGTCCTAAGAGCGCTCCGGCAATGGGCACGCCGGTCAGTGCCGCAATTGCAAATATTGCAAAACAAACCCCAACACGCAGTCCGAGCTGGCGAATATCAGATATTTGTGCAATGCAAGCCGGTCCTAAGCTTACAAACGCACCACTACTGAATCCAAATAGTGCCGAGTACGCAATGATAACAGCATGGCTCCTTGACGGAATCCACATTGCCAACGTGATGATACCACTGAAGAAGCTCATCAATGTGAACACATTGAACCGTCCAAATCGGTCACCAAGCCCAGCTGGAATAGTCCGACCAAAGACCGAACCAGCATTGAGAATGGACACAAGGTAGATGCTCAAATGTTGAGACATCCCATAGTACAATCCATAATCCGGAATATAAGTGAATGGCGTGAACATGCCCCAAACAAAGATGAAGTAGCCAGCCGTCAGTAGGGCCCAGTCCTTGTCTGTAAGTACAGCTGTAATTTCAGATATTTTTGGCACGCTGCCACCCCTCGGCGGCAAACGTGACTTCACTCCAAGATTTGCAATCACTAATAAGCCGAGGAACATGAAGGCTATAGTTCGCATGGTCCATCCGAAGCCTATCTGCGGTATGAGATTGGTAATCATGATTGGCTGTATAATACCCCCCATAGAGCTGCCCACACTCGCCAAACCGATCGCCAGAGCTCGCTTCTTGAAAAACCATGTAGACGTCGCAGTTATGACCGGAAAGAAGACCATAGATGCACCTATTCCGAAGACTACGGCCTGTGAAAGAAGCAGCTGGTAGTATTTCGTACTCAAGGAAGCCATCATGAGTCCAAATACAACAAGGAAACTTCCGATGCGCAACAACCAAGCAGGACCGTAGGCGTCGTATACGCGACCCACTGGAAAGCCCATGAAAAACTGCAGAAAGAGTTGAAGCGAAGCGATCCATCCTACCGTAGAGGGTGTATACTGTCTGAGGAAAGTCGTTTGGTAGTAGTTTTGGAATACACCAACATTGTTCTAGACATTTAGCAAGAAGCGCAAGGGTTGTCATACCACAAAGCCAAAAGTGCAAAACATTGCACACCATCCACCCACAACGCACATCCAAGCTCGAAGGCCTCCATCTGGGAAATCCGAAGGGGGCGGCATCGCAGTCTTGACTTTCTCATCTTCGACCTTTTCATTCACGGGTGACTCATTGGCAACAGTGGTATGGTCTGATAATTGCTCATGAGCACTGGAAAAGCTGGTACGTGTAGATAGTGTGCCTGCTTCAACATCACGGGGCTTAGCGATTGCTGCTCCGTTAGATTTCATGTTGCTCATGAGTGTATGGTGTCAATATGGGGGCCTTTTCTCAGCATATGTAGTAATTTAGTTCATCCGCGGTCCGATTCGGGGTGGTCCGAACCACCCCGACTGGACTTCGGACGTCGGACTTCGGATAGTTATGTCATCCCGTATGAAATTCAAAAACATAAGAGATTCATGTTTACCTTGTGTCTACCTCAACCTAATGTGACTTGGCCGCTATATTGTTACTTTTTCGACGCGCAATACTCTTTCGCCAGCTTGCAGTGTTTCAAGATCCGTGGAACTAATGTAGAAACGGTCGAAATTGTGCGCAACTTGAACAACATTCTTCCCGGCGGCAAATCCAAAGAAGAACTATGTACTCGGAATCTCAGAACCGAAACGCTCTCGTTAATGCGGCTATCTAGTCACTGCAGCAAATAGTGAAATAGAGTTCCCTACTTCATTCTATATTCTGTTCCATAACGACACGACCTTGTCGCTTAAGATTTTTGTACTTAGATGTAACCAATCAGTGTGCTGCTTTGGCCACAGGAATCGATAGCCCAGCAGCTATTCTTCTCAACACATGCGGGTTGCATGGCTTGCGCTATCGGCAACTTTTATCCGGGGTCGGAAATATTATCCCGACTGTTCGGAAAAAGGTTCTGGCACACAGGTAAAAACTGGGATACACCCTGTGTACTTGGCTACAAGAAACAACAGAATATTCAAACGGAGTTCCCCCGCTTATGCTGGCAATACTTTGCAGATAAACCGCAGCTATATAGTCAGCATTTGAAACTAGTTCTCCTCACCGGCTCCAATGGGCTTCATTGCAGCATAAATTGTGGAGTTGCTGCTCAAGAAAGACCATCATGTCCCGCCACCGCGCGTTCCCAGTCCAAATGCGATGCAATCCGCAAGGAACACCCCACAAGTGCACTCGAGCTTATGATTGTGGAGGACTTCACGAAAGCCATACGGTTTGACAAGGCAGTCAAGGGCGTGGACTACATCATACATACTGCGTCGCCTCTTCGTGCAGCTGCAACGGGACTGGAAGTGATGCTGCCGGCTGTGGAAGGCAATAAAAACATACTCCGTTCCGCATCAACTCAGCCCCAGCTTCTGAAAATTTGTCAACACCTCCTGCGACTTTGAAGTTTGTGTAGTCGAGACTGCAGAGTCGCTCATCGCAATGGCCAAGAGAAGAGGTAAGATGTGATAAACGGTCCAGTAGTCTCGATAAGTAAATTTATAATTCCCTCCCTCGTGTGTATCCAGTTTGCTCCTTTGGGCCTTGCAATTTGTGTCACACACCGAAAAGCTGGTTCAATGTTCTGCGACGAGGAAGTAGACACCTGGCAAGAGTTCGGATGGAAGGGGAGGCGATTGTACAGGTGGCGTGAGAGAGATTGACTCGGAGGCTTCAAGGCCATCTCCGGTGCGGGCACCATGTACACTATGCAGACGCACAAGCTAAGCTGGGTGCAATTAATGCGATAGGATCTCAAGATGGCTCGTCTTGGACACTTTTGATTCAAACCTATCTGAGATTCTCGAAAGCGTGATTTATATTATAGACATTTGGTTGCGTCTTGACTTGTTATTAAAAGGTCTTTTGTGCGGGGTGGATGAACGAACCCTTTTAGTAAGTTGGCAGGGCCAGATCGTGCTTGGTGAATGGGCTCTCCACAATCGAAGAAGCCTCGCTTATGCGAAGATGCGAGGGTGCGGGTAACCCGTGCGTGTGATGCGTGCAAGAGGAAGAAAGTGCGCTGTGACGGGACAGCACCGTGCGGCAGGTGTATCAGCCATAATGTCGTTTGCCGGTACGAAGCACCATACCTGCGTCGGAAGCAGTCTCACATCAGCACGGAGGTGGAGAAGCGCGAAGATGATGAGTCTATGCAGCCCAGCAGAAGCAGTAGCAGTGGCCGGGAGTATCATGATACAAATGTCAAGAGGGAATGCAATATTGGAGAAAAGTCATTGCGAGATCCTGACGACATGGAAGACATTGGGGGGAGTTCCTCGATTGCGTTTCTCAATCGCGCTCGTCGGAGATTGGAGAGGTATCGAGCTTCTGCACGCTTTTCATTCGGCGATTCTCAAATCCCAGATTTTGATGCTGCCAGTTTTGTGCTTCCGTCCGTGGATGAAGCTCGGCATCTTGTGGCCTACTACTTTGATTACATTGCTTCAACTCATCGTTTCCTTCATCGTCCGACTATTGAGTCTCAACTGGAATCCTTCTACTCTGACCGTAATCTAATTATGTGTGGAAGATCACTCGACAGATGCATCTGTGCCTCGCTATTTACGATATTTGCACAAGCTTCTTTGTACCTTCATCCATGTCCCGACTCTGGCGTATCGTACTATCTGGCGGCAGAGCGACAGGTGGAATCCCAGCAAGGTACAAAACTGGAATCCGTGCAGGCCAGACTTCTCATGGTATTGTATTTGCTAATGTCGTCTCGCTTTAATCGAGCTTGGTCATTACTTGGTACTACGATACGAATGGCACAAGTACTTGGGCTACATAGAAAGCATGACAGAAAACAAGGAAATGTTGTCGAGATGGAGTCTAGCAAACGCACATTCTGGACATGCTATGTTGTCGATCGTACGCTCAGTGTCCTGCTCGGAAGACCATGTGCTATCCATGATCTGGATGTCGATCAGGACCTGCCGCGTCTTGTAGACGATGACGATCTCCACCTCCGTCTCAATGAGGATGGCCATATCACCTGCCCTCTTTCTATTTCAAATCAGACTTTGATAGGGGCATCTTGTGAACACATCAAGCTCTCACAGATCGTCTCTGCGATTTTATCTGATTTCTATAGCGCGAAAAAAGTGGTCCGTGAATGTTTAGCTGAGAATCATCTATACCGTCTTTCGATGTGGAAAGGAAATTTGCCACCTTTCTTGGACGCAGAGAAACCTGAACCAGACACGTTGGTACCGATAATCAAGCGTGCAAGGATTACATTACAGTTTGCCTATCATCACGCGATGATGCTCGTCTACCGTCCTTTCCTTCTTGCATCCCCAAACGAATTCTCACCAGCATGGGTGGAGACTGCGACTTCGGAGTGCCTTCGTCTTTCTGGCCTCCTTGTATCATTTACAACCAATCTTGCTCAGCAGGGTATGCTGACTGGCGCCTTTTGGTTCAGTATCTACAATGCATTCAATGCTATCTTGATTGTCTACGTGCACACAATTCAAAACGTGTTTCCAGGCATGGTACCCTCTGATATCTTTAGCATTGCAGAAAACTGTGAGGAAACTTTGAATGCTCACACGCAAGGAAATGTATTGGCACAGAGATACCTCGCAGTGCTGCAAGAACTAAGAAGCGAGATAAAGGAGCAGATGTCCTCTTGTGATTCTGCAAATGCTGGACTGGACCTTCTGCTGGAGGCACCAAACTTGGCAGCACGTCCACAGAATAGCGATTGGTATGCATTTGACACCTTCTTGATGGATACTTTGACGGGACAGCTCTTTGAGTCAGATCCACAGACGCAACTGGCACAATCACAAATAGCCTTGTAAATTATCATGACAAAAACCCCACCTCCTTCCATGCAGACACAAACTTTCCGACTAATGATCCATCAATAGCAGCAATTTGCCTGAATGTTTTTGAGTCCTGCTGCACTCTTTGGGTACCGTAGATTTTGCTCACTCGTGGCTCCTTCGCGCCATACTTGTTTTGATAAAAACCCAACAGTTTTATTGAAGGGTTTCGTATCGGATCAGGCTCGGACACTGATAATCTAACCAACCAAGTCCACTGGTCAACCTCTTTGAACTTCAGACCACTCTGCGCCAAATACCCGAGAATTTGCTTCCAGGATGTAGAAGTATGGGGACTCACTACGTGCCACATAGGATTGCCTTCGACAGGTTGAGGACTGCTGAAAGTTAAATCACAAATAATTTTTGCTGCAAGATCGACAGGTAGCCAATTTGGAGATTCATCAAGTACAGGAAGGCAACCGGTAGTCTCGGCGCTTTTGATGATCAAAGATATTGCTTCTGTTTGGTTCCAGATCCCATTTCGGCTGTCGCCTACGAGCTGACCAATGCGCAAAACGCCTGCTCGAAGGCCTGTTGCTTGTGAATAATTATTGACTATACGTTCGGCTACCCACTTTGACCTTGCGTATCCCATGCCTTGTGCTGCACTTGGGCTTTCGTAATTCTGCTCATATACATTCGGAGTGGCAAGCCCAACAGTCGCTGAGATGGATGAAGAAAAGAAAAATTCAGCTCCGGTTTTAAGACATAGGCGTAGAAGATTGTGTACCCCTCTGATGTGATCGGCCTCAAACGATTCCGTGCTAATGTTGAAGTTGACTGCCCAGGCATTGTGTATGACCATTGTTGCATTTTTAGCTAAGAATTCATATCTTTGAGGAGTCAATCCGAGTTGCGAATGTCCAAGAGATGATGAGAGTACCACAACACGAACCTCGTCAATGACCAGTTTGCGAGTTGATAGTGAATTTTGTACCCGTTGCATTGCTTCCCTATCATCTTTTGCACGGCATAGACAATAAACCTTTTGCACGGATGGCCTCTGCAATAATTGTGTAAGAATATGTGCACCAAGAGAACCCGTTGCACCAGTCAGAATAATGTGGTGCAATTTAGGTGAGTGCTGAGATGGTTCCAGTTCGTGCTCAACAGCCCGGCTTTTTGGAAAAGTAGAGTATTTATTAACCAAATCAAACATTTTCTTCTCTTCGTCTTGATCGTCAATAGTCATACCGTTACCAAGACCATGAATGAATGCGGCCATCCGATCAATTGAAGGGTTTTCATATATCATATTTTGTCCCAACAATGTGCCGCCGAGCTCCACATGTTTCTGGATAGCATTACGGATGCGAACACTTTGAAGTGAGTCGACACCAAAAGCAAATAGATCGTCATCAAACTGAAGAGATCTGGCCTGACTTGGGTTGCTCATGACTTCGAGTATCAGTTGTTTCAGATACACCCGCAGATCTGACTGTGATATTTTTGCTTTGAAACCACTGCTGCTTTCCGCAGCAATGTACGTGTCTTCAATAAGCTTTGCAAACATTCGACACACTGCCGGTCTCAATATGCTTCCTTTGTCTGCTCGCGGTAATATGGCATCAGGAGAAAGCACTCTTACCATGTCTCTCGAAATTTGTGCATGACTCTCGATGTAACGATTCACCCTTTGTACTTCTGGGAAAATCATGTCAACCAGCTCGCTTTCGGACAAGGAGCTTAAACCTCTATTTTCCACGTAAGATGGCAGAATTAGGACGCCACATGCAGCTTTACCTATTCCAAACATGATGGCTTCCGATATGAGCGGCGACTCTCGGAGTCGCAATTCTGTGGCTATTGGGTTGGTCTTCTCGCCAGTCACCATCGTAATAATATCGTCTAATCTTCCAATGCATTTGAAGGCTTGTGGGATAGTAGGGTGGCAGATAAATAAATCTTTCGAAGAGTACGAACCGTCAGCATTGTTGGTCAAAACCTTGGACGGCCAACCATCAAGTACGACAAGCTCCAAAACACCATCTCCTTGATTCTGCCATCGCACATAGGGTTGGACGTGCTTTGGAAGTCGTACCCAGTTCCAACCTTTATCCTTCTCATAATCGCGCGCTGAAGTCATGATTTGACCAACTTCAGTCATCCCATAATGTCCTACAAGGTTGACTCCTTTGTTGACCAGGATGTCTCCTAATTCATCGGGACAAGGTGCTCCACCAAAAGTCACTAGATCCATGCTCGCCAGAGCCTGGATACCGGAGTCACGCTCCGCTAGTAGTTTGATAACAAAAGGAACGGCATAAAATGCTTGAGGTTGCACATCTCCAATTACATGGAGTAAATTTTCGCATGTAAGAGGAAGAGATGAAGGGTACATGCATAACCGTTTCTTGGAGTGCAGGGCCCGAAAGAAAGTACAATGGCCATGAGCGTGATAGAGGGGTAGAGTGACGATTCCTGTTTTGTCGAAGTTCTGTGCAAAATTATACGTTGACGCGGAATGCGAAATAGTTATTGGCTTCGGAAAGCCCGTACTTCCGCTAGAATGTATAATGAACGCTGCTCGCTTGCTTTCTTGTTGTGGAGAATACTTTGGTTGATAGTAAGCGCATACTTCCCAGTTTTCCTTCTCTTCAATCAGAGCAACGGCGACTGTCGGCAATCGATCAGCTTCCAATAGTAAATTTGCATCCTCTGCAGCTTTGCTGAAGCTTGGTTGTATTAGCAAACGACTGGCTTTGGTTGTGTTGATAAGATGGGCTAAAGCTGCAGATGAATTGTTTGGAGATAGATAAAGAACACACCAGCCCAGGCGAAGAAGTGCTAAGACGTTGACAATATAATGGAACCCACTCTTACTTAGAATTCCAATGACATTGGCATCATCCACTGGAACGATACCTCGCTGCTCATAATCTGCGGCCAGTCCAGATGCGATGCCCAGAAGACTATTATATGTATATCTTCTATAGTTGAAATTCGAGTCCGGATCGTTGATGATTGTATAAGCTTTCCGCATCTTGTCTTCCGATTCAGCCAAGCAATGGCGTTGCTGGCTTTTCCGTTTTCCGAGATTGTCACATAATTCGGATAACCCCGCGATAACACGAGCCAATGCAGAAACTTTACACAATTTATTTCTTCCTCGTGACAGTTATTTGTACATTATACTTCAAATCATCATACACTGGTGTTCCATTGTTGTACTTCATCCATTGCGACTCAACACCGACTCCGTCCGTTCCCTTCCCTTCCTGCAAGCCAGAGACTATATCAACGTTGTAGTTTGCAAACAGCACAGGCCAACCAATACCCCGAAGCACGATCTGCGCAAGCTTTTCTCCCAGACACTTATGTGGACCAGCACCAAATGTGTTGATCTTGAAATCTCTGTACAAGACGTCAATGCTTTTCGTATCAAGAAATCGAAACGGATCGTAGTGATGTGGATCTGGAAAAATTTCTTCGTCTCGAGAAGTGACCAAGGGCGAAGCAATTGTCATAGTGCCTGCTGGTAATTCTAGCTTATTCCCCATGGTATCTTGAATCGCAATGCTCTTTTTACATATTCTTGCCATAGACATTAGATTCGTGTACATTCGGTTTGTTTCACGCATGCAAGCATGCCCAAATGGCATCTCATCAAAGGGGTAGAGCCCATTCGAATCAGGGCGTACAGAGGATAATTCCTCCAAGTAGGGTTCTAGTAACTCTGGTCTGCATTTAATATGCAAAAATGTCCATATAAATGTGCCAACAGTATTTGCTTTACCCGCTAATGCCATTGCGAACATATGAGCTGGAATATGCTCGAGGTGTTTGCCGTTTACCATAGTCAGCACCTGCTGTAAATAATCAGTTTTCCCGGCATGTTTTTCAGAGTTTGTCAGCCGCTTTTGAATTTCGTTGCTGATGATATCGTCCATGTTCTTAAAAGTCTTAATGCACCGCCGCCCTGATGAACAAAGTCGATATGGAAGAAGGCGAAGCGCGGGATTCGAGGACAATATGTCGTACATTAACATGTTCTTCTTCAACTCCTCTCCCTGCTCTTTTAGAAAATCAATCCCAAAGAAAGCAGCGATAAAACATGATACCTGCATATCGATCACGGATTCCAAAAGCGGTACTGAAGGCTGCTTGGACCATTCCAAGTAATGCTCGGAAGTAATTTGGGCAATCACGCTTCCAAAATCCACTAAGCGATCGTTATTTCTAAGAGCTGCGGGAATGATGGTGAGGATCTTTTCCTTCCATGCCACATCGCGTACTGATGGACCTAATAATGGCTGTGCCTTGGCAACCGCATCCCAAAAGCTAAAGTCCTTTTCCTTATTCTTGAGGAATTGACTCACCGAAGTATTACCCAGCACAAATACAATGCGGAAAAAGATGACGTCTACGGAGAAAACATCTCCTAATTTTCGGCGATGCTTGGTTAGAAATCCAATGGGATCTTCCCCTAATTCCTGGGCGGCGCCGACAACTGGCAATCTACCCACTGCATTCGGGATTCCTGCTGGTAATCTGGTAAGAAACCTCCAGACTAGATATCCGGTTGTAAAACCTGCCAATGACAAGATGCCGAAAGCAGCCATGTTTTAAATCGCAGGTCAATGCTGCAAAAGGAGTGGATTTATATCTCGTAAGTCCGACGGACCCTCATTTTAGGCGAATACGAAGACGACCGCACTATGAAATACCCAATAAACGTCTTTGATGACAAATAAAGTTTGACTCGTACCCTTTGGATTTGTAGAAAGTGCTGCAATGCATGCCAAGATTTGAGAGTACTCCAGCTGTAGCTAGTTTTAAGTCAATTAATATCCCATAACTTATTACACTTTCATCAGCCTCATAGATGGAACAGACTGAGAAACATCTCAGGGCCCTCCACTTGGCAACAGCGTTTGAAGCCATTGCACTTGGAACTGCTTCAGGGCTGAATGGCTCCCAACTGTACGCTATCTTTTCCACATCCGCTGCGCAGTCATGGACGTTCAACTACGTCATTCCGAATCTATTAAGTGGGAAAGCTTTACCCTTTGATGTAGATGAAGCTCTAGACGATATTCAGGAAATACTAAAGCAAGCGAATGAATGTGGATTCTTCAGTCCAATGACTAGCGTAGTTGAACAATATCTTTTATCGGTCAAAGCATCTGGGGGCGTTCACAAGTACTATGAGACACTTGGCGTCTCTTCTTTGAAACAGAAGAATTTTACTCCCTCTCGACTCCCTTCATCTTCCAGAAAACCGACCGTTGGATTTGTTGGCCTTGGAGCTATGGGTCTGGGTATGGCTAGTATTCTATATAAAGCAGGGTTTGCTGTCAAAGGATTCGATGTGTTTCCGCAAAGTGTTGAAAAGTTCGTGACTGTGGGAGGACAAAGGGCTGCTTCTGCTGCTGAAGCGGCCATTGGAGTTGAAGTACTGTTGATCATGTGCGCTACTTCTGCACAAGCTGACACTATTCTTTTCGGGGAAGATGGAGCTGCCTCCAAAATGAGTAAAGGAGCGGTTGTTCTCCTCTGTGCAACTGTCGCACCATCATATATAACAGAATTAAATCAGAAGCTCGCCCGCAGTGCCATTAAGCTAGTGGACGCGCCTGTCTCGGGCGGTACTTATCGCGCCGCCAGTGGCGAGCTTTCCATTATGTGCTCCGGCGATACGGAAACGCTACAAATTGTTTCCCCCGTACTAAATGCATTAGCCGGCAAAGAAGAGAATGTCTACGTTATTGAAGGCAAAGTAGGGTCTGGTTGC
>JAABUZ0100008131.1_pt1 | contig 12432 bp, 10 predicted proteins | sample 5562091 | NCBI WGS metagenome assembly JAABUZ01 (sample SAMN12813069, study PRJNA571459) | rock metagenome | isolation source: Antarctica rocks | place: Antarctica: Victoria Land, Linnaeus Terrace sud | collected 2015-12-21 | reverse complement strand
TGCGCCTGAAATCAGCCGGTTGACTGTTCAACCAGCACGGAAAACCCGGTGTGACGTAAAAAGCTCACCAACCAAGCACAACCGCTCGAACATCAGCTAAAACGCATACCTATACAGAGCTTCCCTAGGTGATATTTATCAATGTCTGCGATTAACTGGTTGAACTCGGGATCAGCGGCGTTGTAGTAACCCATGATCCCGCGCACCTCAATGATCTGTCCTACCTTCTCCTCCAGCGTAAGTTTCTTGAGCGTTTTGTCGGCCCAGCGCCTCTGCGCTTTCGTTGTCGCTGTGATCGGTCTTACCCTCAAAGTGTTTTCGGTTTGTCCTTGAGCCACGGAAGGAATACCCAAACAGGCCACAATAACCGTCAACGCAAAACCAGCGAATTTTGAATGAAACATGCAGATGACTGTAGCGCAGGGCACGTAACAATGTACAGGTCGTGCATCAAAGAAAACCCGCGGATTGGAAGGAACGCAATGAGATCGCAAAGACTCAGGGGGAAGCTCCTGAAGGAGCTTCCCCTGAGTTGAGTTATTTGAGATTGGCGGTTGGAAGTTGCGCTCAGAACGTAAGCTTGCTGGTCGCCTTGAGAATGCATTCTTTTCTTGCGCTGACGATGGAAGCAGGTTTCTAAAAATTGAACTTTAGCCCTACCTGCAGAATACGTGGATCGCGAGTTGAGAGTACCTGGCCGAAGAGGCTTGAGGTCGTTGAGGTGCTGATCGAATCAAAGTTGGTGTGGTTGAAGGTGTTGAAAGACTCCGCGCGGAACTGGAATGCGGATCCTTCCGTCACCTTGATGTTCTTGTAGAAGGATAGGTCCCAGCGCTGGAATCCGGGTCCGGTAATGGTACCGCGATGCGCATCGCCCGGGCGAACCTGACCGGCTGGAACCGGAGCAAAGGCCGCGGTGTTGAACCAGTGCAGGAATTGGTGCCGGTTCGGTCCCGAGTTGGGGTCGCCGACCTGATCGGGGCGGGTGCTGGCAGCACTGGCGCCCAGAATGCCCAGTCCGCCGGGATCCTGGCCGTTGAAGATAAAAGCCGTATTGGGAAGGCCGGAGTTCGCGGAGACAATGCCGGCGAGTTCCCATCCGCCCGCAAGCCGGCCGACAAGCCCCGGCTGCTCACGGAAGAAGGGCAGCTCGTAGACGAAGTCCGCAGTCAGGATGTTCCTGCGGTCGAGCGAACTGTTTCCATACTCCTGATGGATGTTGTAGGTGTTCTGGGGCGCGCTGCTGCGATCCGATTGAGCATCGGTCAGCGCGTGCGACCAGGTGTAGTTCACGTCCACCAGCGAGCTACCCTTGAACCGCTTCTGGAGCGACACCTGGAGCGAGTGGTAGTTCGAGTTGAACCACGGTTCGATGACGTTGAGGGCGTTGTATCCCTTGTAGGGTCTGATCTCGTTCAGGAGCGGAGTGGTGCCGTTGTTGATCTGGGTAACGAGTTTGCCCTTGGCATCGCGCAGCCCCGCCGTCACATACTCGCCCGGCGGCACCTCGTTGAGGTCCACGATGCCGATCAGGTGCTTGCCAATATCCCCGAAGTAGCCGATATCAAGAATCAGGCTGGAGGTCAGTTGGTTCTGCAGATCCAAGCTGAACTGCTCGGTATAGGGCGTCTTGAATCGAGTGCCTGTGCCGTGCAGCACGATGGGACTGATGTTGAGCCGAGCGGTGCCTGCGGACGGGTTGTCGAAGCTGGTGAGAGGAATGTTCGGGGATTGCACGAAGGGCGGATTGGCGAAGATATTCTGCTCGTAGATGCCGTACAGCGCGGTGTCGTACGCGATGCCATAGCCGCCGCGCAGGGATGCCGTGCCATTGCCGAAGAGGTCGTAAGCGAAACCGACACGAGGCCCGAAGTTATATTTGTCCGCCTGCGCTACCTTGTCGCCGTAGGGCGAGGTCTTTCCGTTGATGCTGATGCCGTTGAGCGGATCGTACGTCGGGTTCGGCACGGTTCCGCCGGTGCAGGGGGCACCGGGAATACACAGGTTGCCGCTCGTATCGATGGTCGGCGCATTGGCCGGCTTGAACAGGGTCGGGTCGAAGGTGGTCAACTGGTGGTTCTTGTCCACCGGCTGGGGGAAGTAGGAGTAGCGCACACCGATGTCCAACGTGAGTCGACGGGTGGCCTTCCAGTCGTCCTGGACATAGGCCTCGATGGAATTGTTCTGCACACTCGGCGTCAGGTCGAGCGAGGTCTGGTTGAAGTTGTTGACAAACCCGGTAAGGAAGTTGGCAAAGGATTGCTGGTAGTTTTGGGCAACCTGAGTCTTGTTCGTCGTGCAGGGCTGGTTCTTCATACCGGCGTTGCAGAGCGGGATTGCTCCGTTGTTGGAGAAGGCGAAGGTTCCCTGGTTGCCGCCGCCCGCGTTTTCGGTCTTCTGGTAGTGGTTGTAGGTCGCGCCAACCCGGAGGGAATGCTGGCCCAGGGTCTTCGAGATATTGCCGAAGACGTTGTGATTGCGGTCGAAGTCGCGATAGGGTCCGAAGCCGCCGATTCCCTGCGCTCCGTTGAAAGTCAACGACGGGATGCGGGCCAGGGTAACGGGGAAGGAAAGGTTGGCCTTGATGTCGGGAGAGTTTGTCGACAGGATGCTGCCGATGGGGTTGCTGATGATCGCGCCGGAGGAGAAGGCGTAACCGCCATCGATCAGCAGCGTGGGGCTGATGACGTAGGTGACGTGGCCGAGATAGGTCCGGCCCGGCGAGTTGGTGGAGGTGGTCTGCAGGCCAGGGTAGCCGACGCCGCTGAACAGGCCGCCCGGCTCGATGGTGGGCAATTGATCGTTGATGAAGCGGAAGAAGGCAGTCACCTTTTTGCCGAAGGCTTGGTCGATGCGAGCGATTTGCTGGTTCTGGTTGTAGACATTGCGTTGGTTGGTGAGGAGCGTATGGCCGTCCGCACCGCTCGGTTCCGGCACATTGGCATATACGTCTTTTAGATACTCCTGCGCGAGGGGGGAGAAGGTGGCGGGATTGATCTGGTTGGTTCCACCGTTGGCACAGGTGCCGTTGGCGGAAACGGAGGCGCACACCAGTGTGTTGCCGAAGTCGCCCTTGCGCTCGGCCAGGGTAGGAACACCGAAGTTTTGCAGCGGCGAATACGTGATGACGCGACGCAGCTCCTGTGAAAAGAAGAAGAAGGTCTTGTCGCGGCCGTCGTACAGCCTGGGAATCCAGACCGGACCGCCGATGGTGTATCCAAAGTCGTTGTAGCGCAACTGTGGCCGCTTCTGCCCTCTGAGTTTGTTGAAGTAGCTATTCGCATTGAAGAGGTCGTTGCGGAAGAACTCGTACGCAGTGCCGTGGAATGCGTTGGTACCGGAACGGGTAATGACGTCGATCTGGCCGCTGGCGCTGCGGCCGTACTCCGCCGAATAGGTGCCGCGCTGGGTCTTGAACTCCGCGATGGCGTCCACGCTGGGGTAGGCTAGAAGCGTCAAGTTGGAGCCGCGGTCTACGTTGTCCGCGCCGTCCAGCGTCCAGTTGTTGGCGCTGTTGCGGTTGCCGTTGATCGAGAAGCTGACGGCATTGGTCTCGCCCGCGGGGTTGGAGAGACCGATGTAGAGCTGGTCGCCGCCGCCATAGGAAACTCCCGGCTGTAGCGAGACCAGTTGCTCGTAGTTGCGGTTGTTGAGCGGAAGCTCGCGTACTTGAGTACCGCTGATCAAGGTTGACGAGGTGGCATCCTCGAGATTCACCCGCACGGCGTCGGCCCGGACGCTGACCTCCTGGGAGGCGCTTCCAACGGCGAGCTGCTTGTTCACCGTTAACTTGTCGTCGACGTGGAGAACCAGCTGGGTGACGGCCGCAGTCTGGAAGCCGGGGGCCTCAATCTTGATAGTGTAGGTGCCGAGAGGGAGCGACGTGGCGGTGTAGAAGCCGGCGCCGGTGGTGGTGAGGGTGCGTAGATCCTGGCCACGGTCCGTGTTGGTGATCGTGACCTGCGCTCCACTGACGCTGGCTCCGCTGGAATCAGTGACCGTGCCGCTGATGCTCCCGGTGACCTCCTGGGCATACGCAGTGAAGACGGGAGCGCAGAGGAGCGGAAGCGAAATTGCAATGTGAGCGACGTGCTTTAGCTTGAACAACAGTGGCCTCCTTGAAGTGCAACGGTGAAGCAAACGGAAGGCCTGAGAAGAAGCCCGGACGGACATGGGGAGTATGGTGTCTTGGGAGGAATAGCGCCCTCGCCGCACATTTTGAATCGGATATCGGCAACGATTTTGAGTTGGAGACAGTAAAGATTGAGCACCGCCCAATGTCAACCCCAAACCGCGTGGCAGAGATTGGCGTTTGTCAATGGCCGCCGGTGTCCGTTCGCGACGCCGGCCAAGGCGCAAGGCCGGCAGGCGACCAGGCTGCTAGGACCGCGCGGGCCAGCTTCGCAATGGTTAGTTCGCCTTCCTGGTCGGCTCCCCACGAATGGTCCGTGTTGTCGAAGGTGAACACCGCGAGAATGACCATCCCGTTCTTGGTTGAGATCGCGGCTACATCGTTGCGCACTGCATTGAGCGATCCGGTCTTGCTGGCGATGGAATCGCCGGTCGTGCCCGGCAAGCCGTCCAGGTAGCGAGGGATCGTACTCCGATAGAACTGCAGGTGCAGCATCTTCAACGCAATGGCGCACAAAGCGGCATCGCCCGGCTGCGCTGGACTGCCTGGGCCAGGCAGTTGGCATTCGACGAACCTAGTCATCAACGCCGCCATCTCGCGCGCTGTCGTCTTGCCTAGCCCGAACCGCTTCTGGTCGTCCGGCATCACGGTGCCCGGCGGATTCGGCGTGAAAACTTTCTTGTATAGATAAGTGTTTTTGAATCCCAGCATCGCCATGCGCTGGTTGACGTTTGCGATCCCCAAGTGATCCATCGCGAGATTGGCGCATGTGTTGTCGCTCATCATGATCATCAGGGTGAGCACGTCCTTGAACGTGACGGTCAGAGGAGCGTCCATGAGAGTCAGGATGCCCGATCCCGGAACCTGATCGGCTTTGGTCAGCGTAATCTTGTCGTCGAAGTGGAGCTTGCCGGCGCGGATCTGCTCCAGCGCCTCGTAAAGAATTGCCAGTTTGATAACGGAGGCAGTCTGCACAGGCTCGTCCGGCATCAGCGCAACCGTATCGTGGGTCTTCAGGTTTTCGCCAAACAGCGCGACGTTTCCGTGGTGAGCCGTCGCGATGCGCTGAACTTCCTTTTGGAGAGCAGTCTGCGTGGGGGCCGCGGTTTGTGCGTGGACACTCGCCACACCCACCAGCCCGGCTAACAAAGGGATCGTCAAGGGAATTCGCATGGCGCCCATTCTAGGGCACATCTATAGCCTGGTGACGCGCGTACCTTCTATACGGAATTCATCGGTCATGCTCTTGTATGATCTGCCGCAGCACGAAGTCCAATCCCCGGCCCATCCGGCAGCACAAGTCTACCTTCGCGCACTGCAATTCCGGCAAACGGATCGTTTGCAATCAACAGGCTGCCGTCCAGGTCGCAAAAATCCGCAAGCGAGGCCAGGTGCGCGGCCGCCGTACAGGAGCAGGAGCTGGAGATCATGCAGCCTAGCATCACCTTCAAATCGAGCGCACGCGCCATCGTGATCCAGCGATACGCTTCCATGACGCCGCCCGCCTTATCGAGCTTCACGTTGATTCCGTCATAGGCTTCGCGGAGCCGCGGAATCGATGCCGCGTTGGTGCAGGCCTCGTCCGCGATGATCGGAAGATGAACTTTGCTGCGGACGTAGCGTGTTTCATCCAGCATGTGAGCGGGCATCGGTTGCTCGATCAACTCGACCCCCTGACTTTCCAGCCAGTTGATCTTGCGTATGGCTTCCTCGGGGTCGATCCAGCCCTCATTGACATCGACGCGGATGGGCTTGGATGTCACGTTACGGACGGCCGCAATCGTCTCTTCATCGCTGTCGAGCCCCACTTTTACCTTCAAAATTGGGTACGAGTCTGCTTCGCTCGTCTTCCTCCGCGTCACCTCCGGCGTAGCGATCCCGACTGAAAAGCTGGTCAGCGGAGCAGTCGCGGGATCAAGACCGAAATAGCGGAACAGCGGCACGTCGAGCTTCTTCCCAATCCAGTCGCACAGCGCCAGGTCGACCGCGGCCAGCGCTGCCCGCTGCCCCGGCCCAAGCTGTCTGCGAACCTCAGCCAGCAGTGCATTGAATCGCCAGGGATCGGCGGCGGTGAGCAGTGGAAGGATAGCCTTGAGGGCTTCGAGTGCACTCTCGGGCGACTCCCGGTAGCGGACAATCGGCGCACCTTCGCCATGCCCGGTAACGCCATCGCGCGTGTAGCGAAGATGGACCGTGTCGCGATACTCGCTCGAGGACATCGTCGTCGTCCAGGTTTGGCGCAGCCGCAAACGCTTGAGTTCGATCTCCACCTCGGCACATGTGGAAGCCGTCATTGTTTCAGCCTCCGTTGCGCGCACAGCAGCCCGTTCCAGTGGTCGTCCTCCAGACGGCTCACCTGCACTCCCGGATGGCCGTGCGTGGTGTCATGGATAAAGCTGCCCTCGCCGAGGTAAAGTCCCACATGCGTAATCGCTACAGGCGACTCGCCAAAGAAGAGCACGTCGCCGGCGATCAATTCCGCTGCGCTCACCCTAAAAAAGCCGCTCCAGTCCGCCTGCGCCTGCGCGTCGCGCGGAATGACAATGCCATGTTGCCGATGCAGCATCTGCACGAAGCCCGAGCAATCGAAGCCGCGGGTCGAGATGCCGCCCCAGGTGTATGTAATGCCGATAAGCCGATGTGCCAGCGCAAGGGTTTCGCCCAACGTGAGAGATGGCGGATAGAACGCAACGTCACCGCGCTGGATGTAGGCGCCCTGTCCGTCGAGCAGCCGCACCCTCAGCCATCGGTCGCCTGCATGGCCGTCGTCGCGTACGCGCTGGAGCCGAGCCTCCCACGGCAGATTCAGCAGTGGCGCACGCAGCGTCACGTCGGGTTCGAGGTAAACATTTGCCGAGATCTGAATGACTCGCAACGCATCGTTGGGATCGAGTTCGTTCGTTTGCGGTAAGAAGTCGCAACAGAGAGCCCAACCGGAATAGTCGTCAGCGGTCCGAACCCGCGCCCACGTGTCCTGCTGCTCCAGCATCTCTACTACGGAACCGTAGATTGCCTGCGAAGTCACCTCCGCTTCGCGCGAGGGCTCGGCGAAGATGTTCAGGACCGGTTTGACTGTGACAAGTAGGGCATTCATGCTCTGGCGGCCGGGGCAGTAGCTAGAAAATCTCGGTGTCTCGGTGGTCGTGCGATAGTACTCTGCTCGTACGACCAGGGCTTCAGTTTCCGATCTTATCCGTGTTTACCTCGGATTGAAATATTCCTGAAGTCCCAGGCAAACTAAACATGGAGCAAAACGTATTGTGGAGTAACCAGAAGTCAAAAGGTACGCTTGTTAGGGAACTTGCTGAAACAGGCGGCACGGCCTGCGCCGTCACTTTTCATGTTTTAGTGTGCCTATTGGTGCCAATCCAGAATCCAAACCGTATTGCCTTGCAATCAATCTCAGGCCCAGATCCGCGTGACTTAAAGAGCGAGCTTCGTCACCGAGTGGACCGAGCCCATCTCAGAACGCAATCCGCTCCACCTCATCCCAAGGCAACCTCATCGCTACGGCGATCGTAGAGGCCAGTCGTGCGGGCTGATTCGTGTCCAGCCATGTGCTGCGCGATCTCCAGCTTGCCTCCGTTCTGCAGGTAGGTGGTGATGCCGGTGGCGCGGAAACTGTGGGCGCTGATCTTGGTTCGCAGACCAGCGGCTCTGGCTCGCCGCTGGATCATCATGTGGACATTGGCCTGGGGCAGGGAAGTGCGGCCGGTCAGCCGGCCATAGCGCAGGGTAGGGAAGAGCGGAGCCTCAGGCTCAGAGCCAAGCCCATAGACGGAGATCCACTCCTCGAGATAGTGGCCGAGATTGTGGTGGCAGGGCAGCTCGGTCACCTTGCCGCGCCTCTCGTGGAGCCGCACCCAACCCCGGCGTTTTTGGACGTAGAAGTTCTGGACCTTCATCCCGGTGGCTGCCCCGACGCGGGCGAAGGTGTAGCCCATGAGCCCGATGAGGGCGCGGTCGCGGAGCCCGAGCAGGGAAGTGGTGTCGATCGCGGCCAAGAGATCGTGCATCTCCTCAGCCGAGAGTACGAGGTTTTGCCTTCGCGGACGCTGTGCTTCGGTCCGCGCACCGCGTTCGCGGGATTGTTGGACATGATGTGACCGGTCACCAGCCAATCGAAAGGCATCCGGATCGCGGCCAGGTGCAACACTCATTCATTCGCTTGCCTCTCAAGAGCAGGAGGGCTCCCCGATGTTTGACCATTTTTCAATACCGGTGCTCGCAATGATTTTTATCGCTGGAGCCGGGGTAGTCTGGGCAGCCGGTGTATGGCTGTCCGACACAACTGACATCATTTCAAGTCGGTTCCATCTGGGACAGGCGCTCGGCGGCATTATCCTTCTGGCAATTGGCACCAACCTTCCAGAGCTGGCGATTACCGCGAGTGCCGCACTTCGGCATGACATAGGTATCGCCATCGGGAACCTCCTGGGCGGAATCGCTATCCAAACGGTGGTGTTGGTGGCTCTTGATGCTGTCGGAAAAGGTAAAAAACCCCTGACCTATACGGCGGCCTCTCTGACACTTGTGCTCGAAGCGGCTCTCAGCATAATGGTGCTGACGCTTTCCATACTCGGCACGCGACTTCCGGCACGGCTGGTCTTTTTGCGCCTCACGCCCCAGAATCTGTTAATTCTGATCACCTGGTTGGGTGGCGTCTGGATCCTTAAGGTTGCTCCAAATCTCATGAGCTGGACGGTGAAAGGGCAGGACGCACCAACGAAGCCGGCGGGGCATTCGCAATCCACCAAAGACAAGGCAGCTGGAAGCACGGCCGCAGTACTCGGCAAATTCGCTATTGCGTGCCTTGCCACGCTTGGCGCCGGCGTTGCACTGGAAGAGAGCGGCGCTGCCTTGGCAGGACATGTCGGAATGAGCGGAGTTCTGTTCGGCGCCACGGTCCTGGCCGCTTCAACTTCTATACCCGAGCTTGCCACGGGTATCACTTCGATCAGAATGGGAGACGAACAGCTCGCGATTTCGGACATCTTTGGTGGTAACGCGTTTCTCCCGGTCCTGTTCCTACTTGCAAGTCTGCTCTCCGGAGAATCCGTGCTACCACATGCTCAAAATACGGACGTGTATCTGGCGGCCCTCGGAATTGCTGTGACGGTCATCTACATTTTCGGCTTGGTACTTCGGCCCACCAAGCGGTATGCACGTTTGGGGATCGACTCATGGCTTGTCCTGCTGACCTATGTAGTGGGCGTTGCGGGCCTGATCTTCGTCAAAAACGGCTCTTAATGAGCTCTCAGAGTGGGGTGAGCAGGATCTACCTCGCCAGCACGGTTGCTCCCATCGCCAGCCAGCGTTGACCCTTGTTCGCGATCAGGATCGTTTGTCCATTAGCCTGAACGAGGTACTCATTATTGCCGCCGCCACCCACCTCGAGATGGCGGCGCGCAGAGTGCATACAGCTTGAGGCCTTCCAGGGATGGGAACGGTGTTGGCGCTCATGTACCGCTGCTGCCGTAATCGAAAGGCCGCGATGCGGCAAGCGTTCTCCAGCCACCATTCTTTGGTGGCTGCGGGACTCCATGGGAGCGGCGGTAACGTCGAGCTCCTCGATGTGCTTCGCGCGGATGTGAATGACCTTATCGACGTTCTGGAGAGCGCCTTCGATCAGGAGGAATTTGGCATAGGTGACAAGATTCCGGTTGGCTTCGTAGAGGTCGGGGTCGATGATGGCGTTAGCGATGCCGGTCTCGTCCTCGATTGAGAGAAAGATGAAGCCGTGAGCGGTGCCGGGCCACTGCCGTGTGATCCTGCCGCGCTTTGCGGCGAGAGCGTGTCGCACACGTCGATGTAGGCGCATGCACCTTCTTGCGAAGCGCCCGCCAGCAAAGAAAGCGCAATGGAAGAATGTCCAGAGCCATCTGGCCCGGTCACTTCGCAGATAGAGCCAAACGGCAGGCCGCACCGAGCAGGAAGTCGAGCGAGGCATTGCCGATAGGGTGCAGCCGCGGCATCTCAAGCGCGATCGGGGACAGCGCGGCAGGAATGCGGTTGGCCAGCTTCGCTTCGATCTCACGTTTTAGAACTGCCGCCGGCCTCTGCATTCTGTGTTCGCCCTTTATTCGCTTCTTCGATACTTACCGTAGCATCGAGCTGCGGAAAGGTGAATGTGCACAGTCCTTTGTGCAAGCGTTTCAAAGTCGGAATGTCTACCAGGAGAAGGTGATGCCGCGACTGTGCAGAACCTTCTTGGGGCTGTACGCTTTTGCACGGAGGCGAGGCTTTGGGTGCGCTTAGCCCCGCAGATGTGAGCTCATGGACCGCTTTCCACAACAGGCGTGTACGCCACTCGGTCCCGCTCGCAATGCGTACGCTCGGCTTTCGCGATAACCTCTTAGAGTCCTGCGTTCGTAGCGGGCAGACAGCAAGGGTTCGGAAAGGTCCTACTTGCCTCACCAATTCATAGCGCCGCAGGATTACCAAACACTGCTAGGAGCGTTGAAGGAAAGGATCCGCTCAGCGCAGCTGCAGGCACTGCGCGCAGTCAATTACGAGCAAATCGCTCTCTACACAGATATCGGCCGCATGATTGTCGAGAGACAGCAGGGGGAGACCTGGGGCAAGAGCATCGTCGGTAATCTGGCGAAAGATCTTCGCCCGGAGTTTCCTGGTGTGAACGGTTTTTCGGCCGCTAACCTCTGGCGGATGAGAAACTTTTACGAAGCGTACGGACAGGACGAGAAACTCGCACGGCTTGTGCGAGAAATTGGGTGGTCGCACAACGTAACCATCCTGGAAAAGTGCAAGGACCCGCTGGAGCGAGAGTTTTACATCCGCAGCTGCCGAAAGCACGGTTGGAGCCGCAATGTCCTGGTCCACCAGATTGAAAGCCAAGTCTTCCAGCGGACGATGGCAAACCAAACGAACTTTGCGGCGACCCTTGGGCACACTGTTTCAGTCCACCCTCAGCTGGCCGTCAAGGACGAGTACACCTTCGTCTTCCTAGACCTTGAGGATGAGCATAGCGAACGAGAGCTGGAACGGGCGCTGACCGGACGGGTCGTCGAAGCGTTCCTTCGCGAGATGGGTGACATGTTCACCTTCGTCGGAAGCCAATACAAGATTGAGGTCGGAGGGCGCGAGTTCTTCATCGACCTTCTGCTTTACCATCGCCGCCTGCATGCTCTGGTTGCGCTCGAGTTGAAAATAGGGGAGTTTGAATCGGAGTACGTCGGGAAAATGCAATTTTACCTGTCTGTTCTCGATGACACAGTTCGTCTCCCAGAAGAGCAGCCTTCCATCGGGATTATCCTTTGCAAATCGAAAAACCGTCTGATTGTCGAGTACGCCTTGAGAGACGCCAGCTTACCTATTGGAGTTTCTGCTTATCGCGTAACACCGAATGTGCCGAATAGATTCGAGGGTCAGCTGCCCAGCGCCGATCAGATTGCTTCGCTGTTGGGAGGCATCGATTGAAATGGCGGCAGGCTTCGCGTCTAGAAACTCGCACAGCCGTGTGCGAGTTTTAGGAAAGCTTGATCTTCTCCTAGCCCACGGGAGACCGCAAAGGGCTATGTCTCTCGGAGATCAATAACCAGCGTGGAAAAGCAGAGCGCAGGCTTGTTGATGTTTTGCAGAAGTGACCGCGAGCCGGAGGTGTTTCTGGTTCATCCGGGAGGGCCGTTCTGGGCCAAGAAGGATGAGGGTGCATGGACCATACCGAAGGGCGAACCCGCGGAAGGCGAGGAGCTGCTTCATGCAGCACAACGCGAGTTTTCGGAGGAGACCGGATTTGACGCGCATGGCCCATTTCACGAGCTAGGGGCGATCATCCAGGCTGGAGGAAAGAAGGTGACTGTCTGGCTTCGAGGGGGACTGCGATCCCGCGAAACTGAAGAGCAATTTGTGCGACATCGAATGGCCCCCACGGTCAAAGCGAACCATCCATATCCTAGAGGTCGATCGCGGGGCCTGTTCCCGCTATGCAGCTTCTGCGGATCGACGTTGATGACGATCGTGCGCTGATTGCCACCAAAAGGTGGGGGAGAGGAGACGCCAGGCAGCGTCGCGAAGACCGGGCGCACATGGTTCAGCGCGAGATCCTGTATCTCACCCAAGGTTCGCGAAGGACTGGAGAGTACGAGGTATCCAACCGGCAGGGTACCAGCGTCGTAGCGGATCACAAAGGGCGCGACTGTTCCGGGAGGCATGAAGGCGTGGGCGCGATTGAGCATGGCGGCACGGATGCCGTCGTCGATGCGACAAGCAACAAGCTGATAGGCAGTGTTTCGCTTGGAGGCGGTGCGGGGAACACTGTTTACGACTCCGGCTCAGGGCAT
>JAABUZ0100008129.1_pt1 | contig 12433 bp, 13 predicted proteins | sample 5562091 | NCBI WGS metagenome assembly JAABUZ01 (sample SAMN12813069, study PRJNA571459) | rock metagenome | isolation source: Antarctica rocks | place: Antarctica: Victoria Land, Linnaeus Terrace sud | collected 2015-12-21 | reverse complement strand
CCCGGCACAACCACTACCCCATCAAGACACCGACCGATACCGGTGTCCGCCACGATCATCCGCCCACCATCACAATCGCCAAGTTCACCACGGCGGCCGCATGATCAACATAAGCTAAGTGGCATTGCCCGTGCACCACCGCCAGCGGCAACACAGAAAGCCGCGCATTTTCCGCACTCAGCCACGACCGCATCCGCTCCAGGGCCCGTCGTAGCCGATCGTCGGTCACGAAGGGTAGGCAGTCCGCCAGCGCCTCACCGGATTTGGCGATGTCCCAGTAATGCGGCTCGGGTACGCCGCACCCCGTCAGCGTCGACGCGGCAGCACCGAGGCGACCGGCTACCGATCCGAGGTCGGCAAGCAACTCCCGCGAGCGGGCGACTGTATCGGTGAAACACCGGCCCGGCAACCAGGTCACCAGCCGAACAAGAACATCCCGGCCTTCGACCTGCGCGGTCAGCGCCTCGTCACCGCCAACGGTGGATACCACACGCGGCACCGGCAGCCCGGGATCAGCCAGCGCGATGTGCTGCAACAGCTTCGCCTGTAAGCCAACCGCCGCCCGCTCCCCTGCGGCCGCGACTTTCACGACGTACTCAGTGCCCTCACCGGATGTGACACGGTAGTTCAGGTTCGGTCTCGCCGGCCAATCGTTCCAGTGCCATCGCTTGCCGTCCGAAGCCGGTAAGCAGGAGTACGGAAACCTGATCTCTATTGAGCTGCGGTACGCCGGTGGTGATTCGCTGATAACGCAGTTCTGAACTGGTGGAGTGTGGAGTCATTGCGAGCTCCGCTCATTGTTATGAATGCTGGAACGCCGCCGCCCAACAACGTCATCCCTCACACGCGTGACGCTCTTCAAAAGAGCCGCACTCGATTATCCGTGTCTCCGTTTTCGTTGGTTGTACGCTCCGGTCAGTACTGTCCGTTAGCCCCCGGCATTCCTTCAATTGTCTCCCGGTATTCGTGGACGATCCGCCGGACGATCTCGCCAGCGTCCTCGACGGTGTTGATCAGGCCCGCTGACTGCCCGGCTTCAACCTTTCCGCGTTTGACCAACCCGTCGAGAGCGGCTTCGCGCAATACGACACTGTGGAAGAGTTCCCGGCGCGTCTCGATGGAGGCGTTGCGTTCTTCCAAGTCCTCCATTTCCGCAGTGAAATCGTTGCTGATGCTGCGAATCACGCCAAGGTCTTTGCCGACGGTCCTGGTGTCCTCGGCGCCGGCGTGCAAAATCATCTGTTGATACGCGGGATGCACCCGCGCCTGCTCCGAGGCCAGGAACCGGGTGCCGAACTGGACCGCGCTGGCACCGAGCGCGAGCCCGGCCGCCAGCCCCGCGCCGTCCGCGAAGCCGCCGGAGGCGACGACCGGCACCTCGGGAAGCTCCCGGGCGATGAGCCGGGTGAGGACCAGGGAAGAGACCATGCTGGCCGGCGGATGACCGCCGGCCTCGCCCCCGACCACCACCAGACCGTCCACGCCTGCCTCCGCCGCCTTATGGGCATGGTTGATGCTGGCGACGACGTGCAAACATTTGGTGCCGGCGTCCTGGAAGGCGCGGAGGTATTTCTTCGGGCTGCCCTGCGACGCGATCAGAACGGGCGGCGGGGAGTTCAGTAGCAGTTGTTGGACTTCCTCGACGCCCCTCCGGTACAGCGGGAGGTTGACGGCCCAGGGCTTCGATGTCCGTTCCCTGATGTCGTCGAGGGTCTGCTTCACGTCGCCGAGTCGCATTGGGCCGGTGGCCAGCACACCGAGACCCCCGGCCTCACTGACGGCTACCGGCAGTGCCCAGCATGAAGAGACCCAGGACATGCCGGCCTGGACCACTGGGTACCGCACGCCAACGAGCTCGGTAAATACGGTGCGGATCTGATCGGTCATGACGCCACATCCAGAACCGACACGGCGTAGGCGGCCAGCTTGTTCTTCTGGATCTTTGAGCTCGCGGTCATGCCGATCTGCTCGAAACCCTGCACGATCCGCACATACCGGGGCACCTTGAACCCGGAGATCCGAGCCTTGACCCAGTCCCGCAATTCGATCTCAGAGCAAACGCATCTGTCATTGAGGACGACGAATGCGAACGGGACCTCGACGAGCCTCTCGTCCGGTACACCGACGACGACCGCCTGCTTCACGTCGTGATGGCGGTGCAGCACATCCTCGATTTCCGCGGGCGCGACATTTTCGCCGCCCACCCGAATAAGATCCTTGGCGCGTCCCACGAACTGGATCCGTCCGGACTCGTCGCCGACCCCGATGTCCCCCGTCTTCAGCCATCCGTCCGGGGTAAAGGCCCTGGCGGTCTGCTCCGGCTCGTCGAAATATCCTTGCATGACATTCCAGCCCCGGACCTGGATTTCGCCGTGCTCCCCGGTGGCACAAAGCTCGTCGTCCACGAGGTCCCAGATCCGCACCGAAACACCCGGCTCGGGCAGCATCGCCCCGGAGACTCTCAGCTCGCGGCCTTCGTACCACGCCGATTGCGCCACATTTGGGGCCGCTTCGGACAGACCGTAGCCGACGACGGCCTCCCGCGCCCCGAGCTCATCGATCACTCTCCGCACGATGGCGGGCGCGGCGGCAACCCAGGCGCCGCGCAGTACCAGCCGGCGGTGCGAGCGATCCGGATGGCTAAGCAGCATCAACGCGATGGTGTCATTGCCGGAAAAGTGCGTGCACCTCTCCGCTTCGAGCACTTCCAGCGCGGGACCGGGTTCGAAGCGCGGCATCGTCACCAACGTGGACAGGCACTGCGCGCTGGCGAGCACCGACAGCGTGCTGCCCGCCACGTGGAAGAATGGCCGGACCGAGTGAAACCGGTCGCCTAGCCGCAGGCCCATCCGAGTGCCGGAAAAGTAGGCGTCCAGGCACATGCTGCGGTGCGTCAACAGGACACCTTTGGGCCGCGACGTCGTTCCAGAGGTGTATTGGATCAAGGCGACATCGTCGGGTGACGGTCCAGGTCCTGGCTCGGGCTCCGTCGCAGACTCGCGTACCGATTGTGGCGTCGGCGGCCGTTCGGGGCGGTCGGGCGCGTTCAGGAAGTCCTGCCACGACATCGCTCCGCGCGGTACCTCATCCCCGTCTGTGAAGACGACCCGGCGGAGGTTGGGCAGGCCAGCATCCGGCAGTTGATCGTCGAGGGCGGGGGCGATCTCGCGAAGCAGGCCGCGGAAATCAGAGCTCAGGAACTTGGTGGCAGTGAACAGGAACCGTGTCTGGGACTGTTCCAAGACGTGCCGCATCTCCTCACCCCGGTACCGCGTGTTCACGGGAATGACGACGGCACCGACTCCGGTGATCGCGTAGAAGAGTTCGACCCACCGGGATCCGTTGCCGACGCAGACCGCGACGTGATCGCCCGCGGCGACGCCGAGGTTGAGCAGTCCACGTTTGATGGCGTCGACGTGCTCGGCCAGGTGGGAGAACGTGATGCGGTCCGTGCCGCAGACGACCGCCTCGACGTCCGGGGCGGTGAACGCTGCCTTGCGCAGGACGCCGGTGGTGGTCACCGGACATACATCGGGCACCATCATCCGCGTTCCGCCCCGGCCCCGTCGACGCCCTGCTCAGTGACCTCGACGACCCGGTCACTGGTCTTGTGGTCGGCGGAGAAGCGGGTGAGGCCGTCCCTCCACCCGCCGTCGGCCAGGTTCCGTTCGATGGCCTTCATCTCGATCCCTATACCCTCCTCGAGGGTGACCTCCGAGCCTAGGTCGATAGCCTGTTTGGTCAGCCGGGCGGACATCGCCGGCGCGTTCGCCATCGTCCGCGCCGTCTCCAGGCCACGGGTGAACAACTCGTCAGTGGCGAATACCCGCTGGACCAGCCCGTAGCGCTGGGCGTCATCCGCAGTCAATGTCCCGTTGGTGAACAAGAGTTCCTTGGCTTTGCGCTTCCCGATCACCCGCTGCAGCCGCTGAGTCGCGCCGACGGTCCCCCAGTGCACCTCCGGGAATTTGAACAGGACGTCAGACGAGGCGTAGATGAAGTCGCTGGCCATCGCCATTTCGCCGCCAGAACCAACGACGGCGCCGTGCACCAGCGCCACGACCGGCTTGCCGCAGTTCTCGATGTGGCGGTAGGCGTCGAAGGAGGCGAGGCGGCGGTTGCGGATCCAGGACTCGTCCTTGTCGTGGCGTTCTTTCAGGTCCGCTCCAGCGCAGAATACCGGACCACCGCCGCGCAGTGCAACGGCGCGAACGTCCGGATGATCGTCTAGGGAGCTGAAAATTTCGATGAGTCGACGGCACATCGGCAGGTTGAGCGCATTGCGGGACTCGGGTCGGTTTAGGGTGACCACGGCGACGTGATCCACGATCTCCAAGGCGACGGTTTCGGCGGCGTCCACGGTTAGTCAACTTCCTCATCAGACGGTCCCGGCCAGTCCGTTGAGGCGGGTGCCGAGATCTGTTTCAAAACTGTGTCAGTGTCCGCGCCTAGCAGCGGCGGCGGTTCGAAGCCGGGATTGTCATATCCGAGGAACCGGACCGGAGTCTTGAGTGCCGGGAAGGATCCCACGGTCGGGTGGTCGAAGCTGCCGAGCATGCCCCTGGACGCCACCTGAGGGGCGGCCAAGGCCTCTTTGACGGTCCGGACCTCGCCCACTGGAATCCCGACCGCCGAGAGCACCGCGACGAGTTCAGCCCGATCCTGTTCCCGGATCACCGAGCGCAGTTCCTCCATCACGTGGCGTCGGTGCTGGAGCCTACCGGCGTTGGTGGCGAGCTCGGGGTCCTCGGCCAGGTCGACCAGCCCCAGCGATTCGCACAGCGGAATCCAGTGCTGGTCGCTGCCGCTGATATGCACCCAGCCGTCGAGGCACTCGAAAGCGGCAGAGGGCACCCGGCCAGGATGCTCGGTTCCCGTCCGGGCGGGATCTTCGTCGAGGGCGAAGACCCGGGCGGCGGCCAGTGCCAGCAGGCTGATCTGCACGTCCATCATGGCGATGTCGATGTAGGTGCCGCGGCCGTGCTGGGCTCGCCCGACCAGTCCGGTCAGCACGCCGATAGCCACCCACAACCCGCTGGTCAGGTCGGCGATGGGTACCCCCACCTTGGTCGGATCCCCTGCCGGGTGCCCCGTCAGCGACATGATCCCGGACAACGCCTGAAAGATCGTGTCATACCCCTTCCGGGAACGCTCCGGGCCGGTTTGACCGAAACCGGTGGCTGCCAGGTAGATCAACTTCTCGTTCGCCGCACTCAAGGTTTCGTAACCGAGCCCGAGACGGTCCATGGTTCCCGGCAGAAAGTTTTCGACGACGACGTCGGCGGTACGGGCCAGCGCCAGGGCTGCGGCCCGGCCGTCCTGGCTCCTGAGGTCGAGTGTGATCGATTTTTTTCCGCGGTTGAACGCGAAGAAATAGGCGCTCTCGTCGCGGCCGAGTCTCGGTTCGAATCCGCGGGTTTCGTCTCCGGTACCGGGTCGTTCGACCTTGAGGACTGCGGCTCCCAGGTCGGCCAGGATCTGGGTGGCCATAGGCGCCGCCAGCACGCGGGAGAAATCGAGAATGGTGATGTTGTCCAGTGGTTTAACCATCGGTTCAGCTCCTGAACGATCGCATCAACGCGTTTACGTCCTGCCCAGCCCGCATTGCCGCCTCGGTTGGGAGATCCCCGACCCGGTAAAAGAGGGACTTGATGGCCATCATCGCCTTCGGCGTGCTCTTCGCCCACCCGGCTGCTAGTTCCTGGGCCGCGGGTAGCAGCTCATCTCGCGTCAGCACCCGGTTGGCGATGCCGAGCTCGGCCAGTTCGGTTGCCGTCAACAGTCGCCCGGTGGAGATCAGCTCGAAGGCAAGCTTGCGGCCGAAGTGCCGCTGCAGCCCCGTCATCACCAGAGCCGGAACGATGGAGTGCGCGATCTCGGGATACCCCAGCCGGGCGTCGTCGGCAGCGAAGATCATGTCGCAGGCCAATGCCAGGCCAGCACCGCCACCGATAGCGGGACCGGCGACGGCGGCGATGACCGGGACCTCGATCTGTTGGGGAAGCACCTGGGTTTGCGCCGTCAGCGCCGCGCGGGCCGAGACCAGGTCCGGATGGTCCGGTGTCAGCGTCGCGAATTCATCCAGATCCGCTCCAGCGCAGAAGGCGCGGCCGTTGCCGGTTAACACGACCGCTCGGACATTGTCCGCGCGGTCGGCGTCCAGCAGCGCGTCGCGCAGTGCCGCCGTCAGCTCGGTGTCCAGGGCGTTGAGTTTGTTAGGCCGATTCAGCGTCAGGGTCCTGACGCCGTCGTTGTCGTCGACCAGCAAGATGTCGCTCATACGCTTTCCTTTTTCCTGAGGGTGCTTCCGGTGAGCCCGGCGCGAGCCACCTGGCTGTAGAGTTCCCGGCCCAACGCCCGTTCACAGGCGGCAGAGAGTCGCATGACGTGATCCAGGTCCAGGCCGGTCGAGATGCCCATGGACTCGAACAGGTTTGCGGTGTCCTCGGTGGCTACGTTGCCGGTCTGTCCAGCGCCGTATTCGATCTGCGCCGGATGCCCCCCGACGCCGCCCATTGCGGTATCGAATCGGGTGCAACCGGTCTCGTAGGCAGCTACCGCGTTGGCCAGACCCACTCCCCGGGTGTTGTGAAAGTGCGCGACGAATGGGAACCCGGGATGCTCGGCGTCCAAGCGGCTGAATAGTGCTCTCACCGCCCGCGGTTCCGCCAGCCCGGTGGTGTCGCCGATGGTAATTATGTCCGCACCGAGTTCCCGAAATTTCTGAACGTCATCGGCCACGACCCCGGGATCAATCCTGCCCTCGAAGGGGCAGCCGAACGCCACCGACACCACACCAACCAATCGGAACTTGCCTCGGGCCATGCACACCATCGCGGAAATCTTGTCCCATTGCTCAGACTTAGACGCCCGGAGGTTCTTCACCGAGTGTGATTCGCTCGCCGAGTTCAGCAGGCTGATCTCCTCCGCCCCGTATCCCGCGTGATAGTCGGCCACGGCCCGTTCGACGGCCTTTGGATTCGGACAGGTGGCCTTGTAGAACACGCCGGGGTGCCGGGGCAACTCCCCCAGCAGGTCGCTGGCGTCGACGAAGGAAGGGACCCTGCGTGGGTGGCTGTAGCTGGTCGCTTCGATCCGATGGAATCCCGCCCTCGCGAAGCCGTTGAGCAGGCTGATTTTGGTGGAGGTGGGGACGAACACCTCTTCGTGTTGCAATCCATCGCGAGCGAAGCACTCGTTGATCTCGATGGTCTCGACCATGAACTCTCCTCTGATGGCTAGGAAAATCCTACCGCCTCACTGTTGATTCCGTCAACAGTAGTCTTCCGTAGGTTCCGATCTTCCGCTTCTTGATCCTCGAGTTGCCGGGCAAACGCGTCCAGAGTGTCGAGGACCTCTTCGAAGACCCCCATCTTGGCCGGGGACACTTGGTCGGTGAGCATCCCATCCCGTTCGTTTGCTGCCCCGATGAGTCCCAGATAGACCTCTTGGCCCTCCGCGGTGAGCGATAGCCGGGTGGACCGCCGCGTGCCGGCATCGCGGCGGATGAAGCCGCGTGAGTCGAGCTTGGTCACCACGCGGCTCATCTGGGCCTTGTCCAACGCTGCGCGCCGGGCCAGCCGATTCAAGGTGGTTTCCGGGTCCTGTCCCAGCAGGGCGATCACCCGCCACTCACCGACGCTCACGTCGAAGTCTCGCCGGTACCGAATGGCCGCACTGCGGGAGAGTGAATTTGAAAGACGCGTGAGCCGGTAGGAGAGAAGTCGCGAGATCGTCTTCCCATTGCGCGTCGTCATCTGGTCGTGATCACCCCTGTAGTTGTTTCGCCCCAGAGTATGCAGAGACAGCTGCGCCGGTCACTCCAACCGGACAGTCATCTCGGTGCGAACCTCCAGTGCTAGACCGGTGCCAAATTTCAGGCGGATTGTCGTTGGTGATCGCGTTCCTTGAGCGACTTGGCCGAGATGCCGATAAGCACCACAAGGATGCCGACGAAGATGATCCCGGCGCTGGCCAGTAGGCCCAGCGAGATACTGCCGGTCACGGTGTGAATCCAACCCAGCATAGCCGGGGCGAGGGCCGCAGCGATGGAACCCATCGCCGTGACGAAGGCGATGCCGGTCGCGGCGGCCCTGGGGGTTAGGTAAATGGACGGCATGGAGTAGAAGACCGTAAGGCCGGAGTAATGCGCGGCGGCCATCACGGTCAGCAGAAGCACGACGACCAGCGGGTTTCGCAGGTAGAGGGATAGGATCAGCATGGCGATGACCGCAACCAGCCAGCAGCCGGCGGTGTGCCAGCGGCGCTCCAGGTGCTTGTCGGAGCTTCGCCCGACGAACTGCATGGCGACGATTCCAGCCGCCGGAGGAATGGCGGATAGCAGGCCTAGCGTCATCGGGTCGTTGATTCCAGCGGCATTGATGATGCGCGGTGTCCAGAAGGAGACCACGTTGGCCAGCGTGTAAGCGGCGCAGGCGCCGAGGCCGAGAATCCACACGCGAGGGTCGCTGAGCGCCGTCCGCAGCCCGCCCCCGTGCGACGTCTTAGAGGATTTCTGCTCGTTGTCCTCGCGCAGCTCCTGCTCGATGACCTGCTTCTCGGGCCCGGTGAGCCACTTGGCTTCAGATGGGGTGTCCGAGAGGACGAGGTAGACGACCAGCGCCAGGATGATGGGCGGAATTCCCTCGATCAGGAACAACCACTGCCAGTTGGCCAGGTTCCCGATGCCATCGAAGGCAGACATAATCCACCCGGAGACGACCGATCCGATGATGCCCGATACCGGGATGGCCATGAAGAAGATTGCCGTCATGCGGGTTCGCCGTGCGGAGGGGAACCAATAGGACAGCAGGAGCAGGCATCCCGGGAAGAAGCCGGCCTCCGCAACCCCGAGCAGGAAACGGGCCAGGTAGAAGGTGACGGGGTTGGTGACGAACATGGTGGCGACACTGACGGCGCCCCAGAGCAGCAGGATGCGGACCAGAGTCCTGCGGGCACCGATGCGCGCCATCAAGGCGTTGCTCGGTACCTCGAAGATGATGAATGCGATGAAGAACAGGCTGACGCCCAGCGCGTAGGTGCCTTCGCTGAAGCCCAGGTCGCGTCTGAGTCCGAGCTGAGCGATGCCGATGTTGGTCCGGTCGATGAAACTCACCAGATAGCAGACCACCAAGAGCGGCATCAGTCGCAGGGCGACCTTCTTATAGATGGCGGCCTTGTCGCAGCCCGCGTGGTCACGCTCACCCGTCGTGCCGCCCACGACGCGGTCGTTCGTTGCAGGGTTCATGGAAGGCCTCCGTTGATCGTGCGCTCCCCGGCGCGACGGAATGGGTAGCCACAAGTCTCATCCCGTCAGTTGCTAGTGTCAACAGTCGGGATGAGACTTGTGGCTATAACGTCGTGGCAGTCAATGTGTGAGGATCTGACGGCGTAGCCGTGGCTTCGCATTGGCTTGCAAGCACGTTCTTGTGCCGCAAGACGGCCGGCTAGTGGAAACGCCCTCCTACCGGTGTAGCTGTCGGCGACGGTGAGGGCGTCGTCGAGGATGGTGATGCCTTCGCGGACGTCGTCGGCCATGATGCGTCGTAGGTGTCCCAGTCGGGGTGCTGCCCGCGTGCGGCGGTGAAGATGGCCCGGAGCAGGCCCGGGAGGTGGTCGGGGTCGAGCCCGGGCAGCCGATCGTGGGGGCCGGCGAGTCCCACGGCTACCTCGTCGTGTCACTGGCCGCGGGGCTGTTCGTCGAGCCGAACCCGGGGCCGGTCCTCGCCAACTTCGGTGTCGACTCGCTCCGGTTCCTCACCCCCGTCAAGGCCGGCGACGCCTTGACCGTGACCCCTCACCGCCAAGCAGCTCACTCCCCGGGTGTCCGCCGACTACGGCGAAGTGCGCTGGGACGCCGCCGTCACCAACCAAGACAACTCCCCGGTGGCCACCTACGACGTGCTCACCCTCGTCGCCAAACTCCCCGACACGAAGACTAAGGGGCACTGAATGTTTCGCGTATCCGTGTGTTATGGACAGCCGGCCGACCCAGCCGTCTTCGACGACTACTACACCAACGTGCACGCCCCGATTGCTGTGAAGATCCCCGGACTGGTGCGCTTCACCACCGGCAAATGCCAATCCTTGGATCGCTCCGACCCGCCGTACTAACTGGTCGCCAGCCTCTACTTCGAGACAGCCGAATCGTTGAAGCACGGGCTCACCTCCCCCGAGATGCAAACGGCCGGCGCGGACGTCGCGAACTTCGCCACCGGCGGCGCCACCCTGTTCAGCCAGGAGGAGACCGTTCTCCGCGGTTAACGGCCAGACTCGCACTGTTGTATTGACCGACGGCGGCACAATGCGCGAGGAGCTAACCCATCCAGGGCGGCGGCGCCGATGCGACCAAACGACCCACTGCCGGTCGCCACGCATTGGTCCTCGCATATTCGCAGGCCGTGGCCCTGTGCAAGGGCTCGTGCAAGGGGGTGTGGGTGGCGAACACGGTGCTGTGATGAGAGTCCGTTCCGGCAACAGCACAGGTGTGCTGGCACCCGCAGTGCGTGGACGGCGCGCATCCCTCAACATCTGTTTGTGCCGTGCTCATCAGTTTGCTGACGGGATCTGCACGCCCGACACTTGCCACGCGGCGGTTTGATCTGTCCGGTTCATCGTCACGAACACCAGGGCCGTTCCCATCGGCGCAGTCCAGCTGTCAGGGCTGTGGCCGGTGGTGGTCACCGTCCAGGATCGCACCGCGGCGGCGGCGGTGTCTGGGGGGCGGCCTTGATCGTGGTTCTCGGCCAAGGTGGTGGTGGTGTAGCCGTGGTGCTCAGCCAGGGTGTTCCACCGATCACCGCCAGGCAAAGTTCCCACCGCACGCAGCTGCGCTGCGTAGCCCGGCATTGCGAACGGGATGGAGCGGAGCTGCGCGTCGGCTGGGGACACGTCGATGGCCGCGTCGTAGCTGAAGCTGGTGGTGACGAAGGCTTCACCGACCGCGGTGGCGTCAGCGAGGTTGACGGTGCTCACGGTGGCCGGAGCCCCCCGAGGAACACCGGATGGCCTTACCACCGTCGAGGCCGGCGCTGCGGTAGGGGCAGGCGATGGCGGGGCTTTGGTGGTGGGGCGCGGCACGGACGAGGCAGGGGCCGGTGTCGCTGAAGCATTAGAGGGAAAGGGAGTGTCGGACGTCGGGCTGGGAGCGGAGGCGGTAGAGGAGTGGCCGCCGAGGTGGCCCAGTATCAGCACGCCCAGAACCGCGCAGAGAACACCCAGCACCACCAGTCGGCGGGTGGTGAACAGGTACGTGACGGTGTCCTGTGTGGGTGGCGGGCTGTCGGGGGGACGATCCATGACTTGCTCCTGACCTATTTCAGTGGACGTGTGGCCGCGAAGAAATCGGAGTGGTAGATCGCTTTGATGTTCAACGGCTCGCCGAAAGTGCTGGCCTGAATCAGCTGGCCCCCGCCGATGGCAATCGCCACGTGATGAATGTTGCCCGGGCTTCCGTAGAAGATCAGGTCCCCGGGTTGGTAGTCGGCAGGAGTGAATCCACCCGGCAGCATCGTGTTCGACGTGGCCGCGTATTGGGTCTCGGCGGTTCTCGGTAGATCGATACCCACCTGATGGAAGGCATAAGAGGTGAGGCCGGAGCAGTCGAAACCACCGCCCGTTGGGCCGTTGTACCCGCCCCCGCCCCAGATGTAGGGCAAACCCAACTGCGCTTTGGAAATCGCTACCACCTTCTGTTGAGCCGGTCCCCCGCCCCCACTTCCCCCGGCTGTCGGTGACGGTGGGGGTGTGAAGTTGAGGGTCTTGTCCAGCCAGGCCAGGGTGGGGACGGTTTGCTGGGCGGCGTAGGCGGTGGCGTGCCCGGTTCCGGGGACCACGACAGCTTCATGCGGCACTCCTAGCCGTTGCAGGGTGGCCGCCATCTCCGTCTGCTGCGCCAAGGGCACGAGCTCGTTGTCCGAGTTCGCGAGGTACACCGGCGGCGTGGTGGGTGTCGCTGTCAGGGCGGGGGACACAGCGATGTAGCTGGCGGGGCAGAAGATCGCCAAGCACCCCAAATAGATAGCGGGGTCAGCCACCGCACCTGCCCGCTGGTAGTCCGAGGCACCGGCCCCGAGGTTGCTGGGCAGCGCCGCCAGATCGTAGGGCCCTGACCACCCGACCGCAGCCTGCAGTCCGGAGTGGTCACCGGAAGCGGCCACGTCCACAGCAAGGTTGGCGCCGGCCGAGTCCCCCCAGGTGGCCATTTTCGCCGGGTCACCACCCCACTGGGCGGCCTGCGAGCGGGCCCAGCGGATCGCTGCCTTCACGTCGTCGGGTTCCTTCGGCCACCGCGGGGCACTCATGTCGTACTCGATGTTGACCACCACGTAGCCGTGCATCGCCGCGTCCCGACTGGGACCGTCCAGCTCATGGCGGTCACCGAAGAACCAACCACCACCGTGGACCATGACGATCATCGGCCGCAGCGGGGTTG
>JAABUZ0100008127.1_pt1 | contig 12437 bp, 12 predicted proteins | sample 5562091 | NCBI WGS metagenome assembly JAABUZ01 (sample SAMN12813069, study PRJNA571459) | rock metagenome | isolation source: Antarctica rocks | place: Antarctica: Victoria Land, Linnaeus Terrace sud | collected 2015-12-21 | reverse complement strand
CCTGGAGAGTGACCGCTGGTCCGCCTACACCTGGGTTGATCCCCAGCGACGGCAAGTCTGCTGGGCCCATCTCAAGCGGGACTTCCAAGCACTGGTCGACCTGGGCGGATCGGCCAAGGCGGTGGGCGAGGACGCCTTGCGCGTGCAGGCGCAACTGTTCGACGCCTGGTATCACACGGTGAACGATCCGATCGCCCGGTCTCGGTTGGAGCAGACCGTAGCACCCTTGCAAGCAGAATTCCGGACGCTGCTCGAAGCCGGACAACACGTCAAAAGTGCCAAGGCAGCCGGTGTCTGCCGCGCACGGCTCAAGCTGTGGCCTGCGTTATGGACCTTCGTCTCTGTGCCCGGTGTCGTGCCCACCAACAATGCCGCCGAACGCGCTATCCGCCCCGCTGTCCTCTGGCGCAAAGGCAGCTTCGGCACCCAAGTCCCCCCACGGCAACCTCTTCGTCACCCGTCTCCTCTCCGTCGCCGCCACCTGTCAGCAGCGAGAGTGCTCCCTCCTGCACTATCTCACCGCCGTCTGCTCTGCTCAGCAGTCCCGTCAGCCCATTCCTTCACTCCTCTGCTTCGCTCCCCACGACCTCAGTCTCACCGGACCGGTCGCTGCCTGACCCTCTGAACGCTTACAATATGTCCTACACATCCACGTTTTCTGGACGCAATGGCTGGGCTCTGACAGCCAAGAGCGCTGAGAATAGGTGGACTGTCTACGACTAATCTTACGCTCATACAGTCTTTCAGTTCGGAGGTGGCTGTTGCGTCACGCAGCAGATCGTTATGGATGCAGTCGATCTGGAATACACCAATCCAAATAATGGAATACAGACAATTGGTCAGGCGACCCCAACCTTCTATCTCGGAAACCCCAATCAGCTTATTTCGGTGCATATTGATATCAGCACGAATACCACGGTCAACTGGTGTACGTCCGATATGGCCGGCTGTCCATCGTCAACACAGATTATGATGGACCACACGATCGCGCATGAACTCGGCCATGGAATGGGCTTGCAGCATCCCGTTAACGGCCCGAATCAGTACGCGGTTCTCGAATGTGTACAGTCGACCGGAGAGGGCACTTCCGTTCAAGCCGATGATACTAACGGTCAGATGTACCTGTATAGTGGACATCCAACCGATTTTGGCTCACCCGGATCCATTCCGTGTTAGATACAGAGTTGAGTTGAAAGGCCAATCCAATGTATCGTCGATTAGTATCTGCGAATCGCATGCTCATGCCGATAATTGGCATTGTGTTCCTAGCTGCACTTGTTGTCACGACGCCGAAATTGATCGTTCACTATCAGATCCAACAGGCGAATGAACAACAAGCTATACACCAGCTTATCCATCCATCCGTCGTAATTGACCCACAGATAGCGTCATTGAGTGTTGATCAAAGGCTAGACCGCGATCTTTCATTGCCTGATGTGCATGGTGTGCTACGAGGAACGACCGGAGTGCCCATTGTACGATCAGTGCAGCAGGGGCATACCTCAACCACGGTGCTAGTAACGGACTACCCCTTCGTCGTCAAAAAGCTCTTTGCACACGCAACTCTACCGTACGCAATTGGCGACTCCATATTCCTTCGGGTTCCTGGCGGTAGCTTGGGTGGAAGGGTAACAGAAATGGAGGGAGCGCCAAAGGTCGCTGCTCTCCAAGACTTATTTGTATTCGTACGGGATCAAGGAGAAGTCGCTGGAGGCAACAACGAGACCACTGTAGTATTGTCTGGTGTGGGAGGCGTCTTCACCGTCGTAGGGGACTTAGTTCGGGGACAAGGACAACTGGCGGGATTTTCAGAATCAGTGCCTATGTTTGAGCAGCATTTCGCGCATTAAGCACCGCATCGTGCCTGCACCTTCGCTCTCTTCGCTTGCTCCATCAATAGCGGCGAGTCCGGGCTGACGCCCAGTTCACGGCGGGTGCCCACCGGGCGCTGCGCCGCCGAGGTGCTCCTCTGCTCCATGAGCCGTACCGCTTCCCGTTTGAACTCCGCCGGGTACGGTGGTTTCGTCTTCCCCGATCGCTTCGACGGTTCCCGGGCTGGCGGTTTCCTCGCCACGCCCGGTGTGCTCACGTCTGTCACGGGTACTGTGGTCGATGCCATAGCTGGTGAACTCCTCTCACGGGACCACAGCGTCCCATAGTCTCATGGTGTCCACCAAACCGGGGGAGGTCCAGCCAGCGACTGAAGTCGCGCCCGACATGGCAAAGCCCGCCTTCGCGGGCTCGAAACCGAACTCCCGGTGTATTCCTCAAAGCTCATGAGCCGTAGGCCGGCATCAAGCAGCCGCTATGCGCTTGAGGAACTCGCCTGCCCGTCCGTGGATGGATGGCCGAAGGCGCCGACGATGATGTACTCCCGCAGGTGCTCCAGATGCGCCCGCATGACCCGGCGGGCTTTGGCGCCGTCCCGCTGCCGCACGGCCTCGAAGATCTGGTGATACGCCGCCAGGGTGTGGTCCATGGTTCCTTCAAGCTCGGCGGCGTAGAGCGTCGCCGGACGCAGATGCAGATGCGGCTGCACCAGGTCATGGTCGTGGATCTGGGCGTGCGCCGCAAACAGCAACCGGTTCCCCGCCGCCTGCGCGAGCACCCGGTGAAATGCCCGCTCGGCCTCCAGGAACGCATCCACATCGCGCGTGAACTCCTGTTGCATAGTCGCGAAGATGCGATCCAGTTCCTCGGTATCTCGGACAGCCGCGCGCTCGGCGGCTAGTTCGGCGATCTGGGTTTCGATGGCCTCGCGGAACTCGTGGATTTCAAGGAGTTCGGCCTCGGCCAGCGAGAGGGTGAGGACGGGAGCGGCCGCACGTCGCGCGCCCTGGACGTAGGTAGAGCGGCCTCGTACCTCGATCAGACCGAGCACACGCAGGGACTTGAGCGCCTCGCGCACCGAGGGGCGGCTCACCTGCAACTGCTCGGCCAGTTCGCGTTCGGATGGCAGTCGGTCGCCGGGGGCGAAGGCGTCGCTGGCCAGCAGCGAGGAGAGCTGGTCGAAGACGGCCTGGAAGACCGTGATCGGCCGAACGGGCTGGAGTTGGGGCATGGTGTCTCCTCAAGGGTTGTTCGCGCAACTGGAACAATGACGTTGCGAAGCGTCAGGTATGGGGGCATACCCTACGGGCTGTGCGGTCGCGGAACGGTACCGCACGACGCACATACGCGGTCGGCCATTTGGTCAGTCCAACACTCCTATTGACACTCGTTGCATAATACCATATGCTGGGGGAGCAGGACGAACAGCTTCGGCGACCACGCTCGGCGCCCTACTCTTCTGTAATGGAGCAGCACCAGCACGGGCGAGCAGTCCTCACGGCACTCGGCATGGAGAGCTGTGACATCGCGATGGCATCGGTCGTTTGGGCGGTAGCGTGCCACGGGGCCATGCTCACCGACGTGGTCACCCACGGCGCTCGGCACAGAAGGGGTACGCGCATGTCAGCATCTCCCGAAGCACCGGGCCCAGAACGAACAATCTTTGAGGATCCATACGGGCGGTTGGAACGGTGGCGTTTTCAGGACGAAGGCAATCCGACCGCCGTCGATGGGGTGGACGCGCTTCAACGCCCGTCCGAACCGTGGGTGACGACTGCAAGAAACGCGGCGGTGCCGGGTGGTGCGACGGAAGCCTCGTACGGCGGGTCTGCCCGCCTGCTACGGATACACGACGCGTCCGTCGAGCGGTGACTCCGATAAACGTCGCCGTCGCGTCGCCCTCCGCGACGGACGCGTCGTGTTCCGCAGGTGGAACGGGAACAGGAGAATGGATCGCGTCGTATAGTGGTGCGAGAAGGGATTTGCTCAGGATGGCTCAAGAGATAGCGACACGAAACGGTCCTACCGGACGGGAGCCACGCGTTCTCGACGCGAGCGTGCTTGCGTTCGACATACCGCGTGAACTGGAACGCTTGCGAGCGGAACCTGCCTGGACGGTCGAGCGCCGCAATGCCGTGACGCTGTTGAAGGGATCGCGTCTACGCGTGGTGCTGCAGGTGATGCAAGCAGGTTCGCGGCTGCAGGTGCCGCACGCGGACGGTCCCATCACCCTGTTGCCGCTTTCGGGGCGGATCGCGCTCCGGGCTGGCGAACTGCGGCAGGAGGCTGGCCCCTGGTGCCTGCTTGCGCTCCAGCGGCGTGTTGCGCACGAGGTGGAGGCATTGGAAGAGTCAGTCGTGGTGTTGACCATCGCGTTTGAGGGCCACGATGCGTCGGGCAGCGAGTCGTCGTGACTGGCACGGCAGTCAATTCCGGGACACGACGCCAGCGTCGCGTGCCTGACATCCGTGAGTATGCCGGACCAGGCGGAATATCACTACCATGCACGGCCAGGTGAGCATGCCGAGCGATAGCGAGGTACTACCCCACGGGGGCGCCATGTCCGTTGGCACTGTGCCTGTCGTAGCCGCCCGGCAGAGCCGCGGGAATGTCGCGGGCACCCCTAATGACGCCGCTGTCTAAGGTTCCCGCACATGATGGCGACGTCATGCAGATACCAGACGACGCGTTGATGGCGCGACTGGCGGGCGGTGATCTCGAAGCACTTGGTTTGCTGTTCGATCGTTACAGTGGTAACGCATACGCTCTTTCCCACCAGATGCTCGGTGACCCCGTAGCGGCCTCCGACGCTGTTCTCGCGACCTTCATGAACGTGTGGCACAGCGCTCCTGCATTCGGTCCGTCGCCGGTCATGTGCGGTAGGTGGTTCACTTCATTCGTCCATCGTCAGTGCATCGATGTCCTTCGGGACCGGCGGTCTACCGTCAATTCGGATCTGGCCATCAAGTCCGCTGCGTCGGCAACCGATCATGTCACGCTGTGGGAGCGCGCCACCAGTGGACTACAGGCGCAGGATGTCCACAGCGCCATCGCAACTCTGGGGATGAACCAGCGTGCCACCATCGAGTTCGCCTATTTCGGCGGTATGACGCAAGCACAGGTAGCAGAACAGATGCGTGTTCCCCTCGGGACTGTGCAGGAGCGAATGCGCTCCGCGCTCGAGGCGCTTCATAACGCGCTCATGACGGGTGGAGTCGTCGATGCAGCGCACTGATGCGCGTGACAGCCGCTTGGATGGCCGATGCCTTCACAACGAAGGCATCCCCGGAAGGTCTGACACTCCATGATTCTGTCCGAGGTACGACCTGGCAACGAGACACTCGACGCCATACTTCGGCTCTGCTCACTGCACCTCGATATGCAGTTGGAGCGTGGTAATGACTCGGTTTCGTGGCTCATCTGCCGACGATGGCGGGTAACTGGCGTTCTCCTCGCGCAGCACCAATGATGCCGCTGCGCGAGCGGCACGTCACTCCGTGAGCATGATCCTATCGTGGGATCGTTTTCCGTACAGGAAGGAATCCAATCTATGCCTGGCACAGTGAAGCCGCTCGGCGATCGCGTCGTGGTGAAACCCAGTGATCGAGAGGGAATGACCAAGAGCGGGATCGTATTACCCGACACGGCGAAGGAAAAGCCGCAGGAGGGCGAAATCATCGCCGTCGGCACCGGCCGGCGGCTCGACTCGGGCAAACTGGTCGCCCTGGAAGTGCATGTCGGCGACAAGGTGCTGTACGCCAAATATGCGGGAGCCGAAGTGAAGGTTGAGGGTGAGGATCTCCTGATTGTTCGGGAGTCCGACATTCTGGCGGTCATGGGCTAGCGTCAGACGTCGCCGGACCGCGCGTGCGATCCGGCCTATCGTGCGGCCACGTCGTGGTCGCCCGTCGTGAAGAGAGAAGGACCGAGCAAGCTATGCCAAAGCAACTGATCTTCCGGGAGACGGCCCGAGCCGCCCTGCTGAAGGGCGTCGACACGCTGGCCGACGCGGTGAAGACCACCCTCGGCCCCAAGGGGCGCAACGTCGCCCTTGACAAGAAATATGGCGCCCCGACGATCACCCACGATGGCGTCTCGGTCGCCAAAGAGATCGAACTGCAGGATCCCTTCGAGAACATGGGCGCCACTTTGATCAGGGAGGCCGCGACCAAGACCAACGACGTCGCCGGAGACGGCACGACGACCGCGACGGTGTTGGCCCAGTCGATGGTGACCGAGGGAGTCCGCAACCTCGCGGCTGGCGCCAATCCGATGCTGCTCAAGCGGGGGATTGAGAAGGCAACCGTGGCCGTGGTCGATGCCATCAAGGCGATGGCCACGCCCGTGAACGGTAAGAGTGACATCGCGCAAATCGCCGCAATCTCGGCGGCCGACCAGGAGATCGGCAACCTGATCTCCGAGGTGATGGATAAAGTGGGCAAGGACGGCGTCATCACCGTCGAAGAGTCCAAAGGCACCAGGTTCGAGACCGAGTACGTCGAGGGGATGAACATCGACCGCGGCTACATCTCCCCATACTTTGTCACGAACTCCGAGCGCATGGAAGTGGAACTCAACGAGCCGTACATCCTGATCACTGACAAGAAGATCAGCGCGATTGCCGACATTTTGCCGCTCCTGGAGAAGCTCGTGCAGGCCGGCAGGAAAGAGCTGGTTATCGTCGCCGAAGACATCGATGGCGAGGCACTGGCCACGCTCGTCGTGAACAAGCTGCGTGGCACGCTCAACGCGCTCGCCGTCAAGGCCCCTGGCTTTGGCGACCGGCGGAAAGAGATGCTGGCCGATATGGCGATCGTGACCGGCGCTGTCGTCGTCTCCGAGGAGACCGGCCGCAAGCTCGATAGCGCCAGTATTACGGACCTCGGGCAGGCGCGCCGCGTCACGTCGAACAAAGACGAGACGACCATCGTCGAGGGTAAGGGCACCCACGAGGCGATCCAGGGCCGCATCAAGCAGATCAAGGCACAGGTCGAGGAGACGACGTCCGACTACGACCGTGAGAAGCTGCAAGAGCGGTTGGCGAAGCTCTCGGGTGGTGTCGCCGTCATCAAGGTCGGCGCCGCAACGGAAGTCGAACTCAAGGAAAAGAAACACCGCGTCGAAGACGCGCTGTCGGCGGCTCGCGCGGCCATCGAGGAAGGCATCGTACCTGGAGGCGGTGTGGCGCTACTGAACGCCGTGTCCGCGCTGGATAGCGTCCATCTCACGGGCGACGAGGCGACCGGCGTCGCGATTCTGCGCCGCGCTCTTGAGGAACCTACCCGCCAGATCGCGGCCAACGCGGGTGCGGAGGGCTCGGTCGTCATCGAGACCATTCGGCGCCAGCAGGTCGAGCAGAACAACAAGCACTGGGGCTTCAACGTCATGACAGACACGTACGGGGACCTGGTTGCCCAGGGCATTACCGACCCGGCCAAGGTCACGCGGTCGGCCGTCGAGAACGCGGCGAGCATCGCGGCGATGATCCTGACGACCGAAGTGCTGATCACCGACATCCCGGAGACATCGAGGCCCGCGGCACCGATGGGCGACTATTAGTCTTCCGCTCTGGACCAGTCCGCACCGGTGAGCCGATCACGGTGCGGACTGGACCTACCACGTCGGGGCAACGCCCGAGCTACCAGGAGGACGTTGCCCCGACCACACTACAGACAGGTCAGGCACGGCTTGGTACCACTCTGCCAAATCTGTACCAGGAGGACGTTGCCGTGACCACACCGCCGACAGGACCACTCCTGACCATCAATACCGGCTCCTCCAGCCTCAAGGCGGCGCTCTATGCGCCCGATCGCTGGGAGCAGCGTGAACTCGCGGTGCGGGTCGACCGTATCGGTAGCGCGGGCGGTAGCCTGCACGTTGCGGACGCCGGGGGAACGACGGTGTGGGAGGAGCAACGTGACCTGCCCAACCACGAAGCGGCACTCACCATGTTCCTGGATTGGCTGCGCCGGGAGCGTCCGGATCGCGAGCCGGTCGCGGTTGGCCACCGCATCGTCTACGGTGGCCCCCGGTACCACGCGCCGCAGGTGATCACGGCAGACCTGATCGCCGGACTCCGGGAGCTGGTGTCCATCGATCCTGATCATCTGCCGCAGGCCATCTCCGCCATCGAGGCTGTCACCCGCGCCTATCCGTCGATCCCGCAGGTAGCCTGCTTCGACACCGCCTTCCATCGCGCCATGCCTGACGTGGCGCAGCAGTACGCGCTGCCCCGCTCACTGAGGGAAGCTGGCGTGCTCCGCTACGGCTTCCATGGGCTGTCCTACGAATACGTGTTGCAGAAACTGCGCACCCTCGATCCCGACGCGGCCGCGGGACGGCTCATCATCGCCCACCTGGGTAACGGCGCCAGCATGGCGGCGGTGCGTGACGGCCGCGCGCTTGACACGACGATGGGCTTCACGCCGACCGGTGGGTTGATGATGGGCACACGCAGCGGCGACCTCGATCCGGGGGTGCTCCTGTACCTGCTCCAGACCCGGGGTATGCGCCCCGACGCGATCAGCGCGCTGGTCAACCACCAGGCAGGGCTGCTCGGCGTCTCAGGCACCAGCAGTGACATGCGCGAACTGCTTGATCGGGAAGGGACAGACCCGGCCGCGGCAGAGGCTATCGCGCTGTTCTGCTACCAGGCCATGAAGTTCCTGGGCGCGCTGGTCGCGGTGCTGGGTGGGCTGGATACGCTGGTCTTCACCGGCGGCATCGGCGAGCACGCCGCCCCTGTCCGCCAGCGCATCTGCGCGGGCCTGACGTTCCTGGGCCTTCAGATCGACCCGCGGCGAAACGCCGCCCACGCGCCTGTGATCTCTGATGGCAATAGCCGGGTCACCGCCCGTGTGATCCAGACCGACGAAGACCTGATGATTGCCCAGCATTCACATCATTGCTTGCGCGAACAAGGAGACGACCATGTTTCAGTTTGACACCGCCATCTCAAGCACTGTCCGGTGTGACGAATCGCCGCCCCAATCCCAGACTGCTGTGGCCACGGGACCGCTCTCAGCGGAGTTGCTTGATCGCATGCAGCGGTACTGGGACGCGGCGAACTATCTGACCGTCGCGCAGATCTACCTCCAGGACAACCCGCTCCTGCGCGAGCCGCTGTGCCTGGCGAACATCAAACCACGGATGCTCGGCCATTGGGGTACCTCACCTGGCCTCAGCTTCATCTACGTGCATCTGAACCGCCTGATTGGCGAACACGACGCCAACATGATCTATCTCGCGGGTCCCGGCCACGGTGGTCCCGCCCTGGTGGCCAATGTCTACCTGGAAGGCACCTACTCCGAGATCTACCCCGATGTCAGCCGGGACATAGACGGGCTGCGCCGTCTATGCCGCCAGTTCTCGACCCCCGGTGGCATCCCGAGCCACGTCAGCGTGCCGACACCCGGCTCGATCCACGAGGGCGGCGAGCTCGGCTATGTACTCGCCCATGCCTTCGGAGCCGCCTTCGACAATCCGGACCTCCTGGTCGTGGCTGTAGTCGGTGACGGCGAGGCGGAGACGGGGCCGCTGGCTGGCTCCTGGAAAGGGACCAGTTTCCTCAATCCGATCCGCGACGGCGCGGTGCTGCCGATCTTGCACCTCAATGGGTACAAAATCTCCGGTCCCACCGTGCTCGGTCGCTCCAGTGATGACGAGGTGCGTGCCCTTCTGGAGGGCAACGGCTACACGGTCCACATCGTGGCTGGCGACGACCCGCGCCAGATGCACCAGGAGTTCGCTGCCGTGCTGGACACGTGCTACGCGGCGATCCGCGCCATTCAGCGGGATGCCCGGGACTCGGGCCTTTCTGGACGACCGCGCTGGCCGGCGATCGTGTTGCGCACGCCAAAAGGGTGGACCGGCCCCAGGGTACTGGAGGACTTGCCGGTGGAAGGAACCTTCCGCGCCCACCAGGTACCACTCGCCAATGTGCGCGCGGATCCTGCCCAACTCACGATGCTCGAGGAGTGGCTGCGCGGCTACCGGCCGGAGGCGTTGTTCGACGCCAAAGGGCGGCTCATCGCGGAGTTGGCCGAACTCGCGCCAAAAGGCCATCTCCGCATGGGCGCCAACCGTCACGCCAATGGCGGCACGCTCCTGGAGGAGCTCGAATTGCCCGACTTCCGCGACTACGCCGTGACCGTCACACAACCGGCCGTTGAGCACCAGGAATCGACGCGCCGTCTCGGCCAGTGGCTGCGGGACGTGTTCACCCGCAACGCGGAGCAGGCGAACTTCCGCCTGTTCTGTCCCGACGAGACCAACTCCAACCGGCTGGGTAATGTCTTTGAGGTGGAAAATCGCTGCTTTGTGGGAACGACGATCGGCATTGACGACCATGTGGCGGCCGATGGCCGCGTGCTGGAGGTGCTGAGCGAGCACCTCTGCGAGGGGTGGCTGGAAGGCTACCTCCTCACCGGGCGGCACGGTCTCTACGCGACCTATGAGGCGTTCGCCATGGTCTCGGCCTCGATGACGGTGCAACACACCAAGTGGCTGGAGGCTGCCAACAGGCTGCCGTGGCGGGAGTCGGTCGCGTCCCTCAACATCCTGCTGACCTCGACCTGCTGGCGCAACGACCACAATGGCTTCAGCCACCAGGGACCCGGTCTGATCGACGTGTTGCTCTCCAAGCGCGGCACGGTGGCGCGTATCTACCTGCCGCCCGACGCGAACTGCCTGCTCTCGGTGGCCGATCACTGCCTCCGCAGCCGGAACTACGTGAACCTGATCGTGATCGACAAGCAGCCGCAGTTGCAGTGGTTGGACATCGCGACGGCCGTGGAGCACTGCGCTCGCGGCGCGTCGATCTGGGACTGGGCCGGTAATGACGACGGAGGCGAGCCCGACGTCGTCCTCGCGGCGGCTGGCGATACACCGACGCTGGAGACGGTGGCGGCGGCGTGGTGGCTCCGCCGCCATGCCCCGGAACTCAAGGTACGCGTGGTCAACGTCGTGGACCTGATGACGCTATTCCCGCGCGAGTCCCACCCGCACGGCATGGACGACACGGCGTTCGTCGAGCTCTTCACCGCCGACAAGCCCGTGATCTTCGCCTTCCACGGGTATCAGCGCGCCATTCACGAGATCATCCACGGCCGGGTACACGCGGAACGTTTCCATGTGCGTGGCTTCAACGAGCAGGGGACCACGACCACGCCGTTCGACATGGTGATCCTGAACGAGATGAGCCGCTACCACCTGTGTATCGAGGCTCTGCGCCGGTCCCCCCGCATCCATGATCGTGCCCCCACGTTGATCGATGCGTGTACCACCGCGATCGCTCAGGCCGTGGCGTACACGCGGGAGCACTTCGAGGACCCGCCGCAGATCCGCGACTGGGTGTGGAGCACGCCAGCGGACTGACCGCGCGGCCGGGGATCGTCCCCGGTAGGCGCCAGGGATGAGCATGAAGAGAAAGGAAACCACATCATGAAAACGGACCACACGGGAGGGCCGACTCCGGCCGCCGATGCATCCGGGCACACTCACGGCTCCCCCCAGCGCGCGGCGCACGAGGTTGCCGCGCCGCTGCTCACCGTCGATCTCGCGGCGGAGGTCGCGCTGCTCCATGCCGAGGAGAACTGGCAACGGAGTCAGCACAACGCCAGGACACTGGTCAAGCGCCCGGATCTGCGCGTGGTACTGATTGCCCTTGGGCAGGGCAGGCGGATGGACGCGCATCGTGCGCCCGGCGCGATCACCATCCACACCCTCGACGGTCGGCTGCGGTTGCATGTCGGCGCGAACACCGTCGACCTGGCGGCTGGCCATATGCTGGCACTGGAGCCAGACGCAACTCACGATGTGGAGGCTATGGTGGAGAGCGCCTTCCTGCTCACCATCGCCTGGCCAACGCGTCTGCGTGCTGAGGAGACTCCATGACCCGCGTGAAACGCATCTACGAGCCAGTGGCCGCGGAGGATGGCTATCCGGTACGGGTGGACCGGCTCTGGCCGCGCGGCGTGAGGAAGGCGGTGGTGGTGAATGTCAAGGTGGCCAGCCGGTGGTTGACAAGCTTGGCGACGGCGGGCCTGTGATTCAGGACGGAGTGTGCGGCGTTGCGAAGCACGGGGCCAATCGTGATTGTCGCCGTTTGCGGCCCGCTGACCATTTAACTGGCACAAAGTCGCGCGCTCATCGACGGGCTACCTATACTGGGTAGCAGCGGGTAATGCGGATGCTGTTGGTAGCACCCGGAGCTCCTCCTTGTCTTGCCACAGACGCGAGCCCCGGCGTGCCTCAGTACGAAAACGAGCACGGCCGACTTCATGAGCCTGCCAGCGATAGTCTGGCGAAGTTACAGACGCAGGAAGGAATCATGTTGGAACGCTTTATGCCGCCAACGGGAGAGACGCTCCAGCATCGTCGGAACCGCTTATTCGGTTTGTTCACCACGTCCGTAGCGGCTGAGCAAGCAGCGATGACCCTCGAAAGAAGCAGTGGCAGCAGTGTTGGGGTTACTATCGTCCAGGGCCATTTCACCTTTGGCGATGGCCGGTGAGGACGAGGCGGACGGCGAGGCGGGGGTGCCAGGCGCAGGTGCGGAGTGCTGCGGCGATGTTGGGACAGTGGCGACGGCGGAGCAGGGCGATGGC
>JAABUZ0100008126.1_pt1 | contig 12439 bp, 9 predicted proteins | sample 5562091 | NCBI WGS metagenome assembly JAABUZ01 (sample SAMN12813069, study PRJNA571459) | rock metagenome | isolation source: Antarctica rocks | place: Antarctica: Victoria Land, Linnaeus Terrace sud | collected 2015-12-21 | reverse complement strand
AAAGAGGTAACCTTTGAGGGTTGAGAAAACGTCATCAGCTCGTCACTTGCGCGGCTAGCGTTGACTGAACTTGATTGCATTAGACTTTGCCCCAAGTACACGTGTGGGGGGCAAACAAGCTCCCCTTTGTAATGCCCAGTTAGTACCCCTCTGTTAGTTTGTCTTTGCTGGAGTAGTACAAATGAAATGACTTGTCTAAATTTGGAAGGGAAGTGGGTCGGGAAAGTGTGCACTTTCACGTCACCGAATTTCACGGGTTAACCCAGATTCCACCCACCCCACCTCAACACCCCCAAAGCCCCCGCCAGGCCTCGATACAGGCGCCCTCTGAAGCAGAGCGGGCTGCATTGCCTTACCTTGGTACCTGACTCCTCCGAGGGCTGATCTTATCACGGGGCTCACAAGGTGCTACAATAGACGGTGGGTCGCCGCCAAGCTTCGAGAGGAGCTCATTGCTCGAGATCTTTTCGGCCTCAAGGAGGGTATTTGTGTGCTGTTTGAAGTGAGACAGATCGATGAATCAGGGTGACCCAACATCACGTACCGTAAGCACTGGTTCGTATCGAGATGTGGCACTCGCCTCAAGCACAACGAATAAGGCTATTCAGCAAAGAAAACTAAGTCACAACAAAAGTGCGGACGGTAAAACTCCAGTCATAAAAGACAACAGGCAGAAGGCGCATCATCGGCCCCGGTCTTCTTCGTCGCTGGCACCATCCAGTATTATGGATGCGACCAAAATTGCCGACGACATTTCTACGCCCACTCCATCACCAGTGTCTGTCATGGAACCGAAGCTGCGCCATCGCTCTCCTTCTCCCCACACTCGCATTCGTACATCATCACGCTCCTCCCATTCAGAACCGGTCATCTCCCACCTTTTCAGTAACAATGTTCACTGTCCTTACGAGACTGCTCTCGCCAACTCGAAACGGAGGATACCATACTCGCTGGGAGCACACAGGCTTCTACCAACAGATCGCTCATTTATCAAGACAAGTCTGACTTCTGACCAGGAAGAACGGTTAACCGGATTCGTCTCGGCGAAGTATGAAGCCCTTAAACCCAGTCCCGAGAGTAACGAGAGAAGATCCACTTTTTTACAGAAGCTCGAGCGGCTTTTGCATGAAGTCTGGCCTGAAAAAAATATAAAGGTACACGCCTTTGGGAGCACCGAAAATTTCCTTTGTACAACGGACTCCGACGTCGACGTGTGTATAAGCACAAAAGAGGCAGGGATAGAGACTTGCTTGCTTGCTTCTACCCTTGCTAAATGTAAGCTGTGTCATGAAAAGCTAAATTAACATAAGTGGGGATGCAACGCGTCGTATGTGTACCGCGGGCAAAAGTGCCGATTGTCAAAATGTGGGACCCTGAGCTTTCTGTCGCATGCGATATCAATGTGAATTCTACATTGGCCTTGGAAAACACGAAAATGATCAAAACCTATGTACAAATCGACGAACGAGTACGACCCCTGGCAATGGTGATAAAATATTGGGTCAAAAGACGGATTCTAAACGATGCTGCTGGAGGAGGAACTCTGAGCACATACACCTGGATATGCATGATCCTCAATTTCTTACAAATGCGAAATCCACCCCTTCTACCGGTACTAAGTATTGATTCTCAGGGGCCGAGGTGTCTTGACACGGCTGAGATGTTCAAAGGTTTTGGCGATGCAAATAAGGAGAGTCTAGGATTACTTTTATTTTCTTTCTTCCGCCACTATGCACACGACTTCGATTATGTAAACGATGTTATCTCCGTGAGACATGGCGCCTACTTATCCAAGAGAGAGAAGGGATGGGCTACGTTGATGAACGCAGGTTTGTGTGTCGAGGAGCCTTTCAACACCAGTCGAAATTTAGGCAATTCAGCTGATGACATATCTGTTAAAGGATTACAGATCGAATTTAGGAGAGCATTTCGCATGATTTCTGACCATGCCGATCTCGAGCGAGCTTGTGAGCAGTTTATTTTCAGCGACGAAAGCATCAAGCCATCGCGACCGCGAATGTCGATGGCACAGGGAAGGAAGACGAGCGTGCCTACGAATTGGCGTGTTCCGGGGTACAGCAACGATATACACAGCTCCTTCCAAGCTCAATCACTAGAGTATCCTCTATATAATCTCAATGATTATCTCATGATGTCAGGCAGGAATGGGGGTCGGTTACTGGACAGTCAGTCTTTTGCTGCTGCTTATAGCTATCTGATGCCCGATTTTTGCAGAAGGCAACTTCTTCAAAATAACAATGTCTCGCACTCATGGGGGACTGGACCTCATTTAAGCGGAATTCCCGATAGAAAGCAAGCTGAGGCGGATAACCTAGTGAACGGACCGTTCTCACAAGTAAGGGAAGGGACACGTTCCCAAAGTACGGGTAACGCATTTGGTCATCGAAGGAATACTTCCACGCAGTCCGAAGGAGACGTGGACAGTGCCAGACGAGTGCAAATACCACTAGCCCCAGAGAACGATTTTGACTATTATGGGTACTGGGGGCCGCTGCATCAAGATCCTCGGCACTTTATGTCGCTTTATAATAATGAAATTCTTTATGGTAAACCAGATGTTGACACCGGACAAAGCTGGAAGAAAGAAGGAAGTCAAAATGATTTCACGGACGTCTTGGGCCGGAAGTCGGATGGAAGTGAGCATTCTTCGGAAGGTGGCGTAATGGGAAGCTCGGCAGTCGTCTCCTCGAGCTCTCATACGACTGTCGATGATGACTTTACCTCTCCGGCAATCAAAACATACGCAAACGAGCTACAATCTCGTCACGAAGCGCACAGGTGCTTGGCCGAGTCTGCAAACCCAAATGAGTGTTACAAGTCTGGAGAAAACGAGACGTTGGGGACTCCAAAGACCACCAATGGCCATAGTGCCCGATCGGAAAATACCGAGGCATCCCCTCGGACTGCTGCTCGACTAACATATGCCAATGCTCTAAACCGGACTCCACCTCCTGATCACGGAGCAATGGACTTGGAAGTTAGATCATCCAATACATCTCAAAGTACAATCCGCGCTGACAACCGCAAAATGAGCACGCCGACTGGAGAGCGATCGCCGGTGCTGACACCGTCGCGAGCGCCCAGAGGTACCAGCCAAGCACGCGATAGCAATATTTTTCATACATCGAGCTGGGACCAAGCCAAAAGGCATCGAAGTTCCAACAGTAGTAGGAAATCTTTGCAAGGAAAATCGCCGGGACAGGGCAACGCATTAACTTCTCCTGTACAAAAGGGAGGGTAACATCAGGGATATTCATCATAGAGGGGGAGAATCGAATCTGTCATTACGTTTCTGGAGCTTCAGCATAAGGTTTGGTATTCAAGGGTCGTTTATGTGTCGTCTTTAGCGCACCCATTCGGAGGAAGACAAGGAGGCATGGTTTGGTAAAATAATACTGGCGCACGGGCATGTTAGGCAGAACAACATCTGTGAGACGTCATTTACTGCTTATGTCAAGGGAGAAGAAATGTCATCGTATAACATAACGAAGCGCTGTAAAATGTAGATTGTAGTCTATAAATTTTCTCTCACGTGACACTGCGGCTCTTTCCCGATGCGTCGTCATGTCCAAAATCCCAACACCGCCCGCCTCCACCATAAGCCACTGCACACGACAACGCATCATCGAGGTATAAAATAAGGCTATGCGCAACATGAAAACTATACTCCTTGCCTTGTTGGTCAGTGCGACCTCGGCTAGTCCTATCTTTGAGACTACTGTCATCGATAAAGACTCCGCGCCACTCTTATCTAGCACTACGGCTGTCGAGAAAGAGATCCCCCACTCTTACATGGTCGTCTTCAAGGATCATGTCAAAGACGAGCATGCAGACCAGCATCATGACTGGGTTGCATCCCAGCATGCGTCTTCTCTTCGAAAGCGCGACCAGTCCACTTTCACCACGGAAGGATTATTTCACGATGTTTGGGATACGCTGACTGGCGTCAACCACAAATATCGACTCGGAAACTTGAAGGGATACAGTGGAAAGTTCTCTCCAGATGTGGTTGAGCTTATCCGTAAACATCCGGATGTCGAGTATGTCGAAATCGACTCCGAGGTACATACAATGGAGAAGAAGCACAAAAAGTCTCATGATGGCGATAAGGATACGGAAATTACGCAAAAGTCTGCCCCATGGGGCCTTGCTCGTCTTTCTCACCGTTCAAGCCTATCGTTTGGCACATTCAACAAATATCTGTACGACAGTAATGGTGGCAGTGGAGTGACTGCCTACGTTATCGATACAGGCGTGAATTATAAGCATGCAGATTTCGAAGGACGTGCGCGATGGGGAAAGACTATCCCGGACAATGACGAAGATGCTGATGGTAACGGACACGGTAGCCACTGTGCTGGAACCATTGCAGGTCGGAGATTTGGTGTTGCGAAGAATGCAAATGTAGTCGGTGTCAAGGTTCTGCGAAGCAGCGGGTCTGGTTCGATGAGCGACGTGGTGAAGGGCGTGGAGTATGCTGCGGAAGCTCATATTGAAGAACTTCGACAGGCGAAAAAGAAGAATAAAAAATTCCGCGGATCGACGGCCAACATGTCTCTAGGTGGCGGAAAATCCCGCACGCTCGATCTGGCAGTTAACGCGGCCGTCGAGGCCGGTTTGCACTTTGCGGTCGCTGCAGGCAACGACAACTCGGACGCGTGCAATTACTCTCCAGCTGGCGCAGAAAATGCAGTAACCGTGGGCGCAACCGATGTGGGTGATGCTCGGGCATCTTTTAGCAATAAGGGCAAGTGTGTTGACATTTTCGCGCCTGGCGTTAATATTCAATCCGTCTGGACGGGAGGTAACCATACGGTCAATACTATTTCTGGCACTTCGATGGCATCTCCACATATGTGTGGATTATTGACTTATCTCTTGTCGCTTCAACCCGAGAGGAAATCTGGCTTCTACACGCCTTTGTCTCCAAAGAAGCTCAAACAGTTAGTCCTGGATTTGGGAACGCCTGGGACCTTGTCTGATGTTGACGCGCAAACGATCAACCTCCTTGCATTTAACGGAGTCGGCACCAATGTTACGTCGATAATCGGAGAGCTCATGGAAGATGACGCACAGTCCACCTAATCTCCTGTTCAATACGTAGTCTCTATATAGTCATGCGAGTCGTGTTTTCGGAAATGGGTCATAATGGTGTGTATTGTTAGAATCCAATGGTTGTTTAGAAATCGCAGCACACGTAATCTCCAGATTTGTGGCTTCTGAAAGTAAAACACGACTCAGTCACACCTTCAAAGTATACTATGGGGATTAATCAAGTGCTTCCGTAGCACTGGACACTCTCCACGCATAGACTTCCTGAGACGACCCGAATTCCCGGGCAGAATTGAAGGAGAGGTCGACGAGGAGACTACGTCAATAGAGGTCCTCGAGGGTAGCTACCAAATTGCCTTAAATTCAAACCAAAACCATTTTCACTATGGGCTGTGTTCTGTGCCAACATCTGACCAGTAGTGCTGGGAATGGTGATTGGAAAAATTGCCACATTCAGCGGCCATCAAACCCATCGACAGAAAACCAACGCGGTCTGATTGAGTGATGGCTCTGGAGAAGGAAGCACATTTTCCACATGGACGAATTGGCAGAGGAGATGGTAGATGAAGTGAAAGCACGAAGTCGACAAGGTGCGTGCATGGCACGAGGTATTGGAGGTAAATGTAGTCATTTTATCGCCTTTCCTCCCGCAGCATGTTTGTTGCGCCTCTCCACCATCGGGCACTTGCAGGCGTCGAGCCCAGCAAACATCCCGCATGGAACTGCATCTTCTTCGGCACAAGTCCGGCATACGCCGGAGTGTCAAAATACTCTATTCTCCGATTCGCCCATTGCTCTTGCCGTAACGGGACTCGATTTCTGCTTTTGTACGGGGATGTTCGTTTCCGCGTGGCATGGCGGAAAATATAGCCTAATTCGGCAAAGTGATTGGAAGGCTGCATTTACCGCATTAGGAATGGAAATTGGGTCAGCCAGCCATCCTCTTAAGAAGCGCCTCCTTCCCCCATCATCCTCACGTCTTCGAAAGTGAGTTAGAGGGGTCGACAGATAGGATGCTCTGCACCAGGGGACGATTTAGCTTCTTTGAGCAGTGGAGAGTGGACCGCAGGCCTGCAAATGGCGCTAGCACGCTCTGCTCAACTGAGACCGCTAGCGGCTACAGCTTCCGACGAAACTCCAAATCCACGCTACACTGGGCCACAGCGAGTGAAAGGAAGGCTACAACAACTGCGCTCGCCATCCCCGAGATCTTGGAGTGTATCCTGTCGCACCTCGACTCGTACAACGAAGTCCCGCACGAACCACCACCTTTGCGACGGAAACCGCTGAGCCTGCGCCATGCACGTCTGATCTATGCTACGGAGGAGAAAGCGAGAGAGGTGTGGGATGCGGTGGTGCGTGAGGATGCAGAGGTTGTTGCAAGTGCTGCGAAACGGGCGACAGCGCCTGCTCCTACCAACAAATCCAACCCTTCCTCAAGCAGGATCTATCAGTGCTTATTCGTGTCCAAGGAATGGAATCAGGCGGCTCAGCGAGTCTTGAGGAAACGGATCCACTTTTCCTCGTACGACCGATGGACCTCGTTTGTGCAGGGTTCGTATGCACAGGCGTCGCCTTGGACGAAGGTCTTTGTCTTGCACAAACTGGCAAGCACCACCCAGCCCGATCTCGACCAGGTGTCACAAAACATCAGTGGGAGAATCGAATGGCTTGAATTATATACCTGCTCTGCGCTGCTTCCACCGGCCACTCTCCTCCGCGGCGGGCGCATTCGCAAACTCATTCTACCTGGATGCGTGCGAGCTGATGATGAGTTCCTCATCATGGTGGCGAATGCTGCGCCGCTCCTGCAAACTCTTGATCTACGAGCCAGCGACCGCGTGTCTGATGTCGGCATCCTGGCCATCGCAGACCAGTGCTCGCAGCTACGCATGCTTAACATCGGTCGCACGAGTGGAGCAGACCGCATCACCTCGCTCTCCATATCAGCCATTGCTGAAAAGACACAAGTCGACACACTAGGCCTTGCCGGCACCAATGTTTGTGACGAGGCAATGTGGCAGGTGGCCAAATGTCGTGGCGCTCTCATCGAGCGCTTGTCCTTGAATAACTGCTCCATGCTCACGAACGCCTCAATTCCTCGCATTTTACAATACACACCGAATCTTACCGTTCTCGAGCTGCGCGGATGCCGACAAATCACACACGTGCGTCCCATCGTCGAGTTCAAGCATATGCAGGAACGGAGGCGGCGGCCGCTACTCATGGAAGGCTGCGAAGTTTTTGAGACAAGGATGCGTGAGGAGGAGTACAAGATGGCGGTCGAGCTGTGGTATAGGTCTCGTGATGATGTTCGCATTTGGCTGGAGAAGACAGACCTCGACACGGAAATGACAGATGCGTAGGATGACGGCCTTTTAATTTATATTACCCTATTGTACATTACACGGAGTTTTCTAACGTGCGCCGTATCTCCCAAACTCCCGTTCCCATGATAATAAGTCGCGTGTTAGCTTGTCCATGCATTCCAGACTCTTGTGTGGAGCGGAGCCAGCGTCCGGGCTGGGAATCCCTGCCGCCATCTCGATCTGTGTGCGTGTGATGAACTCCAGGATGGCGGCAACTCTCTTGCGCATTTCACCCATCGAGGCTCGAGCCTGAGGAAACCGGGGCTTGGACGGTCGTTCGCGCTCTTCAGGAGCAGCGTTGCTTGCGTTTGCAGACTCTTTCCGTTTTCGCTTCTTCCTCCCAACGCCGCGTGCCTCTTCCTCCCGAGGCTCGTCCACAGCCCTCTTCATCCCTGGACGACGGCCGCCACGACGTACACCTTTCCGCCTTGGTTTCCGTTTGACTCCAGCTTGCATCGAGGCTGCCGTACTTCCCTCGGCCTGTGGATCCTCCTCCTCTGCGCTCTCCTGGTCCTCGTGGCCTCTCTCCGTAAACTCCTCCTTCTTCACAGGGACTGTCTTGTCATCGTCGTCGATGACGGCAACCTCATTCTCTGACGAATTGGCGCGCGGAGAGTAGTCGGGCATTTGATCCTCCGTGCGATCACTACCCCTATCTCTCCTCTTCACCTCCTGGTGCTCCCCATGAACCTCATCCTCCTGGGCGCTTTGCTGCAAGACCTGCTGCAGAATTTCCTCGTAGTCAGCGTCGCGTGAATTGAGCGTGGAGCGTCGCTTGAGTGGCGGCGAGGCAAAGGACGACGAGGCGCCGGGAGTCGTATTCCGTGGCAGCGATTGCTCCTCCCTCTTCTGCGACGTTTCCCTCGCTCTAGGCGGTGGGGGCGGTGTTATGGGCGTCGGACCTGAGTAGAGGCTGTGCGTGCCACTCTTTGCCAGGCGGTGCAGGTCTGGGCGACACTCCTCGCAGTAGTAGACTTCGGGTGCCAGCTGCTCGCTGGGGATGCCGACACAGACCCCATGCTGCCAGACGTGGCAGGCGTCACACGACAGAAAGAAGCCCGAGTCCCCAAGCTCGCCTCCCTGGTACTCCTCGTGGCCACAGACGCAGCGCGTGACCTCCTGCTCCTGCGGCCCTTGCTCCTCCACGTCGCCGCCACCGCCCCCCACCATCCTGCCTGCTCCCTGCTGCTCTTCTTGCTGCTCCTCCGGCTCCAGTCGCGGGTCTGTGATCCTGGCCGACCGCCGAGACATGGGCGTCGTGGTGTCTTTGTCCTCCTGCAGCCCCGAAACTCAAGCCAGCCCAACCCCCCAATCCCATCGCATCATGGAGCGCGCGATTCTGCCGCTGCCTCGTCGGCGAAGAGCGCAGCCGGTGGACGTGCAGCCAGCCACAGCCCCGCAGACGCCGCCGCTGCTGTTTTCGCTGCCCTCGACGTACGAGGCGGAGGGCCACCACCACCATCATGGCCACCACCACGGCGACGAGGAGGAAGGGGAGACGTCGGACGACCAGGCGTTCGAGTCGCACATGGTGATGGTGGACGACGAGGACCTGCTGGAAAACAAGAAGAAACGAAAGATCCCGAGCAGTCCCTCCAGGACCGTCTCCTGCTCTGCCATGGGCCACAGGGTCAACGACCGCCGTCGGAGATACTGCCGCTTCCACGAGCAGTCCAGCGTGAGACTGCTGAGCGCTCTTCGCTTTCGCAGGATGAAGAGACGCCCCGTGTCACTCTCCACCGGGCAGCGTCCTCCAAGCGGGCCCTTTAGCTTCAAGTGTCCTTCACGGGCCTCTCTATACCTACAATCGCAAGCTACTCATGAACTCCCTTCCGCACCCTCCGAACGCAGTGCCCAACGCCACAAACTACCAAACCAAGCCAGACGGGGGCTGCGTCGTGGAACAAAAAAGCCAGAAGAGGAGTTTTGGATGTGCGAATACTGTGAGTATGAGGCAATCTTTGGAGAGTGGCCCATGGCCCTGATGAGAGGATATGACGCGAAGGAGAGGAGAGAGCGAAGGCAAGTGCGCGAACGGCAGAGGCTTCTTCAAAAGGCAAAGCACAAGAACAGGCAACGGCCGCCAGCGCGACGTCCGCCTCCTCCGCCCTCCATACCACCGCCTTCACCCTCTCCACCGCAGCAGGGCGGGATTCCCTCGTCTGCAATCCCGAAACTGCCACTTCAAGCCCGCACCATCTCGGATCCAACACCCCTGAATGGCTATCGTACGACGACAAGCAAGTCTGGCTCAAAGGAGGACTCGCACAGGCATTCAACCGTGGCAGGCAAAGGGCTGGTGTAATACTGAGTGGGCTACATTGTTTTGGATATGTACTTGGTGTTGCATGCATAATCTTTACATCGTGATGCCTGTCCATGTCGTCCGTGGAATGCCTGCAAAGACGCGTAGACCGCCTGCAGAGAGTCCTCTCCACCGGCGACGCAGACAGTGGCCGTGAAGCCCTTCGCCTCCCCAGCCTGTATGCTCGGGTGGAGGCCTTGGAAAGGCGATTGCGTCAATGCACTGGGGGTGAGCCACCCATCCTTGACGCGACACAGTACCGACTGCTAAACGAGCAGACGGACACTGCTCCGGGAGTCAGCAAGGAGGAGCGAGAGGCGCGCTTGGCAGTCATACAGTCGTCTGCCCGGCTCATCTATTCCTTGCAAAGCCAACTAGCCGCTCTCTACGAACTGCAGCAGATGCCACCCCTCAACACATTCATGGCACTAGCCGACGCACGCGATGACAGGCTGCCTGGCCTTGTGCAGACGCAGCTGCAGCAGGAACGTCGCGTATTGGACTTGGTGGAGAGAACGGTGGGATTGATGCAGCGCTGGAGACTCATTGGGGTCCACTCGGTCAACGCGTTCTTCAAAGAGTCCAACCAGCGCATTCATAGGACGTACTCTTTAGTAGTATAGGCCGACACGTAATACAGGATCCTGGTGCAAGCGCCATCCTCCCATGGAAACCGATGATCTCGAGCTGCCCAACGACTCCAGCGAGGAAGAGGAGAATGGAGAGAATGGAGAGAATGGCGAAAACGAGGAGGAGTCAGAGGGAGAGGGTGAGGAGGAGGACGAAGAAGACCTCGAAAATGAGAATGAAAACAATGACGAGGATGACGAGGATGACGAGGAACGCGTCTCTTCTGGCAAAGTCGAGGAGGAACAGGCCTCTTTGCAGCCAGGCGCTGCAGACTGCTCGTCATACAACATTGTGCCGTATGTTGCGGCTCTTCATGCTACGTCCGTGAATGCTCTTGTCAGCACCCCTTGCTCGCGGTGGCTCTTTACAGGCGGTTCAGATGGATACATTCGACGGTTTGACATGTTTGCAAGTGTGGCAGGGAAGAGCCTACTTACAATGGCACAGAGGCATCCATTTGTCGATACCGTTACGAAAGGAGGCGTGCTCATGAGTTGCTGGGAGAACGAGGATCGTCCGCTTGGAGCTACTTCGTCTTCGACTGCCCTGGAAAGCCCACATGAGAGCAAGATGTCACCCGTATATGCTCTTGCGGTTCATTCTCAAGCAGTGTGGCTGTTGAGTGGTTTGGATAGTGGTACGATCAATCTACAGACAGTTCGTATCGAACAGGGCCGTATTATTGCAACACTCAGCCGTCACAAGTCTGCTGTTTCAGTGCTCACTCTTGATGCTGACGAGACCGCAGTTCTCAGTGGTGGCTGGGATCGCGACGTCTTTGATTGGGATCTAAATCTTGGCATTGTCAAACGAAGCTTCGACGGTCATACAGGTCAGCTTGCCGTCATTTCCGCACGACCTTCCTCCCACCTTCCAATTGCAACCAGCCCTGCGGACAGCGATCTCGACTCTTTATTTGGAGACGACAATGACGGTCCGAAGAATGGTGAGTATAAGCCAAAAGAAATTGGGCAAAAAGGGGAAAGCAAAGACGCTTTTATGACTGCTTGTATCGACGGCACGATCAGGATATGGGATAAACGACAGGCAGAATTGGCGAGCAAAATCCCAGTCACAAGGGGTGTTCCGCCATGGTGCATGTCGGCATGCTGGTCTGAGAATGGCGAGGAGATATTCGTTGGACGAAGAAACTCATGCATAGAGCAATTCTCCCTTCGGAACTTCTCTTCGCCATCAAGGACTCTGAAGCTACCTGCTGGCTCTTTAGCTGTCTCTAGCGTGCAAACTCTTCCAAACGGTCGTCATATTCTGGCAGCAAGCTATGACACGATACGTCTATACGATGTGGAAGCTTCAAATAAATCTGTACCATTCTATATTGTTCCTGGACATCGAACAGGCACGGTATCGACCATGCTTGTGGACCCGACCTGCAGATTTGTAATTACCGCAGGTGGCAACCGCGGGTGGGAAGGAAATACTACCGACGTGGTTCTCATTTCAGAGATAGGAGTAGTTCCGTGAGACCGCTGGAGGCTGGGGCTGCTCTTGTGCGTCCTCCTCTTCTTGTATCTCTGGCACTGACACTAGCGATCGCGAAAGCCAGCGTCTTCGCCATCGATTCATTGGTAATGAGAGTCGATGATCTCCGCTCAGGGTAAGTTCAATTTTGGGGGCAGAAGGGCCGGAGACTTCCACTCCATTTGCAGCATTGGCGATACTTTGGAAGAAGTCTGAATCCGGTTGAGGCATTCGCACTTCGCTGGATTCGGAAGGTCGCATCATGGCCATATAATCCTCTTTGGAAAGTGCGTGAGACCACACATGCCATGACGGTCCGATTGACAGTATAGACAATGTGGCGCACACTGCACAAAGTTGCCATTCCGTCTTGACGCGGTGCAGTTTCCATTCAGTGCATTGATGCATGCATTCTGCGCCGAGTATAGCGAAAAAGCTGACGCTCCAGACAAGGGCTATCATCATGCAACCTGCCTGAGACCCATCTCCTATGGGCTGGTGAATGAAGGTAATGCGGTACATGTTGAAAGTTATGGATAAGATGGCGAACAGATCCACGACGACTTGAAGCCTAGGCGGT
>JAABUZ0100008123.1_pt1 | contig 12445 bp, 10 predicted proteins | sample 5562091 | NCBI WGS metagenome assembly JAABUZ01 (sample SAMN12813069, study PRJNA571459) | rock metagenome | isolation source: Antarctica rocks | place: Antarctica: Victoria Land, Linnaeus Terrace sud | collected 2015-12-21 | reverse complement strand
TCTCGGGCATCTGCGCCGCCATTGGTGGACTGATCTTTATGGCCCGCTCGACCGTCGCCTTGCCGACGGCTGGCGTTGGCTACGAGTTGCAGACAATCGCCGCCGTTGTGTTGGGAGGGACTAACCTCTTCGGCGGGGAAGGCAATCTCGCGGGTGCGGTCATCGGCGTCATTATTCTGACCATGCTGACCAACATATTGGACTTGACCGGCGTCAATCCTTTTTGGGATTTCTTCGCGATCGGGCTTGTCCTGTGGCTCGCGGTTATCTTCCGGTCACGCATGATACGTCGCAGGTAACAGGTAATAGAACGGCCAACGTAGTCAATCCAGGGAAGGGGGCACGACGTTGCAGGGAACAGTACCGAAGCTTGCCGCTCTAGACCGGATGCACTGGCGCGATCTGAGCGCGCGCTACGCCTTATGGGTGACGCTGGCGCTGCTCGTCGTTATCGGCCAGATTGTCTCGGGCGGCGTATTCCTGGAACCACGGAACATCGTGAACATCCTGGCCCAGAATAGTATTGCCGGTGTGCTTGCCGTCGGTCAAACGCTGGTCATCTTGACAGGGGGCATTGATCTGTCACTCGGATCAATTACCGCGCTTAGCTCAGAAGCGATCCTAATGCTCCAGAATGATGGACCCGTGTGGCCACGTGTCGTGGGTTTACTGGTCGGGATCGGATGTGGTTTGATCAATGGACTATTGGTGACCATCGGGCGCGTGCCACCATTTATTGCCACGCTCGGCATGTTGCAGGTAGCTCTGGGCGCGGCCTACGTGCTCACGGGAGGCTACCCCATATATGAGAACGCGCATGTGTCGCTCATGTTTGGCGCGGACCAGATCGGACCGGTGCCGCTTATCGTCGTTCTCTGGGCACTGATCAACGTGGTGGCCTGGATCATTCTTGCGCGCACCCGCTATGGCGCGTATATCTATGCAACAGGGGGGAATGAGCGCGCCTCACGCGTTTCAGGGATCAACACTAATCGCGTGAAGTTGTTCGTTTACGTCTGCGCCGGTCTCTGCGCTGCCCTAGCAGCCATTATCTCCATCAACCGCTTGGGCTACACGCAGCCGACGATTGGTGACCCGTTGACCCTGGCGTCAATTGCCCCCGTGGTGGTGGGCGGTACCAGCCTCTTTGGTGGCGTCGGGGGCGTTGGGCTCACGATCGGTGGCGTCCTCATTGTTGGCATCCTGAATAACTTGATGGTCCTGCTGGGGGTCAATGTGTACATCGAGCAGGTGGTGCAGGGAATTATCATCCTGCTCGTGGTGTTTGTCTTTATCAAACAGAAGGGGCGTTGAAGATGCCGAATGCTATGGGTCATGCCGCATTTAATTGGAGTTGGTCAAGCGCCGCCACAGAGCGACTCACGACCGTCGACGCAAAAACTTGACTCAGTCGCAACACGTTCACCCGTATTAGGGAGTCTGTGCCAAGCGCCTAACCTTGTCCCGAGCGCAATCTCGGAACAAGAGGCTCCTGACGGAGGAGGAAAGAGCAACGAAGGATTGTCGATGTCGACGCCCCAAGCGCCTACGGGACCACGCGAAGAACGCTGGACATGCACCACGCTTCTACTCGAAATGAGGGCCATGTACACCATGATTATGTTATACAACGGCGAATGGGTTGCCTCGGGTACCGTCATGTACCTGGGTGCCTTCGGGCGCTACGATCCCGTCGCGATCGCGCAAAACCTTTCTTCGTCCAGGGCGAGGACCACCCAATTGAGATTACGCGCGAAGAGCCATAGAAGGGAGAAAACATGAAGGCATTGACATTCGGCCTTTCCGGAAAGATTGCCCTTGTGACAGGTGCGAGCCGGGGTATTGGCTATGCTATAGCGATCGCTTTGGCCGAAGCCGGTGCCGATGTGGCGGTGGCTAGCCAGCATGAGGCTGGATCGGAGCGCGTTGCACAGGAGGTCCGGGCTATGGGGCGCCATGCACTCGCGGTGGCTGGCGACATAGGCGATGTTGGACACATTACCGCGATGGTTCAACGTGTGGAGCAGGAGTTGGGGCCTATCGATATTCTGGTAAACAATGCCGGGACAAACCAGGTCGAACCTTCGCTGGAAGTGACCCCGGACACGTGGAATCGGCTTATGGAGGTGAACCTGCGCGCGCCATTCTTCTGCGCTATCACGGCGGCCAAAGGGATGCTTGAGCGCAAGCACGGCAAGATCATAAACATCGCCTCCGAGGCCGGCATCAATGGGTTGGCAGAACACGCGGCCTATGGGGCTAGCAAGGGAGGGTTAATCACGCTTACCAAGGTACTTGCGGTGGAGTGGGCACCCTACAACGTGCAAGTGAATGCAATCTCGCCAGGCGCGACCTGGACAGATATGACCAGCCCCGCGATGGACGTCCCGGAGGTGCGTGAGCAAATCCTGGCGCGTGGCGTGGCCGGACGCATTTGCAATCCTGAGGAGATTGGTGCGGTAGCCGTCTTTCTGGCATCTGATGCCGCAAACATGATTATCGGCCAAGCCATTTGTGTGGATGGCGGATCCACCGCGAAGTAGCGGACTATCACCGCCGAGTTGAGCATGAAGTGGGTCTACATCCAGCGGCGAAGAAAATGAGAGGTTGAGATGTCGATGCCGGAGAATCACCTCACAAGGCAGGTCACTCTGGTAACCGGAGCGAGCAAAGGCATTGGCCGAGCCAGCGCGCTGGCTCTGTCCAGCGCAGGAGCCAACATCGTGGGAGTGGCGCGAACCGCCTCAAATTTTGAGGAACTGGCTAGCTAGGTGCGTGCGCTGGGAGGCGAGTGTATCCTGGTTTCCGGCGAGGTTGCCGACAAGTTGACGTCCGTGTCGACTATCAGGCAGACGATGGATGTGTTTGAGAGCCTTGATATCTTGGTGAACAACGCAGCTATTAGATCATGATGCGGGCTTTACGGATTACAGCGTGTGAGACTATAACGATATCATGGATACCAACATGCGAAGCACTTTCCTGTTCACGTCTGCCACCGTACCCATCATGAAGGAGCAGCGCCAGCGCCGTAGACTCATCTTGCAGATATCCTCGCAGGCTGGCTTGCGTGGCTTTTCACGGGAGGCGATCTACTGTGCCTCAAAGTATGCCCAGATCGATTTTACAGATGCGCTTCGCCGGGAATTGCAGCCCTTTGACATGGTTCAGCGCACGCTTGATGTAGCTTGTCAGTTGGGGCATCCAACTGGCACAACATTAGTTCATCTTCGTAATACTGTGAGAGACCATATGCGCCATTTTCCGACCCCTTCGAGGTCATCGACGTCGATTGCGGCGCTGGAGGCATCGCATTGCGTCGAGCGATTCAGAAATGTGGGGCGGACCTCCATTATTGCGAAGATTAACTATTAGTCAAGCCAGTTTGAACCATGTCTAAAAGCAACAAGGCACACTCCCCGTGCCTGCTGCGTGTATAAATAGCAGAGGAGCAGATAGTTGACACATATCGACCTTTCGGGCAAGACGGCTTTTGTCACAGGTGGCAACGTAGGTATTGGCAAGGCGATTGCTGTCGCCCTGGCACGTTGTGGTGCGAACATCGCACTGACGTACCTCTCTCATGCTGGGCAAGAGACCGTAATGGAGATTCAAACTCTTGGGCGCACAGCAGTGGCCCTGCCGATGGATGCTACCGACAGCGTCAACATCAATCGGGTTGTGGCCGAAGCGGCGGGTCACCTCGGCGGTCATATCGACATTCTCGTAAATAACGCCGGTGGCTTGGTGGGGCGCGTTCCCGTAGCCGAGATGGATGATGCACACTGGCATAAGGTAATTGACCTTAATTTATCCAGCGCGTTTTACTGCACGCGTGCGGTCCTGCCATATATGACGACGGGGTGGGGGCGGATAGTCAACGTGTCATCACTAGCCGCGCAGAACGGTGGGGGCGCCGGTGCGATGGCCTACAGCGCGTCGAAAGCGGGTATGCTTGGTATGACCCGCGGGCTGGCCAAGGAGTTGGCTCCGCAGGGGATTACGGTCAACGCTGTCGCGCCTGGGCTCATCCTTGACACCCCCTTTCACGAGACGTTCACAAGCGAGGAAAACCAGCGGACGACGATTGAGAGCACTCCTTTGAAGCGCCCCGGCACTCCCGACGACGTTGCTGGAGTCGTTGTATACTTGGCCTCCGACCTGGCGTCATTCGTCACCGGCGATACGACTGCGATCAATGGCGGCACATGGTTTGCTTGACATAAACGCGGTTGGAGAAGGCCCGTAACTAAGACTAGTTGCCGTTGCGAAGATGCTGCTGGCGAACCTCGATGGAGCCCTCTGCCATGCGTGACGATATCCAGTTTGACGCGTCCGAAACTCGTGACGGAGGGTTCGCCAGCAGCATCTTGCGAAATGGCTCTGCAACCGCGTCAGGTTGCGGGTGCGGGGGATAGGGTCATGGTATAGCTGAGGCGTTCGATGTGTCGATGTGTCTGGTGAGCTGTTGGGCATGCGCCGGGATTGACGGGCTGGTAGTAGTCGGTACCCAGTTCGCGGTACGATACGCCGGTCTTGAGAATAAGGAGGACTCCCTCTAATGACAACGAACGAGACCACCGCAATGCTGGTTTATATCAGCGTCGGCACGTATACGCCCTCCATGCCTCACGTCGCAAGTAAGGCCGGCGGCATCGAAGTCTACCACCTGGATTCGACGACTGGCGCTCTAACATTTGCCCATACACTCAAGGGTGTCGTCAACCCGTCCTATCTCACGCTTGATCCGCGCCGTCGGTATCTCTACTGCGTCGAGGAAATAGCTGAGGGGCGGGTGCGCGCGTTCCGTATCGATCCTTCCACGGGTATGCTGACCCCTCTCAATCATCAGTCTTCGTATGGCTCTGGCCCGAACTACGTGAGTGTGGATAGAGAAGGACGCTGGGTACTTGTAGCCAACTATGACAGCGGCAGTGTCACCGTGTTGCCGGTCCAGGAAGACGGAGGACTGGGTGCAGCGACCGATGTCGTGCAGCACATGGGACAGAGCATTCACGCGGAGCGCCAAAAGGGACCGCATGCGCACTGGACAGGTATGGATCTGTCCAATCGCTTCGCACTCGTCGTGGATCTGGGGCTGGATGCGATTGTAAGCTACCGCCTGGATGTGACGGACGGCAGGCTAATCCGCAACGATGCCTGCGCCATGCAGCCAGGAGCAGGATCCCGCCACCTAGCCTTTCGTCCGGATGGCCGCTACGCCTATGTGATGAATGAGCTTGACTCGACCATGGTCACCTGTGCGTACGACGCGATCACCGGGAGGCTGCGCCCGATGCAGCGTCTCTCAACTGTGCCGCCCCATTTCACGGGGACGAACTGGACTGCAGCCGTACGTATGGCGCCATCGGGGCGATTTGTCTATGGCTCCAATCGGGGGCATGATAGTATCGTCATTTTCGCAAGCGACCCGGCAACGGGGATGCTGAACTATGTGGGACATGAACCGACTCAGGGGCGGACGCCGCGTGACTTCAACATCGACCCAACAGGAACCTTCCTTTTCGTGGCGAATCAAGACAGCAACACGATTGTCACCTTCCGTATCGATTCGGTAACGGGCCAGTTGAGCGCGACTGGGCATGTGACCGAGGCCACAACCCCAGCCTGCATTGACTTTGGCCGATAGTGGGGTAAGACAACGAAAGCTGCGTAGAACAGCCATTTGACCAATAACAGCCGAAAGGCGACGTAACTGGGTAGCGAGTAGCAGGCGAACAGAAAATGCGTCCAAGCCTTGAGAGGCTCTTGGTGAGACGTTAATGCAGCGATAAGAGGCGTTATCACAGCAATCGTGACCTGATTAGCCCTCTTTTACGCGTGATTGACGGTTCGGTTGATGCGATTAGCTCACCGTTATCACAGCAATAGGCTCCTTTTTGGCCTTGGGCGCATTTTCTGTTCGCCTGCTACTCGCTACCCTAACTGGTCCCCAAACGACGATTAGCGGTCGAGTTTGGACAATTCACGTTGTGTTAGCGGCCCAGCGGGCGATGTGATCCGGGTAAAAACCGGGCCGCTAACACGACTGAACCGCTAATGAAGTGTCGAAAAGGTAGTGTTATGTCATATGGCTGTTCTACGAAGGAGTCGTTGCCTGACCCCGGAAAGGGCGGCTTACGGTCGTTGTTGCGGCTGGGGAGTAGGGATGTGCAGCTTCTCGACGGCCGTGCGCGTGGAGAACGCGCCGCGCCCTCGTACCGCGAGGTCGTCGTGTTGACCTATGCGGCGAGCTGCCTCATCCCGCGTCATGGCTTGCCCCGTCGCGTATAGGGGAAGTGGAGGTGCTCGACGGCCTCGCGGCGGGCCTCGTCGCCGCGGCGGTCGTAGCGGACGGTCGTGAGGGGCGAGGCATGGCCGGCCATTTGCTGTACCGTGGCCAGATCGACCTTGGCCTGTAACAAGTCCCCGATAAAGGTGCGGCGAAAATCATGGGGGCGCAGGTCCTCGACGCCGGCCTGGGCCAGGCGCTTGCGCAGGATCTTATAGACGGCGTGGCTGGCCAGGCGCGCGCCGGTGACGTGGCCGCCCTTGGTGAGGCGCACGAACAGCGGGCCGGGCGTCGCGCCCCGGACCGCCAGCCAGTCGTCGAGCGCGGCCGTGGCGCTGCCCGTCAGGGGCACCAGGCGCTCCTTGTTGCCCTTGCCGTGGACCTTGAGCCCCGCTGGGGCGCGCATGTAGTGGGCGACGTCGAGCCCGGCCAACTCGGCGCGGCGCACGCCGCCGACGTAGAGGATCGCCAGCATCGCGGCGTCGCGTGCCCCGGCTGGGCCGTGGTCGGCTTGGCACGCCTTGACCAGGGCTAGGATCTCGCTCGACGCGGCGGCGCGGCCGACCGGCAGGTGCTCACCTATAGCCGGCTTGACCTCGCCGATGCGCCGGTACTCCTCGTCGCTCATGAGGTTCATGTTGCGCGCGTAGCGGGCGATCCCGCGCAGGATGGAGAGCGTGAGGTTGATCGTCGCCGGCGCGCGGCGTTTATCGGTGGCTGGGTCCTTCTCACTCAGGCGCGAGCGGATGAAGTCGATGTGCTGAAAGCGGAGCCGATGCCAGGGGAAGTCCTCGGCCGCGGCAGGGTCGAGGCCGATGACGCGGGCTGCGGCACGCAGGCGTTCGCAGGCGGTCTGCCGGCTGCGCTCCGAGGTCAGACTGGCGAGATAGGCCTTCGTCGGGTCCCCCAGCCGTGAGCCCTGCTCGTCCGCGGTTAGGCCGTCGAGGAGCAAAGCCGCGGCATCTGGAGTTGCGGAGGCCTGGGGCGCGAGGTTCGAGGGCGTTGAAGACGGGGTCGCGGACATGATAACCCTCCCTCAGGATGATGACTCTTGTTCCGCCCGTCGCTTGATCGCCTTGAGCCAGGACCGACGGAACAAAGCGCTGCCCAAATAGATGACACGCCAATATGCCGCGAACTTCTTGCGTACTGCGTAATCCGGGATATAGATGCGCGTCTCGGTCCGAAGCGTGGTCCTACCGTCGCTTGGTCCCTCGGCTAGCGAGAAGTTTAGCGCCGCCTTGGCATATTCCGGATCGTTAAAGTCTAGGAATTCCTGCGCCGTGCTAGGCCTGCTCGCAAGCGAGGACGCGTCACCCGTAATTTTCCAGAACTGCCCGATGGTGCCAATGACCACCTCGCGGTTCAGTACTTCCTCAAGGAGTACAAACCTACCATCGAGCATCTGCTGCCAAAGGGGTCGTGCTCCAGCTAGTGCAGCTGCAGCGTCTCGACCGCTGTCTCGACCGCTGAGGCGCCCTGGCAACGCGCGGATCGCGAACAGCGGCCGTGCAAGAGGTACGTCCGCCAGCGCCAAGTCGCGGATGGCGTCCATAATCCGCGCGGGTGTCGCCGCGATGCCGATACTGTGCTTCTCACTGAAGTGGTAGTCGGACAGGAACGTGTCAAGCGACGTAATCTCTTTAAAGAAGTCTCGCGAGTAATCAATCGTCAACAGCCGTTGAAGGTCGGCGTCGGGAACCATCTCGATCACCGCTTTTACCATCGAAGTCGCTGTGTTGCAGGCCCAGCGCGCAACTTCCACGGTGCTAATCCGATTGATGAATACATCGCCGGTCCCCCCTTGGCCCTTTAACGTTGCCGCCAGTCCGTTTTGGAGGGTCGGCGTCGGGTCAGATGGCCGTCGCTGTCTCTGGTCGACAAATTCCAGGCTGTCGGTTATCTCGTCCAGCGCCTTGTGATGGGCAAGTGCGTTGCGCACGTCGATAAGGAGACTAAAATCTCGGAACGGTGCATCGTTCTCGTCAAACTTCTCACCCATCAGTGTCTCCCTAATCAAATGGAATTTCCCTTTTATTGAGCGGTGCTTCTTGTCTGTACCGTTCTCAGCATTCTCTAACGCCACACCTAGATCCTTGACAGACTGGACAAGTTGATCCTTAGGCTTAGTGCGGTTGGTTGCTACAACGCTTCCTTGATCCCACTCGTATATCTGCAGGTCATTCGCGGCGAGGGCAGCTAAGTCATTCACGAATGCCTCAAGGGCAATGGCCGAGAAAACGATGGCCGAAAGGACAGCATTCCGACGGTCCTCATTGTCAGACCTGTTCTTCAATTGTGCTGCACGCGCGTGGGCGTCCACGGCAACCTTAAACAAAAGACCAGCGACGTTAACAATCATCTAATACTACCCCAGTTCTTCACTTAACAATAAATTGTGGACCCTAACAATAGTTAGGTGGCCCTATCGGGGGGTACAAAAAAACGAGCCGTCGGGTCTGTCTATCCCGTCGAACTCGCTACCTGTCTATTATACCATCTCCCGCCCCGGCCTGTCCAATGCTGATCGGGGTCGGTGTCGGTTGTCGTAAAGGTTGCGCCGTTTGCCACAAAGCATGCGCCACCGTGTCATAAAGGTTGCGCCAAAGTGATCAGAGGGTAGCCTCACCAATGCATACCACCCCCGGCTGCACGTCGCCACCTCCGTCGCTGTACGGTGCCAAAAATGTTTGATGTTCTTGCCGCAAAGCTTGTGCCGGTGTGCCACCAAGGTTGAGTCGATCGATAAGAAAGGTTCCCCTTCTTTAGATCCGTTATGCCCGACGCAGGTTGACGCCCAATTGCTGTAGCAGGTTCGAGCGATCCCAATAATGCCAGGCTTCCACGATCTTTGCGTTAGCGACGTGATATATAGTGGCACCTGTCACCGCCACATACTTACTCGTTGGAGAAATGTTCAAGAGTTTAAGTTGATCCTGTCCGTGCAGAATTTCAAAATCACCCTGTTGCGTGCCGTGCATCGTCCAGCGTGTAGCAATCTTATCATCTTCGCTGATCACATCTTGTATCCTGACGTGAAGGTCCGGAAAGGCGGTGCGGTACATAGTGACAAGCCACGCAACGCCGTCGATACCGTTCACATCTCCTTCGGGAACAGTGGGGTCGTAGTAGGCGAGATTAGGGTCAATAAACACTCCTATAGCATCCATGTTCCCCTTGTTCCATACCTCCTCGATGTAACGCACGATTAGCGAACATCGCTCGACTCCTGCGGCCTCTTGGTCGCGGCTTAGACGACGCAGCATAGCGGCTTTGTTAGTCCATGCAGTAATGTCGCGCGGGTTAATCTGGACAGCACGCTCGAAGGCGGTCAGGGCCTCCACTGGCTGACCCAGTTTATACAACGCGGTACCCTTGTTATTCCAGGCAACGTCAAATTCAGGGTTGAGTTCAAGGGCACGATCGTAGGCCGCCAGGGCTGGCAAAGAGTGGCGCAGATCACTTAGAGCGAGACCTTTGCCAGCCCAAGCGGCTGGATCATTAGGGTCAAGTGCGACGGCATGCTCGAAGGCATCCAAGGCTTCGATGTGACGGCGCAAATCGACTAAGATGTTACCCTTATTGATCCAGGCGCCTAAATATGCAGGATTGAGTTCGATAGCGTGCTCATAAGCCGCCAGGGCATTCGATGCGTAGCCTAAGTGGTGCAGGGTGCCGCCCTTGTTGTACCAAGCTCGCGCGTTCTTGGGATCAAGCTCAGTAGCTCGCTCACTTGCCACGAGCGCATCCTGATAGCGGCCCAAATTGTGCAGGTTTGCACTCATGTTGTCCCAGGTATGAGAATCACGGGGCTCAAGCTCGATAGCCCGTTCATAAGCCGCGACCGATTGCTGCTCACGGCCAAGGTAACCCAAGCCCAAGATGTTGCCCTTGTAGAACCATGCGTTGGCGAGTTTTGGCTGTACCTGTATAGCCTGCTCATAAGCCGTGAGCGCCTCTGCATACCGGCCTGAATCTCGTAGAGCTATGCCCAGGTTGACCCAAGCTACAGCGTTATCGGGCAGGAGCTTTGTAACCTTCTCGTAGGCCGTGACTGCTTCCTTATGACGGCCCAGCCTACCTAAAGCCCAACCCTTGTAGAACCATGCGTCAGCATCATTGGGTTTTAGTTTCAGAATCTGTTGGAAGCAGGCCAGAGCCTGCTGGTAGTTCTGGAGCAATGTGCCCATGTTCACGCCCAGATAGCGCATGCCTTCGAGGTCCTCAACGCCCTTCCCCGCCAGTACATCCGCCAGCGCGACAAAGTCGTCTTCCGGCATCTTGTACTCTCGATAGCTCACGGCATCGCGCAGATAAGCAGGCTCGGGCCGAACCGGGTCACTATGACCGGGCGAATACAAGAAGGCCCGCTTCTCCAGGACAACCAAAGAGTCACACAGGTGGTCAATATCACGGTGGAACAACTGTTTCAGGACCACTTGCAGCCGGGAGTGTGTGTATGGAAAAACACCACTAGCGAACAGAAGCTGTAGTGTGCGGAGGATGTCCTGCTGCTCGGGGGGGAGGTCTAGGAAGCGTTCATGCATGTCGTCCATGGATCGCTCGGCCACGATCGAGCCAGGCGTAGGATAACTCTTTTGACGGTCAAGGTTCTTGTCAACACTCTGAGCGAGGCGGTGCTTCTCCTCTACAGTCAGCGAGCGAAGCTTCAACTTCAGACTGATGTTGGTATAGAACAGCCGCTGGCTCGTCCGCACCGCTTCCAGTTCGGCACCGTCGCGACAGGTTGCGGCCACCACGGTACAGGCGGCGCGCCGGTCTAGTCGGTCACGGAACCCTGTCAGGTCGTATCGTACATAGTCGTTCAGATCATCGAGCAGCAGGATAACCTTGCGTCCGTTGATAGGAGAGAAATCATCTTCATCCGGGACTGGCGCGTCGCGTTTAGGACGAATCACCCTGTACCCCTCCATCTGTCTGACGATTTCGTACAGGGTGCGCGTCTTGCCGACCAAGGGCTCGCCCATCAGGACAAAACTCCGGCCTTCTAGCAACGACTGTACCAGCATTTCCTCGGTGTAGCTTGCTCCACTTCCATACTCATGAACAATAGCCTCGCGGGAGATGTATGTTGGGTAGTACGGCCGTTTCTCCGGCGTTGGTTGGTCCGCCGGCTCCAACACCTGAAAACGTAAGTCCTGTGGACGGATTTTCTTAGCTGGCTTGAGGAGATCGAAGTGGGTCCGATGCTGCCGCTCGTCCCACGATGCCCAGAGAGTTATCAGAGCCAGCGGTACGATGACAAGCAGTATCCAAGGACCATAGTTGCGCAGAAAGTCCAACACTACCTGCGTCAGCACTACCTGATGGGGGTTGAGCGACTTTGCCGCCCACCAATTGCTGACTAACCCTAGCGAGGCTCCGCCTCAGACCGACGAGACATGACGCGAAAACTTGACTCAATCGCACCATGTTTGCCTGTATTAGGAGTCTAGTGTCAGTCCCAGAACGACCAGGCCCCATAGGCCCTTCAAGAAGGGGTAATAGCGCCTCACTGATTTGTTTCCTTAACGCACACCGTGGCATTGTGATTCATGTGGTCGTCGATATCGCACTGCGACGCCAACCCACAGCTTGCTACTATCATAAGAATGATAGACGCGCAACACAATGAATGCAGAGAGAATGGCTCTTATCGCAGGAATACGCGCCGCGCCAGGCGTGGAAAAGGCCCGGATGTAAGGCCGCTTGCTTATTGTTATCGCAGGAATCATATGTCGGGTGGTCTTACCCTTCCATTGTGCAGGCTAGTGAACGCCAGCGCAACCTTCGTGGCACAGCGTCCATATGAGTGCAACCTTTGTGGCACAAGCGGCGCAATCTCTATGACGTAAGGGGGTCTGCTGAGGGTGGGGCGGGCGCAACCTTTACGACAACGGACACCGTTTGCCACAAAGCCTGCGCCATCGTGTCATAAAGGGTGCGCCAAAGTGGCCGGTGCTCGGCCTTACCAGGGCAGACCACCGTCATGGAAACCGGTCGCCAGATCGACACGAAAATCATACGAGTGTGACCAAAATCCGTGGAAGGATGGGGGCTAGGCCGCAGCGGCCAAGACCACCATCTCCGCTGTCTGAGGGACAGGGCGAGCCGCCCCATAGCGTCGCTCATGTTGCTGCTGGCGATGAAACT
>JAABUZ0100008122.1_pt1 | contig 12446 bp, 13 predicted proteins | sample 5562091 | NCBI WGS metagenome assembly JAABUZ01 (sample SAMN12813069, study PRJNA571459) | rock metagenome | isolation source: Antarctica rocks | place: Antarctica: Victoria Land, Linnaeus Terrace sud | collected 2015-12-21 | reverse complement strand
TAGCCTGGATTTCTCACGAGGAGCAGAGAGCGCAGGGGAAGGCGTTCGCCGAAAGAATTGGAAAGAACGGAATGGGCACTCGGCCGTGAGCAGGCGCAGCTTTCCCGAACTCCTCTCGGGCGAAGGCCAAATTGTCAAAGAACAGTCCGCCGCCTTTTGTGCCGCGGGCGCGAACTCAGCAACGCAGAGCGGCGTAGGCGCGAGCAAACAGCGGTGCCGCGGGATGGGCGCTGGCCAGCGATACCCAGATCTTGCGGACACTGACGCGCACCACGGCTCCGATCTTCAGCAGCCGGAGCCGGATCGTTTGCACTTCCGCCTGTTCCATTTCTGTCCCCGGCAGTCCGACTCGCCGTAACGTGTCCAGCAGCACGTAGGCAAACGCACTCAGTGAGAGGCGCAACTGATTTGACCACAGCCAATGCGTGCTGGTGCGATCGGCGAAGAGCTGAAACTGCTCTTTTACCCGATTCTCCATCTCGCCCCGGGCACAGTACAGATCCTCGTACAAGGCCTGTGCTTCCCAGCGCTCGGTGGGTAACGAGGTAACGACAAAACGCGGATTGGCTCCCTTGTCCAGATGCTCGGCCTTGCCGACGACGCGGCGTTCGCGCGACCAGGTCTCGCGCGTCTGGTAGCGCCCCTCGTGGAACACGCGAGTCGGCTGGCCGGTTGCTTCGTATGTCTGCTTGGCTTCGGCCATGGCTTCCGACAGCATCTCGTGTAAACGGCTGTTGCGCGCCAAGCCGAAGACATAGTCCACGCCGTGCTCTTCACACCAGTTCATCAGTTCCTCGCGGCAGAAACCGGAATCGGCGCGCAAGGTGATCTTCACGGTGGACCAGCGTTGGCGCAACTGTCCCACGATCCGCTCCACTTCGTCCCGAGCACCGGCGCTGCCATCCTGATCGGCCGTCCGCAGACGGGCACACAATAAATGGTCGCCCGCAAAGATGTAGAGCGGCAAATAACAGTAGTGACCGTAATAGCCGTGAAAAAAGCGGCCTTCCTGTTTGCCATGCAGCGGATTATCCGTGGCATCCAGATCAAGCACGATCTCGGCGGGCGGTGCGGCTTGCGCTTCCACATACAACTGCACAAGGAGTTGATCGGCTGACTCTGGATCAAACAGAATCCGTTTGTAACGGTGCTGTCCAGCATCGGCCGGCGGCCGCGTCAATTCCAAACGGTTGAGCGTACTCTTGCCGGCCAGCAGGTTTTGCGTGGGCTCGGCCTTACCAGAAAGCACCGCCAGGAGGGGATCGCGCCGCAGTTGGTCATGATCGTTGAGATCCTCGTAGCCCAGGGCCAGAGCATAGAGGCGTTGCCGAATTAACTCTTCCACCGTGTGCTCGATACGCAACGGGTCGCGCTGGTCAGTAAAGCAGGCGGCGAAGCGATGCAAGAGGCCCGTCCGGCGTTCTACCTCGCCGAGCAGCAGCGCGCCTCCGTCACTGACCACGTGCCCGCCATCAAAGCGGGCCACCACCTCACGTGCGCCCACAGCTGCAAAAACAAAGGACTCTTGGATACACTCTGTCATAGAAGAAAGCCGCTCCGGTTCGGCGCTAATGTGTTCTCGACAAACTTGTTATGCCACACAAAGCGGCTTTTTTCTACACCCTACGTGAGAAATCCAGGCTAGCTCCATGGCTACAACGTTGCTGGCCTTAGACGCTAATTAGAAGAGCGGTCACCAATTCAGCAAGAAATCATTTCTCTTTGTTTCTCAATAAGTTAGCGACCATTAGCATTGGGACGGAACGATGCGCGTGCGATCTTGTGGGCGAGAAGTTGCCCACAATGAAGCAGGACAAGGTTATCGGTGAAGTTAAGAAGCTCACGCGGCAGGTGGCTGCGTTCACCGGCCTTGTCAAAGCTTGTGGCGGCTGCGTAAAGGAACTGAGTGCAATGGCGCTGGGAATCTACGGCCTCATCGAGTTGATGAAGCATTGGACGAAATAGATTACTACAACATAAAGCTCGTTATGTTTGACTAAATCCGTGCTACCCTGAGGGGCATGACTGTCATCGTCTCGGTCCCCGACCAGCTCGCCCAACAAGCACACACCGCGGGCCTCTCTGTTCAGTCCTATATCGAGCGGCTCCTCGAACAGGAAGCGCAACGGCGAGAGGAACCCAAGTGGACCCGCTTGGGGCCTGGCCCCTTGACCCCCGAGCAGGCCGGGCGAGATCTCCGGGAAGCCCGCAAAGGCGTTACGCTCGGCGGTCTCAAAATTAAGGATCTCGTGCATGAGGGCCACAAGTACTAATGCCGGCGTTTGTGCCGGATGCCTCCGTCACGCTTCCCTGGTGCTTCGGTGACGAACGGACTTCCTATACCGAGGCTCTGTTGGACCGCTTAATCGAGGGCGAGGAAGTGATCGTCCCGAGCCACTGGCCCGCTGAGATTCTCAACAGTCTCGTGCAAGCCAAGAAGCGCGGACGGGTACCGGAGGAAAAGGTCCAGGGCTTTTTGCGGGATCTCAGCTCGTTTCACATTCTGATCGACAACGAACGAAGTCTCACGGTGTGGGAGCGTGTTCGTAGCCTGGCCGAAACGCATCGGCTCACCGCCTACGACGCGGCTTATCTGGAACTCGCCCAGCGTACCAGCGTGCCGCTCGCGACACTCGATCGGGATTTACAGAAAGCCGTGCGCGCTGAAAAGGTCCCGCTGCTGGAGGCTGGCCCATGATCCATCGCTACGAAATCGAACCCCGCTCCTTGGAACTCGGTGGCGGCTGGCGGCTTCGCTTGCTCGAACAGTCGCCCGATGGCCAGGAAATCGAAATGGGCGGCGGGGTGTTTCCCGTGGAAGACGACGGCAGCGGTGATGCCGCCTACGCGGAAGCCCTGGATGCGGGCGAGGATTGGCTTCGCGCGCATTCCGACGAGAGCGAAACGTGAGCGGGCTCGCCGTTGTTCCGCCATCGAAAGAAGCCATCGCGCTGCCGCCGCTGATTGCCGGGGCGGGGAAGCGGGCTGCCAAACGATTCCTGGAATTCTTCACCGTCCACATCCGCAACCCGAACACCCGCGCCGCCTACGGCCGCGCGGCCGGACAATTCCTGCGCTGGTGTGAGCAGCGGGGCCTCGGCGAGCTGCACCAGATTGAGCCGGTGCATGTCGCCGCGTACGTGGAAGAGTTGGGCCGCGAACTGGCGGCTCCGACCGTCAAGCAACATCTCGCGTGTCTGCGGATGCTCTTCGATTGGCTGGTCACCGGCCAAGTGCTTCCGTCAAACCCCGCTCATTCTGTTCGGGGGCCGCGGCACTCGGTCAGCAAGGGCGCAACGGCGGTGATTTCGTCGGAAGAAGCGCGCGATCTGCTCGACAGCATGGATGTTTCTAACCTGGTGCGCCTACGCGATCGGGCTATCGTGGCGGTGATGGCCTTCAGCTTCGCGCGGGTGAGTGCGGTGGTCGGGCTGAAGGTGGAAGACTACTACCCGCAGAAGAAACGCTGGTGGCTGCGCCTGCGCGAGAAAAACGGCAAGGTGAACGAAATGCCTTGCCATCATAAGCTCGAAGCGTACCTGGATGCCTACATCGCGGCGGCCAAGATCGAAAACGACCGCAAAGAGCCGCTGTTTCGCGCCGCCCTTCGCAAAACACAAATGCTGAGCACTCGGCCGCTTTCGCGCACGGATGTTTGGTGCATGGTGCGTCGCCGCGCCGCCGATCTCGGCCTCGAGACGGCGATTGGCTGCCATACCTTCCGGGCTACCGGCATTACCGACTACCTCACGAACGGGGGCCGCATCGAAGTCGCGCAACGCATGGCCGGGCACGCCAACGCCAAAACTACCGGCCTCTACGACCGCCGCAACGATGAAATCAGCGTCGGCGAAATCGAGAAAATCGGCATCTGATCTTCTATTGGAACCCCTCATTGCCGGGGTTCCAAACCTCCTCGCTTGGATTTTCGGCCAAGAATGATTTGCTCTGCGGTTTCCTGTAAAGTAGGAATCGCAGTACAGCCGGGGACGGCGATGACTGCCCAAGAATGAGGGTCCGGGGAAACTCGGACCCTTTGACATTTTGACCGCTTCAAACGCGGGGGAGGCTCAAGCGGCCTCCTGTTGGTCGGCGGCGCTAACCTCGGGCTCAAGCAACGTGATTTCTCCGTCATCCTCTTCGTAGCAAACTCCGCAAATCAGCCTTGTCTGAGGCTTCGCCCAGGCGTTAGTGCCGCAGGTGGGACAGGTGTACTTCGTCTTGCTGGCCACCTTCTTTTTGCGCTCTCCACCATCGAGCGGAACCGATTGCCAATTGAGCTGAAAGCCGGTCGCTCGGAGCTTGGCATATGCTCGCGCGAATGGCCCACCAGGAACAATGTAATGGGTTACGCTCTGGCCGGTTTCCTTCCCGCCTGGCTCTCCGGTGGTTGAAGGTTGCAAGCCGATCTCGCGCATCTTCGCGGCCCATTGTTTGTCGTGGTAGGACCGCCGCGGCGGAGTCCCCTGCGACTGCTGCCAGACGTGCGCCATTTCATGCACCAACGTGGATAGGATCAATTCGTCCGACCGGCCCGTAAACACGTCGGGGTTCATAGCCAGCTCGTGCGCGGTGACCTTTTCGACGCGGCCGGTAAAACGTTCCGGCGCGAAGTATCCTTTGGCGCGTGCGTGGCGCTGCAACGTCACGAGAACGTGGGGCAGGGAATCGCCGAACAATTCGGAGTTAAAGAAATTGTAAGCGTGTTGGAAAGCCCGGTATTCGCGTTCTGTGATGGTCGATTGAATATTTGTATCGTACGATACAACAGATGGTTGGTCAACAATTGCAGGCATGTGTTTCCTCCCGGTTCGCAGAATCAATGGATCTTCTGCGGTTCTATTCGCTCTCCACTAAGGCCAGTAAGTCCAGAGCGCTCATCTCTGGGTACTTCGCCCGGAGTTCCTTCAAATCCTTCGAGGCAGCTCGTTGTGCGCACTGCCAGTCGGCCTCGTACTGCCGGTCTCGGTACTCAATCGCGTTGTCATCGAGCCCTTCTTCGTCGTAGGGCTCCGGCGCGTATCTCTCTTCGAGAAGGTGGATCAGTTCATCGAGCGCTTCCATTTCCGCTTCGCGCTGAACTTCTCGGATGTAATCTGCTACGTATCCTGGCATGGGTTCACTCCTGAAGTTGCTCCGTTTCTCTCGGCGGAATATACGGAATGCTGATCCTCGACCAACGGGAGAGCAGGAAACTCTGATGAATTCGAGTGGCTTTGGTTGTTGGTTTTCATAATGGTTTTGCGGTGCGCGGCGCGCACCCCTGCCTACCGGCGAGGGTGGGGGCGGCAAAGGTCAAGGTCTTGGAGCGAAGCTTTTTGGAGGGTGCCCTTTAGGGAGGAACCAAAACCCGCAGGGCCAATGGCCTTGCCGCGCCGGGGGCAAAGCCCCTATACCCTTAAGTTAGTTGCTCCAAAGGGGCAACCTGGCCAATGTCCGCTGAGAGTGCCCGGCAAAGCCAGCGCTGGAAAGCGCCTCTCCAGGAACTGCACCTCAGCGCATATCAGCCGTGACGGATTTCCTGTGAGGAGTGTGCGCGGTAGAGCGCCGGTATAGGGGTGAATGATGTCACGCGTGGTCAACAGCTTAAAGGGAGGACACGATTGAAAGCGGAATATCAGTGGTTTGTTGGCATTGATTGGGGCGGCGAATCACATCAGGTCTGCGTCCTGGACCGCGAGCGCCGCAAAGTCGGAGGGCGTTCCATCAAGCACGACGGCGAAGGAATCGGCGAGTTGATTAGTTGGGTGGGCGGCATGGTTGCGGGCGAGCCCGCAACCATGGCGGTCGCCCTGGAGGTGCCACATGGGCCGATTGTGGAAGCCCTGCTTGCCTGCGGCGTGACTGTGTTTGCCATTAACCCGAAACAGGTGGACCGTTTCCGTGATCGGTACACTGTCAACGGCGCGAAGGACGATCGCAGGGACGCATACGTGATTGCCGACTCATTGGCCACGGACCCGCAAGCCTTCAAGAAGCTGACACAGGAAAGCCCATTCACTCTACGCGTTCGGGAGCTGTCACGAACCCTCGACGACCTGGATCGAGAGCGCCGTCGCCTTTCTAATCAACTAAGGGACTTATTGGTTCGCTACTTCCCGGCTCTCCTCGCGCTGTGCCCAGCGATGGATGAACCCTGGGTATGGTCTCTCCTGGCACTCGCGCCCTTGCCGGCTAAGACAAAGCGTCTTACCGTAGCACGCATCGCGTCGGTTCTGAAAGCCCACCGAATCCGACGACTCAGTGCAACAGACGTTCACAGCCTGCTGCAGCGGGGGTGCCTGCATATCGCTCCTCATTCTGAAGAGGCCATAGCAGAACACGTTGGCATCTTGATCCCGCTGCTGCGTGCATTCGAAGCGCAATACAGGCGCGTCTCAGCATCCCTGAAAAGCCTCATGGACGAGGTAAGCCGTAATCCGGAAACGGAAGAGCACAGAACGGTGACACTCTTGAGATCGTTACCGGGTATTGGCGTCGACGTCTCGACGACCTTGCTGGCTGAGGCGGGTTCGGTGTTAGCAAACGCGGACGGACGGGCTTTCCGGTGCTATGCCGGTGTCGCGCCGATCACGAAACAAAGCGGCAAATCTCGCCGCGTTGTCATGCGATACGGGTGCAATCAGCGCATGCGAGAGGCTTGTTACCACTGGGCTCGAACGAGTGTTCAACGGGATGCGAACAGCCGATCACACTACGACCGGCTCCGAGAGGCTGGACATAACCACGGACGGGCTCTGCGAGGCGTCTGTGATCGTTTGATCACGATCCTCATGGCCGTGCTGCGAAGTGGACAGCCATACAACCCGCATGTGCGACGCGGTTCCATCGCCGTTTCAGTCGCGTTGGCAACTTGAGCCAGCCACTTTTCCGATAACCGTGTTCACGGTCTCGGCACTTAGCTGCTGCAGAGAACTCGATTTAACGCTCGCAGATTAGCCCAGCCAGAATTGGCGAAGTCTTTCATTAGAGCCAGTCTAGTAGACAACCAACCATTCTTCTACTAGAATGTCTTCTATACGAATGCCTTCAAAACACCCCGCCGAAAATGGCATTGAGCTTCTGCAGGGAACCCTCGACATGCTCATCCTGCGCACTCTGCAGTGGGGACCGCAGCACGGGCACGGCGTCGGCCTCGCCATACGCCAAAGTTCGGCGGAACTGCTGCAGATTGAACGCGGTTCCCTCTATCCGGCCCTCCACCGCCTGGAAGCGCGCGGCTTAATCTCTTCTGAATGGAAAAGTTCCGACCTGAACCGGCGCGCAAAATATTACAAATTAACCGCTGCCGGAAAGCAGCAACTGGCAGCTGAGCAATCCAAGTGGAAGCTCATGGTGAAAGCAATCGCACGCGTCATGCGCCCGGCAACAGGAGACTAACAGATGGACTGGCGCTTCTGGCGATGGAAACAGCGCGATAACGATCTGAACGACGAACTTGCTCACGACCTGGCTGCCGAGGCCGAAGAGCGCGTTCGCTCCGGGATTCCGCGCGAAGAAGCTGAACTCGGCAGCCTTCGGGATTTCGGCAACTTGTTGCTGCTCAAAGAAGACGTTCGCGAGATTTGGATCTGGGCCTCGCTCCAGAGGCTCTCGCAGGACGTTCGCTATGGCTGGCGCACGCTGCGCTCAAATCTGCTATTCACCGCCATGGCCGTAGTCTCGCTGGCCCTGGGAATCGGCGCCAACACGGCCATGTATAGCGTTATGGATGCCATCATGCTGCGCGCGTTACCGGTCAAAAACGCAGGCGAACTGGCTATTCTAAACTGGCGCACAAAGAAGACGGAGCCCGACGTCGTTCGGGATCACAATGGAGTCGATTACCCCGCGCCCGGCGGGGGCGTGGAGAGCCCCGATTTTCCCTGGCAGGTTTACGAACTCTTTCGCAATCACAACAACTCCTTCTCCACTCTCTTCGCGTATAAGGATGCAGGGCGGCTGAATCTCATGGTCAACGGCCAGGCCGAAGCAGGCCCGGTCGAATTCGTATCGGGCAATTTCTTCAGCGGTCTGGGAATCAATCCGGCCGCCGGGCGTCTGCTGGCCGACAGCGACAACGTAGCTGGATCATCACAGGTGGCTGTCATCAGCTTCAACTATTGGAGTCAGCGTTTCAACGCAGATTCATCGGCCATCGGCCAGATTATCAAGCTGGATAACATCCCTTTCACGATTACCGGAGTGGCCGCACCCGAATTCTACGGAGTGTCCGCGGGCTCGGCACCGCTGGTCTACATTCCCATGTTTAACCGGCTCGCGCTGCTCAATCGCGGCGAGGAGAAAGACATGTTCATCGATCCACACAGTTATTGGGTGGACATCATGGGCCGCTTGCGTCCCGGCGTCACGCTGGCGCGCGCCGAAGCCGAGCTCAGCGGCGCGTTTCATCATTACGTGTTCGCGTCCGCGGCGAACGACAAAGAGCGAACCGATCTTCCGGCGCTTTGGGTGGAAGAAGGCGGCTCCGGTGTCGACTCGCTGCGCCGACAGTTTTCAAAGCCACTATTAGTCCTAATGACCATGGTCGCGCTGATCCTCGCCATTGCCTGCACCAATATTGCGAACCTGCTGCTGTCGCGATCCGCCGCCCGCCGCCGCGAGATTGCGGTGCGTCTGAGTCTGGGCGCAAGCCGTCTGCGAGTGCTGCGGCAATTGCTCACCGAAAGCTTGATGCTGTCGCTGCCTGGCGGTATTCTCGGTCTCGGCGTCGCGGCAGTAGGCATTCACTTCCTTCTCTGGCTGCTGTCCGGCGGTGGGGATGGGATGTCACTGCGAGCCGGCATCGACTGGCGACTTCTGGCTTTCACTCTCTGTATCGCACTGGCTACCGGAATCATTTTCGGTATCGCGCCCGCCATCCAGGCCACGCAAGTGGACATCACTCCAGCGCTCAAAGAAACTCGCGCCAGCGCGCCCCGAAGACGTGGCCGCTTCATTGGGCTCGGCCAGCTTCTGGTGGTCTCTCAAATTGCCCTCTCGCTGCTGCTGGTTCTGGGTGCCGCTCTCTTTGTCCGAACCCTGGCTAACCTCCATTCGGTCGAGATGGGCTTCAACCCGGAGCACCTGCTCACATTCCGCCTGGATGCCAGACAGGCAGGTTATAAAGACGCGCAACTCCGCACGCTTTATGCGCGCTTGGATGAACAGTTTCGCGCTCTCCCCGGAGTTCGCGCCTCAGCGGTCTCCGATATGCCCCTGGTCGCCAATTGGACTAACAGTGTTGGCTTGTACATACCGGGAATCCCCAAACATAAAGGTCGCGGCGGTCCCGGTACGGCGCTCGTCTCAGTGGGCCCCACATTCTTTGAAACCATGCAACTTCCCATCGCGCTCGGCCGCTCGATTAACGCGCGTGACGTCGACGGCGCACCGCTTGCTGCCGTGGTGAATCAGACCTTCGCGAAAAAATACTTCCGGAACCAAGACCCAATAGGCAAGCAGTTCGGAATCAACTCGGATGCGGCTAATATCACCGTCGTCGGCGTGGCCAAAGACGCGCGTTACAGCTCGCTCAAGAATGAGATTCCGCCCGTGGCCTACCTCGCTTACTTTCAGCACGCCTTAAAGGGTACTCCGGGCGGCGCCATCTTCGAACTGCGCACCGCCGCCGATCCCTTCACGCTTGCTCAAACCCTGCGCAAAGCAGTCCACGCAGCCGCGCCGCAAGTTCCCGTGACCGACATGCTGACCCAAACTCAAATCATCGACAGCACCATCACCCAGGAACGCACCTTCGCCGATCTCTGCAGCGCTTTCGCGGTTCTCGCTCTGGTCATCGCGGGGGTCGGAGTCTACGGCACCATGGCCTACGCTGTTTCGCGCCGCACCAATGAAATCGGCATCCGCATGGCCCTAGGTGCGGAACGCCGCCGCATAATCGCCATGGTGCTGCGCGAGGTGCTCGCCCTCGCTGTTGCCGGTCTAGGGATTGGCCTGATAACCGCCTGGAGCACCCAGTCCGCCATCAAGTCGTTCCTATTCGGCGTAAAAGCGGCCGACCCGCTCACGGTTTTGTGGGCAAGCGGGATTCTTTTCGCCGCCCTCATTGTGGCCGGCTACGCACCCGCCCGCCGAGCCTCGCGCATCGAGCCGCTCAGTGCGTTGCGCCATGAGTAAACTCCTGATATGTGGCGATATCGGCAACGGGACTGAAGGTTGCTCATGGGCACCTTTGCACAGTTCACACGTTTACCGGCCTTGACACCGGGTGAGGAGTCCTGGAGAATACTTTTTTGATGTGCGACAGCTTCCCTATTTGGCAGTTTGCTTTGGTGTGAGGGCGGGCCTGGCTGCGCCAGGCCCCACGGTTCCATTCAGTCTTCATGTGGCAACATCACCGTGATCACCGGGTCAGGAGTATCGCCTGGCGTGCAAAGCGCATATAGCTCAATTGGGGGGACGTGCGGGAGTTTTACGGCGAAGTCGAGCCGATCACTCGGGACTGCCGTGCGTGCGATTTGCTGCCGCATGGTGATCAGCAAGAGATCGACACATAGCTCCTTGAGCGAATCGGTTAGGGCGCGTTCCGTGATGGCGCTGTAAACAGCCGTCGTCAGTGCAACGGGAAACCGTATAGCGAAGCGTTTCGCACGGCTCGAAACATCAACCAGAACACCATCGGCGATAGCCTGCGTCCGACTGTATGCGTAAATTACTTCTCCGAAGAAATCACTGGCGGGATTGGTGGACATTACGCGGCCTCCTCAAAACGGCTGTCCCGGATGGCCGCGAAAACCGCCGATTGCAAGCCGTCGACCGATAGCGGAGCGGAGGCCATCAAAATATCGGCCAATTGATCGCGTGCGGCCAGCTCGTCGAATTGACCGCGCTGGGCGGCGGCCTGGGTCTCGAACACCTCGGCAGCAAGTCCGAGATAATTGGCAATCTCGATTGAGTCTTTCAACTGTTCATCGGAGTTGGAGAGCCAAGCAAAATAGTTTTCGTTCGCACAGCAAGACCGGGTAAGGTCTGCGAGCGTAATCAGCAGAGCGTTTTCTGCGCTAGTCATGAAGTTCCTCCTCGTGGAAGCTGAAGCATTACTGCGGCTTCACCTTCCATAGCCAGAGGCCATGTGGAGGGTGTTCAGGAATCAAGGGTTCTGAAGTCGCTTGCGACTTTTTTGGGGGGACCGCCAGAGGGCCGTTGGGGCCCGGTTTTCGCAACGCGAAAACTGGTGGGGGAGCCAAAACCCGAAGGGCAGTTGCCCTTGATTCCTGAACACCCGAGAAGATATAAACGGCTTGGGAAAGGAGAAGCGCATTACCGTTCAGGCGCAGCGGAATGCAAGGGGGACTCCCCACGCCTTTGCAAGTGAATTCTGCGCGAGCTAGTCCTTACCGATATCGCCGGTCAGGCTCATATCACAGAGGGGCTGGTTCGTTATTCCAGCAGCAATTAACGACGGGGTGGGACAGAGCTCCTTAGATAAGACTGCGCCGTCAGGGTGGATCTATTCATTACACCGGCCAACTTCCGGATGGCGCGTGACCCACAATCGCCCGTCGACCGATAGGAGATCCGCTTCTCCTTTAATCCGAATCCATGGCTTCGGATCTATCCACTACCGGGTACGCCAGCCTTCCCCAAACCGTACTCACCGCCAGTGCTCCGGCGCTGATCACACTGGTGATTGGCACGCCCAGGTGTGTCATCAGAATTCCAAGCGGAAAGTCTCCCAATGGGCGCACGCCCATGAGCAACAGCGTGTTGACACCCATCACGCGACCCCGTTGTTGGGCTTGCATGCGAGTCTGCAGAAGCGTCGCGGTAGCCGCAGCAACAACGCTTTGCCCCGCGCCCAACAACGCGAGTGATACAAATGTAACCGGCAACAGCGTACTGGTCCCCGCCGTGACCAGCGCACCACACCATAGCACAACGGCAGCTCGAATCCACCTAATATTCGCGCGCGGAAGCGTACCCACTACGACCGCGCCCAGCACCGCACCGGCGCCTCCGGCCGAGAACAGGATGCCAAGCATCGCCGGCCCCGTGTGCAGCCGCTCGTCCGCAAGCACCGGCAGCAACAACTGCGGCGAGGGTCCGGCCAGCAACATTGCGGCATACATAACGAGGGCCAAGACGAGCACCGGATCTCCACGTACCGATGCGAGCGTGTCTAATATCTGCGGCACAAGTTTGTCTCGCTTCAGCGTTACAGGAGGCCCGGACGGCAACATCAGAAGTGCAACGAGCACGCCCGTAAAACTCAATGCATTCAGAAAGAAATCTGCGGCGATACCTACCTGGACGACAACAAACCCCGCAATCGCAGGACCGAGAATCGAAGCTGCATTAAACACCGTCGATTGCAATGCCACCGCATTTAGCAAGTCTTCTTTAGGCACGACTGTCGAAACCAGAGCGGCGCGGGAAGGTTGATCGAAGCTGAGCACAACGCCTGAGAGAAATGCCGCTGCGGAAATCAGCGGGACAGTTGCAAG
>JAABUZ0100008121.1_pt1 | contig 12447 bp, 9 predicted proteins | sample 5562091 | NCBI WGS metagenome assembly JAABUZ01 (sample SAMN12813069, study PRJNA571459) | rock metagenome | isolation source: Antarctica rocks | place: Antarctica: Victoria Land, Linnaeus Terrace sud | collected 2015-12-21 | reverse complement strand
GGCGCGCCGAATTCCTCGCGGGCGCCGCCGCGCGGCTTGCGGGCGCCTAACGGATCGCCCGCCGCCTAACGAGTCACCCGCGCGGGCCCGCGGCCCTGATCGCCGGGGACACCGCCGCGCCGAACTTCTCGATGTTCTGCCGGAACATCCCCGCCAGCTTGCGCGCCTGCGCGTCGTACGCGGCCGGGTCCGGCCACGTCCCGCGCGCGTCGAGGATCGCGTCCGGCACGCCCGCGACCGCGGTCGGGACGGCGAGCCCGAATACCGGGTCCGTCGTCGTCGGCGCCGCGTCGAGCGCGCCCGACAGCGCGGCGCGGACCATCGCCCGCGTGTAGCCGAGCTTCATCCGCGAGCCCGTGCCGTACGGGCCGCCGCTCCACCCGGTGTTCACGAGCCACACCTGCGACCCGTGCTCCGCGAGCTTCTCGCCTAACATCTCGGCGTACTTGGTCGGGTGCCAGACCAGGAACACCGCGCCGAAGCACGCCGAGAACGTCGCCTGCGGCTCGGTCACGCCGCGCTCGGTGCCGGCCACCTTGGCGGTGTAGCCCGAGAGGAAGTAGTACATCGCCTGCTCGGGCGTGAGCCGCGCGATCGGCGGGAGCACGCCGAACGCGTCGGCGGTGAGGAACACGACGGTCTTCGGGTGCCCGCCGCGCCCGCCGCGGACGTGGTGCTCGATGTAGGGCAGCGGGTAGCTCGCGCGCGTGTTCTCCGTGATGCGCTGGTCTTCGAAGCGCACGCGGCGCCGCTCGTCGAGGACCACGTTCTCGAGCACCGTGCCGAACATCTGCGTCGTGCGGAAGATGTCGGGCTCGCCCTCGGGCGACAGATTGATGACCTTGGCGTAGCAGCCGCCCTCGTAATTGAACACGCCCGCGTCGCTCCAGCCGTGCTCGTCGTCGCCGATGAGGGCGCGCTCCGGGTCGGCGGAGAGCGTCGTCTTGCCCGTGCCCGAGAGGCCGAAGAAGAGCGCGGTGTCGCCCGCGTCGCCCACGTTCGCCGAGCAGTGCATCGAGAGCACGCCCTGCTTCGGCATGAGGTAGTTCATGATCGTGAACATCGACTTTTTCAGCTCGCCCGCGTAGCGCGTGCCGCCGATGAGGATCGTGCGGCGACCGACGTGCACGACGATGAACGTCCCCGTGCGCGTACCGTGGCGCGCGGGGTCGGCCTGCATCTCCGGCGCGTGCAACACGGTGAAGTTGGGCGCGAACGCCGCGAGGTCGGCGGCCTCGGGGCGGATGAACATGTTGCGCACGAACAGCGCGTGCCACGCGTTCGGCAGCACGTAGCGCACGCTGAGCCGGTGCGCGGGGTCCGCGCCGCAGTACAGGTCCTGGACGAACAGCTCGGGGAGCGTGCCGAGGTACGCCTGCACGTCCGTCAGGAGCGCGTCGAAGTGCGCCTCGGTCATCGGCTGGTTGACCTTGCCCCAGTCGATGTCGGCCTCGCTCGACGGCTCGCGGACGACGAACTTGTCGTTGGGCGAGCGCCCCGTGTGCGGCGACGTCACGGCCACGAACGGCCCCATGTCGGCCAGCTCGCCCTCGCCGCGTCGCACGGCCTCCTGGACGAGCGCGGGCGCGACGAGGTTCCAGTGGACGCTGCCGGCGGGCGTGACGCCGAGCGCGGCGAGCTCCTCGGCGTCGTGCGCGTCCGTGGCGGGGGCGGCCGCGGGCGCGTCGGGGCGGGTGAGTGTGGCCATCTGCGAAAACCTGGGGAGGCGGTTGAAGGTCGTGCCGTTCAGGGGCGGCCGTTCGGGGCGTGCCGGTCAGAGCGCGTCGGCGCCGCGGCCCTGCGCGTCCATCACCGCGACCGCGGTCATGTTCACGATGTCCTGCACGTCCGCCCCCTGCTCCAGCACGTGCACGGGGCGGTTCATCCCGACGAGGATCGGGCCGATCGCCGTCGCCCCGCCGAGGCGGTTCAGTAACTTGTAAGCGATGTTGCCGGCGCTCAAGTTGGGGAAGATCAACACGTTCGCCTCGCCGCGGAGCGTCGAGAACGGGTAGCGCCCCTCGAGCACGCGCGCGTCGACCGCGGTGTCGGCCTGCATCTCGCCGTCGACTTCGAGCGAGGGGTCCGCCGCGCGCACGAGCCGCACCGCGGCGGCCACCTTGTCCGACTCGGCGTGCCGCGAGGACCCGAAGTTCGAGAACGAGAGCATCGCCACGCGCGGCACCTCGCCGAACGTGCGCACGATCCGCGCGGCCGCGAGCGCGATCTTCGCGAGCTGCTCCGCCGTCGGGTCGATCGTCACCGTCGTGTCGCCGCAGAAGATGACGCGCTTCTCGAAGACGAGCATGTACATCCCGCTCAACATGCCCGCGCCGGGGTGCGCGCCGATCGTCTCGAGCGCGGGGCGGATCGTCTCGGGGTAGGCCGCGTTCACGCCCGAGAGCAAAGCATCCGCCTCGCCTAACGCCACCATCGCGCAGCCGAAGTAGTTCGCGTTCGTGAGCCGCTCGTGCGCCTCGGCCAGCGACAGGCCCTTGCGCTGCCGCCGCTCCCAGAGGTGCGCGGCGTACGCCTCGCGCCGCGGCGCGGTCGCCATGTCGACGACCTCGATGTCGTCGAGCGAGACCGCGAGCGCGGCCGCCGTCCGCTCGATCGCGTCGCGATCGCCGAGCAGCACGGGCTGCGCGATCCCCTCGTCGGCGACGATGCGCGCGGCGCGGAGCACCTTCGGCTCCGCGCCTTCGGGGAATACCACGCGCCGCGGGTCGCTCGTCGCGCGGGTGATGATCCCGCGCATGATCCCGCGCGCGCGGCCGAGCCGCGCCTCCAGCCGCGCGCGGTACTCGTCGAGGTCGATGAAGTCGCGCGCGACGCCGCTCGCCACCGCCGCCCACGCCACCGCGGGCGCGACCCAGAGCAGGATGCGCGGGTCGAAGGGGAAGGGGATCAGGTAGTCGGGGCCGAACGTGACCTGCTTGAGCCCGTACAGCCGGCTCACGCTCTCGGGCACCGCCTCGCGCGCGAGCAGCGCGAGCGCGCGCGTCGCGGCCATCTTCATCTCCTCGTTCACCTGCGTCGCCCGCGCGTCGAGCGCGCCGCGGAAGATGAACGGGAAGCCGAGGACGTTGTTGACCTGGTTGGGGTAGTCGCTGCGCCCGGTGGCGATGATCGCGTCGGAGCGCACCGCGCGGACCTCGTCGGGCAGCACCTCGGGCGTCGGGTTGGCGAGCGCGAAGATGACCGGGCGCGGCGCCATCGCGGCGAGCATCTCGGCGCGGATCGCGCCCGCCACGCTCAGGCCCACGAACACATCCGCCCCCTCCAGCGCCTCGGCCACGGTGCGCTTCGGCGTGTCGACGGCGAAGCGCGCCATGTACGGGTTCATCCCTTCCGCGCGGCCCTCGTACACCACGCCCAACACGTCGCACATCGTGATGTGCTCGCGCCGAACGCCGAGCCGGACGTAATGGCCCGCGGTGGCAAGGGCCGCGGCGCCGGCGCCGGAGAAGACGACGCGCACCTGGTCGATCTCCTTGCCGACGACGTCGAGCGCATTGAGCAGCGCGGCGCCCGAGATGATCGCCGTCCCGTGCTGGTCGTCGTGGAAGACGGGCACCGACATCGTGCGGCGTAGCGTCTCCTCGATGTAGAAGCAGTCGGGCGCGCGGATGTCCTCGAGGTTGATGCCGCCGACGGTGGGTTCCAACAGCTGACAGAACTTGACGACGTCGGCCGGGTCCTCGCTCCCGACCTCGAGGTCGAACACGTCGAGGTCGGCGAACTGCTTGAACAGGTTCGCCTTGCCTTCCATGACCGGCTTCCCGGCGAGCGCGCCGATGTTGCCGAGCCCGAGCACGGCGGTGCCGTTGCTGACGACGGCGACGAGGTTGCCCTTGGCCGTGTACTTGTACGCGTCCTCTGGGTTGCGCCGGATCTCGAGGCAGGGCTCGGCCACCCCGGGCGAGTAGGCGAGGGCGAGGTCGCGCTGGTTGGTCAGCGGCTTGGTCGGGACCACGGCCAGCTTGCCGGGGCGACCCCGGGCGTGGTAGTCGAGGGCGTCCTCGCGTCGGGTGGCGCTCATGGGCAGCAAAGGTAGCCGGCGTAGGTGTTGGACTACTAAGCAGGGGCTACGATCACCGCCGAGCGACCGCGCGACGCAACCTCGCAGGCGGACCGGCGTAATTAGGTTGCACCGCTTCGTCTTCGACCTCTCATGCGCCCCGTCCGGCACGTCGTCTTCCGCGCGCTCCTCGCGCTGCTCGCCGTCCTTACCACCGTCGCGCCCGCCGCGGCGGCGGTGGGCGAAGGCGTGCTCGCGTCGCGCGCCGGTCGGTCGCCGGTCGCGGTGCACGTCGAGGACGGACGGCGGGCGCAATGCCCGTACGTGCACGCGGACGATTGCCTGCTGTGCGCCACCGTCGGCGCACACGCGCTGCCCGGGGCGGCGAGCCGGCCGGCCGACGTTCCCGACGTCGTGGCGTGCGCGGTCGCCGCGATCCCCGACGCGGCGACCTGGCCGGCGCCGGGCAGTCTCAGCACCCGGCAGGCGCGCGGACCTCCGACGGGCTGACCACACGCCCGTCGCCCCGGCCGTCCGCGCGCACTTCCGCCCGCGGCACGCCGGCGCAGGTCTCGATCGCCTTCGACCATGTCCCGCTCGCCCTCGCGCCCATGGCGCACCCGCGACGGCCGCGCCCGTCGCGCGTCCGTCATGTTGACCCTCGCCGCCGCGGCCGTGCCGCTTGTGGCCCGTCTCGCCCACGCCGCCCCGGCCGACTCGACATCGCGTCGCTCGCTCGCTGCCCCGCCCATCGTCGGCGTGGTGCGCGACTCCGCGGGCCGGCCGCTCGCCAATGTTCAGGTCGTCATCGCCGCGCTCGGCCGCGGCACGACCACCGACGACAAGGGCGCGTTCGAGCTCCGCGGTCTCGCGGCGGGCCGCTACCACGTCGATGCGCTGCTCATCGGCTATCGCCGAGCCGACCTCGACGTGGTCGTCCCGGCGAGTGGCGCCGACATCCAGATCGCGATCGTCATGCGCCCCACGGCGCTCCAACTCCAGAACGTCGTCGTCACCGCGACGCCGATCGGGGCCGACCCGCTCCGCCTCACGCAGAGCACCGTCTCGCTCTCGGGCAAGGAACTCGCCCGCAACCTCGGCGCGAGCGTCGCGCAGACGCTGAGCAACGAGCCCGGGATGGCGATGCGCTTCAACGGGCCGGCGGCCAACGTCCCGGTCATCCGCGGCCTCTCGGGCGAGCGCATCCTCGTGCTCCAGGACGGCAACCGCGCGGGCGACCTCTCGTCCGCCGCCGCCGACCACGGCCTCTCGATCGACCCGTTGGTCTCGAACCGCATCGAAGTCGTCCGCGGCCCCGCCTCGCTCCTCTACGGCAACAACGCGCTCGGCGGCGTCGTCAACGTCATCTCCAACGACATCCCGACCGAACTGCCGACGCACCGCGACGGCTTCGCGTCGACCAACGTCGAGTCGGTCAACCCGGGCGGCGCCGTCGCGGCCGGGCTCACCGCGCCGCTCGGGGGCGCGTTCGCCTTCAACGTGCGCGGCTCGTTCCGCAGCACGAGCAACCTGTACGAGGGCGGGCGCACCCTGCTCGACAACAGCTACAACCGCAACCAGAACGGGCTCGCCGCGCTCGGGTACGTCGGCGACCGGCTGCACGCGGGCCTCGCCGTCTCCACGTACAACTTCAACTACGGCCTGCCGTACGCGCCGGGGGACGACCCGTCGCACATCCAGGGCGCGCGGCAGGAGGTGAAGGGACGCGCCGACCTGTCGTTCGAGAACCCGTACGTCGACCACCTGCGCGTCGATGGCACGGCGCAATGGTATCATCACAGCGAGATCGCGAGCGACGGCGCGGTCGGCACGCGCTTCGGCCTCCGCACGCAGACGTTGAACGCCACGGCGCGTACGCACCTGGGCCCGCTCGACGGCGCGGTTGGCGTGCAGGGGCTCTTCCGCCAGTACACGGCGACCGGCGAGGAGGCGCTCACGCCCGCGGCCAACACCGTCAACGGCGGCCTGTTCGTCTACCAGGAGGTGCCCCTCACCGGCGCGCGCGACACCACGGTGGGCGCGGTGCACGGCAACGACGAGCACGGGCGCGGAATCCGGCTGCAGTTCGGCGCGCGCGCCGACGCGTTCCAGATCAAGACGCTGGCGAGCGACGTCGCCAAGTTCGGCGCGGCGCGCTCGCGCAGCTTCGACAACGTCTCCGGCTCGTTAGGCGTCTCGCTCCCGCTCGCCGAGCGCACCACGCTCGGCGTGAGCGCCGCGCGCTCGTTCCGCGCGCCGTCTGCGGAGGAGTTGTACTCCGACGCTTACCACGCCGCGGTCGGCACCTACGACGTCGGCGACGGGAACCTGAAGGCCGAGACGAACCAGGGCTTCGATGGCGTGCTGCGCACGCAACGGGGTCGCGTGGACGCGCAGCTCTCGGGCTACTACAACCGGATCAACAACTACATCACGCCCAACGTCGTCGGCACGGCCGACCCGGCGACCGGGCAGCCCTCGACGGCCGCGGGCAGCGTCCCGCTGAACGTCTACGCGCAGCGCGACGCGCGGTTGTACGGCGCGGAAGGACGCGTCGAGGTCGAGGCCGCGCCGCACGTCGTCGTGGGCACGACCGGCGACGTCGTGCGCGGCAACTTCACCCAGGGCGTCGAGAGCGCGCTCCCCTACCTGCCCGCCGCACGCCTCGGCGGCAACGTGCGCTACGACGACTCGCGCTACTCGCTCTCCGCCGAGGTGCGGCACGCCTTCGCCCAGACGCGCACGTCGCAGCCGTCGTGCGCGGCGGGCGCGTTCGCGGGCGGCAGCGGGAGCGGTAACACGCAGGACGGCACGCCGTGCCTCGACATCCCATCGACGGCGTACACGCTGCTGAACCTGAGCGCGGGCGTCACGCTCTACCGCGGGACGTTCCTGCACTCGCTCACGCTGCGGGCGGACAACCTGCTCGACCAGCGGTACGTCGACGCGACGAGTCGGATCAAGAGCTTCGCGTACAACCCGGGGCGGAACGTGGCGCTGGTGTACCGGGTGCAGTTCTGAGAGGGTGACCGGGTAGGGCCGGGATTGTCATCCTGACCCTGAGCGCAGCGACGGATCGCTGTCGTCGCCAGGGACAGTGACCCTTCGCCTTCGGCTCAGGATGACAGCGGCGCCGTACGCCACCACCGCACGCCTCGTCTACCCCTCCCGCTCGTACTCCCTGAGCCGCTGCATCATCCGCGTGTCCGTCGCCGTCGCGTCGTCCCCCTTGGGCGTCTCGAGGATCTTCGGCACGTCGCGCAGCCGCTCGTCCGTCATGACCCGCCGGAACGGCCCCTCGCCTAACGCCCCCTCCCCGATCAGCTCGTGCCGGTCCTTGCGCGAGCCGAGCGGGAACTTGGAATCGTTCAGGTGCAGCACGCGCAGGCGTTCCATGCCGAGCACGTCGTCGAAGCGCGCCCACACGCCGTCGTAATCTTCTACGAGGTCGTACCCCGCCGAGTACGCGTGGCACGTGTCGAGGCATACCGCGACCCGCTCCTGTTGATCCGCCGGCAGCCGCGCGATGATCTCGGCCAGCTCCTCGAAGGTCCGGCCGAGCACCGTGCCCGCGCCCGCCGTGGTCTCGAGGCAGAGGACCGTGCGCCCCGGCACGCGCTCCAGCGCCTCCGCGATCCCGTCGGCGTTCCGCGCGACCCCGGCGTCGCGCTCGTCCATGTAGTTGCCCGGGTGCGAGACGAGGTAGTCGACGCCTAACGCCTCGCACCGCGCGAGTTCCGCCGCGAACGAGTCCACCGACCGCGCCCGGAGCGCGCCGTCCGGCGAGGCGAGGTTGATGAGGTAGCTGTCGTGCGAGACGGTCGCCCGCACCCCGGTCGCGCCCAACGCCTCCCGGAACTGCGCCGACTCCGCCTCGTCGCACGCGCGCTCGGCCCACCGGTTCGCCTGCTTGGTGAAGAGCTGCAGCGCGGTCGCGTCGATGGCGTGCGCGCGCGGGGGCGCCTGGGCGATCCCGCCCGCGGTCGAGACGTGGGCGCCGAGGAGAGAGGACATCCCGCAACATAGCCCGGCCCTGCGTGCGTTCCGCCGCGACCGCGGCGCGCTCAGCGACCCAGCAACGACAGCGGATCGGTCGCGCGGCCCTGCGGGCGGAGCTCGAAGTGTAGGTGCGCGGGCAGGTCCGGGTCCGCCGCGCCGACCACGCCGAGCACCTGCCCGCGCTGCACGGTCTCGCCGACCTGCACGTCGACGCGCGCGAGCGAGCCGTAGACGCTGTAGTCGCCACCCTCGTGCTGCAGGATCACGGTCTGCCCGTACGACCCAATGCTCTGCGCCACCGCGACCCGCCCCGCCGCGGCGGCGTGCACCGGCGTGCCCGAGGCCGCGCTGATCCCGACGCCGTTCCAGCGCGTCGCCGTGTTGTTCGCGCCGACCACGCGGCCGAAGCGGTAGAGCAGGGGGCCGCGCAGCGGCCACGTGAAGCTCGTCGGCGCGGCGGTGACGGTCGAGAGTGGAGGAGGCGTCACCGGCGCCGTCGGCTCCGGGGGACGCGCCGCGACGTCCGGACGCCGCGCGTTCGTGCGACCGGGCGCGTTGCGCGCGGTGATCCGCGCGCCCTCACGCCGTGCGGCCTCGCGCGCGGCCGCCTCGCGCGCGACGACGGCCCGCGCCGCCGCGAGGCGCGCCGCGGCTTCGCGCCGCTTCCGCGCGGCCTCGATCTCGGCTAACAGCGACGACAACCGCGCCTCGTCGCGCGCGATCTGCGCGATCCGCCCCCGCGTGCGCGCGGCGCGCCCCTCCACCTGCGCGAGCGACTGCCCGCGCTGCGCTTCGAAGTGGCGCAGGCGCGTCTCCTCGGCCGCCTTCTCGTCGCGGTTGCGCGCGAGCTCGACCTGCAGTCGCACGAGGAGCGCACGCTGCGCCGCGACGTCGTTGCGCAGCCGCTCCACACGGCGCACGAGCGTGCGGTCCCGTCGCGCGAGCTCGTGCAGATACTTGTACCGCGCCACGAGGTCGCCGAACGACGCCGCCGACAGGAGCGCCTCGGTCTCTGCCAGGGGCCCGCGTTTGTAGATGTCGACGAGGCGGCGCCTGAGACCGACCTGCTGCCGCGCGAGCTCGCCCGAGACCGCATTGTACCGCGCGGAGGCCCCCTCGACCTCGGTGTGGATCGCGCCGAGCTGGCGGTCGAGCGCGTCGACGAGCCGCGACGTCGCCGCGGCGCGCCGGTCGAACATCGCCGCCTCGGTGCGCAGGTCGTGCGCGGTGTCCTGCAGCGTGCGGAGCTGCGCTTCGAGCGCGGCCCGCTCCTCGCGCGCGCGGGCGAGCTCGTCGCGCCCGGAGCGCAGGCGCGCGTCGGGCGAGGCGGCCGCGCCGGCGGTCCCGCCGCCCGGGACCTGCGCGCGGGCGGGAGCACCGGCGAGCGTGAGGCACGCCGCGCCCGTGAGTAGCGCCACGCGGCGCGACGTGCGTGCGGAGACGTGCATCGTGGGACGGGGCGTCGCGGGCCGGCTCAGCCCCAGTGCCGCCGACGGTCGCGCCCGACGAACCGCAGATGCCGCCCGACCGACGCCGCGCTGCCGAGCAGCCCGAGCACGCCCCCGCCCAGCACGCCGAGCGTGGCGGCGGACGGCGGGAGGAACGCAACCGCGATCACGTAGCGCCGCACGACCGCGCACGCCGCGTAGGTCAGCAAGAGCGCGAGCGCGCCGCCCAACAACCCGCCCACCGCCCCCTCGAGCAGGAACGGCAGCCGCACGAAGCCGTCCGTCGCGCCGACGAGGCGCATGAGCTGGATCTCGCGCGCCCGCGCGAGCACCGCGATGCGAATCGTCGCGCCCGTGATGATGAGCGCGGCGACCGCGAACGCGGCGCCGAGCGCGACGCCGGCCGCGGTCGCGACGGCGCGGATCGCGGCGAGCTTCTGCACCCACTCCTCGCCGTACCGCACGTCGTCCACGCCCGGCAGCGTGCGCACGCGCTCGGCGACCGCGCGCACGTCGGCCGCGTCGCGCCGGCCGGGGCGGAGGTGCAGCTCGAGCGAGGCGGGCAGCACGGCCGCATCGAACACGTCGCGGAACTCGCCCAGTTCGCGCCGCGCACGGCGGAGCGCCTCCTCCGGGCTGACCACGTCGGCCGCGGCGACCTCGGGGTACCCGCGCGCCGCGGCCGCGCCGCGCAACACGACGTCGCGCGCCGTACTGTCGGCAAAGAACGCGCGCACCTCGACCCGCTCCTCCACCCGCCCGAGCGCGTCGCGGATGTTGAGCGCGACGAGCCCGAACAGCCCGAGCGAGAAGAGTGAGAACGCGATCGTCGCCACGCCGAGCGCGCTGAGGAGCGGCGCGCGCCGGAACGCGAGCAGGGCCTCGCGAAGTGCGTACCTCATCCCCGCGTCACCCGCGCGTCACCCGCGCGTCACGCGGCGGCCGCGGGCACGCCGTCGTGCGCGACGCGCCCGCGCTCGAGCCGGATCGTGCGCAGCCCCGCGCGCGCGACGAGTTCGGCGTGGTGCGTCGCCACGAGCACCGCGGTGCCGCCCGCGTGGATCTCGCGCAGCAGCTCGAACACCCCCGCGGCCGCGCGGTCGTCGAGGTTGCCCGTGGGTTCGTCGGCGAGGAGCAGGACCGGCCGGTTGACGAGCGCGCGCGCGATCGCGACGCGCTGCTGCTCGCCGCCCGAGAGTTCGTGCGGCAGTCGCATCCCGCGCCCCGCGAGCCCGACGCGCGCGAGCGCGTCGTTCGCGCGCTCGCGCACCCCCGCCCGCGGCGCGCCCGTGACCTCGAGCGCGAACGCGACGTTCTGCTCCGCCGTCCGGTCGCCTAACAGGCGGAAGTCCTGGAACACGACGCCGATCTGCCGCCGCACCCGCGGCACCGCGCGCGCGAGCGCGTGCCCCGCGAGCGCGCTCGTGTCCTCGCCCGCGACGACGACGCGCCCGCTCGTCGGACGCTCTTCCAGGTACGCGAGCTGGAGCACCGAACTCTTCCCCGACCCGCTCGCCCCCGTCAGGAACGCGAACTCGGCGCGGCCGAGCGCGAACGAGACGCGGTCGAGCGCGAGCGCGGTCGGCGCGCCCGCGCCCCCGCCGCGCGTGTACGTCTTCACGACGTCGTCGAACGTCAGCACGCGTCCGAGCTCAGCACCGGACCGCCGTCGCGGCGCGTCACGCCGCCAGCGCCTGCGCGAAGTCGGCGATCAGGTCGGCCGCGTCCTCCACGCCGACGCTGACGCGCACGACGCCGTCGGGGATCCCGATCGCCGCGCGCTCCTCGCTCGTCATCGCCGCGTGCGACGTGAAGCGCGGCTCGATCGCGAGCGTGTCGACGCCGCCTAACGACGAGGCGTGGGTGACGAGCCTGAGCCCGCGCAGGAAGCGGTCCGCCGCCGCGGCCCCGCCCGCGAGCTCGACCGCCAGCATCCCGCCGAACCCGTCGAGCGTCTCGGCCGCGAGCGCGTGGTCGGGGTGCGACGGCAGCCCGGGGTAGTGCACGCGCGCGACCGCCGGGTGCTGCTCGCACCAGCGCGCGAGCGCCAGCGCGTTCGCGTTCTGCCGCTCCACGCGCACGCCGAGCGTCTTGAGCCCGCGCTCCAGCAGCCAGCAGGCGAACGGGTCCGGCGCCTGCCCCCACAGAATCATCTTCTGCCGCACCTCGCCCACGTAGCTCGCCGACCCGACCACCGCGCCGCTCAGCACGTCGTGGTGGCCGTTGAGGTACTTCGTGGCCGAGTGGATGACGACGTCCGCGCCGTGCGCGAGCGGGCGGAAGTTGACCGGGCTGGCGAACGTCGAGTCGACGACGAGCGCCACGCCCGCCTCGCGCGTGAGCTGGCTCAGCGGGCGCATGTCGACGACGCGGGTGGTCGGGTTCACCGGCGACTCGACGAACACGGCGCGCGTGCTCGGCTCGATCGCGTTCCGCCAGCCGCGCGAGCGCGTCGGCTCGACGAACGTCGTGCGGATGCCTAACGTCGCGAACTCGCGCGTGAACAGCGCGTGCGTCCCGCCGTAGACCCACGCGCTCGACACCAGGTGGTCGCCGGGGCGGAGCAGGGCGAGCAGCGCGCACGCGGTCGCGCCCATCCCGCTCGCGAGCACGAGCGCCGCCTCGCCCCCCTCGAGCAGCGCGAGCCGCTCCTCGACGCGCTCCGCGTTGGGCGTGTTGCCGTAGCGCGTGTAGCGCAGCCCCTCGGCCGTGCCGAACGGCTGTGTGTAGTTCACCGACTGCACGAGCGGCGAGACGACCGGATTCGCCTGCGCGTAGAGGTCCGTCTCGGCCGACGCGCCGCCGAGCGCGCGCGCGCCGTGCAGGGCGATCGTCGAGAGGCCGGGCGCCCCCTGTGCGGGCGCGGGTGCGGCGGCGGCGCCGGGGTCCGCGAGCGTGCTCACGCGTACGCCCCCACGGACGGCGGCGCGTCGAGGTCGGGCTTCGTCACGTGTACGATCTCCGACGGCGCGACGCCGA
>JAABUZ0100008120.1_pt1 | contig 12448 bp, 13 predicted proteins | sample 5562091 | NCBI WGS metagenome assembly JAABUZ01 (sample SAMN12813069, study PRJNA571459) | rock metagenome | isolation source: Antarctica rocks | place: Antarctica: Victoria Land, Linnaeus Terrace sud | collected 2015-12-21 | reverse complement strand
AAACCGATCGGCAGGTGAGGCGCCCAGCTATGCCCCTGCGATATCGCCACGGTTACGCCGCAGGCTTTCGCCGTGGCCTTCGAGGTGAGCGACCTAAACCCACCGCGAAGTTCCCAACACCGAGATGTTGGTACGCATCGCAGACCAGCCCGAATCCACCGGGTTAGAGCTGGCGGGAGACTTAAGAGGCGTTAGAACACTGGTTCCTCTCGTACGCCTTCCTGCCTTGCTTGCCGGACCCGGAACATCCGGTAGTGCTGGTCCGTCCCGGCGTTGTCGGGGCTGCTTTCCACCCTCACCAACATCTCTCGGCTCAGGCTGCCCCCAGCTTCGTCACGCTGCTGCGACAGCACAATGGCGAAGGTCTTCCACCCCCGCTCGGTTACACAGCGCCTCGTGGCGCACCAGGTCACCCTCCCAGTCGCCGGGAACCGCCCGATCCTCGACCTCCTTCGGCCTTTCGCTGATGTTGACCATGTCAGGGATGCGGTTCTTGCGTTGGCCCGGCGCCCGACTGGGCCGGCGCAGCGTCCGCCCCGTCCGCAGGCATTTCGCCAGCTCACGGCGAAGTGCCCCGCGGGACTGCACATACAGCGACTGGTAGATCGTCTCCGTCGACACCCACATCTCCGGGTCGTCGGGGAACTCCTGGCGCAGCCGGCCGGCGATCTGCTCCGGGGAGTACCTCTTTTCCAGATCGTGCTCGACGAGCCGACGCAACGCCAGGTTCGTCCGCAACTTCGCCGGCTTGGGCCGGCTCGCCCGGTGGTAGGCCAACGCGTGCGCCGAGGTGGCCCGGTACCCGCCACTGCCCCCATTGCGGGACAGCTCCCGACTGACCGTCGACGGGCTACGCCCGAGCCGGGCGGCGATCGTGCGGATCGACTCCCCGCCGGCCCGGCCGAGCGCGATCTCTTCGCGCTCAGCGAAGGACAAGCAGCGGCCCTGCAGGTTCCGGCCGCGGCGCGGCCGGACACCACCCTCGGCGACCAACCAGCGGGCGCCCTTCTTCCGGTAGGTCCCAGCCTCAGCGGCAGCGTCGGTGATGAACTCACCGCGCTGCATCGCCGCCCAAAATGCCTGTACGACCTCCGGGATCATCCGGTCAGAAAACGTAGCCATCAACACCCTCATCCAGACAGTGTTGCGACCACCGCAAGGACCCAAGGGTCGCTCAACGAGACGGTTGTACAGCTGCTGATGAGCACCGGTGAGGTCCGGTTCTCTGGCTGCGCACGGCCGCGTCGGCAGCCTCGATGCGCTTGACTCTCCGGTGGCGTGAGACCTCAGGCTGTTGACGTGGCGCAGGATGAGGTCGGCCTGGTACCGATCGGCCGGTTCAGCGCGTTGAGCGGTGTCACTGTCGTGACCTTGCGGCACTACGCGGACGTCGGCGTGCTGGTGCCGGCGTGGATCGACCCGGGCTCGGGGTAGCGCTACTACCGCCCGGCGCAGGTGCAGCAGGCGACGACGATCCGCTTGCTGAGGCTGCTTGGCCTCGGCCTGGACGACATCGCCGACCTGCTGACCACCGATCGCGACCAGACCGCCCAGCGGCTTCGCGACCACCTCGCCGTACTTGAGCAGCGGGGACGGGACCAGCGCCGCGTCACCGCCTTCCTGATCGACCGTCTGACCATGAAGGAGCGCGCCATGCCCGTCGAGATCACCACCCGTGTCGAGCCGGCCCTGACCGTGCTCACCCGCAGCCGCACCGTGGGCATCGCCGACCTCAGCCAGTTCCTGTCGGGCGCCTTCGATGAACTGGCTGCCGAGGCCGACCAGCGGGCACTTCCGGTGACCGCCTCGGCGTTCACCCGCTACCACGGTCGCGTCGACGAAGAGCACACCAGCACCGTGGACGCGTGTCTCCCCGTGCAGGCCGAGCCTGGCCACCCGGACGTGACGCTACTGCCGTCGGTCACGGTCGCGACGGCGCACGTGCACGGCGAGGACGCCAGCTACCCCACCATTCTGCGCGCGTACGACGCCGTCGCCCAGTGGGCGGGCGAACACGGACATGACCTCACCGAACCCAGCCGAGAGATCTACCGGTCGCTGGTCGCTGACGGCGGCGACCACGACCATATCGAGATCGCCTGGCCCATCTCCTGACACGACCGGGGTGTGCAGTCGCCACCAACCAGCACCCGAAGACAACGGCACGTCCAGCCCTTCGATCGTGCTCTCCACTCCGCCCAGGCTTGTCGCGGACGTGACGACGCGTACCGCCGTGCAGACCGCGTCGGCGTCGGCGGCGTCGGGCAGCTCGAAGGCCAGTACCGCCCCGAACCCGCTCATCTGCGCAGCAGCGCGCGTGTGGCCCGGGTCCGCGGGCAGGCCCGGGTAGCACACCCGCCCGACCGCGGGATGCTCGGCGAGCCGACGGGCGAGTTCGCCGGCGCTGCGCTGCCCGCGCTCGAGCCGGACGGCCAAGGTCCGAATGCCCCGCAGCGCCAGGTAGGTCTCCAACGCGCCGGGGGTCGCGCCGGTGAGCTCACGACGACGGCGCAGCCGGCCCGCCAGGTCGGGGTCGGCGGCGGCCGCGGCGCCCAGCAGCAGGTCGGAGTGCCCGAACTTCGTTGCGCTGTGCACGACGACATTCGCGCCCAGTGCCACGGCTGCTGCAGCAACGGCCCGAATCGACGGACGCCCTCTGTGGGCACTGTGGGCCCCCAGCGGTGGGCCCCCAGCGGTGGGCCCTTGTTCCAATTCGGCGTACGTGGGGCCGGGCACGGCCGGCCGCCGGCCCGGGCTTGCCGCCCACCGGGGTGATGGGTAATCCTCGGGAGAGGACACACCTGGGAGGATCCATGGCCGGTTCAATCCGAGTCACGCGCACCGTCGATGCCAAGCCGGAGACGCTCTTTGCGCTGCTGGCCACGCCATCGCGCCATCCCGAGTTCGACGGCGCCGGGATGTTGCGCGGGACCGAGGGCAGCGCCGGGAAGGTCAGCGGAGTGGGTGACCAGTTCATCATGAACATGAACAGCCCCAACCTCGGCGACTACCAGATGCGCAACACGATCACCGTCTATGAGGAAGGCCGCACCATCGGCTGGGCCCCCGAGCTGTACCCCTCGGACGGCTACAAGGACAAGATCGGTGACATGCTGGCGCGCGGCCACACCTACACCTGGGAGCTGGAACCATCCGGCGGGGGGACGAGCGTCACCCAGATCTACGATTGGAACCAGGTCACCGACGACGGCTTCCGGGGCATGTTCCCGCTGCTCACCGAGGAGCAGATCGCCGACTCGATCGCGCGCGCCGGCCGGGCCGCCGGGTAAGCCGACTGCGGCGCCAGCGGAGGCCCGGGCGGCCAGGTCCGGCAGAGTGCCGGGGCGGGTCGGATAGCCCGGCACCCGAGGCGGCTTCCGCCGCAGGCGTGGGTGGTCGGCTGCCCGCGGGACCTTGCTCAGGCCGGTGGAGTGAGCGAACCGGCGGCGCTGCTGTGAGAGGTTTGGCTAGTGATCTCGGGTGAGTGGGCGCGCTGACCAACCTGGCCCGGGCTGGGCGGCAATGTCCCCGGCCGTCAACTGGACCTGGCAGTCGCCGCAGATGAATCTGGGCTCTACGGGCCCGCCGCAATCGCGGTGCTGCAGCAGGCGCGGCGGCCCGGCCGGCTCGGGGTAGTAGCGGTCGCCCCACCAGAGCAGGTGGGCGATTACTGGTGTGAGGGCGCGGCCCTTGTCGGTGAGGTGGTAGTCGAAGCGTTCCGGGCGCTGCTGGTAGGCCGTGCGTTCCAGGACGCCCTCGTCGACCAGGAGGTGCAGCCGCTGGGTGAGCACGGTGCGGGTCACGCCGAGACTCTCGACGAACTCGTCGAAGCGGTGCCGGCCTAGCAGCACGTCGCGCAGGATCAGTAGCGTCCAGCGTTCGCCTACCACCTCAAGGGCGCGGGAGATCGAGCAGACCTGGTCGGAGTAGTCGCGTCCCAACATGATGCCGACCAGCCTATCCGACTAGGTCGCGTGAGACGACGGACTACTGTACAGTCAGTCGCGTGAAACAACCCGCTTCTTCGACGGACGCCGCCGTGCGGCCCCGGTGGCAGGTCCTGGCCGTGACCGCGGTGGGCGTGTTCATGAGCTTCCTGGACGTCACGATCGTCAACATTGCGTTCCCTAACCTGCGCGCGGACTTCGCGACGACATCGCTGCCGGTGCTGTCCTGGGTGATCAACGGCTACGGCGTGGTGTTCGCGGCGGCCCTGATCCCGGCGGGCCGGCTGGCCGACCGGATCGGGCGGCGCCGGCTGTTCCTGGCCGGGATCGTGGTGTTCCTGCTGGCCTCGGCGCTGTGCGGGCTTGCGCCGAACCCGGGGGTGCTGATCGCGGCCCGGGTGGTGCAGGCGCTGGGGGCCGCGGCGGTCGTGCCGACGTCGCTGGCCCTGCTGCTGCCGGAGTTCCCGCTCGCGCAGCGAGCGACCGCGACCGCCATCTGGGGGGCCACCGGAGCGGTCGCCGCCGCGACCGGGCCGGCGCTGGGCGGTGTCTTGGTCGGTTGGGTGGACTGGCGGCTGGTGTTCTTCGTTAACGTGCCCATCGGCATCGCCGCGCTGGTCCCGGCCCGGCGCCTGCTCGCGGAGAGCCGCGATCCGCAGGGGTCACCAGCCCCGGACTGGTGGGGCGCCGGGCTGCTGGCCCTCGGGGTAGGCGCGCTGGCGCTCGCGATCGTCCAGGGTCCCAGCTGGGGTTGGGGCGATCCGCGGATCGCCGCGTCCTTCGCCGCGGCGGCGGTGCTGCTGGGCGTGTTCGTGAGGCGCTGCGCCCGCCACCCGTCGCCGATCATCGACCTCGGGCTGTTCCGGGTGCGGTCCTTCGCGGTGGCGAACGTGGGCACCGTCGTGTTCGCGATCGGGTTCTACGCGCTGCTGCTGTGCAACGTGCTGTTCCTGACCGGCGTGTGGGGCCTGAACATCGTCCTCGCCGGGGTGGCACTGACACCGGGTGCGGTGACCGCGGCGCTGGTCGCGCCGTTCGGCGGGCGCGCGGCGGACCGGTTCGGACAGCGCGCGATCGCCGTGCCCGGCGGGCTGCTCTTTGCCGCAGGTGCTGCCTTCCTCGCCCTGTCCAGCACTGCGACGCGCTCCTACCCTACCCACTTCCTGCCCGGGATCCTGCTGACCGGCGCCGGGATCGGCCTGTCGATCTCGTCGTTCGGCTCGGCCGCCGTGGCGGAGCTGCCCCGGCAGCGGTTCGCCACCGGCAGCGCGGTCACCGCGTGCTTCCGCCAGATCGGGGCGGTGGTGGGGATCGCGGTGCTGCTCGCCGTGGTCGGCGACCCGACCCCGGGCACGGCGCTGACCTCGTTCCACCACGCCTGGTGGGTGATGGCCGCGACCGGAGCAGTCGCCGCCGCCTGCGGCGTCGCCCTGGGCCGAGTCCGAGCCCGTGACAGCGAACCAACCACCCCGACCGGCCCGACCACCTTGACCACCCCGACCGCCCCGACCAGTGCGAGGACAGCCACACCATGACCACCATCGCCCGCGGACGTTTCACCGCCGACCCCGATCCCGACGAGCACGCCGGACTCGTGCTGTTCCACATCGGCATGCGGATCAACCACCTGCACCGACCACGGACCTGGGTGCCGGTGCTGCTGGCGATGCCCAGGATGCTCCGCGAGCTCTCGGCCCGCCCCGAGCTGGGGCTGCTGAGCTTCGAGGTCTTCCGCTCCGGCCGCACGTTCCTGGTCGTGCAGTACTGGCGCGACTTCGCCTCCCTCGACGCGTGGGCCCGATCCGGCGACGCACCGCACCTGCCGGCCTGGCGGGCCTTCAACCGCGCGGCCCGGCGCAGCGACGCCGCCGGGGTCTTCCACGAGACCTTCCTCATCGGGACCCGCGATTCCGAGACCGTCTACGTCGACATGCCCGTCATGGGCATGGCCCGCGCCACCCGGCACGTCCCGATCGCCCGCCGCGGCCAGTCCGCGGCCCACCGGATCGACCCCACCACGCCCGATACCCCCGCCGTCCTCGACGCCGGCGCCTTCCCCGCTGTCACATCGCTGCAGCCGTGACCCGCCATCAGGAGCGCTTCCTGCAGCGCTACGGCCCGCGGGCGCTGGTCACTGGCGCGTCGTCGGGCATCGGGCGGGAGATCGCCGTGCAGCTGGCCGACGCCGGCTTCGACCTGGTGCTGGTCGCCCGGCGCGAGACTCTGCTGCGCGAGCTCGCCGCAGACCTGGCCATCCGTCACCGGGTCGACGTCCGCGTGCTGGCGCTCGACCTCGCCCTCGACGAGGGCGTCGAGGAGCTCACGGCCGCGACGGCCCGCACCGACATCGGGCTCTACGTCGCCGCCGCCGGGTTCGGCACCTCGGGACCCTTCCTCGACGCCGACCTCGACCAGGAGCGGGAGATGCTGCGCCTCAACTGCGAGGCCGTCCTGGCCACCAGCCTCGTCCTTGCCCGGCGGATGGCCGATCGCGGCCGCGGCGGGATCGTCTTGATGAGCTCCGTCGTCGGGTTCCAGGGCATGCCGAACGCCGCGCACTACGCGGCGACGAAGGCCTACGTGCAGACCCTGGCCGAGGCCCTACACGTCGAGCTGCGCCCCCGCGGGGTAGACGTGCTCGCCGCCGCCCCCGGCCCGACCCACAGCGGGTTCGCCGCCCGCGCCGACATGCGGATGGGACGCGCGCTGTCCGCACGCGCGGTCGCGCAGGGCACCCTCGCGGCGCTCGGGCGCCGACCGACCGCACTGCCGGGCCTGCTCAGCCGGGTCCTCAAGGACTCCCTGGCCCCGCTGCCCCGACGCACCCGCGTCCGGATCATGGGCTCGGTGATGGCCGGCATGACCGCACACCAGCGCACCGACACGGCGATGAAGGAGACCGGGCGATGATCGTCCTGGTGCACGGCGTCCCCGAGACCGCCGCCCTCTGGGACGAACTCCGCTCCCACCTCCCGGCCGACACGCTCGCGGTGCAGCTGCCGGGCTTCGGCTGTCCGCGACCCGAAGGCTTCGCGGCGACACCCGACGCCTACGCCGACTGGCTGATCGACGAGCTCGAACAACTCGGGCGCCCGGTCGACCTGGTCGGCCACGACTGGGGCGCCGCCCTCACCTACCGGATCGCGACCATCCGCCCCGACCTGCTGCGCTCGTGGGCCGCCGACGCCGCCTACCTGCTGCATCCCGACTACGTGTGGCACGACCTGGCGCGCACCTGGCAGACCCCCGACGCGGGCGAGGCGTTCTGGGCCGGCTACCTCGGCCAACCAGCCGAGCAGGTCGCGGCCGCGTTCGCACCGTGGGGGGTCGATCACGACGACGCGCTCACCCTCGCCGCGATGGCCGACGAGACGATGGCCCGCTTCGTACTGGACCTCTACCGCGCCGCGACACCCAACCCCCACGCCCGTTGGCGACCGGCCCGCACCGCCGTCCCGGGCCTCGTGCTCGACGCTCCCGCCGACCCGTTCGGCCCCGAACCGCTGTCGCTGGAGGTCGCGCACCTGCTCGGCGCCGAGATCGCGCACCTGCCCGGGCTCGGCCACTGGTGGGCCCTGCAGGACCCGACCCGCGCCGCGGCCGAGCTGACCGCGTTCTGGCCGTCGGTCGACCGCCCCGGCCCGCGGCGCGCCGCAACGTCCGAGCTCCGATGAGCACCCGTCCGACGAGTGCCCGGCCGTTGAGCGTGATGTTCGTGCACGCCCACCCCGACGACGAGACGACCACCACCGGCGCCACGATCGCCCGCTACGCCACCGCCGGGGCCCGGGTCAGCCTCGTCACCTGCACCCGCGGCGAGCAGGGCGAACTGGTCGATCCCGAGGCCGACCCCGCGACCCTGACCCGGTACGGAGGCCGGACCGCACCCCGCACCGCCGCGGCGGCCGAGCAGTTCGGCCGGCTCCGGTCCCGGGAGCTCACCCAGGCCTGCCGCAGCCTCGGGATCGGCCCGGCCGAGTTCCTGGGCGGCCCGGGCCGCTGGCAGGACTCCGGCATGGCGGGCACCCCGACCGGCCCCGGAACGTTCCTGGCCGCCGATCCCGACGACTGCACCCGCGCCCTGGTGGCGCTCATCCGCACCCACCGGCCCCAGGTCATGGTCACCTACGACCAGGACGGCGGCTACGGCCATCCCGACCACATCCGCGCCCACCAGATCACCATGGCCGCCGCCGACGCCGCGGCAGACCTGCGCGCCCACCCCAACGGCGGGACACCGTGGACGGTGCCGCGCGTCCTCGCCGCGGTCATCCCGCACAGCGCCCTGCACGCCGCGGCCAGGCAGCTGTCCAGGACCCCACCACACGGGGCCAACCCGTTCACCGGCGCGGAGAACGGGGGGCCACTGCCGTTCGGGGTGCCCGACGACCAGGTCGACGTTCACATCGACGCCACCACGCACCTACCAGCGAAGCTCGCCGCCATGCGGGCCCACCGCACCCAGATGCATCCCCAGGGCTGGTTCTTCGCCCTGGCCACGCGGCCCGGCTCCACCATGGGCCACGAGTACTACCGCTTCCTGCGCCGCGACAACCATCCCGGACCCGGCGCGGCCGACGACCTGTTCGCCGGCCTGCGCTGACCCGATCCGGAGGCGGTAAACAAGGCGGCATCGGCCTGCCCGACGGACACGATGACCGCGCGACCACTGCCACAAACGGGGTGTGGGTCATGCGGTGGTTCCGGTGTCCATCCACCGCCGGAACACATCGACCTTCTCCGCCGGCCACGCACCGTCACACGGCATGCTGCCGTTGCTCAGGCGGGTGAGGATGGCCTCGGCGTGGGTCCGGACGTCGTCGTAGGACCACAGGTCAAACGCGAATGTCATCGACTGCCGGTCCCGGGTCCGGAACAGCGGCTTGATGTGTTTCTCGAACCGGACGGGTTCATCGGCGGCCGGCAGCACCACCGGCGCCTCGTCCTCCTCAACCGGGGCGAGGGCGGAGATCCGCCCGCCGGGCGGCCCGGCGGCGGTGGCCCAGTTCCAGGACGGCATCGGCATATGCCCTGGTGGTCGGGAGGTGGTCTGGGAGTTCTCCACCGCTAGCCGGGAGCCCCATTCCAGGTAGGAGCAGAACGCGGAGCGGAACTCTGCGTCGCTGGGCAGGCCGGCTTCCTGCGCGGATTGGATCATCAGCGCGACCCAGCGGGCGCGCCATTCCTCGGTGAGGCACTTGCCGGCGTGCTGGGAGATCATCCGCGGGTAGCCGCCGTACTCGTCGCTGTAACAGGCCGGGCCGCCGAACACCTCCCCGAGCCACTTGGCGACCCGCTGCGGGTGGTCGGCGGACATGTTCGCGAAAATCGGGGCGAGCATCGGGGCGGCCGGGACATACTTCTCGTAGAACAGCCGGGTCATCCGGGTCAGCGCCGGCAGCCCGCCGCACCACTCGAAGATCGACGGCGTCGCCGCCGGGTCGCGCACCGGGTCGGCGAAGTTGACGTACCAGTGCATCCCCGAGCAGAACGGCTTGTTCTGCGAATGCCCGCACCGGCACAACGCGTAGTGCTCCCGCGACGCGCCGGCGTTGCGCACCACGTCGCCGCCAGCACCGTCGACCAGCGCCATGGAGCCGGTGATCCGGTAGGGCCCGTCCTTGGACACCTCGATCGCCGCCTCGCGCTGGTCGGCGTAGTCGACCTGCTCGCGGGCCTCGACGGTGTCCAGCGCGAAGCTCAACGCCCCGGACGGGCAGTCGCGCACCGCCCGCACGATCTCGTCCAGCCGCCCGCCGCTGGGCGTGACGAACGGCTCCTCACCCAGGTGGAACACTGACGCGAGCCGGTCGGTGCACAGGCCTGAGTGCTGGCAGGTGCCGCGGTTGTCCAGCACCGTCACCGACTGCCCGACGTAGCTGTCACGGCGATCGGCCACCCGGTTCGGGTCCTTGCCGGTGGTGAACCCGATCCGGTGGCAGGCGCCGTCGCAGGTCGGTTTGATCCCGGACTCACCGCACCGGCATAGCGCCATCAACGGGCGGGCCGCGATGGGCACCCCGAGATGGTCGTACAGGTGGCCGGGGTTCGTCACCAGATACGGGCCGTCTGGCACCGCCTGAATGCGCTGGACCGCCCCTACTTGCAGGGCCGCCAGCTCGGCCACACGACTTTCCCTCGCAGGCGCATCGGTCAGTCCGAGGGCAAGGTCCTGCACGGCCGCGACCGCCTCGCCGAGGCCAGGGACATCAAGTTTCTGGCACCAAAGCTCGGTCGCGGCGCGCGCCAGCTCCCACAGCCGACCGCCCAGCTGCGCAGCGGAGGCCGCGCCCGAGCTTGCGGGTCCGACCGGCTCCGAGCGTGGCGGCATGTCGTTCTCCGCACGGTCGAGGACGGCCGCCGTGCCCGCCGCCTGCTGCAGCGGCCCAACCACACTGGCGCGTAGCCGCGCCTCGACGGATCGGGAGGCGTCGTCGCCGGCCTGGTCCAGATCGGCGAGCAGGTCGTCGGTGCTGTCCAGCAACCGGCGCACGGTGCCGTCGACATCAGTCATGAGCTCCTCCTCCGCGGGCGAGTGCGTCAGCGCACTTCGTAGCGCTTCATCTCTTGGATCTGGTCGACGAACGGCATGACCGCAGCGAAGAACTCACCGAACTGCGGGCTGGACCGGAAGCCCTGCTCGTGGCCCTCGATCGAGTCCCACTCGATGCGCACCACGAAATGCTCCGGCTCCTCCGCACCGCGCGCCAGCTCCCAACGCACGCAGTGCCGGTCCGCGTCCAGGACCCGCCCGGCCCGCTGGTAGGCATCCTCGAACTCCCCAGCCCGAGCCGAGGGAACCGTGTAGCGGATGTACTCGACGACCATGCCCAGTCCCAACCTCGTGACGAAATCAATACACCGCGGTACCGTATTGCGATGACAGACCGGACGTCAACCGCCGAGCAGCGGCGAGGCCGCGCCCGCGATCCCGACATCGACGCCCGCGTCCTGGCCGCGGCGAACCGGCACCTGGCCACCCACGGCTATGAAGCGATGTCGCTGACGGCCGTCGCCCACGAAGCACAGACAACCCGACAGGCCCTCTACCGCCGCTGGCCCACCAAGGCCAGCCTGGCCGCCGCCACCCTGCACGCCGCCGTGGACGCCGGACCCGACGGACCCACCGAAGACCCGCTGGCCGACCTGGTCGCCGAGCTGGCCAACTTCCAGCGCGGCGTTTCCCGGCCGGGACGGTTGTCCCTGGTCGGCACGATGCTGCAGGACAACACCGCACCCGAGGTGCTCGCCCGCTACCGGGCTCAGGTCGTCGCCCCACGCCGCAGCCGCATCCGCGCCATCCTCGAACGAGCGCAGCGCCTCGGCCTCATCGACCCTGATGCAGACCTCGACGTGGCCGTCACGCTATGCACCGGCTCCTGGTACGGCCGCGCCCTCGCCGAACCGCTACCACCGCCGAACTGGCCAGCCCGCACCGCCGCACTCGTCTGGCGCGCCGTCGGCGGCACACTCCCAGAAGCGCAGACCCACAGCTCCGAGCCGACCCGCTGACCACCGGTACGACGGATCAAGCTTCCGCCTTCGGTGCGCTGAACGCGCCGAAGACGGCCGTTCGCCTGTCGCGGGCGGCCGTCTTGGCTCAGCTGCGGGGCTTCGCGTTCAGGGGGCGGGTCTGGTTGGTTCCGCTGAGAACCGCTAGGTATGAGACGCGCCGCGCCAGCTCAGGTGTAGAGCTCGGGCTGGAGTTCGTTGACCTTGACGAGTAGGCCGTCCGGGCTGCTCAGTTGCAGCTGTCGCCCGAACCCTTCGTCGGTGGTCGGCTGGGCAATCGTCACGCCGGCCTCGCGCAGCTGTTCCTCGAGGGCGTCGAGCCGGCCGGTGAAGGAGAAGTTCAGCTCCACCAGCCCTTCGTTCTGCTCCGGGTTCGGCGGGTGCGCGAGCAGCCCGACTTCCGCGCCGGCCAGGTGCATCAGCACCCAGTCCCCGTCGCGGCTGCCGTGCAGCAGCTGGCCGCCGAGTTGCTCGTAGAAGTTCACGGCTGCGGTCATGTCCTTGACGTGCACCATCGGCTGCAACTGCAGCGTCCCGACCCTTGTGTTGGTGGTGCCCGGACCGGTGGGCGTGGGGTAATCGGTCATGTCGGCCTCCTTGCCGGCTAGGTGTGCCTCGAGGACATGGGTCACGAGGTCGGACAGCGACAGCTGCACGTCGATCGAGTGGTGCTTCACCCGGCGGATCAGCTCGGGCGGCAAGGCCACGTTGAACTGTTGCTTCGTCGCCATACAGCTGAGCATAATAACTTAGAGACCTAGGTGTCTAGGCCGTGTCGGCTCGTTCGCAAGCGCGAAAGTCCTCGACTAGGGCTCCTTTGTGTTCCAAAGTTCGAGGTTGATCTTGAGTTTTCAGGCGGCCTTTCCGAGCCGGGCATCGTCGATGTAGCCGTGCACGTGTCGGTCGATGGTGGCCAGCGCGGCACGTAGCTCCAGCGGTGCTGGTGGTGTGTCGGCGGCGAGCAGCGGCCGCAGCAGCCGGTTGGAAAC
>JAABUZ0100008117.1_pt1 | contig 12451 bp, 13 predicted proteins | sample 5562091 | NCBI WGS metagenome assembly JAABUZ01 (sample SAMN12813069, study PRJNA571459) | rock metagenome | isolation source: Antarctica rocks | place: Antarctica: Victoria Land, Linnaeus Terrace sud | collected 2015-12-21 | reverse complement strand
CTCCTCGACATGCTGCGGGCGAGCGTCGATCGCGATCCCTCCGCGATGGCCGTCGTGGAGGTCGGGGGAGAGTCGGTCACCTACGAGCAGCTCTGGGAGCGCGCTTCGCGCGTCGCGGGCGGACTGGTCGCACGCGGACTCCGGCGTGGCGATCGCGTGGCGATCCGGCTCGGCAACGGCCTCGACTGGGTGCTGGCGTTCTGGGGCGCGCAACTCGCGGGCATGGTCGCCGTGCCCGTCAATACGCGCTTCAAGGACGAGGAGGTCCGCTACGTCGTGGAGGACTCGGGCAGCGCGTACGTCTTCGCCCCGGGCGAGCCGCTGCCCGACGCCGAAGCCGCCGCTCCCGCCCAGGGCCTCGAACCCGACGACCTGGCGGCGATCTTCTACACGAGCGGCACGACCGGCTTTCCGAAGGGCGCGATGACCTCGCACGCGAACTTCCTGGCCAACAGCGAGAGCGCGGTGCGCTGCATCGGCGTCGATCGCGCCGAGGGCGGCACGCTCAGCACCCTCGTCAACGTGCCGCTCTTCCACGTGACCGGCTGCAACAGCCAGCTGATCGTGCTGCTCGACCTCGGCGGCACCACCTACGTCCTCACCAATCCGCTCGATCTCGAAGGCTTCCTGCAGACGGTCTCCGAGCACGGCGTCGACATGCTCACCTCGGTGCCGGCGATCTACCACGCGCTGACGCGCCACCCCGCGTTCGCGCAGGCGGACCTGAGCAGCGTGCGGTGGGTCTCCTACGGCGGCGCTCCGATCGCCGCCTCCACGGTGCACGGCATCATGGAGGCCTTCCCAGGCGCGCGGGTGGGCAACGGCTTCGGGCTGACCGAGACCTCGTCGCTGACCTCGTACCTCCCCCACGAGGAGGCGGCCGAGCACGCCGACTCCGTGGGATGGGCGATGCCGGTCGACGACCTGGCCATCGATGCACCCGACCCGGACACCGGCGTGGGCGAGCTGCTCGTCCGCGGACCCAACGTGGTGAGCGGCTACTGGAACAAGGAGGAGGCCACCGCCGAGACGTTCGTCGACGGCTGGTTGCACACCGGCGATCTGGCGCGCATCGACGCCGACGGACTCCTCTACATCGTCGATCGCCAGAAGGACATGATCAACCGCGGCGGGGAGAACGTGTACTCGATCGAAGTGGAGAGCGCCCTCGCCGGCGCGCCGGGTGTCGGCGAGGCCGCGGCCGTCGGCGTGCCCGACGACATGATGGGCGAGAAGGTCGGCGCGGTCATCGTGCCCACCGCCGGCACCGACCTCGACATCGAGGCGGTGGTCGCGCACGCGCGCGAGCGCATCGCCGACTTCAAGGTCCCGCAGTACGTCGCCGTCAGAGCCGACCCGCTGCCGCGCAACCCGGGTGGCAAGGTCCTCAAGGCGCTCCTGCGGGACGAAACCGACTGGGGAGATCCACTGCGCTGATGAGCACCGTCAACACCGTTCAAGGGCCGCTGGACACCGGCGAGCTCGGCACCACGCTGATACACGAGCACGTCCGCTTCCGCGACGAGGCGGTCGCCGAGAACTGGCCGGGACGCTACGACGCCGAGGCCGAGATGGCGGCGGCCGTCGAGGCGGTGAGCGCGGCCAAGGAGCGGGGCGTGAAGAGCATCGTCGATCCGACCGCGATGTTCGGCGGCCGCGACGTGCGCTTCATGCGCGGCGTCGCCGAGCAGACCGGCGTGCAGATCGTCGCGTGCACCGGCATCTACACCTACGACTTCCTTCCCCACTATTTCGAGAACCGCGACGCCGACATGATGGCCGAGCACTTCGTCGAGGACATCGAGCGGGGCGTGCAGGGCACGGAGATCAAGGCGGCGTTTCTCAAGTGCGCCGCCGATGCGCCCGGCGTCACCGAGCACGTCGAGAAGATCCACCGCGCGTGCGCACGAGCCTCGGTGCAGACGGGCGCGCCGATCATGGCGCACTCAATGCCTGCGGTCGCCACCGGGCCGCGCCAGGTCGAGATCTTTCTCGAGGAGGGCGTCGCGCCCGAGAAGATCCAGATCGCCCACTGCGGCGACACCGACGACGTCGACTACATCCAGGGACTGCTCGACCGCGGCGTCTACGTCGGCCTCGACCGCTACGGGCTCGAGATGTATCTCCCCATGGACCGCCGCAACGCGACCGCCGCCGAGCTGCTGCGCCGTGGCCACGCCGAGCGGATCTTCATCTCGCAGGACTTCTGCGCGACCATCGACTGGTTCCCGCCCGAGGCCGCGGAGGCGTTGGCCGCCCAGGGGGCGATCCGCGGCTGGAGCATGACGCTCGTCTTCGACGAGGTCTTGCCGACGCTGCGCGAGCAGGGCGTCCTCGACGACGCGGCGTTCCGGATGATCTTCGAGGAGAACCCCGCGCGCTGGCTCGGCCGTTAGCGCCGCCGTCTCGCGACCCTCGCGGCGATCCGCTCAACCCGAGGTCCGCCTAACACGGCGTGTCCCCCTTATCCCACCCCCCGCTGGCCAGTCAGCCTTTACGTCCCGCTGGTAGAGTAAAGGCAATGAGCGTCGTGTCGCGAAAGAACCAGATCACGATCCCGGCCGATGTCATGCGCGAGGCCGGACTGGAGCCAGGTGACGACGTGAGACTACGGAGCGTCGGACCGGGACGGATCGAGCTCGTGAAGGCCGAGGAGTTGATCGACCAGTTCGCCGGTAGCCTGAACTCGGATACCTACCCACCTGGGTATCTCGACGACGTTCGCGCCGGATGGGCGTAGTCGTCTTTGACAGCGACGTCCTGATCGGCTTCCTCAACCGCGACGACGCACACCACGGTGACGCTGTAGAGCGCGTCCGGACCTCGATGGTGCCCGGAAGCCGGCGGTTGCTGTGCGCCGTGAACTACGCCGAGATCATGGTCGGTCCTCTACGCGCGAACACGCACGAGTTGGTGGAGCAAATGCTCGTCCAGTTCAACATCGAGACGATGATCGTCGACATGGACCTGGCCAGCCGTGCCGCGGCCGTCCGCGCGCGCACCAACCTCAAGCTCCCGGACGCCTTCGCACTCGCCACCGTGATTCACGCCGAGCATCGCGGCTGGGAGAACGTCGAGATCGCCAGCTTTGACACGGCGGTCCTGAAGGCCCACAGCGAGCTGCATCACGATTAGCGACTACGTGCAACCCGCTGATGTCGAAGCGAGCCTCGACGAGGGATGGGAAGTCCTTTTGAACGAAACCCGGCCACGCTCCGACCCGGCGCCTCCCGGTACCCCCTACACCCATGACGCCGTGCTTCGCGCGAAGCGGCGCCGGTAGACCGCGCCGACGCTGGCGTTGCTCGGCGCGTGGCGGAGTGCCGCGCGACTGCTTCTAGTCGATCGTCGGTGCGGCTGAGTACTCCTCGTCGGTGACCTTCTCGCCCCAGTGGGCGGCGGGGTGGTCCTCGTCGACCTCGTTGAGCGCGAGGTGGACCATGAAGCGGTTTGGCGCGGCGCCGTGCCAGTGGGCCTCGTCGGGCTCGAAGAAGACACGGTCACCGGGACGGATGACCTCGACCGGCCCACCGCGCCGCTGGACGAGCCCGACGCCCTCGGTGACGTAGATCGTCTGGCCCAGCGGGTGCGCGTGCCACGCGGTGTGCGCCCCCGGCGTGAAGTGGACGAGGTTCGCCTGGACGCGTGCGGGCGCGGGCGCTGCCGCGACCGGATCGATGTAGACGTCGCCCGTGAACCAGTTCACGGGGCCCTTGGCCGTATCGATGCTGCTTCTCGTGATCTCCATGGGGAACGACCTTCCGGTGAGGCGGACTGCACGACGCTGCACGGTCCGCAGGTGCTGGCCCCACCGTATCTCGGCGTCGCTCACGGTTGCGCGACCATGCTCGCCTTCGAGCTCCTCATTGCGCTGCGCACGTCGATCGGCTCTCAGCGCACTCTCAGAGAATCGGGACCGCCTTCTCACCCTCGGCGGCGCAGCCCTCGCGGGCGCCGCGACGTCGCAGACCGCGAGCACCACGACCCCTTAGCGCAACGAGGACGCAGGCGCCGCCGAGGTTCGACGGCCCGGCACACGGAACCGCCGCGCATGAGGACGCCGAGAAGCCCGTGACCGGCGACGCGGCCGCGAAGGCCAAGGCCGCCGCGGACCTCTCAGCCGGTCGGTCAGGCGGCCGGCTCGCGGAAGTAGTGCCCCTGTGCCAGGTCGTCTATGAGCCCGGGATGCGTCGGCTTCCACCCGAGCAGCTCGCGGGTCAGCGCGCTCGAGGCCAGGACGTCGAGCGCGAGGAAGCCGCCCAGCCAGCCGAAGTGCTCGCCCGCGTCCTCGGGAGCGATGGACGTCACCGGCAGGTCGAGGTGCCGGCCGATCACCTCGGCGATCGAGCGCACCGGCACACCCTCCTCGGCGGCACCGTGCAGCACCGATCCCGCCAGAGCCGTCTCCAGCGCCAGGCGGAAGAGCCGCGCGGCGTCGAGCCGGTGCACCGCCGGCCAGTGATTGTTGCCGTCGCCGACGTAGCCCGAGACTCCCTTCTCGCGCGCGATGCCGACGAGGGTCGCGACGAAGCCATGGTCGCCGTCGCCGTGAACGGTCGGCGCGAGCCGCACGCTCGACGATCGCACGCCGGACGAGGCGAGGGAGAGCACCGTCTGCTCGGACAGGGCGCGGTGTCCCGCCGGCGAGCTGGAATCGGGCGCGTCCTTCTCGGTCGCGAGGACGCCGGGCGCGAGCCCGGCCAGTCCCGAGGCGATGACGAGCGGCCGGCTCGAGCCCTCGAGCGCTGCGCCGAGCGTCTCGATGGCGCGGCGATCCGCTTCGGCAGCGGCCTGGAAGTTCCCCGAGAAGGCCTCGTCGTGCTTGAACGCGAGGTGAATGACCCCCTCGGACGCGGCGGCCGCCGCGCGCAGGACGTCGAGATCGTCGAGCGCGCCGCGCTGAACCTCAGCTCCCGCGGCCGCCAGCGCCTCGGCCGAGGCGTCCGAGCGGGCCAGGCCGACAACGGCGTGGCCCGCGCCGTTGAGCTCGGGGACGACGGCGGAGCCAATCCAGCCGGTCGCGCCGGTGAGGAAAACGCGCATGAGAGACCTCCAGGTGAGCTTGCCGGCCTCGTCGCACGACATGCGGAGGATCCGACCGATGACAGTTAGTGCCATGACCCTGGCATGGGTACGACACTTGGTGTCATGACTATCATCGGGTGCCGTGACTCGATGGGAGCCGAACGCACGTGGCCGGCTCGAGCAGGCGGCGCTGGAGCTCTTCGGCGAGCGCGGGTTCGAGCAGACCACGGTGGAGGACATCGCCACTCGGGCGGGGCTCACCAAGCGAACCTTCTTCCGGCACTTCTCCGACAAGCGTGAAGTGCTCTTCGGAGGCGGAGAGGAGTTCCAGGAGCTCTTTGTGCACGGCCTCGCCGCCGCACCCGCCTCCGCCGCGCCGATCGACGCGATCGCCGTGAGCCTCGAGGCCGTCAGCGCCGCATTTCAGGATCGCCGTGAGCTCGCCCGGCGACGCCAGCTCGTCATCGCGGCCAACCCGGAGCTTCAGGAACGCGAGCTCGTCAAGCTCGCCTCGGTCGCCGCTGCGCTGGCCGAGACCCTGCGCGAGCGCGGCGTCGAGGAGCCGGCAGCGAGCATGACCGCCGAGGCGGCCATCGCGGTCTTCAGGATCGCGTTCGAACGCTGGGTCGCCGCGGCCGACCAGCGCGATCTGCCTGAGCTCATCCGCGAGTCGCTGGAAGCGCTGCGAACCGTCGCCGCGAGCCGCTGAACCCATCGGACCCCATGGAGGCCGTCGCGAATCGTCGATTCGCAACTCAATCGCTGCCTTGCCTCCGGCTGCCTGCTGGGCGAGAATGAGTCCGTGAAAGCCACGAATCGACAGCCAAACGCTGCCACCCTAGAACCGTTCGACGCGCTGAGCGGCACCTGGTTCACCGAGGCGACCCACCCGCAGTTCGACACCATTGTGCCGGGCAGCATCACGTACGAGTGGCTCGAGGGCAGGAACTTCCTCGTCCAGCGCTCGCACAACGATCACGACTCCTTTCCCGACGCGATCAGCGTCATCGGCGCCCCCGAGGCCGGCGACGGGCTGGTCATGGAGTACTTCGACTCGCGCGGCGTGCGCCGGACGTACCGCGTCTCGCTCGAGGACGGCGTACTTCGCATCTGGCGTGACGACCCCACATTCGCCCAGCGCTTCTCCGCCACGCTCGGCCATGACTCCTTCGAGGGCCGATGGCAGCTCGCCCGGACCCCGGGGGACTGGCAGGACGACCTGAAGGTGACCTACCGCCGCGACTAGGTCATCGAGCCTCGGTTAGGCATGCCGCTGGCGGGACGAGCGCTCTAGTCCGCCGCGGACAGGGCTGCGCTGGCAGCAAGCAAGCAGTGAGTCTGATGGGACGGCCATCGAATCCCTGAGCGGTGCTCGAGGTTCGCGTGCCTCGGCTCGTCGGGAGGAGCCGAGCTGCGCCGGGCGACGAAGGAGCGGGCTTAAGCCGGTACGCCGACGTCCGGCGACGCGAGCATCGACAGAAAGGCTGGTGGCAGCGTGCTGCTCGCTCGCCAGTACTCAAGGCCAACCACGGCGCCCGTGTCGGGATCCTTCTCGGACATTATGGGACGACTTTCGAACCCTCAGAAGCTTGAGGGTTGGCGGTCTCTCCTGGCCTAACCCGGGCGCTGCCGCCTCTCGTCCAATGCAGAAACGACTAGGGCAACCGGGGAGGCGGGTGTTGAATAGCAACCTGCGACCGGCTACCGGTTCGTCGAGGTGCTCGAGCTGCGGGCTCGAGGCGTGGGCAGCGGGGACAGCTCAGTCGGACATCGTCGCGCTGAGCGCATAGAGCAGCGGCACAGGATCGCCCGGTAGGCGCCAGCGGCCCTCGTCATCGCGGGCTCTATCCACTCATCGGCTCATCCGGCCCGGCGGTAGCGGATGTGTGTGGCTAGCGGCGAAGGCAAGACCTCGACGGGCTCAAACCCGAACGACTCGAGGCCGTCGAAGATCCGCTCGCCGGAGCCGAGCAGGACCGGGGCGACGTCGAGCGTGAGTTCGTCGATGACCCCGGCAATGAGGGCCTGGCGCACAGTCGAGGCGCCACCCGCGATGTCTACACCGCCCTCGCCGGCCGTCTCACGCGCTTGTGCGTAAGCGGCGTCGAAGCCGCCGGTGACGAAGTGGAAGGCCGTCCCGCCTTCCATCTCGATCGGCTCATGAGCGTGATGGGTGAGCACGAACACCGGCGCGTGGTAAGGCGGCTCGGGACCCCACCAGCCGCGCCAGTCCTCATCCCACTCGCCGCGGATCGGCCCGAACATGTTCCGCCCCATGACGTACGCGCCGCGCGGGCGCATGAGCCAGCCGATCGCCGTCGCGTCGGCGTCGTTGGCGCGCTCGTCGCCGAGATGCCAGCTATGGACCTCGCGCCCACGCTTGCCGAGTGGATCCTCGCGGCTCTGATCGGGCCCGGCGACGAAACCGTCAAGCGAGATCGACATGTGGCAGGTGGTGTCCGCCATCGGCGTCCTCTCGGAAGTAGTTCTGCGATTTGCAAGTGACGACAGCACCCTAATATCCGGCTTCGTGCAAAGCGCTTGTGCCAGCGCCCTGGGGAGCGCCGCTGCTCATGCCTCATTGCGACAGCGACGGTGCTCGACTTCGCTCTATGCGACGATCTGAAGCCATGCTGATCTACTCGATGGGGGTCTCGGTGGACGGCTTCATCGCCGATCGTGAGGGCGCGTTCGGGTGGTCGGTCCCCAGCGACGAGCAGTTCGCCTTCCACCTTGCGCAGGTCCGCGAGCTCGGCGGCTTTCTGTTGGGCCGCAGGCTTTACGAGACGATGCTCGTGTGGGAGACGGATCCGTCGATGCGCGACGACGAGCCCAGAGCTGAGTTCGCCGAGGTGTGGTCCGCGGTCCCAAAGGTCGTCTTCAGCCGCACTCTCGACCGCGTCCAGGGTAATGCCCGGCTCGCTGAGGCGTCGGTTGCCGAGGAGACCGCTGCGGCGCTCGACGCGACCGACAAGGACGTCGCGATCGGGGGCGCTGGCCTGGCCGCGGCGGCGATCGAGCTCGGTCTCGTCGACGAGCTGCGCATCTTCCGCAATCCGATCGTCGTCGGTGGCGGCACGCCGTTCCTCCCGCCGGTCACTGAACAGGTCCCACTGGACCTCATCGAGACCAGGTCATTCGGCTCCCGCGTGATCTACGAGCGCTACGGGCGCGCGCGCAATGGGTCGGATTGACACGCGGCCACGCCTCCTATCTGCCCGCGGTTGCATAGGCAGGCAGCGGGCGCTCTGACCAGGGGCGCGCAGCCCCTCGCTGCTCCGCTCCCACAATCGCCTGACGCGGCACAATGCTGCCAGCGCACCAGCAGTGTCGAAGGCCGCGACGGCGCTCGGAGACTGCCCCCTGCTGCGTGAAGGGGGGCGCGCGGTAGCTCGTGTGTCCCGGTGCGGCGCTCAGGTCGACGTGTTGACGAGCTCGCTGGCGATCCAGTGCGCGACGTTTTCGGGGTAGGGAGCGGGAAGCCCGAGGACGATGTGCTGAAAGCCGGCGTCGATGGCCCGCGCGATCGCGTTCTTGGTTGCGTCGACCTGCTCGTAGGAGACCCGGAGGTAGATCGAGCGAGTGATCGAGGCAGGGTCTCGGCCAATCTCGGCGCAGAGCCGGTCCAGGAGAGCGCTCCGCTGGATGCAGTCGTCGAGGTCGCCGCCGGGGATGTTCCATTGGTCGGCGTGTTCGGCGACGACGCGTAGCGTTGCGGTGGTGCGTCCGCCGATCATGATCGGCGGATACGGGCGCTGGATGGGCTTGGGGTTGCAGAACGCGCCGGTCAGCTGGTTGTAGGTGCCGTCGAAGTCGAACGGCTGCTCCTCGGTCCACAGGCGCCGAATGACCGTGCAGGCTTCGCGGAGGCTCTCAACTGCCTCCGGGAAGTCGAGGTAGGGCAGGCCGTGCGCTGGGTACTCGCGCCGAGCCTCGGGAGGGTTCGGGCGCGAGCCCACCCCGATGCCGAAGTCGAGCCTCCCGGCGGAGACGACGTCGACGGTCGCGGCGATCTTGGCCAGCATCGCGGGTGGGCGAAAGCGGTTGCTGGTCACCAGCAGCCCGAGGCGCAGCCGATCGGTTTGAGAGGCGAGGGCCGAGAGTAGTGTCCAGCCCTCGAAGATCGGTCCGTTGGGGTCACCGCCGATCGGCAACAGGTGGTCAAATAGCCAGGCGTGCTCGATCTCCGGGATCGCGTCCGCTTCCTGCCAGACCCGCAGAACGTCTTGGTAGCTGACCTGTTGCGGGGCGGTCGCGATGCCGAAGCTGACCATCCCATTGGGCGATGGCCGGTTCACTTCGACTCGACCCGACCCAGCGGGTGAGAGTCGTCGGTCAGGGCAGCGCGCACATGGGACCAGGCCGCGTCTTCGCGGTTGAGCACGCTGTGCAGGTAGGCCGTGGTGACCTGTTGGATGAGCGCGATCCGCTCAAGGCTCCAGTCGGTCGTCTCGTGGGTGGAGTACCCGGCAATGCCGCCCATCGTGTGCTCGGAACCGAACAGGGTCAGCAGGCTCTTCTCGGCCGGGCTCTGCGTGTATGCGTCGGTCCACCAGTCTGGGCCTCGCGTTGAGAGCGGCGACTGGTCCTGATCGCCGGCGACCATGAGGGCCGGAGCCGTCATCTGAGCGAAGTTCGGGTTCATGAAGGAGAAGTGCTCGGCCGCGAACGCGGTCAGTTCGTCGCCGCCCGTCCCCGCCACTCCAAGCAGTACACCCGCCGCGACCCGGGGATCGGACATGTCCTCACCTACGTTGCCGTCCTGGTCGACGATCCGCGCGCCGACCAGTGCGCTGGCGGTTGTGGCGCCCCATGAGTGTCCGGCCACAGCGATCCGATCACGGTTCAGCCGGCCGGCGAGGCCGGGAACAGACGCCTCGATGAGATCGAGTTCGTCCAGAACGCGCGTAAGGTCTTCGATGCGGAAGCGCCAGATGACCGGGGTCCGGGGGTCGTTCGGCGCGATGCCGAGCGTCTGGGAGTCGAGGTGGGTCGGTTGAAGGACAGCGAACCCTTGAGCGGCCCAAAACTCGGCCAGCGGGGCGTAGGCGTCCATCCACTCGCTGAACCCGTGGGAGAAGACGATGATCGGAAGATTGCGTCCGGTCATCGGCGCGGTCACCCGCACCTGGAGATCCGCGCCTCGGTCTGGAGCCGGCAGCACGACTGGACGGACCGAGATGACCGCCCTCAGTGCGGGGAGGGAGACGTCTAAGACCGATGGCTGTATGTGACTCATGATGATTGCTCCAGGGCGATGGTGCGAGGGCGCGCGCGGCGCGAGCGGGGAGTCCCGGCCGCTAGATTCAGAAAAGGAGAGGGTGCCCGAATAAAGGCTAGCAGAAGCGGGGAGCCTATCCACTTATTTGCATGGAACCACCATCGGACACAACCCAGACGCCGCCCCGACGGGCTGATGCTGAGCGCAACCGCGAGCGGATCCTGGTTGCGGCACGTTCTGCGTTCGCCGACCCGGACGCCGACGTCTCAATGGCCGAGATCGTGCGGCGCGCCGGGGTCGGCTCCGCCACGCTCTACCGCAACTTCGCCAACCGGCGCGAGCTTCTCGAGGCGCTCTATGTCGACGAGATCGACGCCGTCTGTGAGGCCGCTGCGATGATCGACGGCGACAGCCCGGGGGCGATCCTCCAAGCGTGGCTGCACCGCTTCTACGCCTACTTCACCAGCAAGCGACTCGTCGCCGCCGAACTCCTCGAACACTCAGGCGCGGACGACCCCGTGTTCGGAACAGGCTATACGCGCGTTATCGAAGCCGGCCGCCCCCTCCTGCTCGCGGCCCGCGACTCAGGTGAGATCCAAGTCGATCTCGCCCTTGAGCAGATCCTCGACTTGGTCGTCGCCATCGCCAAGATCCCAGGAGCTGCCGCCTACCGCGCGCCGATCCTGCAGGCGGCACTCCAGGCGCTCCGGACAACCAAGGACGCCGAGCCGGGGCCTCGCTGAGCGGCCAGCGTCGCTGCTCCTTTGTCGCCGGTGAGGCACTCTGCCTGTGCCTGCCGCTCACCGACGACAAGCGGTAGCCGCACGCAGTCGCCGGGGTCTCCTCGAGCGGGCTGCACGGCGCTTCTCGGCCACCGGGCCGGGGCTCAGCTCGAAGCAAGCAAGCATGGAGTTGATGGGACGACTATCGAACCCCGCGTCTCGCGCGTCGGTCGAGCGGGCTCGTATGCGTGTTCATGCCGAGCCCCCCGGCGGCTCCTCTAGGTTCTGAAGGGTCGCCAGGAGATGTCCGGGCAGCTGTGACCGCTCGAGCCGAAACTCGCTCCACTGATCACGCGACGCCGGATTGGCGGAAGCAACAAAGCGGCGCCGGCCACGACTGTTCGGCGACGTCCGTTCGGAGAACGTCGTGCTCGGGACGAGCCACACCGGGCCGTAATCGCCGTCTCGTGTGTCAACCGCGACGAACAGCAGGTGCAGGTCTGCCCGCGGCGTGAAGGTCGTTTCGCGGACCTGGGCGCTGAAGGTCGACGAGCTCAACATCGTGCTAGTCGTCCAGCTCCGGCTCTTGACCTGGACGGCGAGCGTGACGGGACTATTCCGGCGATGAAAGACGAGGTCAACGCCCTCGTCGTCGACGAGGCTCGTCGAAACGTTCAGTTCGAAGTCGCTTGCGAGCATGCAACTCGCAGCGATGAGATGCTCTACCGCCTGGCCCTTCCGCGCTGAGTCGCGGTTCTCCTGGGGCTTCATGGCAACGCCCGCTCGACCCTCACGGCGGACGCGGCGGATATACCGCTCGACCGTCAAGCTCGGGTCGAGGGCACGGGCCCGCTGGACGACGACCAGGGCGAGATCGTGATCACCCGCGTTGAGGGCGATGTCCGCCCACGCGAGGTGTGCGTGTCCATCCGACCACTCGTCGTCTCCCACGTCAGCCGCGACGCGAATGGCCCGCTGGATGTACACGAGTGCCAGATCGTGCAGCCCTAGCCGATCAAGTCCGGAAGCCAGGTTCCACGGATAGGCGGGCTCCTCCGGGTCCATGCCCATTGCCTGCTCGTACAGCGTGAGGATGCGCTGTAGGTCGCCACTGCGCAGAAAACGCGACCGGCCGGCCTTCGTCGCCCCGCGTCCCGGCGCGAGATATCGGACGAGAACGTCCTCAGCGGCGCTGATCGCTGCAACTGCAGTAGAGATCTCGGCTGCGTTAGCCACGGCGCCGAGGCCGCCAGCCTCGCGCTTGCTTGTACTGGCCGCGCTGGGAGTCATCGAGTGCGTTCCAAAGTTCTAGCCACTCGCTGCCCGCTGAGGATTATGCGCTCTTCCGAGCGCCGCCTCGAGTTTGGCAATCATGTCGCAGACGCGCCACTCCTCGCCTGTGTCCGGATCGATGCCGGCCGGGTCCAGCCAGTTCTCCGACTTGGCGTTTCCCATCCGGGGGATTGTCCCCCCAGACGATGTC
>JAABUZ0100008114.1_pt1 | contig 12456 bp, 14 predicted proteins | sample 5562091 | NCBI WGS metagenome assembly JAABUZ01 (sample SAMN12813069, study PRJNA571459) | rock metagenome | isolation source: Antarctica rocks | place: Antarctica: Victoria Land, Linnaeus Terrace sud | collected 2015-12-21 | reverse complement strand
GGATGACCGTTAGGCGCGGAGTTTCTGCGCCAAGGCGATGAACTCCACTTCCGAGTAGCTCTGCGTCATGAGCGAGATCCCTGTCCCGTTGACATCGGGGAGGACGATGTAGCTCGGGCCGGGCACCCTCGATCAATATCCGTTTCGGCCCATCTGATTGCTGACCGTCTTCATCCGTCGTCGTCATCGGTGCTCGTTCCTTGCTTGTCGGATGCGGCGTGAGTTCCCGTGTTTGTATCATACCGCCTATGGGCAGGGGGCGAGCGTCGCGGTTGGTACCGGCGTCGGGGGATGCTCCGTCGCGTACGAACCGGGATTGTTCTGTCCGGGATACGCGGTGGTCGTCAAGGATGCGAGGCGGCCTGCTTCGGCGGTGAGCGCCCCTTGCCGGTTGGTCGTATTGGTGAGCGTGGCGAGGAGGCCCGCTTCGGTGGTGAGCGTGGGCATGGGGGTGCATGGCGCCGGTGCGCCGGGCGTGGCGGCGCGATCCGTGGCGTTGCTGTGCGTCCCTGGTGCCGCGCGCACAACGGGCGGTGTTGCCGTCGCGCGATCCGCGTACGGCGGGATGGCGCCGAGCGATGACGTGACCGTTGGCGTCGGCTGCATCGCTCTCTGCCGCGACGCGAGCGCGCCGATGAGGCCGAGCGCGGCGGCGATGAGGAATACCGCGACGATCGTGCGAAGAATGAGCCGTCGTTTGTTCCTGTCCATGTGCTTCCTGCCCGTGTCAATCTGTCGATGCGGCGGGGTTCGTCGTAGGAGCATCCATCCTACCGCACGTCGGCACGGGCAGCGCGCGGGATGTCCAGCCACCGTCTCAGGAACGCTCGCGGGTGTGGAAACGCGCCGCTTGCGTTTCTCCTCCGTCGCCTGCTAGCATCGCATCACTGGACAGACGATCTCTTCTGCGTAGTAGAATAGCAACATGACGACGAAAAACACGCCGGTGACCCCGCAACAACGCGCGCGTTTCACCGCACGAAAGGTGACGGGCCGCGCCGACACCGTTCATGATGCCGTCCCCGACTCGCTCACGGCATGGATGGCGCGCTACCTCACCTTCGCCGTCGTCGGCGTCCGCTCCCCCGCCGTCGCCGCGAAGATCGCCCTCCACCTTGACCGCTTCATCCGGTTCTTCGTCGACAGTTATGGGCACGACCGGATCAGCACCCTCTTGAAGCGGGACGTCCTCGCCTGGCAGCGGGCGCTCAAGGAGCAGGGCTTCGCGCCGGCGACGACCAACAATCATCTCGCCTCGCTCTGCGGGTTTACCACCTGGGTCCACGCCCAATCCCCGCGCCTCTTCCCGGTCGGTGACCCGGCCAAGGGGATCGGGGAACTCGGCCTGCCGCCGCTCGAACCGCGCGCCCTCACCGACGCGCAGGTACGCAGCCTGAAGAATCTCTGCGACCGGTTGGAGCGGTTCCATCAGTTACGCGGGCAGCGCTGGGCGGGACGCAACGGCGCGGTGCCACTCCGCGCCACGGGTCGTCCGCTGCGCGATCGGGCGATGGTCTACGTCCTACTCTCCACCGGCCTGCGGCGCGAGGAGTTGATCCGCCTCGACCTCGACCAGGTCAGCCCGCACACCCCGGCGACCTTGCGGCAGGCGCGGCAAGGTCGGATCGCCCGGGTCCAGGGCAAGGGGAACACCGAACGCACCGTTTTCCTGTCCAATGATGCCCGCCTGGCACTCGCCGACTATCTGGAGCGGGAGCGCCCGCGCGATCTCGGCCCTCAGACGACGGCGCTCTTCCTCAGTGCGACGGGGATTCCGGCACGGGCGGCAGACGGGCGACTCTCCCCACGCGCGGTCAACCTCATCCTGACGCAGATCGGGCGCTGGCACGACGCTGAACTGAAGGACGCGACGCGCCACATCTCACCGCTGAAGCCACATGATCTGCGACATACCTTCGCCTTCCAGTTGGCGACGGCGACGGGCGCGGACGCCTACGAGTTGGAGCGACGCCTCGGCCATCGCTCGCAGCGCTACATCCAGCGCTACACCAATCCCCCCGAGGCGATCGCCGCTGCCTATATCGAGGAGTTCTAGAGCGTGTGATGAACTTCGCAGATCAAGGCCAAGAAGGTAGGCGGTGACGGTGCGTACCTATGACGACATTGCCGCGTGGTATGACCGTTGGGTCGGCACGCGCTCGATGCGCGAGGATCCCTTCTTTCCGGCAGTCGAGGCGCTGATGGGCGACGTTGCTGGACGACGCATCTGCGACCTCGCCTGCGGCCAGGGCAGGGTGGCGCGGCATCTGGCAGACCTGGGCGCGTCCGTTGTCGGTCTCGACCGCTCAGCGAAGCTGCTTGCGCTGGCGCGTCGCAATGAGGAGGCCGTGCCGCGCGGGATCGAGTATTTCCAGGCCGATGCCCGGAGCCTCGACGGCGTTGCGGATGGCACGTTCGATGGCGTCATCTGTTTTATGGCACTGATGGACATTCCCGACCTCGCTCCGACACTGAGCAGCGTCGCGCGCATCCTGCGGCCTGGCGGATGGTTTGCCTTTGCCATCATCCACCCCTGCTACAATCCGGCGCAGTCGGGGGAGATGGGTTCTCCAGAGGGAGTGGTGCGCACCGTTCGTGGTTACTTCAGAGAGGGCTATTGGCGGTCCGACACGCGGACAGGACCGCCCGGCAAAGTGGGCGCCTATCACCGCACCCTGAGCACCTACATCAATGCGCTGACCGATGCGGGGCTGATGCTGGAGCGCGTGAGCGAACCGCGCGCCACGGGCGATTTCGCCGAAAGGAGGCCAGTGTGGGCGGAGGTGCCTGCCGTCTTGATTGCGGGATGCAGAAAGAGCGTGACAAACGAACGTGCATAACACGCTGTAGTATACTACAGCGACAGTTGACGGATAAGTGCGGTATCCTCTCGTCGATCGGAGTGGGAGGGTACGATGACGACGAGCGAGGAGATCGGTGGCTGGCGGGCAGGGCTTGATGATCTGCATGCCCGGATCGCCCCGCGCTTCCGGCGGTCGGAGGCGCGCGAGCGCGCGAAGCGGTATCTGGTCGGGCTGCTGGATCGCGTGGAGCGGAAGAATGGCTGGCAACTTGCCGAGCACCTCGGCGAGTCGGGGCCGCAAGGCATGCAGCGGCTGCTCAATGCCGCCGACTGGGATGCGGACGCGGTTCGCGGCGATCTGTGTGCCTATGTCACCGAGCATCTCGGTGATGCGGACGGCGTGCTGATCATCGATGAGACCGGTTTCCTGAAGAAGGGGACGAAGTCGGTCGGCGTGCAACGTCAGTACAGCGGGACGGCGGGTCGCCGCGAGAACTGCCAAATCGGGGTCTTCCTCGGGTATGCGAGCGACCGGGGACGGACCTTCCTGGATCGGGAGTTGTATCTGCCGAAGGAGTGGGCGGACGATGCCGAGCGGCGGCGGGAAGCCGGGGTGCCGGATGATGTGGCGTTCGCCACCAAGCCTGCGCTGGCCCGGCGGATGCTCGAGCGCGCGTTCGCCGGGGCGGTCCCGGCGGCGTGGGTGGCCGGGGACGAGATCGACGGCAACGACGCGGCGTTGCGGCGCTGGCTGGAAGGGGAGCACCATCCCTACGTCCTGGCCGCCTCCTGCAATCACGCCGTCTGGCACGACGGGAGGCAAGAGCGGGCGGACGCGCTGATCGCCGCCCTGCCCGCGACGGCGTGGGGTACCCTCTCGTGCGGCGCGGGGGCGCAGGGCGAGCGACTCTATGTATTGGTCCTGTCTCCGCCTCCCCTACGCGTCCGCGACCGGGATGGCGCACTGGCTGCTCGCCCGGCGCAGCCGGAGCGATCCAACCGAGTTGGCGTACTTCCGCGCTTTCGGGCCAGCGACCACGGCGCTCGAGGAGTTGGTACGGGTGGCAGGGACGCGCTGGGCGATCGAGGAGAGTTTCGAGGATGCGAAAGGGGCAGTTGGGCTGGACCACTACGAGGTGCGCAAGTGGGACGCCTGGTATCGCCACATCACCCTCGCCCTCTTGGCCCACGCCTACCTCGAGGTGACACGCCGCAATGCCAATCAAGCCGAGGATAAAAAGGGGGATCGGGCGTCGGCCTGATCCCCCTGACGGTGCCGGAGGTCCGCCGGTTGCTGCTCACGCTCGACGAGCCGCCGGAGTGCTTCCCCTTCCGCCTCGCCTGGTCCACCTTCCGTCGTAATCACCAGGCGATCGCTCAGCGCTGCCACGCCGCGCGACGAGCGAAACGGCAGCCGATCCCGAGCGTTGGTGCGACGATCCAGGTGCTTCCCGACACCACGCTGGCGCTAACGGACGAGCGATGGGCGCGCATCGCGCCGCTCCTCCCGCCGCAGACGGTGCGGATCGGCCGACCGCCGAACGATCATCGCACGATCCTGGGGGGCATGCTCTGGGTGGTACGGACGGGTGCCTCCTGGCGCGAGGTACCGGCACACTTCGGTCCGTGGGAGACGGTGCACAGCCGCTATCAAGCGTGGCGGCGTGCAGCGGGTGCCCTTTGGGCGGCATGGCAGCGCATCCTCGATACGATGGACGGGCGGGATGATCCAGACACTCTGTAACTGTCGCTGTAGTACTAGGACGAAGCCACCGCCTGCCAGCGACCGGCGGCGTAGCCCCCCATTACTCGTAGAACCCGGGAGCACCGGACCTAGCGGTGGGTTGTCCACATGCCATAACGAATTCGCCAGAAGTTACGGGCATGAGGCATCTCCAATGCAAGGATAGGTTCGCTAAACCATTCGATGCCCACCTCCGACGAAGAGCGTCTGCCCAGTCAACCACCGTGCCTGCTCCGAGGCGAGAAGCAAGATAACGTCAGCCACATCCTCTGGTTGTCCTATTCGCCCTAAGGGAATCGTGGTGGCAACCTCTGCTTCGCGCTCCCGAGGAAGCCAGCCCGTTTGGATCGGACCCGGCGCGACGATGTTTACTGTGATTCCGTACTTGCCAAGTTCGTCGGCCCCTGCTCGACTATATGATTCCATAGCAGCCTTACTCGCTCCATATGAAACTTCAGACGGAAAACCAGGTGCGCCATCGGTGCTAACGTTGATGACGCGTCCCCACCGCGCTCTGCGGGCGATATGACGCCGAGCGTACTCGACCATCATTAGTGCTACGGCCCGAGTATTCACAGCGAAATGGTGCTCGTAAAGTTCGGCCGTAATGGTGTGTATCGGCCGGCCGCCTTGTGAGTCGACGTTTGCGGGGGTGACCGGACAGAAAGTGTCTGGCGTAGCACATGCCGCATTGTTGACCAATATTTCTACCGGACCAAACACATTCTCAGCCTGGTTGAAGAGGCTCGTAACAGCAGCCGGGTCGGCCAGATCTGCTTCCAAATAGGCCGCCCTTCCGCCTTGTTGATGAATGGCTGCAGCGACTTTTCCAGGATGGGGCGGGCCGAAAGATGTGACGAATACAGCAGCACCGGCAGCAGCAAATGATTTCGCTGTGGCGGCGCCGATGCCATGATTTGCTCCCGTGACGAGGACCGTCTTGCCTTGTAGCCGCATGTCTATCATGCCTTACTCCAATTACCTGACGATCCGTCAATACCGACGTATGCACCGAGCGCATCGCCGCGCCCATCGACCGCTACCCAGGTCACGGGCAACTGGTCGCGCCCCGCCTCGCGTGCCGTGACATCGATCCACCAGTCGCGGTTCATGGGCTCGGGTTCGTGGCCCCACTCCCGCCAGCGCAACTCACCGATGGCCGCGATCAGCCGCGCATCGTCGGCCAATAGTCGGACCGCGATCGGGTTGGATGGGGTTGTCATACGGTATCTGCCCTACCAATCATCACGTCATCTCCGGCGGCAGAAAGGATAGCGAGCAAGATTATACCCCGGACTTCGCCATGATAGCGACCGACGGCGCACCGCCAAGCGTCCAGCTAGGGTCTACCTGAAGGAGTATCGAACCTTCGAAGAAGCGGAAGCGAATCTCGAACGATTCATCGAAGCCGTCTACAATACGAAGCGGTTGCATTCAAGGTTGGGCTATCTGCCGCCGATTGAGTTCGAGGCGGTGCAGGCGCGAAACGCGGAGGAGTTGACTTTCGCGGCTGTCCGGTAAATGGGGGGCAGTCCAGGAGCCAGAATGCGTCGTGGCGCGGTTGATGCACAAGCGCTTGTCAGGAAAACCGCACGCCGGTGATTGAAGACACCGCAGGGAGGCAGGCATGAATCCAACCGAACTGATCGAGGAATGGCTGGCGAGCGACGCCCTACGCGAAAGGCGAATTGGAAACCTTCTCTGATCTGCATACCCCCCAGGAGTTCCTCGAAAACCGTATCTGCAAGGAGGGCGATCTCCGAGGTTGCACGATGACTTGCTAGATATGGCACATAGCATGCACCGCGTGAGATCTCGGGGCCGTGCTGGCCATTTGCCAGTACACAACGTCCATCGGCATCTCCCGCTTTCATGCTCCCATTATTGGGGCCGTGCGCCGCGCACGCGTCGGACATTCGGTATGGATTTTCCTCGTCCATTTGGGCGCGGGCAGCCGCACACGGAATGCCCTGAAGGATCAGTTGCTGGGGCTATTGGTCGCGATCCGTGCATGGATAAAGCTGCTTATGATGAGAGGAGAGAGTGACGAGCGCAATGCCCGCTATTCACGCACCGCCCTACCAGTTTCTGCGTCGTACGCTCTCCTGGTTGCGCTGGACGACCATTGCAGTGCTGCTGATGCTTACGTTGATCCAGCCCCGTGCCAGCCATGTCGGGGCGCCTACCTGGGCGCTCGTCGTCGTTTTCGCCGGCTCGACCTTCATCGTGGAATTGCTTCGGCGGCGTTTTTCCGCCCAGCCATCCTTCGCGTGGACAGCCATCCTCGATTTGCCGGTGGCCGGCATACTCTATGCGCTCGGTGCGGAGTCGGGAGGACCGCTCTTCATTCTCTTCTTCCTGGCTGTTGACGCTGCCGCAGCGAGCATGGCGCCGCGCGGCACTCTCCTGTATACAGGTGCGGCGGTAATCGTCGCCGGGGCTATCGATGCCGTGCCGCCGCTCTGGTCGTCCAGCGGCGAAGACGTTGTCAGAGTGGGAACCCGGCTCGTCATGCTCGCCGTAGTCGGGGTCGGTATGGCTATCGTCATGCGACGGCTGGCGCTGGAGCAGGCAGTGGCACAATCGGTTCGCGACGAGGCGGAGCGGCTCGAGGCTCTTGACCAGCTACGAACCGATTTCCTCGCGACTTTCTCCCACGATCTGCGTACGCCGCTCACTGCCACCCGCACGGCGCTGCGTCTCATTGAGATAAGTGCAGCTGATCGCTTACGGCCCGACGAGCAGGCCCTGCTGGAGAATGGTCGCCGCAACAACGAACGCCTCGGCCTGCTGATTGACGATCTCCTCGCCTTCAATCAACTCACGGCCGGAACGTTGCACCTGGAGCGTGAGGCGCTCGACCTGCGCGACGTAGCCAGAGAAACACTCTCGATTGTGGCTCCCTTATTCCAGGAGAAGGGCCAGACGGTGGACGTTGATCTCCCTGAGCCTCTCCCGGTCGAGGGCGATCAACAGCGGCTGGAGCAGGTGCTCGTGAATCTGCTCGCTAATGCCCACCGTCATACTCCTCGTGGTACCCGGATCGTGCTTCGTGGTTGGGTCACGGCTGACGCTGTCCGCCTGCTCGTGCATGATAATGGATCGGGCATCCCGCCCGCGGAGCAGGAGGCGATCTTCCTGCGCTTTTACCGCCTCACCTCCTCCGCTGATGCGATCGAGCGTGGTTCGGGCTTGGGGTTGGCGATCGCCAAGGGGATCATCGAGCTGCACGGGGGGCGGATCTGGGTGGAGAGTAAGCCGGGGGAGGGTACGGCGTTCTCCGTCGCCTTGCCGCCCCTCCGAGCGGGGGGAGTGCCGTGACCTTGCGCCTGCTGATCGCCGAGGACGCGCGCGACGTCGCCGAGGGCATCGCCTTCGCCGCGCGCATGCATTGGCCCGACTGCCAGGTGACGGTCGCACCCGACGGCCAGGAGGCGCTCGACCGCTTCGCCGCCACGGGCGCGGATCTGATCATCCTCGACGTCGCCATGCCCCCGCCGGACGGCTTCGAAGTCTGCCGGCGCATCCGCGCGGTCTCGCAGGTGCCGATCCTGATGCTGACGGTGCGCGACGGTACGCCCGACAAGGTACGCGCGCTCGACCTCGGTGCCGACGACTACCTCACGAAGCCGTTCGATCCCCTCGAACTGCTGGCGCGCCTGCGGGCGCTCTTGCGCCGGACGCGTGACACGCCCCCCATGTCGGATCAGGTGATCGTCGTGGGGGACGTGTCACTGCACCCCGCCACGCGCGAGGTCCATCTGCGCGGCGCGGCGATCCGGCTGACGGCGAGCGAGTATCGCCTGTTGGAGGCGCTGATGCGAGATACGGGCACGGTGCGGTCGCACGCCTTCCTGCTCGGGCAGGTCTGGGGCGAGGAGTATCACGGCGACGTGCAGTCTCTGAAAGTCTTCGTGCGGCGGCTGCGCCAGAAGATCGAAGACGATCCGCAGCAGCCTCGCTACATCCAGACCGAGTGGGGCGTCGGCTACCGCTTCGTTCCGCCCCGCTGACGCCGCGCCCGTAGAGGGTTGTATCATCTGGTCGCGATCAAGAAACGCGAGCCCTACCCGGTGAGATCGGGCTCCGCTCCAGTGCCATTTGTCACCGACTGTCACCATATTGTGACTCCCGTAGCCGTGATAGCGGTACGCGCCTTGCGCGCATATCGCCACGGGAATACCCGGCCTGAGTCGGCCGCGTCCAGTGGCTACGTGACCTCGTATGGGAAGGAGTGGCCAGATGGATAGCGAAAGGAGCGCATATGCTTGTCCCGGATGTCACTCAGCGCTTTGCCACCCTCGATCAGAAACAGGACCTCAAGGACTACAACTTCGAGCGCTTTCGCACCAAGTGACCATGTGACCCACCTGCTACCAGCGATGACGGACGGCTGGAAAGGCATAACGCTCGGCCTGCCCCAGAGTTACCTCGATCTGGAGACAGCCGCCCCAGGGATGGGGGCCGGTATCTGGCTCGGTGATTACGTCTGCCCGCTCCTCGCGCCACTGGCCCTGCGTGCGAGGCCACTCTCCGCTCCGGTAAAGGGGGCGCTCGGTGTTGGTGTAGTCGCGCTCGTTGCCCTCGGGCGACGGTATCTCATTCACTGACAGCGTATTTCAGGGGTATCGGTAGTTGCGGTTCAACCGACGTCGGACATGGCCTCAGGCCGTCAACCAACCCCGACGCCGGGATCCCATCGCTTCGTCCACCGCTGTCAGGTGTCCGCGCCCGCGTTCGTTACCATCCGTCACTATTTTGTCACCATTGTTCACCACTTTTTCCGGGATATTGGCAGCGAAGTTGCCACCGCCTTACCCGGCGAAGCGAAGGCGCGCGCCACGATGTGGCTGATGTGGACGGAAAGGAGCGCCCCAGCAAGCCACAACATCGGGACGGATTGGGAGACGGGGGCGACGACGGATGCGCACCCGGCGGAGACATAAGGAGCACGCACCATGACGGACGATTCTGGGCGGACTGCGAGACCGATGCTCGATGCGACCTGCACGCGGCGGGGCCTGTTCAAAGGGGCGCTGGGCGCGGGCGCGAGTGCGGCGGCGCTCGCGACCTTCGGTGCCGATTTCATGATGTCCGCGGCGACCGTACGCGCCGCGGACGATGAGATGCTGGACCCGGGCAAGTTCACGATCAAGAACACGATCGCCATCAATCTGACCAAGCATTTCGCCAGGGTGCCGTTGCACCAGGGCAGCTTCAATGGTCAGCCCGTCTGGTATGTGATGACTGAGGCATCGGACCAGGGCATCGCGAGTGATCTCGGGCTCAACTTCTCCCCGCGACTGGCGAACATCCCGCCCAGCCATCCCGCCGTCCAGCAGGTCGCCTCCACCGATCCGGTAGTCGGCCGGGGCATGGTCACCTTCGCGGGCATGCCCAACTTTAGCCCGATGCGCATGCTCACACCCGGCCCGATGGGTTTCCCACCTGCGGCGTTCGCGATCGGTGCCGCCGGCGACGCGAAGTACAGTGACCTCGTGCGCGTGCAGGGCGGCAATGTGGTCTTCAACGCGCCGATCATCGCGGTGGGCACCGGGCCGTTCGACGTCACCACCCACACCAACACGCACGACCGAGTGCTCGCGATCGACACCGGGAAGATGACGGTGGACCTCCTGATCGTCCGCGCCTTCGCGTTCGGCCGGGAGATTATCTACCACAGTTTCTCCGCCTCCGACGGACTCACATCGGTGATCGAGCGCGGCACCTTCATTCCGGCAATGGCCAAGATCCCGATGACCGACACGCGGACGCCGGACGACGGGGCGCGCTCGGCGATCTTCGCGTTCGTCAACGGGAAGGCGGTCCTGGAGAGCCCGCCGGGGCAGGGATTGAATCACGTCATCCTGAACGGCCGGAACGCGGAGGAGGCCACCCTACAGAACATGAACGTGCTGGACGCGCTGCGCCGCGGCGGCGACTCGCGCAACGTCCTCGACACCTGGCCCATCCTGCCCGGCGACCCCGCGCGGGCCCGTCGCTATTCGCCATTGTGGGACCTCCAAATGGGCAGGTGGAGCGACGCCGCAGTGGCGCAGGGGCTGAACAACGCGCAGACGGACAGCAACCAGATCCGCCAGCGCGCGGCGGAGGGGCTGGTGACTTCCTCGGATGGGGCGGCGCTCGTCACGCATGACATCGTCATCAACTGCCCGGCCCTCGCCTTCACCGACCAACCCCCCATGGCCCCCCAAGCCCCGGACCCCGGTAGGAGTGCATCGCCGTTGCAGGGAGCGCCATAGACTCGGCGCTATCGAGAATCATCGGGCAGCAGCGTGCTGACGGTGACAGATGAATGACGATGGAGGAAGAAATGGTGGCACGCATCGTACCGGCAACATATCAGGCCCAAGCGCCGTTTTTCAAGAGCGACCTCGATATCCTCAACTTCGCCCTAACGCTGGAGCACCTGGAGAACCGCTTCTATCGCGAGGCGAACAACTCGGGCAAGCTCCAGGGCAATGCGGCGAAGGCGCTGATGACGATCGGCATGCACGAGAAATCGCACGTCGACGGCCTGACGGCGACGATCATGCAGATGGGCGGAACGCCCGTGCAGGAACAGAAGTCCTACAACTTCGCGGCCCTGGGGGACATGAATACGCAGGCGGGCATCCTCGCGATCGCGAACATCCTGGAGCCGACGGGGGTCAAGGCCTACGACGGCGCCGCTCCGGATATTATGGACAAGCTGCTCCTCGCGGTCGCCGGTGAGATCGTCCAGGTCGAGGCGCGGCATGTGGCGACCATCAGGGTGCTCCTCGACCCGAACGCCAACCCGGTGCCGAAGGCCTTCGAAGATTCGGCGACCCCACAGCAGATCCTGGAAATGATCAAGCCTGTCCTCGGTTGATCAAGCGGGCATGACGGAGCGATGGAAGCGCTCCGCGCAAAGGAGAGACACGGATGGCAAATGTACAGGGCTGGATGATGACCGCGGCACTCTCCCGGCAATGTTCCCGGCGCGGCCTGATGAAGGGATCGCTCGGTATGGGCTTCGGCGCCTTCGCGATGGCGGCGCTCGGGGGTTCCTTCACTGCGCAGGCTGTATCGGCCGCTCCACCGCCGCTCGATAGCGATCTTGACATCCTCAACTACGCGCTGACGCTGGAGCGCCTGGAGGCGGCCGCCTACGCGGCGATCAACAGCGCCGGCCTCCTCTCCGGCCGCGCCGCCACCTATTTCCAGGCGTTTGGGACGCACGAGACCGCGCACCGGGACGCGTTGATCGCGACGATCCAGAAACTGGGCGGCACGCCGGTGCCGGAGAGGTCCTACAATTTTTCCAGCGTCCCGAAGGACCAAGCCGGCATACTTATGCTCTTCCAGCGCGTCGAGACGGTCGGTGCGAGCGCCTACCTCGGCGCGGCTCCGGCAATCCAGAGTCGGGAGATTCTGGCGGCGGCGCTCAGCATCCATGCAGTTGAGGGTGAGCACGCCTCGGCGCTCGCGGCTCTCGTCGCGCCGGGCGCCGATCTCTTCGCACCGGAGGCGTTCGCGACGCCGCGCACACCGGTAGAAGTGATGGATATCGTCGCGCCCTTCTTCGCGACTGCGCAGACCGCGCCACCGCCCGCCGCTCCAGCCAACGTACCGAGCGCGCCGCCGCGAACCGGTGGGGGCGATGAGGCTCACTTCCTCCGTCGTCTCGGCGACGGATAGGAGAGCTATTGGTTCCCATCAGATTGATCCTGCCGGAGGGATGGCCTTCACGGTCGCTCCTCCGGCGGTCATTGGTGTCAGTAATGCCCTGCTTCGGCGCAGGGCTTATGCGTTCTCGTTATTGGAAACCGAGAGAGACAAGAAGAACGCTCCTTTGTTACGATTTTCGTGTCTAAAGCGAAGATCAACCACAAAGGAGCGCCCCATGCAGTCTATGTCGTCGTCC
>JAABUZ0100008113.1_pt1 | contig 12458 bp, 9 predicted proteins | sample 5562091 | NCBI WGS metagenome assembly JAABUZ01 (sample SAMN12813069, study PRJNA571459) | rock metagenome | isolation source: Antarctica rocks | place: Antarctica: Victoria Land, Linnaeus Terrace sud | collected 2015-12-21 | reverse complement strand
GGGCGAGAGGATGTTGTGCGAGGCGAGCATGAGGACGGAGGCCTCGATCTGCGCTTCGGGGCTGAGGGGGATGTGCACGGCCATCTGATCGCCGTCGAAGTCCGCGTTGAAGGCGGTGCAGACGAGCGGGTGGATCTTGATGGCTTTGCCTTCGACGAGCACGGGCTCAAAGGCCTGGATGCCGAGGCGATGGAGGGTGGGTGCGCGGTTGAGAAGGACCGGATGATCCTTGATGACCTCTTCGAGGATGTCCCAGACGATGGGTTCCTGCATCTCGACGAGCTCTTTGGCCTGCTTGATGGTGGTGCAGTGACCGGTCTGCTCGAGGCGATGGTAGATGAATGGCTTGAAGAGCTCGAGCGCCATCTTCTTGGGGAGACCGCACTGGTGCAGCTTGAGTTCGGGGCCGACGACGATGACCGAACGGCCGGAGTAGTCGACGCGCTTGCCGAGGAGGTTCTGCCGGAAGCGGCCCTGCTTGCCCTTAAGGGTGTCGGAGAGCGACTTGAGCGGACGGTTATTGGCGCCACGGAGAACGCGGCCGCGGCGGCCGTTGTCGAACAGGGCGTCGACGGCCTCCTGGAGCATGCGCTTCTCGTTGCGAACGATGACCTCAGGAGCATGGAGGTCCATGAGCTTCTTGAGGCGGTTGTTGCGGTTGATCACGCGACGGTAGAGGTCGTTGAGATCGGAGGTGGCGAAGCGGCCGCCATCGAGCGGAACCAGCGGACGAAGTTCCGGCGGGATCACGGGGATCACGTCGAGGATCATCCACTGCGGGAGGTTGTCGGACTTGCGGAAGGCCTCGACGATCTTGAGGCGCTTGGAGTACTTGAGTTTTTTCTGGAGCGAGGTCTCGGTCTTCATGCGCTCGCGCAGTTCGATCGAAAGCTCGGTGATCTCGACGCGCTTGAGCAGCTCCTTGATGGCCTCGGCACCCATCATGGCCTTGAAGCCGGAGACGCGGTACTGGGTGTCGAGCTCGCGGAAGCGGTTCTCGTCCTTGATGACCTCGCGCTCCTTGACGGGGGCCTCGCCTGGATCGACGACGACGTAAGACTCGAAGTAGAGGACAGCCTCGAGCTCGCGGAGGGAGATGTCGAGGAGGTGGCCGATGCGCGACGGGAGGCCCTTGAAGAACCAGACGTGCGAGCAGGGGCTGGCGAGCTCGATGTGGCCGAGACGCTCGCGACGGACTTTGGAGAGGGTAACTTCGACGCCGCACTTATCGCAGATGACGCCGCGGTGCTTCATGCGCTTGTACTTGCCGCAGAGGCACTCCCAGTCGGTGATGGGACCGAAGATGCGGGCGCAGAAGAGGCCATCGCGTTCGGGCTTGAAGGTACGGTAGTTGATGGTCTCGGGCTTGGTGACCTCGCCGTGGGACCAGGAGCGGATCTTCTCGGGGCTGGCGAGCTGAATCTTGATCGCGTCGAAATCTGCGATAGGGCCGGTAAGTTCGAAGGGGCTGGAGCGGAACATATATTTGCGTCTCCGGTGTGTGCAGCGTGCGGGCTGCTGTTGCTGATGCTGTCTCGCGGTGACTCTCGGCGCACCGCGATGCCGTCGGTTCTGATGCCAGGTGCTTGTCTTCAGTTGTGGGTGTTGCCTAGTTCTTTCGGGATTGCCCTCCCGTTCAGAATTGCTCTGGACGGGAGAGCAATCCCCAGGGGCTAAAGCCCGATTCTTTGGACCCGGTAATGTCCGGGCTAAAGCCCTGACCTACCTAGAAGCAAGAGCAACGACATGAACCCGAGGATCGATGTCGTTGCCCGATGGGTTAGTCGGCGGCGGCAATCTCGGGCAGCGGCACCTTTTTGCCGTCGGCCTGTTTGATCAGTTCGACATCGAGGCAAAGCGATTGCAGCTCGCGGATGAGGACGTTGAACGACTCGGGGACGCCGGGTTCGATGGCTGCCTCGCCCTTGACGATGGCTTCGTAGATCTTGGTACGACCGAAGACGTCGTCGGACTTGGCGGTCAGGAGCTCCTGCAAGATGTAGGCGGCGCCATAGGCTTCAAGCGCCCACACTTCCATCTCTCCGAAGCGCTGTCCACCGAACTGCGCCTTACCACCGAGCGGCTGCTGGGTGATGAGGGAGTACGGCCCGATGGAGCGAGCGTGGATCTTATCGTCGACGAGATGCGAGAGCTTGAGCATGTAGATGTAGCCGACGGTGGCGGGCTGCTCGAACTGCTCGCCGAGCATGCCATCGTAGAGCTGCGTCTTGCCGGAGGTGGGGAGACCGGCGGCCTCGAGAAGCGCCTTGATCTCCGTCTCACGTGCGCCGTCAAAGACGGCCGTGCCGAACCAGATGCCACGCTTCATGCCGGCTGCGACGCGCATGGTCTGCTCGTCGTCGAGATCAAGAAGCTGGTGGAGAGCGGCGGTCTTGGCGAAGCGCGCGCGGAAGAGCTCGCGAACCTCGTTGGCGTCGGTGTGGGTGGCGGCGATCTCGGCGACCTGCTTGCCGAGCTCGTACGCAGCCCAACCGAGGTGCGTCTCGAGGATCTGACCGACGTTCATACGCGATGGGACGCCGAGCGGGTTGAGAACGATCTCGACCGGGGTGCCGTCGGGGAGGTAAGGCATATCCTCCTCGGGCAAGATCCGGGCGATGACGCCCTTGTTGCCGTGGCGGCCGGCCATCTTATCGCCGACAGACAGCTTGCGCTTCATGGCGATGTAGACCTTAACCATCTTGATGACACCAGGCGAGAGCTCGTCGCCCTTCTGCATCTTGCCGATCTTCTCGTTGGTGATCTTGCGGAGAACATCGATCTGCCGCGAGGTCATCTCCTCGATCTCATCGATCTGCTCGTTGACGCGGGGATCCTTGTCGGCGTAGCGAATGCGCTTGAGATTTCGGGTGGAGATGAGCTCGATGGTATCGCGGTCGAGGAGGTCGCCCTTCGAGAGCAGCTTCTTGTTGGTGCGCTCGTCGTGCAGATCAGCCTGCACTTCCTTTGCGCCCAGGATCCCTTCGAGACGCTTGAGCCGCTCGTCGGTGAGAATGCGGATCTCATCGGCAAGGTTGCGCTCGAGCTTCTCGACCTGCTCCTGCTCGATCTGCTTGGCGCGCTCGTCCTTCTCCTGTCCCTTGCGGGAGAAGATGCGGACGTCGACCACTGTGCCTTCGATGCCAGGGGGGCACGTCAGCGAGGCGTCACGAACGTCGCCGGCCTTTTCGCCGAAGATGGCTCGGAGGAGCTTCTCTTCGGGGGTGAGTTGGGTCTCGCCTTTGGGCGTGACCTTGCCGACGAGGATATCGTTGTGACCGATTTTGGCGCCGATGCGGATGATTCCCGACTCGTCGAGATCGCGCAGGGCGTGCTCGGAGACGTTGGGGATATCGCGCGTGATCTCTTCCGGTCCGAGCTTGGTGTCGCGCGCCTCAATTTCGAACTCCTCGATGTGGATGGAGGTGTAGTAGTCCTCGCGGACCAGCTTTTCCGAGATAAGGATCGCGTCCTCGAAGTTGTAGCCGCGCCACGGCATAAACGCGACCAGGACGTTGCGGCCGAGGCCGAGCTCGCCCTGCTCCGTGCATGGACCGTCCGCGATGACCTGCCCCTTGAGAACGCGGTCGCCCTTGCGGACGATCGGCTTCTGATTGATGCAGGTGTTCTGGTTGGAGCGCTTGAACTTCGTGAGCTGGTAGATGTCGGAGCCGACCTCACGTGAGAGCTGCGTGGGGTGATGCTCGCCTTCGACACGGACGATGATGCGCTCGGAGTCGACCGAATCGATGATGCCGTTGCGCTTGGCGAGGATGACGGCGCCCGAGTCGCGGGCAGTGACGCCCTCCATGCCGGTTCCGACGAAGGGGGCTTCGGCGACGAGCAGAGGGACGGACTGCCGTTGCATGTTGGCGCCCATGAGAGCGCGATTGGCGTCGTCGTGCTCCAGGAACGGAACGAGCGAGGCGGCGACCGAGACGAGCTGCTTCGGGCTGACGTCGACGTAATCGACCTCCGCCTTCGAGACCAGGACGAAGTTGCCCTGGCGGCGCGCGTTGACGAGATCCTCGGTGATGTTGAGGTTTTCGTCCAGGTCGATATTGGCCTGCGCGATGGTGTGCCGATCCTCTTCCCAGGCGGACAGGTAGAAGGAGAATGGAACGAGCTCCATGGGACGCTTTTTGTCCTTCTTGAGCTGCTCGGCCAGCTTGCGGGCCTCACCCTTCTCGAGGTAGTCGCCCTGACGGAGGCCGGACTCGCCGGCGTTAGAGATGGCGACGAAGTCGAGCACGGTGCCATCTTTTACGCGGCGGTACGGGCTCTCAATGAAGCCGTACTCGTTGATGCGCGCGAAGCAGGAGAGCGAGCTGATGAGGCCGATGTTCGGGCCTTCCGGCGTCTCAATCGGGCAGATGCGGCCGTAGTGGGTTGGGTGGACGTCGCGAACCTCGAAGCCGGCGCGCTCACGGGAGAGACCACCAGGTCCAAGGGCGGAGAGACGGCGCTTGTGCGTGATCTCCGACAGTGGATTGGTCTGATCCATGAACTGCGACAGCTGGGAGGAGCCGAAGAACTCGCGGATCGCGGCCATGACTGGCTTTGCATTGATGAGGTCGTGCGGCATAGCCGTCGACATCTCCTGGTAGACCGACATCTTCTCCTTGATGGCGCGCTCCATGCGAACCAGGCCGATGCGAAACTGATTCTCCATGAGCTCGCCGACGGCGCGAACGCGACGGTTGCCAAGGTGATCGATGTCATCGACCATGCCGATGTTTTTGCGGAGCTTGAGCAGATATCGGATGGTGCCGTAGAAGTCTTCGGGGGTCAGGGTGCGGCGATCGAGGTGCTCGGCGCTCTGATCCTCGTAGAGCTTGATGTTGAACTTCAGGCGGCCGACGCGGGAGAAGTCGTACTTGCGCGGATCGAAGAACATGCCTTCGAAGAGCGCCGTGGCGGTGTCGAGCGTTGGTGGGTCGCCGGGACGGAGCTTGCGGTAGATCTCGATCAGCGCTTCCTCGGGCTTGCGCACGGAGTCGCGGCGAAGGGTGTTGGTGATGATGTTGCCGACATCGTCGCGCTCGGGGAAGAAGACCTCGAAGCTCGAGACGCCGGACTGGAGAATCTTGTGCAGCTTGTCGGCGGATAGCTCCTGATTGGCCTCGTAGAGCAGCTCGCCGGTGGTGAGATCAACGACGTCGGCGGCGGTCATGGCGCCATCGAACTCGCTGGTCTCGACCTCGACGGCCTCGATCTTGTGATTGCGGAAGGACTTCAGGGTGTTCGGCGAGATTTTGCGGGTTGCCGGGGCAATCTCCTCGCCCTTTGCGGTGACGGCGACAGAGGGACGCGTGCCCTGGAGATGGGTCAGGGTGTTCTCTGCGGCGACCTTCCAATGCAGCTTGCCGTCACGGACCTGGATGGTATCGACGGTGTAGAAGGTCTTGAGGATCTCCTCATCGGTGCGCAGGCCGAGCGCGCGGAGGAAGATGGTGCCGAGGAACTTCCGTTTGCGATCGATGCGGACGTAGAGGGTGTTTTTCTGATCGTACTCAAATTCGACCCAGGAGCCGCGGTAGGGGATGATCTTGCCGAGGAAGTAGGTGCGGTTATTCGCGGTCTCAAAGAAGACGCCGGGGGAGCGGTGGAGCTGCGAGACGATGACGCGCTCGGTGCCGTTGACGATGAAGGTACCGTTCTCCGTCATCAACGGGATGTCGCCGAAGAAGACCTCCTGCTCCTTCATGTCGCGGAGGCTCTTGACGCCGGTCTCGGGATCCTTGTCGTAGATTTTGAGTCGAATGGTGACCTTGAGCGGGGCGGAGTAGGTCATGCCGCGCTCTTCGCACTCGGCTTGGTCGTACTTCAGCTGGAGACCGACGGGGTCGCCGCACTTGGTGCAGAAGTCCGGGGTGTTTTTGTTGTAGGTGCCGCAGAAGTTACAAAGGACGTCGCCAGGATGAAACGGGTCGGTGATGACCATATGCCCGCAGTTCGAGCAGGCTGTGCGGAGGTGGTTGAGACCCTTGAGGTAGCCGCACTTGCACTCCCAGTTGCCGATCGAGAAGTCGACAAACTCGAGCTCGGAGACGTTGCGGAAGTCGGTGATGGGGAACACGGAGGTAAAGACGGACTGGAGGCCGTTATCCTCGCGCTCCTGGGGCAGCTTGTCCATCTGCAGGAAGCGCTCATAGGAACGGCGCTGCACCTCGATGAGGTTGGGGATCTGGATGGATGTGGGGATCTTTGAGAAATCGAGACGGCTGCGAATCGCACGCATTTCTGTGGACATGCTCTCTCCTGAGACTTCGACCTTCGAGGCCTCCCGTTCCGAGCAGCCTGCATCTGAACGCTGGTTGCCGGGTGGGAGGGCAAGGGCTGGTAGCGGCCCTTGCATAATTCTGTTGCGCATTGAAGCCGGAGCCGGTACCCTACCCTCGCTGCAGGGTGCCGATGCGCAGAGCTTGGCTGCCGGGGTTTGCCGGCAGGAAGAACGTTTGACATCAAGATGGATCTGGGTGCCCGCGAAGCATTCTGCGTGGCTATCTCAGGAGCCCCGAAAGCCTGGGCTAGACCGCTTATGCGTTAAGACGGAAAGGCGCTCAGCAGGACAGCATGGCCTGTGAGCGCATTGTTCGACTTGGGCACTGTTTCGATCGTAATGGTGTAGATACCTGCCGCCGTTTGGAGAGGGTTTCGCCCCAAAGTTGCTGCCGCTGGTGAAGCTCGATGGCATCATGCAGTCTGCTGCGTAGTCTGCATGATGGCCGACCCCATAACCTGCCACTCGCAGGATGAGCCGGATTTGCCGCTGAAGATCCTATAGAGTTGCCATCCGGACAGGAGACAGGGTAAGGCGGAACGAGCACCCATATCCAAAGGATAGCGCGTTCCGCCCATTAGTGCAAGCGAAAGTAGTTACTTGATCTCTACCGTTGCCACGCCTTCGAACTTCTTCGCGATGGCGGCTGCGTCATCCTTGGAGATGTTTTCCTTCAACGGCTTGGGAGCGCCGTCAACCAGATCCTTGGCTTCCTTCAAGCCGAGAGCCGTGACTTCGCGAACAGCTTTGATGGTGTTGATCTTGTTTGCGCCGGCGTCCTTGAGGATGACGGTGAACTCGGTCTTCTCCTCGACTGGTGCTGCTGCTGCTGCTCCGCCACCTGCCGGAGCTGCAGCCACGGCCGCAGCGGCGGAGACGCCGAGGCGCTCTTCAAGCTTCTTGACCAGAGCCGATGCTTCAAGCAGGCTGAGGCTAACGATCTGATCTTCTAACTGCTGGATGTCTGCCATTTCATTTCTCCAATGCGAATCTGAACTCTCTACTGCGTGGTATGTAAGGCCTTCGGGAGCGCCTCGTCTGCTTCATGCCGGTCGAGTTTCCGCTGCGCCCAGACTGGCGCACTCGAGAGGAACGAAGCGAACTGTTAGCCTTCGACTACCCCTCGACGGGATCCGTGGTGGCAGCCTCTCCCGCCTGCGATGCTGTACCGTTTTCGGGCTGCGCGGGATCGGCGGCCGCAGCGACCGGGTCAGCTTGAGACGCCGGGTTCTCGGCAATTTGCTGCTCCGGCGTGAGCGTGGAGGGCGTGGGCGCCTCGATTGCATGCGCCTCGGCGACCAGTTGACCCTCTGAGAGGGTAGAAGTATCCATATCTGGCTGGGCGGACGGCTGCTCGGCAGAGGGGGACTCGGGAGCTGCCGCAGCGGAGAACTTCTCCTTTTCGACTGCCTGATTGATCACCACCGCAAGGTCACGGCCAGTGGCGTTGACCACGGTGGCGAGGCGCTGCGCGGGCGAGTTGATCAGGAAGAGAAGCTTCGAGAAGAGCTCTTCCTTCCCGGGCATGGTTGCGAGGTCACCGATCTCTTCGACGGAGATCACCTTGCCGTCGATGATGCCAAGCTTGAAGGTGAACTCCGCATTGTCTTTGACCCAGGTGGAAAGCGCCTTTGCGAGCGCGACGGGGTCCCCCGAGGTGTATGCCACCGAAGAGACACCTTTGAGGCCCTGAAGGGCAGCCTCAATCTTGCTTCCCTGCGCAGCGCGGGCCGCAAGCTTATTCTTGACGACGTGATAATTGCCGCCGACACCGCGGATGGCCTTGCGGAGACTAAAATCCTTCGAGGCAGTAAGGCCAGTGAAGGTGCCCACGATCGCTGATGTCGAGCCCTCAAACTCAGTGGCGAGCTTTTGTACGTTTTCCGATTTCCTGCTTCTGCTAAGTGCCATGAACCTAACCTTTGGCTGCGAGCATTGAGACTGCCAGCTGCATACATGAGCGCGAGAGACCGCGCGGAATCTACTCTCGGAGCACGCGGGCTGCGTGAACGCCAGCGAACAACCCGAATAGGGCTTGGTTTACGCCTTGCCTGCGAGTTCTGCGGCGGCGAAGTCCAACTGGATACCAGGACCCATGCTGGAACTGAGCGTGATGCCTTTGATGTACTTGCCTTTAGCCGCGGAGGGCTTGGCCTTGACGACCGATGTGATGATGGTCATTGCGTTGTCGACGAGCTTCTGCGGATCAAAGGATAGCTTGCCCACAGGAACGTGGACCAGCGCCGTCTTATCGGTCCGGAACTCGACTTTACCGGCCTTGATCTCGCGGATTGCGGCAGCTACGTCATTGGTCACGGTACCGGTCTTCGGGTTGGGCATGAGACCACGTGGACCGAGAACCTTGCCGAGACGCCCTACCGACTTCATCATGTCCGGAGTGGCGATCAGAGCGTCAAAGGCCGTCCAACCTTCCTTCTGAATCTTCTCTACCAGCTCTTCTCCGCCAAAGAACTCGGCGCCTGCGGCTTCGGCGTCGCGAACCTTGTCGCCGGACGCGATGACAGCGACGGTCTTTGACTTTCCAAGACCGTGAGGTAGGACTACGGTTCCACGTACCATCTGATCGGCATGCTTCGGATCGACGCCGAGCCGAAGGGTCAGATCAACGGTCTCGTCGAACTTCGCGTACTTGGCCTTCTGCAGAAGCGGAACGGCATCTGCGAGCATATAGGGCCGCGGCTCGACGAGCGCACGTGCCCTGGTTAGGTTTTTTGAGATCTTTCGTGACATTAGTTTCCTTGTCTCCCACCCCATCACGCAAGCGTCTACGAGGGCGTAGTTGCGACGGGTCTTAACTGTCGTTAAGACAACCTCTAAAGTATGGCAGAAAAGTGTCTGAGATGCAAGAACGGCCGGCCGGAGCAGCTGGTCGGCAGTGGTGCTCGTCCGGGTAGAAGATAAAGCTTGTCCTCTTCGGCCGAACAAACGTAGAGTTCTCGTTGGGGTGGGCGAACATATGGCGAATATGGCGCTAAGTGGGAGGGAACAAGAGCTTTTCCCTATCCTTCCGCCCACCGTGCGCGGTCTTGCGCGCTTTGCCGAGGAGTCCGAGCATGCCGAAGATGGACACCTCGTGGAGTTCCGAACGATAGAGACCCGGAGCATCTTGAACAGGTCCGTGTCCAAACGGCAGCTGTCGCTGGCCTACAGCATCAATCCTTATCGCGGGTGTGAGTTTGGGTGCAGGTATTGCTATGCGCGGTATACCCACGGCTTCCTTGCCCCTGCCAAACAGGCGGGTTCGGCCGAAGATGCCACAACGCACGCCCCTTTGCCTGGTTCAGGAGAGGCGGCTGCGGAGATGGATCTAGGGCGGCCGGATGCTTTTGAGCGCCGGATTTTCCTGAAGAAGAATGCAGCGTGGCTGCTAGAACAGGAGCTGCGGCGGATTGATCGCTCAGACGAGATCGCGCTCGGGACGGCCACGGATCCTTACCAGCCGATTGAACGGAGAGCGATGGTGACGCGCAGCATCCTGGAGGTGTTTGCGCGGAGTGAGGGCTACCGGCTGGGGATCGTCACGAAGTCACGCCTGATCGAGCGTGACATTGACCTCCTGAGCGCGATTGCAAGCAAAAACAGGCTTGTGGTGCACCTCACCATCACCACCGCGGATGCAGAGTTGGCGAGAAAGCTAGAGCCTCGTGCCCCAAGGCCAGACCTGCGGTTTGCCGCAGTACGGCGTCTTCGGGATGCGGGGATCTGTACGGGCATTCTTTGCTCCCCGCTGCTGCCCGGGATCACAGATTCAGAGGCTGCCATCGATGGGATGGCCCGGCGTTCTGCCCGAGCCAGAGCGAGCTTCTTTGCTGCGCAACCATTGTTTCTTAAGCCGTGCTCACGTCCTACCTTTCTGAACTTTGTCCGTGAGCACTTCCCTGCCCTCCAAGCCGAGTATGCCGCGCGGTTTGCGACAGCCGATTTCGCCGGTCGACCCTACCGGGAACATCTGGACCGGCTGGTGGGACGGGCGTGCAAGAGGCATGGAGTCGCGGAGCGATCGTCCGACGCATTGCTGACACACGATGTGGGAGCAAGCCGGATGCAGCCGCGTGGGACGGTCACACCAGGAGGACAGCAGCTCCTCTTTGCCTGACCCGGCATGGAGCGCGGCCAGCAGCCCGAATAGAACGATGTTCCGATCGTCTTAAAGCAAAGGAGCGCCACCTATACGGCAGCGCTCTTCCGTCCCGATCTGAATCTGGTTAGGCTACAACTTCGATACCCATGGAGCGGGCGGTACCCCGAATGGTCTTTGCGGCGGCCTCGACGGAGGCGGCGTTCATATCCGGCAACTTCTGGGTGGCGATCTCGATGATCTGCTTTTCGGTCACCTTACCCAGCTTCTCCTTGTTCGGAGTTCCGGAGCCTTTGGGGATACCGGCTGCCTTGAGCAGGAGCACGGGAGCGGGAGGTGTCTTGGTGATGAAGGAGAAGGTACGGTCTGCAAACACGGTGATGACGACCGGGATGGTCAGACCGGCGATATCCGGCCCCTTGGTGCGCTCATTGAACTGCTTGCAGAACTCCATGATGTTGACCTGGGCCTGACCGAGGGCGGGGCCGACCGGGGGAGCCGGGGTGGCCTTGCCGGCCGTGATCTGTAGTTTGACGTATCCGTTGATCTTCTTCGGTGCCATAAGGTGCGTCCTCTTCTATGCTTCGAGCGGCTCGGGCGTTAACGGCCGACTGCTTCGGAATGGATGATGCAGGTGTGGCTACGATCGTGTGCGCTTCGGGAATCTCGCAATATGGAATGAGTTACTCGGCGACCTTGTCGACCTTGGAAAACTCTATTTCGACGGGGGTGGAACGGCCGAAGATCGAGACCATGACCTTGAGGGTTTCGCGATCTTCGTTGATGTCATCGACGGTGCCGGTGAAGTTGGCGAAAGGGCCCTCGTTTATCCGGACCTGCTCGCCTTTGGCGAACTTTACCTTGAGCGTGGGCTTATCCTTGTTCGCGTCCGAGCGGAAGAGGATGGAGCTGACCTCCTGCTCCGAGAGCGCAACCGGATTATCGCCGGTCCCGAGGAAGCCGGTGACGCGGGGGGTGTTCTTGATAACGTGCCAGAGATCGTTGTCGAGCTCCATCTCCACCAGGACGTAGCCGGGGAGGAAGACGCGTTCGGTGGTGTACTTTTTTCCGTTGCGCAGCTCGGTGACAGGCTCGGTGGGAATCATAATGCGACCGATACGATTTTCCAGACCGAAAGCACGGATGCGACTTTCGAGCGACTCACGAACCTTGCGTTCGAAGCCGGAGTAGGCGTGGATGATGTACCACTTGAAGTTTTGATTGACGGGAGGCGCCAGATGCTCGGACCCGTCGGCAGGCTCACCTGCTGTCCCAAGATGATTTGGGGTTTGCTCTTCCGGATTTCCTGCTTCTTCAGCCATAGATACGCCTTCTTCGTGCATTGTTTACTTCCTTCTGCTCTGCAGCGATCGCTTAGTGCTTGGCGAGCTTGTCCAAAACGAACTTGATGATCCCGTCCATTGCCGAGTCGACGATCCAGAAGTACGCGGCAAAGATGAACACGGTAACAATCACGATGGCAGTGGTTGACTGCACCTCATCGCGTGAGGGCGTAATCACCTTGCGCATCTCGCTTCGGACATCCTTCAGGAAGCTATTGAGCCGGGCTGGTTGAGACTTCCACGCAGGGGTCGTATCTGGAGTTGCTGGTGCCGCGATCGCTTTTGCCATGACGCTTCTAACCTTTTGACCTGAACTGGCTTGGAACTCGTTGCTGAGGTGCTGGCAGGGGCGCTCGGATTCGAACCGAGAAGTTCGGTTTTGGAGACCGACAGTTTAACCGTTGAGCTTACGCCCCTGTGTTGAGGAAGGGCATGGGCCCAACCTCAGTCGACCGGCGTTACTTGGTCTCTTTGTGATCGGTATGCTTACGGCACGTGTTGCAGAACTTCGAGAACTCGAGCCGGCCGGTGGTCGTCTTCTTGTTTTTGGTGGTCGAGTAGTTCCGGTTCTTACAGGTCGGGCACTGGAGTGTGATGATTTCGCGCATCTTCGTATCCTAAATGATTCTACCCCGACCGGGCCGGGAGTTGCTCTATGGGGAGGGGCTGCCGGGGATGGTTTCACCGGCAGCCCTGCTTTTCTTTACTTGATGATCTCGGAGATGGTTCCGGC
>JAABUZ0100008112.1_pt1 | contig 12458 bp, 8 predicted proteins | sample 5562091 | NCBI WGS metagenome assembly JAABUZ01 (sample SAMN12813069, study PRJNA571459) | rock metagenome | isolation source: Antarctica rocks | place: Antarctica: Victoria Land, Linnaeus Terrace sud | collected 2015-12-21 | reverse complement strand
AGCGCTCTCCGGACCCCGCGGCTACGAGGGCGAAGAGCGAGGCGGCCATCCCACTCGGCCGGTACGGCGACCCCGACGAGTTCGGCCGGGTCGGCGCCTTCCTGCTCTCCCCCGCCGCCTCCTACGTGACGGGCACCTGCATCACCATCGACGGCGGCAACAGCCGCGCCCTGTAGCTCACTCGGGCCGCGACACCGTGGACCGACCGAACATAGACAACGTCAGGCGGACGCCTCGGCGGGTTCGGTCTACGCCACCACCTCGTGCGCTAGACGGGCTCGATCACCGGGTAGTCAGGCTGCCACATCGCCTCGTGCACCTGCTGCACGGCGTTGGTCAGCTCGACCTGGGCCAGGCCTTCCTCGTGCGCGGCGACCGCGACCGCGACCGCGACGACGGCAGACACCCGCCGCAGGTCCGACACGTCCGGCAGCAGCGACGCCCCGCGGACCCCCACGTCGACGAGGCCGGCGACTGCGTCCGCACAGGCCTGGATCATCCCCTCGCTGATCCGGCGGGCCCGGGAGACGTTCACCCCGAGCCCGAGGCCCGGGAACACGAGGGCGTTGTTGGCCTGCGCGACCGCGTAGGACACGCCGTCGTACGACACCGGGACGAACGGGCTGCCGGTCGCGATCAGCGCCCGGCCGTCCGTCCAGCGGACGAGATCGGCCGGCAGCGCCTCGATCTTTGCCGTGGGGTTCGACAGCGGGAAGATGATCGGCCGGTCCACCTGGCGGGCCATGTCCCGCACGATCGCCTCCGAGAAGGCGCCGGCCTGGGTAGAGGTGCCGATCAGCAGGGTCGGCCCGACGTGGGAGACGGTCTCCGCCAGGCCACGGCCGCTGCCCCAGCCCGCCACCTCGCCGGCCGGCCGCGCGTACGGCAGCTGGAAGTCGCGCAGCGCGTCGCCCATGTCGTCGGTCAGCAGCCCCCGCCGCCCGACCAGCCAGATCCGGCGTGCCGCCTGCTGCGCCGTCAGCCCGTCCCGCACCATCGCCTCGCCCAGGAAGTCGGCGATGCCCACACCAGCCGTGCCCGGTCCGAGGATGACCACCCGCTGCTCGCGCATCCGCGATCCGCTGGCACGCACGCCCGCCACCGCCGCCGCCAGCGCGACCGCCGCGGTGCCCTGCATGTCGTCGTTGAACGTGCACAGGTCGGCGGCGTACCGGTCCAGGATGCGGCGCGCATTGTCCACGCCGAAGTCCTCCCAGTGCAGCAGTGCGTTCGGGAACATCCGGTGCGCCGTCTGCACGTAGGCGTCGATGAACGCGTCGTACTGCTCGCCGCGGACCCGGGCGTGCCGATTGCCCAGGTAGAGCGGGTCGGTGAGCAGCGACGAGTTGTCGGTGCCCACGTCCAGCACCACGGGGATCACCCGGCGCGGGTGGATGCCCGCCGCGGCGATGTAGACCGTCAGCTTGCCGATCGCGATCTCGATCCCGCCGACGCCCTGGTCCCCGATGCCGAGGATCCCCTCCGAGTCGGTCGCGACGATGAGGTCGACCTCGTCCGCGCCGCGCCCGAAGTTGCCGAGCGCCTCCTCCATCTGCTCCTGATGGTCGATGGACAGGAACACCCCGCGGGGTCGGCGGTACTCGTGGCTGTACCGCTCGATCGCCTCGCCGATCGTCGGGGTGTAGATGATCGGCAGCATCTCCTCGACGTGCTCGCTGAGCAGCCGGTAGAACAGCACCTCGTTGCGGTCGCGCAACGAGGTGAGGTAGACGTTCTTCGCCAGGTCGTCGGGCTGGCGCAGGTACTGCGCGTACACCCGGTTGCTCTGCGAGTCCAAGGTGGACACCGCGTCGGGGAGCAGCCCGACCAGGCCCAGCTCCGCGCGCTGCTGCGCCGTGAACGCCGTACCACGGAAGATGAGCGGCTCGCGCATGACCTGGGTGCCGCGGACCCGGACCCGGTAGACCGGGCCGGTCTCGGTGTGCACGATCTCGTACGCGCGCTCCATGCGGACCCTCCGTCGACCTCGCCTGATCTGTTGCCTGCGTGAGCTGCGCTGTCATCGCACGGGTCGTCCCGGCGCCCCGGCGCGCGGGGCGGACGGCGGAGCGGCCCCGATCAGGGCGGGCTGTCCTGTCCGGCCGGGCTGTCCTGTCCGGCCGGGCTGTCCATTGCCGCCGGGCGGGCCGCTCCCGCAGCGCCGGGATCGTCGGGCTGCGGGCGGTCGCTCAGGTCCGCCGGCAGCCCACCGGGCTCGTCACTCGGCCGCGCGGCCCGCCGGCCCAGGTGCACGCGTGCGCGGAGCGGACGTCCCAGCGCCGCGCCCTGCTGCGCGGCGGCGAGGAGCTCGACCAGGTGCAGGGCCCGCACGCTCGACCGGCGGCGACGCAGGCCAACCTGCAGCTGGCGCAGGCAGCCGGGGTTGACCGCCACCACGTAGTCGACGCCGGCCGCGGCGATCTGGTCGAGCTTGGGAGCCAGGACCCGTCGGCTGTCCTTCGGCCGCAGGAGGGCGTACGTGCCGGCCGAGCCGCAGCACTGCGCGGCGCCGGGCAGCTCGACGTAGTCGGCGACGGCCGCGATGAGCTCCCGCGGCTCACGCCACACGTTCATCCCGTTGCGCAGGTGGCAGGAGTCCTGCAGCGCCACACGCGCGCGGCGCCCGCCGACGCGCAGCTGGCCGTACGACGTGAGGTCGTCGCCGGCCACGTACTCGGAGAACTCCTGGACGCGATCGCGGCCGAGCACCCCTGCCAGGTGGGCGGCGCAACCGCCGGCGGTGGTCACGATCCTGCCTGGCAGCTGGTCGCCGAGGCGGCGGGCCAGGTCCCGGCCCAGCTCGAGGTCGCCGTTGTGCGCGTGCAGCGCGCCGCAGCATCCCTGATCGCCCGGGGCGTCGAGCTCCGGGCGCAGCCGGCGGGCTGCCCGGCTGACGCCGGGGAACAGGCCGCGTTCGAAGCAGCCGAGCATCAGGTGCGGCCCGGTGCTCGTGGGGGGTGTCGACGTCCGGGCGTGTCGGCGGAACGTCCCGAGGCGGCGCACCAACCAGTCGCGGACGACGACGTTGGTCAGCAGCCGGGCCAGCGGCGGGCGGCGGCGCCCCTTCCACTGGTGCCCGCGCCAGTGCTCGAGCAGCTCGCCGTACTGCACCCCGGCAGGACAGACCGGCTCACAGGCGCGGCAGCCGAGGCAGAACGACGACTCCTCGCGCAGCGTGGGGTCGTCAGCGTCCAGCACGCCGGTCTCCAGCGCGCGCATCAGGTTGATCCGCCCGCGCGGCGAGGACTTCTCGTCCTTGCTGAGGGCGTACGTCGGACAGGCCGGCAGGCAGAAGCCGCACGAGATGCACCGGTCGAGCAGCTCCGGCGGGAAGATGCCGCGCGCCGTGCTCCCCGACGCCCCCGGCGCGTCCAGCGGGGCAGTCACGAGCCGACCTTGCCCGGGTTGAGGATCCCGGCCGGGTCGAAGGCGGTCTTGATCCGCCGTAGCAGGGCCATCTGGTCGTCGCCGAGCCGGTCACGCAGGAAGGGCAGCTTGGCGGCTCCCACGCCGTGCTCGCCGGTGATGGTCCCGTCCAGCTCTATCGCCGCGGCGAAGATCTCGCCGAACGCCCGGTGGGTGCGCTCGACGGCGCCGGTGTCGCCGGCGTCGATCACCGCGGTCGGGTGCAGGTTCCCGTCACCGGCGTGCCCGAAGGTCCCGATCAGCAGGTCATGGCGGGCGGCCGTCGCGTTGATCCGGTCGACCATCTCCGCGAGCCGCGGCCGGGGCACGGTGACGTCCTCGAGGACGGTCAGGGTGTTGAGTCGCGACAGGGCCGGCAGCGAGCAGCGCCGGGCCGCGAGCAGCGCCTCGGACTGGGCCACCTCCTTGGCCACCGTCACGTCCAGCGCCCCCTCCTCGGCGCACAGCTCCCCCATCCGGGCGAGATTGCGCTCCACCGTGTCCGGCGCCCCGTCGTCGCCGAACAGCAGCAGGGCGCCGGCGTCGGTCCGCAGCCCGAGCTGTGCGTAGTCCTCCACCGCGCCGATGCAGGTGGCGTCCAGGAACTCCAGGGTCGCCGGCACCACCCCGGCGGCCAGGATGCGGGTGACCGCTCGCCCCGCCCCGGACAGGGAGGGGAAGTAGGCCACCCCGGTGCTGGCCGTGCTCGGCATCGGCAGCAGCGCGAAGATCACCTCGGTGATCACCGCGAGGGTGCCCTCCGAGCCCGTCAGCAGCCGGGTCAGGTCGTAGCCGGCCACGTCCTTCCACAGCCGGCCCCCGGTGCGCACTACCTCCCCGGTGGCCAGGACCACCTCGAGCCCGAGCACGTAGTTGCGGGTCACGCCGTACTTCAGGCCGCGCAGCCCGCCGGCGCACGTGGCGACGTTGCCGCCCACGGTCGAGACGGTGCGGCTGCCCGGATCTGGGGCGAACAGCAGGCCGCGCGCAGCCGCCGCATCTGCCACCGTGGCGGTGGTGGCTCCCGGCTGAGCCCGGACCAGCAGCTCCTCGTTACTGATCTCGAAGATGGCGTCCATCCGGGTGAGGACGAGCAAAATCCCGCCGTGCAGCGGCACCGTGCCGGCGCACAGGTTCGAGCCGGCGCCGCGCGGCACCACCGGCACCCGCTGCGCGGTGGCCAGCCGCAGGACGGCGGCCACCTCCGCCGTACTCGCAGGAAAGACGACGGCGTCCGGGCGGGCGGAGAACAGCGGCGTCGCGTCCCGGGAGTACGGCTGCACGTCGCCGGCGGTGTGCCGCACGTGCGCCGGCCCGACGATCCTCTCCAGCTCGACGAGCACGCCGCGGTCGAGCGTCACGGGCGCGCTCCCGTCAGGGGTGGCAGCTCACCGAGGAGGACGGAGCGGTTGACCTCGTAACGCAGCATGTGACCCGCCATCGCTTCTTCCATCTGCCGCCCCGGCTGCTCGCGGACGGCCACGGTACGCCCGGGAGCGCCCCTGCCGGCCCCGGGGCGTAGGCCCGCGTCGTTCACACCCGTGGCTGCACACCGCGCGACCCGCCGAAGGCCGCCAGCACGTCGTCCGACAGTCGGGGCCACGCTTGCGCCGCCCACGGGCCGAACTCCCGGTCGGCGAGCCCCACGCACGCGAGGTCGGCATCGGGATCGACCCACAGGAAGCTGCCGGATCGCCCGAAGTGGCCATGGGTACGCGGCGAGTTGTGCGTGCCGGTCCAGTGCGGGCTCTTGTCGCCCCGCACCTCGAACCCGAGCCCCCAGTCGCACCGCGGCTGGCGACCGAACCCCGGCACGACGCCGGACAGCCCGGGAAACACCGTCCGGGTAGCCTCGCCGAGCAGCTCGGGGTCCACGACGGACGGTGCCAGCAACTCACGCGTCAACGTGACCAGGTCCGTAAGCGGCCCGACGGCGCCGGACGCCGGCGCGCAGCGAGGTCCCACGCATGCCGAGTGGCCGGAGGATCTCGTCGGCCAGCAGCGCCTCGAACGCCTTGCCGGTGCGGACGGACACCGTCTCGGCGACCAGCTCGATCCCGCGGTTGGAGTAGACGCGCCGCCGGCCGGGTCGGCTCAGGACGAGCTCGCCGTCCAGGCTCAGGCCGGATGCGTGCGCCAGCAGGTGACGCACCGTCGACCCCGGTGGCCCGGCCGGCTCGTCGAGGTCGAGCAGCCCGCGTACGGCGGCGTCGAGCGCTACCAGCGACGTCAGCAGCTTCGTGACCGAGGCCCAGGCGAAGGGCCGGTCCATCGGGCCGTGCGCCGTCAGCAACCCGCCTCCGGAGTTCACGGCGACCGCGGCGACGGGCACCGGCCACGACGACACCTGCCTGAGCACGTCCCCGCCCCCGGGCGCCTCGGAGAGCTGCGACGGCGGCTGCGACATGCCCACCAGCCTGCCCAGCAGGTCGCGGGGAACGACCCACGGCGACCGCGATTGTGCGCAGGCTGCGTCGCGACGTGCGGTCTCGTCGGTGCAGACGGGCCGGTCTGCGCAGGTGCGCATCGCACAGGAATGGCAGGGCCCGGGTGACCACGGTCACGATTCGTGGACGATGCTGGCAGGGCACAGCCCGCACGCGAGAACGAGGAGGCCGAACGTGCTCGAGGACCTGGACCCGGCCGAGACCCGGGAGTGGATCGAGGCGCTGGACTCGGTGCTCGCGTTCGAGGGCGCCGATCGGGCGTTCCACCTGCTGGACGAGGTGGTGGCCGAGGCCCGTCGCAAGGGCGCGTCAGTGCCCTACAGCGCCAACACGCCCTATCTGAACACGATCCCCGTCGACCAGGAGGACCGGCATCCGGGAGACCGCGCGATCGAGCACCGGATCCGGTCGCTGATCCGCTGGAACGCCCTGGCCATCGTCCTGCGCAACAACAGGGACTCCTCCGAGCTGGGCGGTCACATCGCGAGCTTCCAGTCGGCCGCGACGCTGTACGACGTCGGTTTCGAGCACTTCTTCCACGCTCCGTCGGAGACGCACGGCGGTGACCTCCTGTTCGTGCAGGGCCATTCCTCACCGGGCATCTACGCCCGCTCGTTCGTCGAGGGGCGGCTGAGCGAGGAGCAGCTGCTGAGGTTCCGTCAGGAGGTGGACGGCGGCGGCCTGCCGTCGTACCCGCACCCCTGGCTGATGCCGGACTACTGGCAGCTCCCCACGGTGTCCATGGGTCTCGGCCCGCTGATGGCGATCTACCAGGCCCGGTTCCTGAAGTACCTGCAGTGCCGCGGGTTGGCCGACACGGCGCCCCGCAAGGTGTGGGCGTTCCTCGGCGACGGCGAGACCGACGAGCCGGAGTCACTCGGCGCCATCTCGCTGGCCAACCGCGAGAAGCTCGACAACCTGATCTTCGTCGTCAGCTGCAACCTGCAGCGTCTCGACGGTCCGGTGCGCGGCAACGGCAAGATCGTCCAGGAGCTGGAGGGGATCTTCCGGGGCGCGGGCTGGAACGTCATCAAGGCGCTGTGGGGCAGCAGCTGGGACCCGCTCATCGCTCGAGACACCAGCGGGCTGCTGCTGAAGCGGATGGAGGAGTGCGTCGACGGCGAGTACCAGGACTTCAAGTCCAAGAATGGCGCTTACGTCCGGGAGAAGTTTTTCGGCAAGTACCCCGAGCTGCTCGAGATGGTCGCCGGCATGAGCGACGACCAGGTCTGGGCGCTGACCCGCGGCGGCCACGACCCGAGCAAGGTCTACGCCGCCTACTCGGCCGCCGTGAAGACGGTCGGCCAGCCCACCGTGATCCTCGCCAAGACCGTCAAGGGCTACGGCATGGGCGAGGCGGGTGAGGGCCAGAACATCACCCACCAGCAGAAGAAGGTGGCCGGCGCCGCGCTGGCCCGCTTCCGCGACCGGTTCGACCTGCCGCTCACCGACGAGCAGCTCGCCGAGGTGCCGTTTCTGCGCTTCGAGGACGGCAGTCCCGAGATGCGCTACCTGCAGGAGCGGCGGACAGCGCTGGGCGGCTCGATGCCGGTGCGCCGGCGCCGGGCCACGCAGACGCTGCGGGTGCCTGAGCTGAGCGCCTTCGGCAACCAGCTCGCGCCGACCACCGGCCGGCAGATCTCCACGACGATGGCGTTCGTCCGGATCCTCAACACGCTGCTGCGCGACAAGTCGCTCGGATCACGGGTCGTCCCGATCGTCCCGGACGAGTCACGGACCTTCGGGATGGAGGGGATGTTCCGCCAGTTCGGCATCTTCAGCCAGGTGGGGCAGCTCTACCAGCCGGAGGACGCCAATTAGCTCATGTACTACCGCGAGGCGCCGGACGGCCAGATGCTGCAGGAGGGCATCAACGAGGCCGGGGCGATGGCGTCGTGGATCGCCGCGGCGACGTCGTACAGCCTCAGCGACACGCCGATGATCCCCTTCTACATCTTCTACTCGATGTTCGGTTTCCAGCGGGTGATGGACCTCGCCTGGGCCGCCGGCGACTCCCGGGCCCGCGGCTTCCTGCTGGGCGCGACCGCCGGGCGCACGACGCTGAACGGCGAGGGGCTGCAGCACGAGGACGGCCACAGCCACATCTTCTCCTCGGTGATCCCCAACTGCGTCTCCTACGACCCGACGTACGCGCACGAGGTCGCCGTGATCGTCCAGGACGGGCTGCGCCGGATGTACACCGAGCAGGAGGACGTCTTCTTCTACATCACTTTGATGAACGAGAACTACGAGCACCCGGGGCTGCCCGAGGGCGCTGAGGAGGGCATCCTGCGCGGGCTCTACCTCTTGCGCGAGGGCGCGGCTGACACCGGGCCCGCCGCACCGCGCGTGCAGCTGCTGGGCAGCGGCACGATCCTGCGCGAGGTGCAGGCCGGCGCGGACCTGCTCGCCGCCGACTTCGGCGTCGCCGCCGACGTGTGGAGCGCCCCGAGCTTCACCGAGCTGCGGCGCGACGGCCTCGCGGTCGAGCGGTGGAACCTGCTGCACCCGATGGAGACGCCGCGGCGCTCGTGGGTCGAGCAGTGCCTGGGTGACCGGCGGGGCCCCGTCGTCGCGGCCACCGACTACGTGAGGGCGTTCGCCGATCAGGTCCGGTCGTTCGTGCCGGGCAGCTTCCGCGTGCTGGGCACCGACGGCTACGGCCGCTCGGACACCCGCAGCAAGCTCCGGCGCTTCTTCGAGGTGGACCGGCACTACGTCGCCGTCGCCGCCCTCGCCTCGCTTGCCGCGGACGGCACGGTTCCCGCGAGCACGGTGGCCGACGCGATCGCCCGCTACGGCGTCGACCCGGACAGGCCGGCGCCCTGGACGGTCTGACCTCCCGGCAGGAACACTCGCCCCGCGGCGCGCTGCCGCGCCGCTTCTCGCGTGAAAGGCACGACATGGTCACTGCCGACGTGACGGTCCCCGACCTCGGCGACTTCTCCGACGTCCCGGTCATCGAGGTCCACGTCTCGCCCGGCGACCTGGTCGCCGCCGAGGACCCCCTCATCACGCTGGAGTCCGACAAGGCGACGATGGACATTCCGTCGCCGGCTGCGGGCACTGTGCGCGAGCTGCGGGTCTCTGTCGGCGACCGGGTCGAGGTCGGTCAGCTGATCCTGCTGCTCGACGACGAGGAGCCGGCCGCCTTGACCGAACAGCCATCGGCGTCGGCGCAGTCCGCGGCGACCGACCACGAGGCGGCCGCTGCTGCGGCCGCCGCGGTGGACCAGTACGAGCCGACGGCCACTGCCGAGACCGACCCCGCGGCGGCGACGGAGCCCGCCCGCCGCTCCGCCGAGGCCGCCTCGATCCCGGTGGCCCCGGGCGGCGCTCCGGTGAGCGCGACGGCCGCGCCCGACGATGTGGACGGCGTGCACGCCGGTCCCAGCGTGCGCCGGCTCGCCCGCGAGCTCGGCGTCGACCTCACCTCCGTGCGGGGCAACGGACCGAAGGGCCGCATCACCAAGGAGGACCTGCTGGCCGGGGTCCGCGGGCCGGCCGCTCCGCCGACCCCGGCGGCCGCTCCCAGTGCCGCGGCGGGCAGCGGCATCCCGGAGGTCCCGGCGCAGGACTTCGCCAGGTTCGGTCCGGTCGAGACCCGACCGCTGTCGCGGATCGCGCGGCTGTCCGGGCCGCACCTGCACCGGTCCTGGCTCAACGTGCCGCACGTCACGCACAACGACGACGCCGACATCACCGGGCTCGACGGCTACCGCAAGGAGCTGGACACGGCCGCCAAGGCCGAGGGCTACCGCGTGACGCTGCTGGCGTTTTTGCTGAAGGCCTGCGTCTCGGCGCTGCGCGAGTTCCCGCGGTTCAACACCAGCCTGACACCGGAGAAGGACGCGCTGGTCTACAAGAGCTACTACCACCTCGGGGTGGCGGTCGACACGCCGGACGGCCTCGTCGTCCCGGTCCTCCGCGACGTCGACCGCAAGGGCATCGGCGAGCTCAGCCGGGAACTCAGCGAAGTCTCGGCCCGGGCCCGCGACGGCAAGCTGTCGGCGTCCGACCTGCAGGGCGGTTGCTTCACGATCTCCAGCCTGGGCGGGATCGGTGGCACGGCGTTCACGCCGATCGTCAACGCGCCGGAGGTGGCGATCCTCGGTGTCGTCCGGTCGCGCACCGCCCCGGTCTGGGACGGCGCTGCCTTCGTGCCGCGGCTGATGCTGCCGCTGTCGCTGTCCTACGACCACCGGGTGATCGACGGAGCGCTCGCCGCCCGCTTCACCCGGCACCTGTGCCATCTGCTGGAGGACGTCCGGCGGCTACTCCTCTAGCGCCCCCGCCCGCGCCCACCCCTCGAGCTCTGGAGCCCTCCTGTGGACATGCGCATCCCAGACATCGGCGACTTCTCGGACGTGCCTGTGATCGAGATCCACGTCGCGGCTGGCGACGTGATGGCCGCCGAGGACCCCGTCGTCACCCTCGAGTCCGACAAGGCGACGTTGGACGTCCCGGCCCCCGTCGCCGGGGCGGTCGACGAGGTGCTCGTGCAGGTGGGCGACCGGGTCTCGGCGGGCGACCTCGTGCTGCGCTTCGCCGGGAGCACGACCAGCAGCGGCGCCGGGGCGAGCCGCGAGTCGACCCGGGAGCAGGCAGCCGAGACCCCCACGGACCCCCCGGGCTACGGCTCCCCGGCGGGGGTCTACGAGCTGGTGGAGGTGACCGTCCCCGATCTCGGGAACTTCGCCGACGTCCCGGTCATCGAGGTGCACGTCGCGCCGGGCGATGTGGTGTCGGCCGAGGACCCGATCCTCACCCTGGAGTCGGACAAGGCGACCATGGACATCCCGGCGCCGGAGGCAGGCACCGTCGAGGAAGTCTCGGTCTCGGTCGGCGACCGCGTCAGCGCCGGGACCGCGGTCATGTCGCTACGCACCGGCGCGGCGGCCGCGCCCGCCGCCAGCGGTCCCGCGGCGCCCGCGGCTTCGACCGCTCGCCCCCCCGCACCTGCCACCGTTGCCGCCGCCGGCGATCAGCGCGCCGACGTCCTCGTCCTCGGTGCCGGTCCCGGGGGTTACTCGGCCGCCTTCCGCGCCGCGGACCTCGGCAAGTCCGTCGTGCTCGTCGACCGGTGGCCGGCACTCGGCGGGGTGTGCCTGAACGTCGGGTGCATCCCCTCCAAGGCGCTGCTGCACGCCGCCAGGGTGATCGCCGAGACCAAGGAGATGAGCGAGCACGGGGTGTCCTTCGGCACTCCGTCGATCGACGTCGACCGGCTGCGGTCCTGGAAGGACGACGTCGTCGGCCGGCTTACCGGAGGCCTGGCGGGGCTGGCCCGCCAGCGCAAGGTCACCACGATCCGCGGCTACGGCCGGTTCACCTCCCCCCAGCAGGTGCAGGTCGACCTCGCCGACGGCGGCACCACCACCGTCGACTTCGAGCACGCCATCCTCGCCGCCGGTTCCGAACCGGTGACGCTGCCCTTTCTCCCGCACGACGATCCCCGCGTCGTGGACTCCACCGGCGCTCTGGAGCTCGGGGACGTCCCCGAGCGGTTGCTCGTGCTCGGCGGCGGGATCATCGGCCTGGAGATGGCGACCGTCTACCACGAGCTCGGCAGCAAGGTCACCGTCGTCGAGCTGATGGATCAGCTCATCCCCGGCGCCGACAAGGACCTGGTCGCGCCGCTGGCCAAGCGGATCGGCCGGCAGTACGAGAACATCTACCTGTCGACCAAGGTGACGAATGTCCAGGCGCAGCCGGACGGTCTGGTCGTCTCGTTCGAGGGTGGCAGGGCACCCGCCACGGACCGGTTCGACAAGGTGCTGGTCGCGGTGGGGCGCCGCCCGAACGGCAAGGCGGTCGGTGCGGAGCGGGCCGGCATCGTCGTCGACGACCGCGGGTTCGTGCCGGTCGACACGCAGATGCGCACCAACGTCGCGCACATCTTCGCGATCGGGGACATCGTCGGGCAGCCGATGCTCGCGCACAAGGCGGTTCACGAAGGCAAGGTGGCGGCCGAGGTCACAGCCGGGAAGAACAGCCACTTCGACGCGCTCGTCATCCCTTCGGTCGCCTACACCGACCCCGAGGTCGCCTGGGTGGGCGTCACGGAGAACGAGGCGAGAGCGGCCGGCAGGAAGTACGGCAAGGGGGTGTTCCCTTGGGCGGCGAGCGGTCGTTCCCTGTCGCTCGGTCGCGACGAGGGGATGACCAAGCTGCTGTTCGACGAGACCAACGACCGGGTGATCGGTGCTGGGATCGTGGGGCCGTCCGCGGGCGACCTGATCGCCGAGGCCGGGATCGCGATCGAGTTGGGCGCGGACGCCGCCGACATCGGGCTGACGATCCACGCGCACCCGACGCTGTCCGAGACGGTGGGGATGGCGGCGGAGGCGTTCGAGGGGACCCTCACCGACCTGTACCTGCCGAAGCGCAAGAAGTAGCCGGCTCACGCACGCGGCAGCGACCAGGCGTCCCCGGTCCGCCCGCCGTCTGGTCCGTAGCCGAGCGATCCGGCCTTGACACCGTGATGCCACCCACGCCCGGCCTAGCCGCCGACCGGCAGGGGTAGTTTCGCGCCATGACGAACCCGGCGATCCGCTCGCAGCCCAACGGCGACGTCGACATCGCCGTGCCCGACGACGAGGAGCA
>JAABUZ0100008111.1_pt1 | contig 12459 bp, 11 predicted proteins | sample 5562091 | NCBI WGS metagenome assembly JAABUZ01 (sample SAMN12813069, study PRJNA571459) | rock metagenome | isolation source: Antarctica rocks | place: Antarctica: Victoria Land, Linnaeus Terrace sud | collected 2015-12-21 | reverse complement strand
GCTGCTGTATTGATACTATTCTATAGCCTTAAGGCGTGATCCGGGTATAAGTAACACCCACAGTGAGAGGTGGAAAAATTTCCCTCTCAATGTAAATACACGAAACCTTTTCACGCTAGCAAAAGTTACAATTGCCAAACCAGAAGCAAAGGTGATGGTACGGAAATAATAAAGCCCCGCCTTATCAGCGGGGCTCTTTACAAACCGTAGAATAAAAAGCCGGTTATTTGTCCGGCGTTGTTGAATGCACGGGAGATTCCGACTTGTCGGCTTCTTCCGCGCCAGCCTTCATGCTGTCTTTAAACGAGCGAATGCCTTTACCAAGGCCCTGGCCTAGCTCCGGCAGCTTTTTCGGGCCAAACACAAACAGCGCCACCGCCAGAATAATCAACAAATGCGTAGGCTGCATTAATCCTTCAATCATGTTATTTCTCCCCGACTAAGCGCTTTGTGCCACTTCGGTCGTCCTGGTTCCTCTACTATATTACGAAATAAACAGCCCTTCGGTTGACATCTTTGCAGTTTGCGCGGTTGACATCCATCGGAGCCTCGGCTATATTTCTGAAGAACCTGAAATATCAATAAGTTGAGACAGTTAGTTATTGCAGTTTAGGCGCTTACCGGGAAAGGTTCTGTCCATTACCTCTTTTTACGGTACGCCCCAACATAGGAATCCAAACCACCCATGGCCGGTCCATCTAACGAGTACCTGGAGATGCCTGGAACCGTCGACAACGCGGATTATCAGGCGTTTCTCGACGATTACAGCCGTCATTTCACCACAGACAACCGCGAGGTCCTCCAGGGGCACGTGCTCAGCGTATCCGAGAAGGAAGTCATTGTCGATATTGGGCGTAAGAGCGAGGGACTGGTGCCGGCGGACCAGTTTCCGTCCGTTGACGGCAAGCCCGCGGTCCAGGCCGGGGACACGATTGAGGTCATGTTCGACCGGACCGGCGAGCAGGTGGAAGGCTATATTCTTCTCTCTTACGAGAAAGCGCATCGCCTTCACCTTTGGGACGATCTGGAGAAGGCCACGACCGAGGGAACTCCAATCACCGGCAAGGTCGTGAACAAGGTGAAGGGCGGCTTAGCGGTGGACATCGGAATTATTGCTTTTCTGCCGTCCTCGCAAATTGAACTACGGCCCCTCCACAATCTCGATGGTTATCTTGGCCGGGAGCTTCCCGTCCGTATCCTTAAGCTGAACCGCCGCCGGGGAAATGCCGTGGTTTCTCACCGCGTTCTTCTCGAAAGCGAGCACTTGGCGCGGAAGGCGGAGGTATTGGCCCATCTCCAGGAAGGAGCCGAGGTCGTTGGAATAGTTAAGAATTTGACGGATTACGGGGCCTTTGTGGATTTGGGCGGAATTGATGGGCTCTTGCATGTAAGCGATCTCAGCCACGGCAACGTCACGCATCCGTCAGCCCTGATTCAGGTGGGCCAGCAGATCACGGTCAAGGTGCTGAAATTCGACCGTGAGAAAGAGCGCATCTCCTTAGGTTTGAAGCAGATGCACCCCGACCCATGGCTGGATATCGAGGCGCGCTATCCGCTGGGGAGCCGCGTGATTGGCCGGATTGTCAGCGTCACGGATTACGGCGCGTTCGTGGAATTGGAGCCCGGAGTGGAGGGCCTGATCCACATTTCGGAGATGACGTGGAGCCGCCGCATGAAGCATCCTGCCAAGATCGTCAAGGCTGGAGACGAAGTGGAAGCGGTGATTCTCGATATCAAGTCCAAGGAGCGCCGCGTCTCCTTGGGCATCAAACAGCTTGAAGCTGACCCGTGGACCACGGTGGCGGACCGCTACAGCGTTGGTTCGGTGGTGGAGGGGCGTGTTCGCAAGCTGGCGGACTTCGGCGCCTTTATCGAGATTGAAGAGGGCGTGGATGGCCTGGTGCATGTTTCCGATATGTCCTGGACGGCGCATGTCAAGCATCCTTCGGAGGTTGTCAAGAAAGGCCAGATCGTGCAGGCTGTCATTCTGAATATTGATGCTCCGAACCGGCGTTTGTCGCTGGGCATGAAGCAGCTTCAGCCGGACGCTTGGGAAACGTTCTTCCGGACCCATCAGGTGGGTGATCTGGTAAAAGGACGCATTACTCGCGGCGCGGCGTTTGGGGTATTCGTGGAGTTGCTGCCGGGCGTGGAGGGACTTTGCCACCGGAGTGAGATTGCCGCCGCCGAGCCGGTCAGCCGCGGCCCCGCGCGTCAGGCCGTCCACGAAGAACCGGCGTTGCCCGTGGGCCAGGAGTTTGAATTTAAGATCATCAAAATGAACGAAGCGCAAAAACGAATTGGGTTAAGTCAACGCGCCCTTACCGATGAAGACGAACGGAACCGGTTGCAGAATTACAAGCAGCAGGCGGCGGCGGCGACCTCTAGTGTGGGCAACGCGATTAAACAGCGCCAATGGGAAGAACGGAATCAGGAGCGAGAATAAGGCAGCTATGACCAAAGCTGAGCTGATTGAAGAAGTGTCAAAGGTGGTCGAAATGACCCGCAAGGATTCGGAGACAATCGTGGAAACTATCTTTGACAGCATTGTTAATAGCCTGCACAAGGGTGAAAAGATTGAGATTCGCGGGTTCGGAAGTTTCCGCACTCGCCAACGGCAGCCGCGCGTGGGCCGTAATCCTAAAACCGGATCGCGGGTGGAAGTGCCTTCGAAGCGCATCCCGTATTTCAAGCCAAGCAAGGAGCTGCGCGATCTGGTCAACGGCGGGGAAGCGGCGCAGCCGACCAACGGTCAACCGGCTCCCATGGCTAGCTCCGAAGGGGGGCCGGCTACGCCGCTGGCCGGTCATGAGGATACAACGACGTATCATTCCTGATTTTCGCCTTTTTTCACGATGGACTACTTGTGGACGCCGTGGCGCTCCACGTACATGAAGGAAAAGAAGGATAAGGCGCAGTGCGTCTTCTGCGGCGCGGCCCAAAGCGCGGAAGACGCTCGGAACCTGGTAATTCATCGCGGGCAGTTTTGTTTTGCCATTCTGAACCGGTATCCGTATACGAGCGGCCATCTGATGATTGCCCCGTATGCGCATGTTTCCCGGCTGACGGCCGCCGAGGAAGCAGTCACGGCGGAGATGATGCGGTTCATCCGCTACGCGGAGACGGCCATTCAGGAGGTATATTCTCCCGATGGTCTGAACTTGGGCATGAACCTGGGCGAGGCGGCGGGAGCTGGGATTGAACAGCACATTCACATGCACGTGCTGCCCCGGTGGAAAGGCGACGCCAATTTCATGACCAGCGTGGGAGGAACGCGAATTATTCCGGAAATGCTGGAAGACACCTACGCGAAGGTGCGGGAGGCGTTTGGGAAGTTAACGCGGTGAGGTATATTCCGCTATGAGACTTATTGCCTCACGTACACTCAGGAAAGTTGGTTGCAAAACCTTGGGCCGACTACTTAGCTGAGTATGTTGATGGTTCCGCGGCATTTCGGCGAACCGCATTTACAAAAGACTTTCGCCACTTTCTTGTCGAAACGGTAGTCAATCGTCAGTTCTTCGCCGCCCTTGATGTCGCGGGTGCTTATGTAAAGAATGTGCCCTTTCAAAATGCGGGAAACAAGGTTCGGATCGCAGGAGTGGTTGATATATTGAGCGCCTGACCCCCCGGCAGCACCGTCGATGGTCCAATAAGGATCAAGCGTAAACAGGTAGGTAAATTCGCTTTCTTCCGAGCGGCGGCGTGTTTCACGGCGGCTGATGCGCTCGCCGGTATATTCAATGACTTTCCGCCCCGCCGGGATAGGTTCGGCGGCGTAAACGCCCCACCGGTGAATCTTCGAGGGAGCAAGTTTCATCTTGAAGCACGCGAAATCAGGATTAATTCGAGGAATGTCTTTGCCTGTTGCTTTCGCAATGGCGGATTTTGATCGCGGCATCGGAAGGATTAATGAATCAGTTTCTTGCCACTGCTATCGAGACGGCTCTACTGAACCTTTTGCTTGAGCACGTCGATTAACTCGCGGACGGCCTCGGCGCTCTTCTTTAAGGCCGATTCCTCGCCGGCGTCCAGCTTGATCTCGTAAACCTTTTCGACGCCGCCGGACCCCAATTTTACGGGAACGCCCACAAACAGTTCGTTGATGCCGTATTCGCCCTGGAGATACACGGCGCACGGCAGGACCTTTTTCTTGTCCTTCAAAATAGACTCAACCATCTCAACAGTGGAAGCCGCGGGCGCGTAGTAAGCGCTTCCCGTCTTGAGGTATTTGACAATTTCGGCGCCGCCGTCGCGCGTGCGCTGCACCAGACGATCAATCGTCGCCTGATCCGTCAGCTCGCTTAAAGGAATACCGCTGACATTAGTAAAACGTACCAGCGGGACCATGGTGTCGCCGTGACCACCCAGTACCATGGCGGTTACGTTCTCAAACGAAACATCCAGTTCCTGCGCGATAAAGGTCCGGAAGCGTGCCGTGTCGAGGACACCGGCCATTCCAATGACGCGCTCGCGGGGAAAGCCGGAGACTTTCATGGCGGTCCAGCACATGGCGTCCAGGGGATTGGTGACCAGAATCAAGATGGCGTTCGGGGAATGCTTAACGGCTTGTTCTGTCGCGCTCTTGACGACTTCGTAATTAGCAAATAAAAGGTCATCACGGCTCATGCCCGGCTTGCGCGGGAAACCGGCGGTAATCACAACGATATCGGAATCAGCAGTCTCCTCGTAGCTATTGACGCCGACAATGCGGACATCGTAGCCTTCCACGGGCGCAGATTCCAGCATGTCGAGCCCCTTGCCCTGCGGAACGCCTTCCACGACATCCACGAGAACGACATCCGCCAACTCTTTCGCGGCAATCTTTTGGGCGGTATTTGCCCCGACGTTACCAGCGCCGACAACGGTCACTTTTCTTCGCATAGATCCTGATTGCAATGGAAATGAAATCGCAGTATAGCAATCGTAAGTTCTCCCACTCAAACGGATGCTTGCATGGCCGTTATAGGGGCCAATCAAGAAATTATTAACCGAAGTGAAACTTTCTATGGCTATCCTAAATTACGGGGATTTTTATGATTCGAACTTGCATACGATTCGTGTATCTGTTGGCAGTGCTATGCGGCGCGCTGCTGGCGCAAAACACCGCGGGCACGGGTAGCATTTCCGGCACCGTGACTGACGCAACAGGCAGCGCGGTGCCGGGGGCCAGCGTTCTCGTTGAGAACCAGTCAAAGGGCATCCGGCGAGAACTACAGACAACCGACAATGGTGTATTTAACGCGCCCTCGCTGGTTCCCGCTCCGGGATATAGCGTTACCGTAACTCAACATGGGTTCGCGACTTATCAGGCGAGGAACATCAACTTAAATGTCGGCCAAACTGTCAACCTGACGCCATCGCTCCAGGTTTCCTCTTCCTCCACGCAGGTAGAGGTCACGTCGGAAGCGCCCATTGTGGATACAACGAGAACGGATGTGTCCGGGCTTGTCAGCAGCGCGCAGATCATGGATCTGCCCATTAATGGGCGGCGCGTGGACAATTTTGTTCTTCTCACGCCGGGCGTAACGTCCGACGCGGGCTTTGGTCTGCTTACCTTTCGCGGACTTGCCGGCGGAAACTCTTTCCTGACCGACGGTATTGATACGACCAATGATTTCTACGACGAGAATGCGGGCCGTACGCGCACTTACAACATCTCGCAAGATGCCGTGCAGGAGTTTCAAGTTATCACCAGCGGCTCACTCGCGGAATTTGGCCGGGCTTCCGGAGGCATTGTAAACACCATTACGCGCAGCGGCACGAATGAGTTTCACGGCACGGCGTACTGGTTTTTTCGCAACTCGACGCTGAACGCGACTGATATCAGCTCGAATGGTTTGAAGCCCCAGGACTGGCGGCACCAGGCGGGTGCCAGCATCGGCGGCCCCATCAAGAAAGATAAGCTGTTCTTCTTTTTCAATGGAGAGTTGCAGCGGCGTTACTTCCCGATTGTTTCTTCAAACGTCACGAACAGAACGCTGTTTCCTACTCCAACTTCCATCAATCCAGCCGCTTGCGTCGCCCTCGCGACACCCGCACAGTGCGCTGCGGCGACGCAGTACATTTACAGCCGAGCGCAGGTGCAAGCCATTGACCGCAACGCCGATGTAAACCTGCTTTTCGGCAAAATCGATTACCAGATCAACGCGAATAATCGCGCCAGCTTTGAATTTAACTATCTCGATTTCCGCTCGCCTAACGGGATTCAAACGCAAATCGCGTTAACCAGCGGAGCCGCCGTGGGAAACAACGCCAACACCACGGTTTTTGATCGCACCGGCAAGGTGGGCCTGACCACCATTCTTTCGCCCAACCTTGTTAACGAAGCGAAGTTCGGCTTTTTCAAAGATCGTCAGTATGATCCGAACAGCCCCAGCCTCCTGCCCTCTGTTGGTCCAATCGGATTGAGCATCTCGGGCGCCTATGGCATCAGCAACATTGGCTACGCAACTGGCTATAACCGGCTCGACCCGAGCGAACAGCGCTTCCAGGGAGCTGACACGCTCTCTTATACTGTCGGCAAGCACAGCGTCAAATTTGGTTTTGATTACTCCAATGTCGAAGATTATGTTTCTTTGCTGAGCAATCCCTACGGCACTTACACTTATCCAAGCGTTACTGATTTCGCGCGGGACTTCAGCGGGAACACCACCGGCGGAAAACGCTGGACCTCGTTCACGCAGCGGTTCGGCACGCCGGCGGTTGACACCTATGTTCATGAGTTCGCGGCTTTCTTACAAGATCAGATTCGCGTCACTCCGAAATTAACTATTAGCCCCGGCATTCGCTGGGAAAAAGAGTTGCTTCCGCAACCGATTGAGAAATATCCAAATCTGGTTAACACCGCCTTGCCGCAAACGTACACCATTCCGCAGACAAGCCTGAATTTTATGCCCCGCTTTGGGCTTGCCTACGATTTCAGCGGCAAAACTGTTTTCCGGGCTGATTACGGGATTTATTACAACCGGTACCCGACTGCCGCCATATCGAACTTCTTTACGGCTAACGGCAAGTATCAGGCGAACTATACCTTATCCAATAACAATGCGCAGCAGCTTGCCGCTGGTCCTGTTTTCCCCTTCTCTCTTCCGAGTCAGCCTACGTTAGTGCAGGGCGCGGCTAATCCGGCCTTTGCTGATCTGGCGTTCCGGCCCGCTTATTCACAACAGGCGAACGCTTCGATTGAACAGCAACTAACCAAAGATTCCAGCATCACCGTTTCGTACATTTGGGATCGCGCTTTGCATCTCATCTCCGCTTTTGACGCGAACGTCGCGGCGCCGACCCGGAGCTATACCTATCCGATTCTGGACACAACGAATCAAGTCGTGAGTTCCTACACCACTCCGATTTACACCACTCGCCTGAACCCGGCCTTCGGCACGGTTGTGGACGTGACAAGCAGCAATAACAGTTATTACAGCGGCTTGGCTATTCAGTATCGCAAGCGCTTTTCCAGTTGGTTTCAAGGGCAAGCCTCCTATACCTACTCGCACGCCATTGACTACAACATCAGCGGCGGCGGCAACACGCTGTTCACGCCGAGCGCTCCTACTTCCGTCTTCAACGGCAATTACTCGGGCGAGAAGGGCTCGTCCTCAACCGACCAGCGCCATCGCTTGGTGGCAAATGCGGTGTTCAGCCCCAAATTCACGCGCGGCAATAGCTGGGCGGAGCGCTTCCTGATCAACAACTGGCAGCTTTCCGCGATCACGACCGCTGCGTCGGCTCAGCCCTTGACGCCTATTGTCAGCGTGAGCGCGGGCGCTCCGGGCCGATTGCTCACGAGCACGCTGAATGGCTTGGGCGGTTCCAGCAGAGTGCCGTTCGAATCAATTTCAGCTCTCGATGCCGATCAGTTGTACCGCACGGACGCGCGCCTTTCAAAAGTGCTGCCGTTTAGCGAACGCTTCCGGGTCACGCTGTTGTTTGAAGCGTTCAATGTCTTCAACCATCACTACTATGCCGGAACCTCGCCGCGCATTACGCAGCAATACTCGACGACTACAATAACGCTCAACGGACAGTCAGTTGTGGCCTTGCAGCCGTTCGCCAGTTACGGCGCTTACAACACAACCTCCTCTCCCCTGGAAGGCACCACGGCGCGCCGGGCGCAAGCGGCTTTGCGGATTGAGTTTTAGCGCTTGCCTTGACGTATAAACAGGAAGGCGTTGATTGCTTCGACGCCTTTCCGTTCTTATTAGCTGCAAGCCCGGTTGCCGATGCTATTGCTCGCTTCGTGCGGACGCCGCCAGATCTGGTCTTCCGTCAGGATTTCCAAACATTGGCAGGTGCGCGGCCAGAATTCATGCACCAACTTGCGGCGGGAGAAATCAAGGAAGCTGCGCGTGAAGTTAAGATCGTCACTCACTCCTACATGGTTACACTGTGGGGATCACATGCGTGTTTGGTTTGTTCTTTTGATTCTTTCCTCCCTGGCGCGGGCGCAGCAATACGATCTGCTTATCACGAATGGAAAGATTTTCGACGGGGCCGGCAACCCCTGGTTCGCAGGCGATCTCGCCGTGCGCGGAGACGCGATTGCCGCCATCGGACATTTGCCAAATGCGCAAGCCGCGCTACGGATTGACGCGGCGGGACTGGCGGTAGCGCCCGGTTTTATCGACATTCACTCGCATGGACGTCGCGGTATCTTTGCAGTGCCTGCCGCCGAGAATTATCTGCGCGAAGGCGTGACCACCATGATCGAGGGACCGGACGGAAGCTCGCCGATTCCTTTGGGGCCTTTTCTTCAAAAGATGGCGCGAACTCCCATTTCCATCAACTTCGCGAGCTTTGTCGGACATGGATCGATTCGCGCGGCAGTCATGGGCTTGGTGAACCGGAAAGCGACCCCGGCGGAAGTGGAGAAAATGAAGGCGCTTGCTCAACAGGCCATGCGCGAGGGGGCGGTTGGTTTATCGACCGGATTGTTCTATGTTCCGGGCAATTACGCCGACACGGAAGAGGTGATCGAGATGGCAAAGGCAGTGGGGGCTTTGGGCGGCTTTCACGAGTCGCATATGAGAGATGAAGCGGATCACATCGAAGACGCCGTGCGGGAAACGATCCGTATTGGCGAAGAGGGGCATCTACCGACACAGATTACGCACCATAAGGTGATCGGCAAGGCGAACTGGGGCAAGAGCGCGGCAACCCTGCAATTGGTGGAGCAGGCGAGGGCGCGCGGCGTGGACGTCACGATTGACCAGTATCCGTATACGGCGTCCAGTACCGGAATCGCCGCGCTGTTTCCGCAATGGTCCTTGGAAGGAGGGAATAACGCGGTGATCGAACGGCTGCACGCCTCCGGCGCGCGAGGCAAGATCAAAGCGGAGATTGTGAGTAATATCCGCGATGGGCGCGGCGGGGGGAATCCTAAAAATGTCGTGATTGTGAACTGCGGTTTTGATCCGACCCTGGCGGGCAAAAGCTTGGCGGATCTGACGCGGGCGCGCGGCGCGGAGGCGACAAACGAGAACGCGGCGGAGACTGCTATGGCGCTACAGGAGAAAGGAGGGTGTTCGGCGGTTTACCATGCCATTGACGAGGCCGACATCGAGCGCATCATGCGGTCGCCTTACACAATGATCGCGTCCGACGGCGATATTCCCGTGTTCGGCAAGGAGGCTCCGCATCCACGGAGCTACGGCACGTTTGCCCGAGTGCTGGGCGTGTATGTGCGGGAGCGCCGGATTCTTACGCTACAAGACGCCATTCGGCGAATGTCGGGAATGCCGGCGCAACGACTGAATTTTGGAGACCGGGGATTGTTGCGGCCCGGCATGAAAGCGGATATCGTCGTGTTCGATCCGGCAACGGTTTCAGACAAAGCAACGTTTGATCAGCCGCACCAGTATTCCGTTGGCTTTCGCGATGTGATTGTGAACGGCAAGGTGGCGCTGCGGAATGGACGTGTGACGGGCGAAAGACCGGGACGAGTGCTGTACGGACCTGCTTATGGGAAGTCAGTGCAGTAAGAACTCAGCCCAATAAACCCACATTCGTGCATGATACGAATGTCACTTCTGTTTAGCATGTAAGGGGAATAGAGCCAGTTCTCCGGGATGCCAGCCTCACGGCCCAGTGCAAAACATTTCCTTTTTTCACGATTCCCGCCCTTGCCGCGCTCGGTCTCTAAGCCGTTTGGCTTGACTGATCGAAAGGCCCAGCTTCTCGCCCATTTCCCTGAGCGTGATGTCGGACAGCAGGATCTGGAGGGGCTTCGGCTTGCGCCACCATCCCCACGGACGCGCCCGCCTGCCGATCACTTTGGTCCGCGTGTCAAACACCACTTGCACATCCACGCCGTGCCGGGCGGCAAACTCGCGCGCGCTCAGCGTCTTCAGATCGTGGATACGCTCCTTCCAAAACTTCGATTGGTCTTTCAGGTAATTGAACCCCAAACGACGCCGGACACGTTTGAGGGTGGTTCGCCCGGCAGGCAGGTCAAAGATCACGCCGCCGTACTTCGTTTTATGAGCCTCCCAGAACTCTTGGAGAGGCTTCGTCGCGATCAGTCGCGGAAGACCGCCGACATCATGCCCGACGCGGCTGACCGGCGACCCGAAAAGCAAATCAAAACCGTGCTTGGTGTCGCGTATCTCGCGCACATCCCAAAGACCGCCCTCCACATCTCGAACTTGGCCGAGGACGGGGTACTTGCGTTTCACCCTGACTCTATTTTCGAACACTCCGCCGCGCGTGGTGGACGCAAGCGGCATCGCCGCGCCCGCGCTTCACCGGGAACGAATAGGCGCTCTGCTCTCTGCTCATATGGCAAACGGGCGACTCATTGTCAATCGGTGGTTGGCCGATGATACGGCTAAGTGCATTGGCAAACGCAACGGCGTTTATCAGTCCTAATTGCCCTTAAGAACGCACCGGTAGCCAAGTCACGACCGTGAGATTAAACTTTTAGGACTATCGCTCCGTTGCGTGGCGGGCATTGCAGAGCCTTTGTACTCATGGCGTTTTAGGTACGGCAGTTCTACCGAAATTTATCCTTTGCTCCGTAAGTGTACGCTCCATTCTCACTATCGACTTTGTCATTTCGCACAGTACTATCTCTTGTGTCTCGCCCACTGTAGGCGGAGTCAGGCTGCCGTGACCCGCCAGCGGTTCCTTATTGCGCTCCTTATATACCTGAAGCATGTAATCAAGAACGGCCTCAGGTAATTGAGATTTCTTACGATAGCCATCGAAAAAACTCGCGAGAGGCTGATCGTTGACGGTAGGAGCCTGCATTATATCCTTAGCAAGGGTTTCAAACACGCTTGCAGAGGCATGCAGTACGCTGGGATAATCCTTCGCGGCGAACGCTGTCTCCATGCGAGCGCGGTGCTTAACAGAAGCAACCAACAATGTTCGATTCCGGCCGTTTTATGATTGAGCCTACGTTCGAAAACGCGAATTCTTCAAATGCGAAAGTGGGCTAAATGGGAGGGTCTTGCAGGGCATTCGTTTAAACCGCATGGCTGTATAGTTGATGCACGCACAATCCCAGTACAATGTGGGTGCTGATCATAGAGTCGTGCGACCATTGACCGTAACTGAAGCACGTTGTACTAGACTAGAGCGATGCAAAGTGAGCATTTGAGGCCAGCAGAAGAGATAGCCGGTTCACAGGCTCGTTCTGTCTGGATATCACGTCAGGTATTTGACTGGATACCCTTCGTAGAGGAAAGGGATGCGTTGGAGAATGGAACGGAACTGAATCGTTCATATGAGGTATGGAACTACGCCGATACTTTCATCCACAACTCCCGAGGTCAGGAAGACAATGCAACTGCAATCATTCATTTCAAACGTGCGATTGAATTCCGAGATGAGATTCTTGACAGTATCTATGATTTTTTAGCAGTTCCAGGCTCGGGACTCATTAGGCGTAGAGTGAAGGATAAACGCGAGGCAAAACATGAGATCATGTCGGCCCTCGGATTAATGAGGCCTGCGATGAAGGAATTCATAAGAAAGCTTCGAAACGGGCTCATTCATGACGCAAGCTGTAGTGCGCCGAATGTAGACGTTTGCAAAACTCTTTCAGATTTTACTTGGTATTATCTCCGCTCTACCGACTTTGTTGCTGCACAGCCAGTGATAGACATCATCTTTTCTCAAGAGGCACCTCCGTACGATTACTATCCTCTTGTCCATACCCAGCTCCGTATCCATAGGAATCCCTGGTGTCTCGAGGTCGATGCAACACTCTCAGGTGAACTCGTCAGCATGCATGAGCAACAGCAGTTCATTCAGGTCCAGGCCGAAACATTCGAGATCGCCGGTAGCAACACCCGCGTGAGAGGTAGAGTCTGTGGGCCTGAGGAAGCAGAGCTATACCGCCTCACATAAGTAACGAGACATGCTGAAGGATGGAGACAGACTACGGTGGTGGCCTACCATGCAGCCTCGTTTGCTTTATCTTCATCCCAAGACTTACCAAAAACTGATGGACCG
>JAABUZ0100008110.1_pt1 | contig 12460 bp, 12 predicted proteins | sample 5562091 | NCBI WGS metagenome assembly JAABUZ01 (sample SAMN12813069, study PRJNA571459) | rock metagenome | isolation source: Antarctica rocks | place: Antarctica: Victoria Land, Linnaeus Terrace sud | collected 2015-12-21 | reverse complement strand
CGCTCGGCCTGGGCGAGCCGCTCGGAAAGCAGCGTCAGCCCGGCTCCCGCCAGGACACCTCCTGCGGCGACGAGCGGGAGCAAGAGTTGGGCCGGCACGTTCAAGGGCGGTCGGGAAGCGGTTCGATCGCTCCCGCTGGCAGTGCCGCTCGCATGGCCGCGAGCGGAGCCTCCAGGCCGGTCCAGGCCTGGAAGGCGGCCGCGCCCTGCGCGAGCAGGATGCTCCAGCCGTCGACGCAGCGCAAGCCAAGCCGGCGGGATCGGCGGATGAGAGGCGTGCCACCCTCCACATAGACCAGGTCGATCACCGCACCCTGCAGCGGCAGCCCGCCCGGCCGCACCGGCATCTCTCCCTGGCGGCCAAGCGGAGTGGCGTTTATCAGCACATCCGCGCGCCTGGACAGTGCCTGCCAGGTGGGGTCAGACCAAGCCAGCACACGCCCCGGCAGACGACCCGCCCGAGCCGGCTCCCGCATGACAAAGGTGACCGCGGCGCCGCTCAGCGCGAGGCCGCAGGCACGGGCCGAACCCCCGCCGCCCAACACCACCGCGGAAGCGCCGGAGGCCTCCACGCCGGCCGCGCCGAGCGCGATCCTGAGCCCCGTGACATCCGTGTTCGAGCCGACCAGACGGCCGGCCTCCCGGCAGATCGTATTCACGGCACCGACTGCCAGCGCTTCCGCCTCGAGCGCATCCAGCAGCGGCATCACCGCCATCTTGTGCGGGACCGTCACGTTGGCGCCTCGGTAGGGGTCGCCTCGCAATCGCGCCACTGTGACGCCGAGGTCACTAGGTGGCACGTCCAGAAGCTCATACCGCCAATCCAGCCCGGTCGCGGCAAACGCAGCCATCTGGAGACCGGGGCTGGCCGAGTAGGAGATGCCGTGCCCGAGCAGGGCCACGGTCGCGAGCGACATGTCCGGAAGCTAGGGGCCGGCGACGCCGAACTGCCGTTTCAGACGTTCGAACTCGTCTCCGGTGGTGGCGTAGTGGGTCGTGCCGCTGGGGTCGGAGAAGTAGAACAGGTACGTCGAAGCCTGTGGCTCGGCGCAGGCCATGAGAGCCGCCTGGCCGGGGTTCGAGATCGGGCCCGGCGGCAGGCCCTTGTGCAGGTAGCTGTTGTACGGAGTGTCGCGATCCAGGTCCGCCTGTGTTAGCTGGCCGCCAAAGCGGCCCAGCCCGTACAGCACTGTGGCGTCGATCTGGAGCGGCATGGCCTGCTGAAGCCGGTTGTAGATGATGCCGCAGACTATCTTCCGATCCAGGTCCCGGCTCACCTCGCGCTCGACGATAGAGGCAGTGACCACCAGCTGGTAGAGGTTCAGCTGAGGACGCCCGGTGGCCGGCGCCTGGATCTCCTGGTTGAGGCGCGTGCCGACGATCTGACCGAATCGGTCGAGCTGCCGCTGCACGAGCCCCCGGGCACCCTCGCTCGGCGCGAGCTGATACGTGTCGGGGAAAAGGAAGCCTTCGAGCGTGGCCGGTGCACCCTGGGGCCGATCCCGGAGGAAGTCCTGCTGCCAGCCTGCCAGCTGAGCGGCATCGCTGTACTGCTGGGCGCTGGCCAGGCCCGACGACTGCACCGCATCGGCCATTTTTGCCAGCGTCAATCCCTCGGCCAGCCGGACGTGGACCGTATCCGGGTTGCCTGATGTCAAACGGTCGACGATGGCAGCCATGGACATGCTGCGGCGGAACTGGAAGTCACCCGCCTGGATCTCGCCACCGTAGCCGCGGGAACGGAGGTAGAACAAGAACACGTCCTTGTTCCGGACCAAGCCCTTGGCGACCAGATCGGCCCCGAGGGCATCAGGCGTCTCGCCGCTCGCCACGTGCACGGTAACCGGCCGCGTGTCACCGCCAACTGGGTCGTTGACCTGGCTCTGATACCAGCCATAGCCCTGGCTGCCGGCGTACCCGATCGCGACGATGAGCAGGAGCAGGACCAGGAGCTTCTTCATACGCGCAACCTAGGTGGGAGTCTCACCTGATGCTGTGGCGCCCGGCCACCCCCCATTCGGCGATAGGATCCCACTACGCGCCGTCACTCTCCAGAATGGCCACCAGGCTCTGGAATTCGACCGCGTCTACCGTCTCCAGATTGCCGTCCACCTCCTTCAGAAACATCACCTGGTCGGGATCGTCCGCGGCCTCCACCAAGAAGTAGGCCCGCCCGTCGAGGTCGACCGCATCGTGCAGCTTGAAAGAGCGCTCCCTGCCGTCCTCGTCGATCAGCGCCACCACCTGCTCCTGGCCGGGCTCCGTCACGCCAGCCTCCGGAGGGAGTCGAGGTAACCCTGCAAGGTCACCGCGGCAGCCACCTGGTCAGAGAGTTCCTTGCGGCGGGCCCGCTTGTGGCCATTGGCGAGGAGCGCCCGCTCCGCGATGACACTGGTCAGGCGCTCGTCCACTAGCTCGACAGAGAATCCGCTGCGCGAGCGCAGCTGGGCCGCCAGGCGGCGGGCCGCCTGGGCCTCGGGGCCGGCACTGCCGTCCAGTCGGCGCGGCAGCCCCACCACCAGCCCGGTCGCCTCGTGAGCGCGGGCCACAGCCAGCAGGCGCTCAACCAGCGTGGTGGCCGGCTCCGCGGTCAGGGTGGCGAGCGGCGTCGCCAGCAATCCGCTCGGGTCGCTCAGCGCAAGACCGATTCGCTTCGTGCCGAGGTCCACGGCCAGGAGCCGGCCCGCTGCCTGGCTCATTTTGGGGCTGGGCCGGGGGGAACCACAGTCACGTCGTACTCCACCTCGATGCGCGAGGACGACAGCGGCATGAAGGGCAGGCGGAAGGGGTGCTGTTCGATCACTACCGATTGGATCGGCAACTGTTTCAGGTTCTGCTCCGCCTGCGCCACGGACTTGGCCGTCACGTTGGCGCTCACGGCACTGCGGTCGATCTTGGGCGCCGAGAAGCCCGACGCTTTACCGCTGAAGGTGAGATGCCCGCCCGCCGCCGCCGACGCCTGATAGCTGGCGGTCGACTGCCCCGCCAGCTGGCGCCCAGCGGGTACCTTCTGCGCCAGCAGGCCGACGAAAGCGCCCGTCACGTCGTCCGGCCGGTAGTAGTCGCCCTCGGCCTGCAGGTCCATCGTGGCGTTGAAAGTCTGTACCTCGTCCCCCACCTTGTGGTCGGTGCTGAGCTGCGCATCTCTGAACTGGATCTCGTCGTTCAGCTTCTCTCCCTTCTGAGTGGTGGCCCGGAGGTCGTTTGTGAGCTGGCTTTGCAGCAGGGGGTTGAGCTGGCTCCGCGCGTTGTCGAAGTCCGACTGGCTCAGCACCGTCTTCTTCACCTCGTCTTGACCACCGCTGGTGGGACCGCCCCGCGCAACCAGGCAGCCGCCCGTGTTGCCGGCGTTCTCAACGACGAAAAGTGTGTTGGCCGGCAGGTTCCCGTTCTGACCGGAGGAGGTCGCAGTGATAGTCGTCGCCGCACCTTGATCCGGCTGGATGGTGACATCGCCACCGGTGGTGGCGAATTGAACGCCGGTCGAGGAGCGCAGCCGGGTTCCATTGGGGACGCGGATCTCGATGCCGAAAGGCAAGTGGCAGCTGTTCGCATCGAAGACGACCCCGCCTACGGCCGGCCGCCCCGGAATCGTCTTCACTCCGGTCGCCTTGAAGCTCTGCGTAACCTTCTTGCCGGCGGTGGCGGCCCGGACGTGGACAGGTGCGCCGGTCGGGGCGGCGGTTACCGTGAAGTCCGCGGTGAACGGCTGGGCCTGGGCGACGAGGGTGACCTTGGCCGATGGCACGAAAACCAGGAGGCCGATCAGGGCAACCGTCAGAACCAGCGCGATGGCGCTGTAGAGAACCAGCCGCGACGGCTGGGGCCCGGTGCGGACGGCACCTGGCGGCGCTACCCGGATGCGCGAGCCGGTCGGGCCGGCCAGAGGCAGCACGCCTTGAGCCAGCCCGCCGTTGACCGCATCCATCGGCTGCGGCGGTCCGGTCGGCAACGCCCTCGGCGGCTCAGGCAGCGGAGCCACCGGCTCGCGCGCGGGGAAACCCGCAACTTGCGGCGGGCTTTGTACCAAGCTCTCCAGCGAACCCGCCGATCTGAACCCAGCCTCCTGGGCCATCTGTTGCACGCCCCCATCTGGCGAGACGACGCTCACGCGCTTGCCCAGCTGCCGGGCATACCGGCGAAGCAGTTGGAATGAGAACCGGCTGCGCCCGATCCGGGAATGGACGGGCAGGACCAGCGGCACATCTTCGCTCCCTGCCTGCTTGATCCGCTCGATCACCGCCGGGAGTTCTTCTTCGCTGTCGACGAAGATCGGCTCTGGTCCCATCACTCCGCCTCCAGGCTTCTGGCGGCCTGCGGCCGCTGGGAAGACCTCAAGTCGGCCTGAAGGCTACCCCATCCCGCCGCCGACAAGGAGGCCGGTGGTCCACCTAAATCGTGCGGCCCGGGTCGAGCCTGGGTTTACTCCCTTTCGTCGGCCGGGCGGGCCGGGCTTCATCCGGACCGGTACACGATGGCCGTCTCGACAGCATGACTGGTGGCTTCGAGACCAGCATTCCTCTCGCAACGGCCGGGAGGGGTTTTGGATGCGGAACGGCCTGCCTCCTGGTGCCGTTACACGCGAAGGCCTTTGAGGACCCCCTGCATGACCGAGTTCATCAGGTTGTCTTCGTCCGATCCCTGATGCAGGAAGTGGTTGGCCAGGGAGAGCGGCGTGACGTCCTGCGGATTGTCCAACAGGCCGGTCGCGTCGGTCACGTTGCGAACGTCATGCGGTCCCAACCGGCGCACATCGGGCTCGCGGACAAAGCTCAGTCCATCGCGCCAGTCGGGCTTGAGCAGTTCCTGCACGAGCTCCGGCATCAGGCTGGCACCACCGCTGATATACAGGTTGGCGGGCAGCAAGTCATCCCGGGCCAGCTCCACCAAGCTCACGTGCAAACCTTGCAGCATCACCTCGACGTCGCCGCTCAAGAGCCTTGAGACCTGCTTTCGCTCGGATGCGCTCAGCACGCCCTCGGAGTGCCTCAGCTTGCGCGCCTCCGCATCCTGGAGGGAGAGTCCCAGCTCGTTCGCCAACCGCCGGGTGAGCGCCTGACCGCCCAGGTTGAACATTCGCGTCCCCTCAACGGCACCCTCTCGCAGCAACGCGACGTTGGTCGTCGCCCCGCCCACGTCGATGAAGATGCCGCCCTCCTCCCAGGCGTCGTCGCCGGCGCAGGCCCGGGCCACCGCGTACGGCTGGGAGACCATGTTGACCAGGTCAAGGTCCAGATCGCGCGCGACGGTCTCCACGGCGCCCACCTGCGTGAACGGAGCAAAGGTGTTGAACACCGTCAGGTCCATGTGGCGTCCCTGGTAACCGACGGGGTTGGCGACCGGGTAGCCGTCGATCCGGACGCGAGTGATGTTCGACTGCACGAGCCTGGCCTCGAGGTTCCGGTAAGCCCGCTCCAGTTCGAGCTGGTGCTCCGCTTCGTGGAGAGCCCGGCGCTGGACCAGCTGCAACATGTTCCGGAGTTCGGATTCCCTGACCCGTGACTCTGGTCTCTCCCTGGGATAGGCCACCGAGGAGGAGAAGCCCTTCACCAGCTCCCCCGCCAGTCCGACCGTGGCCAGCCCCGGGATCACGCCAGCCATGTCCTCCGCCGTCTCCAATGCGCGGTTGGCGGCCTCGATGACCCGGTCCAGCTCGACGATGGCCCCGTTCTGGATTGAGTCGGGCGCCTGGGGCTCCTTCGCGACCCCGAGCACTGTCGCGTCCGAGCCCTGCCGGGACAGGATCAACACCTTGACGAACCGGCTCCCGATGTCGAGTACGGTGAAGTGCTGGTAGTAGTCGGGCTTATGCTTCTGGCGGAAGAGGGGACTCATTGGAGCCGTCCCTGCAGTGCCGCGAAGGCTTCTTCCACACCCTCAGCCAGGCGGCCCTGAGCCAGCTGAGGCTGACCGCCCCCGCGTCCCAGAACCCGGGCGAGCTCGTTGGCGGGATTGTCTTGCGCCAGGTCTCGGGAGACCTTGATCACAAAGCTTGTGCCGTTGGCGACCACCACGACGCCGCTGCCTCCCAGCTGCTCCAAATAGCGATCAGCCCAACCGCGCAGGTCCTCCATCCCCTCTGCTCTCACCTGCTCCATGACCAGTGGCAGCCGGGCTCGGCGCCGGCTGGCGCCACTGCCAGCGCCCCTGATGCTGACGGTTCGCAGCTCATCCCGCAGCCGAGCAATCTCCCGCGCCAGACGGCGCTGCTCGCGACGCAACTGCTCGGCTTTGCTGGCGACGTCACCGGGTGCCACGCCGAGGACTTGGCCCGCCTGCTGCAGCTGGCTCAGCCTGAGCCGCAAGAAATCCTCGGCTGACTCGCCGACGGTGAGATCGATGCGACGCAATCCCTGGCCGACGCTGGTTTCGCCGATCACTATCGCGGTCCCCACCTCCGCAGAGCTGCTGCAGTGAGTGCCGCCGCAGAACTCGCAGCTCCACTCCCCGAAGCAGACAACGCGCACCAGGTCGCCGTACTTCTCATCGAAGAGATGGGTCGCGCCGGTCGCTACAGCTTCGGCGTACGGCAGCATCCGGGCGGTCATGGGCAGGGCGGCGCGGACCTGGGCGTTGATTCGCCGTTCCAGCGAGGCCAGCTCGTCGGCGCTCAGTGCCCGGTCCAGGGGGAAATCGAAAGTGGTGTGATCCGGTCCCACCCAGGAGCCGCGTTGCAGGTTCGCGCGCTGCAGCACTTCCTCCAAGGCACGGTTCAACAGATGAGTGGCTGAGTGGTGGCGCATGATGCGCCGCCGCCGCTCGGCATCCACCACCCCCCGCACCTGAGCGCCGGTGCTGAAGCGGCCCACCAGCACCTGACCCAGATGCGCTATCGCTCCCGCGCGCGGGCGCCGGGTGTCCTCCACCAGCACCTCGCCGCCAGGACCCTGGATGCGGCCTGTGTCGCCGACCTGACCGCCGCTCTCGGCGTAGAAGGGGCTGCGGTCCAAGTAGACCTCCACCTCATCGCCCTCGGTGGCCGCTGCCACGTTCTCGCCCGCCTGGCGCAAGGCCAGCACCCGGGAACTCTGCTCTAGGCGCTCGTGGCCGGTGAACTCGGCCTCGGGCAGACTCGGCAGTTCGCTCCAACGGTGGCTCAGAGCGCGCCGTGACCGTTCCCGCTGACCGGTCATGGCGGCTCGGAAGCCGGCCAGATCGACTGTCCTGCCCCGTTCCTTAGCCAGCTCGAGCGTAAGCTCGAGAGGGAAGCCGAAGGTGTCGTGGAGCCGGAACGCCTCCTCCCCGCTCAGCTCTAAGCCAGGCTGCTCGACCAGGCGCTCGAAGAGTTCCATACCCCGCTCCAGCGTCCGGTTGAAGCTCTCCTCTTCGGCCCTGACGGCCTGCTCGATCTCGGCTTGGCGCTGCTCCAGCAGCGGGTAGGCCTGGCCAAAGGTCTCAAGCACCGCCGGCACGCCGGCCGCCAGACCGTCTCGTAAACCCAGCCGACGACCGTGCAGCGCGGCGCGCCGGATGACCCGGCGGAGCACGTAGCCGCGGCCCTCCTTGGCCGGCAGCACACCGTCGGCGATGAGAAAGGTCATCGCTCGCAGGTGGTCGGCAACCACGCGCTCCGAAACGGTCGCCGGCACGCTGGACGACTGGCGGATGTAGTCCAGAGTGAGCGCGAACAGATCCGTCTCGAAGATGCTGTTGACACCCTGCAGGATGCTGCTCATCCGGTCCAGGCCCATGCCGGTGTCGATGGCGCCCCGGCTGGGCAACTCGGGAAGGCTGCCGTCAGGCTGCTTGTCGAACTGCGGGAAGACGAGATTCCAGAACTCCAGGAAGCGCTCGCAATGGTCGGGATGGCAATCGTCCCGGCCGCAGCCGGCCGAGGGGCCGCGGTCCCACCAGAGCTCCGAGTCGTAGCCGCAGGGGCCGAGCTCCAGGCCCCACCAGTTCTCCCGGTTGTCGTAGATGAACCCCGGCCGGAGGCCGGTTTCCTTGCGCCAGACCTCGCGCGCAACATGGTCCTCGGGATGGGTGGTGACGCGGATCCTATCTCGATCCAGACCCAGCCCCACGCGCTCGTCGACGGCGAACTCCCAAGCCCACGGGATGGCGCTCTCCTTGAAGTAGTCGCCCGTCGGTGCAAAGTTGCCTAGCATCTCGAAGAACGTGCAGTGCCGGTCGCTGCGCCCCACATCGTCCAGATCCCCGACGCGAAAGCACTTCTGGCTGCTGGTCAGCCGGCCGTGCGGGGGTGGCCGCAGGCCCAGGTAATAGGGCTGAAGCGGCTGCATCCCAGCCGAGTTGAAGAGCGTGGTCGGGTCGTCCATGGGGACGAGCGAGGCACTCTCGATGATCATGTGATCCCGGCTCTGGAAGTAGCGAAGGAAGCGGGCGCGGATCTCTGCTCCGGTCACGGAACTGGCTGAGTCTACCTGCGCGGCCAAGCCCCCTGAACTCGACGGGCCATTCATCCCAGCCAGTACCCAAGCTGGCCTGACTGAAATCAACGGAGGCCTAACTTGAGCGTGTGGCCCTGGGACAAGCCAAGGGTCTGCACGGCCCGGACCCATCGACAGGCCGATAGGCCGGGTTCAGCCCAGGCCGGAACCTCATGTCGGTCAAGTCCAGTCAAACGGCCGTCCACTTCAACCGCCCGGCTCAGAGTGCCGCCATCGGTCTGGCACAGACCCGGTGGGGATTTGCAAGGGGAGGCCTTCCTCCCCTTGCTGTTCTTACCCCAGCGATTCGGTTGGCAGCAGCTCCTTCAGCTGCTCGGTCGCCGCGCGCTGCAGCCGGGAGACGTGCATCTGGCTGATCCCGAGCTTCTTGGCCACCTCCGACTGGGAGAGCTCGTCGACGAAGCGCAAGATCAGGATCCGGCGTTCCCGCTCCGTCAGATGCTGCATCGCTCGCTCCAAGGCTTCTCGCATCTCCACTCGGGCCAGGTTGGCGTCTCTGGCTCCGATCGCTTCTCCCATCTGACGCCCGCCCTCCGCGGACTCGCCGCCGATGGTCGCGTCGAACGACGCCGGGACCATGGCGGTGGCCATCTCCATCGCCTCGAGCACGTCGTCTGGCTGCAACTGCAACCGCGCCGCTACCTCAGCCACCGTGGGCTGGCGCCCGAACTCGTTGCGGAGCGCCTCGTTTGAGCGGACCACCTGCTGATATGTCTCCTGGAGGCGGCGAGGGAAGCGGATCGCCCAACCCTTGTCACGGAAGTAGCGCTGGATCTCCCCCTTGATGTAGGGCGTTCCGAAGGTGGTGAACTCATTGCCCAGGTCGGGGTCAAAGCGATCGATGGCCTTGATCAGGCCGATGTAACCGACCTGGAGGACGTCGTCCAGCGGTTCCCCCCGGTTGGCGAACTGCCGCGCGATGAAGTGGACCAGCCCGTCATAACCGGGCACCAGCCGAGAACGGAGTCGGTCTCGCTCGGCTCCCGAGCTTGCCTGGTGGTATTCACGGTGCAGCTGCCGCAGCTCCTCGCGAGCCTCGCTCGGAGTCGCGCTCAACTGATGAGGTACTTCACCATCCGGTAGTGCGCCTGGCGCCGGCCCAGATTTACCTGCTCGCGGAAGTCGTCCACAAAGACGCGGATCATTGCCTTCGCCAGCTGGCGCTGATCGACCGCCGCATCCGTCGCGGCCACCAGCTCCTCCCGCTCGCGGGAATCGCTCGGCGGCAGCGCCAGCGCGCGGGGCGAATCCGGCGGCAGCACGTCGACGTCCACCCTGATGCCGAGCTTGGTCGTGATGAAGCTGAGCTGCAATGTTGCGCCCTCGCCCCAGAAGTCCTGGGCGTCTGTGATGGAATTGGCGCAAGCCTGCGTCACGGCGATGCTCAACTCGTCGATCTCGTCCAGACTGAAGCCCAGCTGGCCGCCCAGCGAGTTGGCGACGCGCTTCGCAAGGCCGATGAAGTCCTCCCGAGCTGGGATTTTGAGCTCGACCGGCATGCCCGGCAGGACTTCAGGCATCGCTGCCTGTCCTGCGGATTTCTCCACCCGGCGCCCTCGAACCGGAACCGGTGGCCGAAGCGTTGAATGCCGCGGCTGCCTGCTCCAACTCCTGCCGGCGGCGGCGCGCAGCCGCCACGCCATCGGCGATCGCCCGGCGGACCGGGCCCTGCGGGTCAACGGCCGCCTCACGGGCGGTACCGCCCAGTTCGACGGCGCGCTGGCGCAGCTCCGCCAGCTGCTCGCGGGCGGGTCCGTTGGCCAGGTAGATCGCGCCCGCGGCGCCCACCAGCAGACCCAGGAAAAAGCCGAAGCCGAAGCCGAAGCCGCCGCCACCCGGATTGTTGTCGCTCATACTTTCTCTCCTTGTTCTCCTGGTTTCGATTGTTGACTCTCTCTCTGTTCCGACCGTCCAGTCCCCCGATCGCGGGCCTTGAGCAGGCTGTCAGCGCCCACGCGGAGCCCGTAGAGCGTCGCCGCGGCGCTCCGGGCCGAGCGGTTCGTGACCTGGCTCACTTCGCCACCCACCCGATCAGCCTGCGTCCCGGCCGCTTGGAGGGCTACGTTGACGCCGCCGGTGATGGCGCTCACGTTTCCCAGGCTGGCACGCACCTCCGGCACAACCTCCTGGATCGCCTGATCGGCGCTAATCAGTGTCAACTCGATCACCGCCAGCGTGCGGTTCAGCCGTAGCAGCACCAGCACGAGCGCCACCGCGACGAGAAGTGCCGAGATGCCAAGCGCAATCCATAAGAAACTCTGTGCCATATCTTTCCTCGCTCGGTGCCAGCCAAACCACCGACCTCTTCAGATCTTAGGCTTTAGCCGCCCGGCGAGGCCGAAAGGCAGGCGCAGCGCCAGCCGACCTGCCAGCGGCTGCAGTGCTGCGGCGAAGAACAAGCCGGGAACGAGGTCCAAGTCTCCCAGGTGAAGGGACGGGAGATCCAGCCAGCTCCAGCCCTGGCCGAGCAGGACGCCGGCGCCCGTGAGCAGCAGCACCTGGACGAACACCCGCCGTCGGTACGGCCAGAAGGCGTAGAAGAGCCCGCTCAGCAAAAGCGCGAAGAGCAGGGCCGTGATGACGACCGGTGGCATCGATCTCAAAGAAAGCATCCCGCCGGGGCAAGAGCGGTGGATTGTCCTGAGTTACTCAGGTGGGTCCCCTGCCGTGTGCTTTCCACGTCCCGTCCCTGCAGGCTTGTGGTCCGCACCCGTGACTCCGGGGTCCCTTTGTTGTTGTATTGGGCAACGCGCACGTGTGCCCTCGCTCCGGCCGGGACGGTTTGATACTACCGACCGCTCTCGCGGCTTGTTCCCCGCGGCGCGAACGTGACACCCAGCTCCTTCACAAGCTCAGGATCGGGCGCACTCGGGGCGTCCATCATGAGATCGGCCATCGACTGGGTCTTGGGGAAGGCGATGACGTCGCGGATGTTCTCCGTGCCCGCCAGCATCATGACCACCCGATCCACCCCCCACGCGATGCCTCCGTGCGGCGGAACGCCGTAGCGGAAGGCCTCCAGCAGGTAGCCAAATCTCTCTTGGATCGTCTCCTGGGGCATCCCGAGCAGCTTGAAGACTCGTTCCTGCAAGGCGGGGTCGTAGATGCGCAGGCTGCCCCCGCCGAGCTCGTGACCGTTGCAGACGATGTCATAAGCGTGGGCGCGTACGTCGTAGGGCCGCTCTTCGACGAACTTCATGTCCGCCGCCACCGGGCGCACGAAGGGATGATGCGCGTAGGTGAGACGACCCTCGTCGTCTTCGTCGAACAGGTAGGTGGGGTGGATCCACAGGAAGGGCCACTCGCCGCGGCGGATCAGGCCCCGGCGGCGGGCGACTTCAGAGCGGATCAGGCCCATCACCGTCTCCGCCCGCCGGCGGCGGTCGGCGGCGATCAGGACCAGGTCTCCGTCCCCGGCCCCGGTTGCCTGCTGGATGCCGGTGACTTCGGCCGGCGTGAGGAACTTGTCGAGCGGGCCGCCGGGCAGCCAGGCCAGGCCCTTGCCGCCCGCCCCGCGGGCAATCACTGTCAACTCATCCAATTCCCGGCGGCTCATGTCGCGCCCGCCGGGCACCGCCAGACCACGGATGACGCCGCCGGAATCGAGCACACCGCGGAAGACCCTGGCCTCGGTTCGGGAAAGGACCGGACCAAGCTCGGCGATCTCCAGCTCGTAACGCAGGTCGGGCTTGTCGGAGCCGTAGCGCAGCAGTGCCTCGCGGATGTCGAGCCTTGGGAAGGGTAGCGAGAGCTCGACCCCGATCGTCTCCTTCCAGAGCCGCGCGAAGAGACCCTCGATGAGCTGGAAGACGTCCTCCTCATCGCCGAAGCTCATCTCGATATCCAGCTGCGTGAACTCCGGCTGGCGGTCGGCCCGCAGGTTCTCGTCGCGGAAACATCGAGCGATCTGGTAGTACCGCTGGATGCCGGCGACCATGAGCAACTGCTTGGGCACCTGGGGCGCCTGGGGAAGCGCGTAGACCTGACCCGGATGGAGCCGGCTGGGGACCAGGAAGTCGCGGGCGCCCGAGGGTGACGTCTTGCTCAGGA